>Ga0302320_10005462_pt1 | contig 28467 bp, 24 predicted proteins | sample Bog_T0_3_FD_202130 | JGI IMG/M metagenome (GOLD analysis project Ga0302320, IMG submission 202130) | Peat permafrost microbial communities from Stordalen Mire near Abisko, Sweden - Bog_T0_3 | ecosystem: Environmental > Terrestrial > Soil > Wetlands > Peat | place: Sweden: Abisko, Stordalen Mire...
AGACGCAGGGAGCCCTTCCTGCAAGATAGACAAGCACGATGCGGGCTGCGGCCATCTTGTCATTATCCGCGTAGGTCTTAGAGTGCTTGCCCACATGAGCACTTTCCAGCACCACGGCCCTTAGACCTTAAAACACCCCCACCATATGAACACGACAGACAAACCATTTATCAGTCGATGTGCATTGATCTTGTTCCTTGGAGGACTGGTCTTGCCACCGATCCTTTCGGCGTTCACCGCAAGAGAGGAACCAATCGAATTTACAGCAGGTATTTGTTTGCTGTTGGCTGCCATATTAGGCATTATCTCGCGGCCAGAGTATCCATCTAAGATTGTACTCACTGGCATGTTGATAGCAGCTCTAATATTCGCATCCTTTCTTGGGGTTAGATTATGGAGACAAGCCGAGATGAGAGCGCTGAACGAGAAAAGAGAAGCTGCAACAAGAGAGCGTTGGAAGAAGCAAGAGGCAGAAGCGAAGGCTAGATATGAAGCAGCACATCCCCAGAAAACTGATCAGAATCAGTAACAATGAGGTCTAACCAATCTGGAGCGAACACCATAGGTCTGCCGGTTTGCATGGGTATACCGTGCATGGTGCCGCTCAGTTCGGGCCGTTAGGTCATAATTATAAAATGAAGCTATCTCATGCCATAGTTCTCTTCCTGCTAATTCTGCATTGTGCATTTTCGCAAGAAATCACAGGTACACTCGATCCTCCTAAAATTTCGGATGTCGTTGGATTTGAGAATTCACCAATTTACGTTTACAGCACCGACGAACTCAAATTTGCCTATCCGAAAGAGTACATTCTGCATTATCTGACGGTTGGTCAGGTTTTACCTTTTGACTATGACCGACAGAAACTTTATAATTTGGCCGGATATACACCTCCCAAGATCCTGACTGACTACCAAAAGAAGTGGATTGAGAAATCTTGGAAACATCAAGGCAAGTTAACTGAAGTGGCAGGTATGTATTCTGTAGCGACAGGCGCAATTACAACAAAGGATGATCACATATATTTTTGGTGGAAATTGAATGATCGGGTCTTGTGGCTAGCTACATGAACCAAGGGCTGCTATCTCGTCATTCCTGAAAGTATGACCGAACCAGGCACTGTAGCTAACCCCTAGCCGCCACGCGTTCTCTTGCGACCACTTTTCCTTTTCCATCCACATGCCGTCTGATACCATCTTTCATAGATAACTGGACTTTCTGACTGGTTCTTTTGGCGCGTGGCTGCGTTGTCATCCTTCTGGTTATCTCAAGATTGCCTCGCTCGCTCTCGCTCGTCTCGCCCTACTGGGCTGCACTCTGTGCAGGCTCACCGGCCCTTTCCCAAGGGCACGGGGTGCCATCAGTCTTCCGCCTTGCCACACACCAAAATCCCTGCGCCATAAGAGTCTACTTATCTCTGAAAGGCGGCATGAGTTGTACGCCATATCGGGGCAACCAAGCTCGGCGTTTAGCTCATAACTTATTTAGGCTCAGGGATTTTTGATACGGAGGCAGGCGCGAGAGCGACGGCGTAGTTATCCTACGCCGAGCGAGCGGCAACGAAACTCCGCGCCAAAAGCACCAGCCTAAACGGTGAAGAGATCCTTGAGGCGCTCTGTAAAACTCCGATGAATCGGGGTATTATGGTCTCCGCAAAGTTCTGCGAAGGTCTGGAGTGCCTTGCGCTGTTCTTCGTCGAGCTTGGTCGGGACTTCGACTTCCAGTTTCACATGGAGATCGCCTTTGGCGTGGCTCTGGAGGCGTGTCATGCCGTGACCTTTGACCCGGAAATCGCTGCCTCCCTGCGTCCCTGCGGGGATTTTCATCTTTACCGGGCCGGAGAGAGACGGGATTTCGACTTCGCCGCCGAGGGCTGCCGTCACAAAGGAGATCGGGATTTGGCAATGCAGATCGCTGCCGTCGCGGGTGAAGATCTCGTGTTCCTTGAGATGGATAACGACATAGAGGTCGCCGTTGCCAGCGCCCCGCTCCCCGGCCTCACCACCGCCGCTAGAACGCAGGCGTGAACCCTCGTCGATACCGGCAGGAATGTTGAGCTTGATGCGCGATGTTTTCTCGGCGCGTCCCTGGCCGTGGCAGCTGCGACACGGTTTGTCGATGGTCTGTCCCGCTCCGTGGCACTGGGGGCAGGGTTGGGCCACCTGAAAGAATCCACGGGAGGCGATGACCTGGCCGCGTCCTCGGCAGAGGGCGCAGGTCGAGACTTTTGCTCCTGTGGCGGCACCGGTGCCGTGACAGGTAGCGCAGGCGTCGAGCTTACGGAGTTCGATCTCCTTTTCGCAGCCGGTGAAGGCTTCTTCCAAGGAAATTTTGAGGTCGTAGCGCAGGTCGGAACCGCGCCCATCCTGGGCTCCTCCGACGCTACCACCGAAGATCTGGTCAAAAATTCCACCGCCGACACCACCACCTCCGGCGGCGCCAAACATTTCGCGGAAGAGGTCAAAGGGATCGTGCATCCCCGAAGCTCCGCCGCCGCCACCCATGCCGCCCTGAAAGGCCGCATGGCCGTAGCGGTCATAGGCGGCGCGTTTCTCGGAATCGCCGAGGATTTCGTACGCCTCGGAAATTTCATGAAAACGCAGTTTGGCAGTCTCATCACCGGGGTTTTTATCCGGGTGATGCTTGACGGCGAGTTTGCGGTAGGAGCGTTTGATCTCCTCAAACTCAACGGTCCGCTGGACTTCAAGTACCTCGTAGTAATCCCTCTTGGCCATGACTTTCTTAGAGTTTGTTCACAATGACGCTGGAGGGACGCACGAGGCGATCAGCCAGGCGGTATCCTCGGCGCAGTTGCTTGAGCACGATGCCGTCGGCCTGATCCGGATCGGTTTCATGTCCGAGCGCGTCATGCAGCTTGGGGTCAAAGGCTCCGCCGACTGCATCAATGGGCTGAAGGCCGCTGGATTGCAGGAAATCGCCGAGCTGGCGATGGATCATGGAGAATCCGCTGACGATCCCCTTGGCTGCCTCGTCCCCCTTGGCGGCATCGAGTCCGAGTTCGAAATTATCCAGAATCGGCAGGAGCTTTTCCAGGAGTCCGGCATTGGCAAAGCGGATCGCCTCTTCTTTCTCTCGGATCATCCGCTTGCGATAATTTTCAAGATCGGCAGCGGCGCGGAGCGCGGCATCGCGGTAGCGCTCGACCTCGGCCTGGAGATCGGGAGTGACCTCGGCTGTCTGCGTGGTTTCAGCGGTGCTCTCTGGGGCCTGTTCAGGGGCCGTTGTTTCGGCGACGGGATCGGTATGTTCTTTTTTCAAGGTTCGTTGCTGTTTTAAATTAAAGTTTCTGAAGTCCGAGGAGGGTAGTGTCATCGTGCTGCGGCTGGCCTTCGGAGAAGGCCTGCACCGAGCGGGCCAGGCGATGAAGTGTCTCCACCGCGCCGTCGTGCGCGCTTTCCAGCAGTTCTCTGGTCAGACGCTCCACGCCAAATTCATTGCCTTCGGCATCGAGCGCCTCGGTCAGTCCATCCGTGTAGAGCAGGAGAAGGTCCCCCCGACCAAAACGGAATGGAAAGTCAGTGCAAAACCTATCGAAGACCCCGCCGCTGTCAATCCCCACCGCCATGCCCTTGGGGTTGAGCCGTTCGACTTCATGGGTTTCGGCGCGGTAGATCAGCGGTGCATCATGCCCGGCGCGGGCGAGCAGTGCCTCTCCTGTCTGCCGGTTCACCACGACATAGGCCATACTGATGAACATATCCTCCTTCATGTCGGGATAGAGCTGCCTGTTGACGGCCCGCAGGACGGCTGCGGGAGAGAGGTGACCTGGGGCTTGGCTCCGCACGGCACTCCGACACATCGCCATGATGAGGGAGGCGGGGATGCCCTTGCCGGAGACATCGGCGATGGCGATCCCGAGATGCTCATCGTCCACGGGGAGGTAATCGAAATAGTCGCCGCTGAGAGTGCGGGCGGGGAGATTGAGTCCGCTGATTTCAAATCCGGTCACATCGGGTGGGTCGGAAGGAAGAAGGATTTTCTGAATCTCGCGGGCAATCTGAAGATCGTGATCCATGGCATGCTTTTCCCCTGCCTGCAAATAGATCGCCTGGTTAAAGAGGGCAAAGGCTGACTGCTCCAGAATGGCCTGAAAGAGTTCTCTCTTCACGCGTGGAAATGAATCGCTTCCATGCCCTCGCGTCAGGGCCAGGACACCGAGCAGCTGACCGCGATAATGAAGCGGCCCCAGCATCACGGATTCCAGCCCCTGAGTCGCGAGCTCTTCTGGCACATCCAGCATCTCCTCCTCGTCAGTCACTGTGTCGGGAGAGGCTTTGCGGGAGGAGCTGCCTTTCCCTTTTTTGAACACACTCAGGAGTCGAGGCCCCGTCCAGAGACATGCTTCCCCGATGAGCGAGCTCCCCTTGGGAATGGCTTGAAGACGCAGAAAACTTTCCACCGCCTGACTCTTCTCCTTGTGAGCGATCCCCGCAACCAGATGCTCCGGCAAGATCACCAGCGGCGGGCACCCCTTGCTTAAAAACGATGGAACAAGATTAGCTCCACCTCGATCGGTAAGGTAAAGCGCTCCACCGTCAGCTTTGAGAATATCCGCTCCGCCTTCGACAATCAGACGATAGAGCTCACCCGAGGGAACCCCCTCGGAAAAGGCCGCTCCGAGCCCGTGCAGAAAATCAAAAACCCGTTTTTCCTCCTGATGGATCTCTGCGGAACTCTGCTTCAACTGACCGACTCGACGACGAGAGCCAAAGACCAACAGGCTAAGAACCCCCATCAAAAAAATCAGGAGGGCAAAGAGTCCAGGTTCAATCGTCTGAAAAATCATGGATGGAGCCTTCACAATGCACAGGATTGGTCCAGAAGACCAGCTCCACCCTAAGTCGTCCCACCTTGCTTCAAATACTCCAGGACATCCTTGAAGCGGGCGGCATTGAGCGGATGTGCGGCGATGAGCGCCTCATGGGCGGCCAGGACGACTTCCTTTTCCGTGCTCAGATCCAGAGGCAGCACCATCAGCTCGGCTCCCTGTTCGGCGGGGGTGATGACCTCGTTCTCCAACGGCTCGACGGCAAAAAGAAAATTCAATCCGAGATTTTCCAAGAGTTCGACATTCCGGGGACTGACATTGAGAGTGCGCAGCGATCCCTGTCCGAGTTCGCGAAGATTCTGGGAAATTCCGGTGAGCGTCCCCATGAAGGTGGAATCCATGTGTTCGCAAGCGTCGAGATCAACGATAAAATCGCGGTAGCCGCGCTGAATCATCGCATGGACGAATTTTTTCAGCGAGCCGCTTCCCTGGAAGTTGCCGCGACCTTCAACGCGTATCCAGACCACTCGATCAAAACAGGCGACTTTTACCGTAACGGGAGATTGGGCCATGGGTTATAAAAACGCGGAAGTTCAGTGAAATCGCGGGTAGCTACCACATACCATGGGGTTCATCCCCGTGGATTTCAAGGATTCAAGTGCCGGAAGTAGCAATGGCTCCTCGGCATGACCCTCGACTTCAAGCAGCAGGTAAAGACCGCTGCTGCGCGCGAGACGGCTGTGGATGGAGAGGACATTGATCCCGGCTTTGCGGAAGGGCTCGAGCGCGGCGGCCAGTGCTCCCGGCTGATCGGTCAGATGAATCAGCAGGGCCGTCTGGTCATCACCAGAGGGGGCATTGAGCGCGGCACCAAGCACGAGATAGCGTGAGGGAAGAGACTCCCCGTCCTGATCGGCCCCCAGAACAATTTGCGAACAAAGAAAGGCCTTTCCCGCAGCATTCCCCTCGGCGAGCAATTCCAGAAGCGCCCCATCGGGCCCCTCTTGTCCAAAAGGAATCACGCCGCAGTCGGCAGCCCCGGAAGCGACAGCCTCATAGAGGGCTGCGGCATGGTCATAAAACGCGTAGCGGACACTCGATCCGAAATGTTCTTTGGCCGCGAGATGGGTCAGTCCGGCCACGCATCCCTCGACGGCGATGAGCGTATTCTTTTCCAAGGCCAGCGAGGCCGACATGATCTCACGGTAAATTGCCCGGATCGCCGACTGATCCAGCGGCCCTTTGCTCCTGGCCACGAGCCGACGCATCAGCTGCTCGGCGCGTCCGGGAACATAGACGGGTCGCCCGGCGCGTTCCTTGATCCGTCCGATTTCCTGAGCCAGGCTCGCACGCTCATTGAGCAGCTCAATCAACCGGGCATCGAGGCCGTCGATGGCCTCACGGAGGTGTCCAAGTTGATCAAGATCCTCCATGGCACTCACACAATTAAAACTCCTTCTCCGGAGAGATCTCGGAGGTTGATCCGGCAGGTTCCTCGGCAACCGGCTGCAAACTTGGCTCGGTTGCCTGAACGGGAATCTCGGCAATTGATTCGCCAGCGGACTCCGCAACACTCTCGACACTCGGTTCGGCCACCGTTTCCGGGAGGATGGGCAATTCTGGCGTTCCATCATCCGTTGCGGATTTTGGCGTTGGCTCCGGCTGTGCCGTTGCCTCTGGCAATGCCGTTGCCTCTGGCAATGCTTTAGGGAGCGGGATGTGGCGTAACTCGGCGGCATTCGGCAGCTCGTCGAGATGACGCAGCCCAAAATGATCGAGGAAATATTGCGTTGTCGCGTAGAGCAACGGGCGACCCGGCACCTCGGCGCGTCCGGCGATCTTTACCAGTCCGCGGTCGAGCAAGGTCTGCATGACGCCATCGACGGCGACACCTCGCACCGCTTCCATGTCGGCGCGGGCAATCGGCTGACGGTAGGCGATGATGGCGAGGGTCTCCAGGGCCGGAGCACTCAGACGGGTCGGCTTGGCCTCGGGATAGAGGGCGCGGAGCCACGGTGCAAATCCGGCGGCGCTACTGAGCAGCCAGCCAGTCGCTGTCTCGCGCACCTGATAGGCGCGACCCGAGGTGGCCACTTCGGCCTGAAGTTCATCGAGGGCTTCGCGCACATCGGCTTCCTTGATCCGGCCAAAAGCACTGGCCACCGATTCCGGCTCCGCAGTCGCGGCACTCTTGAGATGGGTAAGCAGTTCCTTGGGCGATACCGCTTTTTGCGAGGCAAAGAGAATCGCCTCAATCACGAGCGAAAGCCGGGGAATCTCTCCCTGCGGGACATCGCCGCTGAGCGTTCCCTCTGGCACGGCATCGGGCAATTCCGAGACACGCGCCGTCACTTCCTCAGGGACTGCGGGGGCATCTGGAATTTCAGCCTCCTCAACACTCTCCACGACGGTATCAACTGGAGCGGTCTCCTCGATCGGTTCGGGGTGGTCGGAGTCTGTGGGCAAAGTATCACTCATGAGTATCGTCGTCAGGCCAGGTCAGTTCTTCGTCGCTGGGGAGAGTGCGATCAAGCCAGATTTCACCGTATTGTTCCTCCTGACGCACGCGGAATTGTTTCATCCTGATTAATTCCAGAATAGCCAGAAAGGTCACAACCAGCTCAGAACGGCTGGAGGCCTCGCCAAAAAGCTCTTCAAATTTCATCGAGACGCCGCGTTCCACCATCCGCATGAGGTGATTAATGCGGTCGGTGACGGTGAAGGTCTCCTCATGGATTTCTCCCTGCTTCTGCTCAACAGGAAGTCGCTTGAGGGCTCGTTGAAAGGCATTGATGAGGTCGAAGATCCCCACATCGCCGATGAGCATGTTTTCATCGATGACCGGCGCGTGGGCAGGATCAAGCGACACGGCGCGCGGAAAAAGGGCGGACTGAAGTTCCTCTTGATCGCGGAGGTGGTTGGCCGCCTCCTTGAATTTCCGATACTCGATGAGCTGACGGATCAGCTCCCAGCGGGGATCATCCTCCTCGGCCTCCTCGTCGGGCATCTGCTGATCCTTGGGCAGAAGCGTGCGGCTCTTGATGTAGAGCAGATTGGCCGCCATGACGAGGAATTCACCGGCCAACTCGATCTGGAGTACTTCAAAGGCCTCCAGATAGGCGAGGTACTGCGTGGTAATCCGCTCAATGGCGATATCATAGATATCGACCTCGTCTTTTTTGACGAGGTAAAGGAGCAGATCCAGAGGCCCTTCAAAGACCTCCAGCTGAACTTTGTAATCGCTTTCGAGCACCCTGCTTTTTGTAAGCCCTGAAAAAGAAATCAGCGGCCTAGCGGCGGTAGCCGTGACGCTCGATTTCCTTGGCGACCTTCACCTTGTGCTTATCTTTCTCCTTGGTCTTGGTCTTGCGCTTGCGCAGCTGCTGGGCAAGCTTGTGAACCGTCAGATCAATGGCCGCGTAAAGATCATCCTCGGCATCCTCCGCATGGAGATCGGGCCCCGGCATGGCAAGATGGATCTTCACCTGATAATCCTTTTTCTTGGAACGATGCTCGTCAAAAAGCAACACGACATGCGCCGCGAGAATACTCTCGGTGTATTCCTCAAGATGGGCAACCTTGTCGGCCACATGGGCGTGAATGGCTGAGGTGAGCTGGATATGACGGGGACTGAGGTGGATTTGCATATGTGTGTGTTCCTATCTGCTTTCTTTCTACGACTCAAAGCGGCTCCGCGCCACCAAAAGTTCAAGAAGTCTTATGAATTGCTCCGGGGCCCTCTTTTGGAGCCTCTTTGGGATCGCTGGAAAAATAGCGCAGGATCGCCTCGACAAGGCCCGGAATGTCGTGCTGGGCGGCCTCCACATCAACCGAAAGCCCCAGCTTGCACATCTGCGCCGAAGTGATCGGGCCGATGCTTGCGGTCTTCAGTCCCTGGGGTCGCGGGAGATTGAGGCCCATAAAGTGGGTCGCCGTGGAGGCGCTCGTAAAGGAAATCATATCGGCTCCCTCTTCCCGGAAGCGCTTGATTCCGCCCGCCAGATCCTCAGTTTCCGGAACCGTCTCATAAACCGGAACATCATCGACGATAGCACCGAGATTTTCCAACTCCACGGCCAGCAGCTCACGGGCTCCAGCGGCGCGGGGTAGGAGGATGCGGAGATGCTCGACATTGAGCTCCTTGAATTCCTTCAGCAGCGATTCGGCCACAAATTCCTTCGGGATCAGATCCACGGCGTAGTGATACGCGTGCACCTTTTTAGCGGTACCGTTGCCGATCACGGCAATGCGCGCACCGCCCAGATCGCGGGCATCCTCATGCGAGGCAAAAAAGGCGTTGAAGAAGGCTTCCACGCCATTCGGACTCGTAAAAACAATCCAGTCGTAGCTACGGATATCGGCCAGAGCCTCGACAAAGGCGATCTTCTCCCTCGGCGGCTCGATCCGAATGGTCGGGAGTTCAAAGGCATCGGCGCCCAGCTCGCGGAGTGCCTCTATCAGCCCGCCTGCCTGGGCACTCGTCCGCGTCACGGCGATCCGACGCCCAAAGAGCGGACGGGTTTCAAACCAGTTCAGCGACTCACGCAGCGTCACGACCTCGCCAAAAACAGCCAGGGCGGGAGCTTTGAAATCCCGCTCTTGGGCAAGGGCGGCCAGCGTCCCCAGCGTGCCGATGAGCGTCTCATGTTTTCCCGTTGTCGCGCAGCGCACGAGCGCGGCGGGAGTCGAGTCCTCCATCCCGGCGCGAGCGAGTTTCCGCGTGATGGTGGGGAGATTCTTGAGCCCCATGAGCATGACCTTGGTGCCGGGAGCGGCAGCGATGGCCTTGTAATCAATACCGGAGCTTTCCTTTCCCTTCCCCTCGTGACCGGTGAAAATTGTCAGGACGGAATTGCGCAGCCGATGAGTCACTGGAATCCCGGCATAGGCAAGACCTCCGATGGCGGAGGTCACACCAGGCACGACCTCAAAACGCAATCCGGCATCAGCCAGCACCGCAGCCTCCTCGCCGCCACGGCCAAAGAGAAACGGGTCGCCACCCTTCAGGCGCACCACCCGCTTTCCGGCACGGGTATGTCTGAGCAGCAGCGCATTGATCTCCTCCTGTTGTAGCATGTGCTTTCCGGCGCTCTTTCCAGCATGAATCTTCTCGGCGTCGGGGGAGGTATAACGCAGCAGCTCCGGGCTCACGAGTGTGTCATAGATCACCACCTCGGCCCGCTTGAGACAGTCGCAACCGCGCAGGGTCAGGAGACCCGGGTCGCCCGGTCCCGCACCAACGAGAGAGCAGATGCCTTTTTGTTGCGCAGAGGCAGCGGAAGTCTTGGCGGTGATTTTTTTCACGAGGCAAGTAATTGGCCGGCGATGAGAAGGGAAACTTCCGCTGGAGATGGTGCCACAGCCTGAGCCATCCGGGGCTTGGAGGATTCATCCGGCACAAAGGCCGCCTGCATCGTGATCTCACCATCACGCTCCGTCGCCAGGGCTCCAAGAGCCAGATGGCAGCCACCGCCAAGGTGAGCAAGCACGAGTCGTTCGGCCTCCACGCAGCGTGCGGTGATCTCATCGTGCAATGCCGAAAGCAGGGCAGTCGCTCGGTCATGGCTCCGCGTCTCCACTGCGACAGCTCCCTGTCCCGGAGCGGGTAGCATCCAGTCCAGAGACTCAAGGAAAAGCGTCACTCCGCCGACTTCGATGACTCCGGTGGAGAGATCGTGACCGAGACGGCCAAGTCCTGCGGCGGCCAAAATCGTGGCATCGTAAGGTGAGGCGTCAGCCACTTTTTGCAAGCGTGTCGGGACATTGCCTCGGATCGGCTGCATGGAAAGATCGGAGCGTTTTTCCCTCAGCAGCAGGGCGCGGCGGGGACTGCTCGTGCCGACCACCGCTCCGGCGGGCAGCCCGGCCACTCCTTCGGGATAACGCGAGATCAACAAATCGGCAATCGGCGCTCGGGGCAGGATGGCCGCGAGGATGAGTCCGGCGGGCGTCTGCACGGGAAGATCCTTGAGGCTGTGAACAGCGAGGTCGATCTCGCCACGGAGCAAGGCCTCCTCCAGCTGCTTGGTAAAAAGTCCCGCGCCTTCCGCAGTCGGCTCATGCAGGGCAAGGGTCGTCCGGGCATCTCCCGTCGTCGTGATGATCTTCAGCTCGACAGAGAGACCGGGATGAACCCGTTCCAAGGCTGCTTTCACCATGCGTGACTGGGCAAGCGCAAGATCGCTGCCGCGTGTGCCGAGAAGGAGGGATTGTGTCATGCTTGGGGATGCGGTTCGCGGATGGTGCTCAACCAGCTTAAAAAGCCATCCACATGTTCCTCAATCAGGGATTCGCAGCGAATCACTTCCTGTTTGCGGATGTCGAGCGATTGGGCGGCGATCTGCTCCAGGCTGTCGATGTCGTAGAGGAAGACTCCGTCGAGTTCGTTGATCGCAGGATCGGCATCGCGAGGCACCGCCAGGTCGATGACAAAGAGCGGCCTGCCGCGTCGCAGTTTCAGCACCGGGGTGAGCTTCTCCGGCGTGAGGAGGGCGTAAGGTGCATTGGTCGAACTGATCAGAATATCCACATCAGCCACCGCCTTTTCCCAATGATCAAAATGCAGGGCCATTCCGCCGATCTCGGCGGCGAGGGCGGAGGCGCGTTCGTAGGTGCGATTGGAGACGATCACGCTCCGCACGCCGCGCGATTGCAGACTCCGCGCCGTGCGTTCGCTAATTTCTCCCGCGCCAAGAATCATGACACGCCTCTCTGCCAGTGAGCCAAAGATTTTCCCTGCGAGCTCCACGGCGACCGAGCCGATGGAGGTCGGCCCGCTCGTGATCTGGGTCTCGGTGCGCACACGCTTGGCCACGCGAAAGGCGTGCTGGAAGAGCTTGTGAAGCGAACGGGTGGCCGATCCTGCCTCGCTGGCAAGCGAGTAGGCCTTCTTCACCTGTCCGAGAATCTCTGTCTCTCCGATGACCATCGAGTCGAGTCCGCTGGCCACGCGGAAGAGATGCCGCACCGCCTGCGGTGTATCGTGATGATAGAGAGGGGCTTCAAATCCCGCCCGCTCCGAGAGGATCGAGCGAAATCCCTCCAGCGCGCGGAGAGTGCAAAGGCCGGAGGCATAGAGCTCGACCCGGTTGCAGGTGGAGAGCATCACGGCTCCCGTCACTCCCTCAATCCCGCGCAGTCGCGCAAGCAGATCTGTCATCTCCCCTTCGCGCACGGCGAATTGCTCCCGCACATTGAGTTGGGCGGTGCGATGATTGATGCCGGCGCAGAGGATATTCATGAATGCGATAGGTGCTCAATGAGTGGCAGCAGGGCCAGGGCCAGCAGGAAGGTCACGACAGCAAAGAGGGCAAGACGGCGATTGCTCAGCAGACCCTTATTGGCTCCCGCCAGAAGCAATGCGTAGAGCACCCAGATGAGCATGGAGCAAATGAATTTCTCACCGGAAACAAACAGATGGGCATGCATTCCGACTGCGAAGCTAAGACTAAGCAGGAGAAATCCAAACCAGAGTAAGCGCTTGAGTGACTCGGCCAGCACGGTGATCGGTGGGAGGTAATGAAAAATCGGTGCCGGACGGCGGGACTTGAGCTCCCCTTCCTGAAGCAGGAACATCAGTCCGGCGACGCAGGCGAGTCCAAAGGCCCCATAGGCCACAACCGAGAGGGCGGCATGGGTTTCGATCCAGGGATTATGAGGCAGGGATGGCGTCTGATGACTCTTTCCCGGCAGTAGGAGTGCCACGATCTGGAGCAGGAGGACAAGCGGTGCCGTGAAGGCTCCCATGAGGGAGAGACGGTAAGAGGAACCGATCACCAGATAGATGAGCGCAATCGACCAGCTCAGGAAAATCAGCATCTCCGGCAACGAGCCAAGTGGACAGGCGTGCTCCGCAGCGCCGCGCAGGGAAAGATACCAGCCTTGCGCCGCCGCGCCAAAGGCCATGGCGATGTAATTAAACCGTCCCGGCTGAAAACGCCTTGCTCCCAGCGCAAAAAGCGTATGCCCAAAGCTGAAGAGATAGCAGAGCGTGGAGGCTAGCAGAGTGAAATTTTCCATGAAGAAGCTAGGGGATCGCCGAATAAATGCTCTACTGGCGGGGAGCGATGATTGACGGTGCTGTCATGGGAGGGAACGCGGGTTGCGTAAATCTTTTTTCTCTAAAGTGGTTTCTGGAAGAGATGAAACCGTAGCGGAAAGAAAGGGCCGCAGGCAAGGCGGCTTTCCCGCGCTTTTCAGCTTTCAAGTTTGCGCTTTGCGCTTTTTTCTTTCTACACATGCCTCTCTTTGCCCGCATTCTGGTTGATCGTTCGGAAGGGAGGGAACTCGACTATGCTATTCCCTCGGAGTTGGAGCCGAGGGTTTTTGTCGGAGTGCGCGTGATCGTCATGGTACGCCATCGCCGGTGCATCGGAACCGTATTGGAGCTGCTGAGCGAATCCACTCTCCCTGGCATCAGGCCGATCCTGGGCGTGGCCGGAGAGGAGAGCTCTCTCTCACCCCTGATGATGCGCCTGGCACGCTGGATGGCGGACTATTACTGCGCTCCATTTGCCTCGGTGATGAGATCGTTTCTTCCGCCAATGCTGCGCGGCGAATCGATTGTCACGCGGAAGGTGCGCATCGCTCATCTCGCGCGCATTCCAACCGAAGAGGAACTGCTGGCTCTCGGAAAGAAAGCGCCGAAGCAACGGGAACTGCTGGTCTTGCTAGAGAAACAGGCTGCCAGGATGGCCGTGCCAGAACTGCTGCGAGCTGCCGCCGCATCCGACTCCGCGCTCAAGTCGCTGGTTAAAGCGGGTTGGACCACGCTGAGCGAGGAGATGGCCGCCGCGCTGCCGCGGGATGACGAAGAGATTCTTCCCGCGCGCGTGCCGAAGCTCAATCCCGATCAGGAAAAGGTGGTTGCGGAACTTTGCCAAGCCATTGAGAAGCTGGAGTCTGGAGGCGAAGTGCCGCCGCCATTCCTGCTGCATGGCGTGACTGGCAGCGGGAAAACGGAAGTCTATCTGCGAACGCTGGAACGCGTCCTCGCCACGGGCAAAAGCGCCCTGGTGCTGGTTCCTGAAATCGCCCTGACCCCACAAACGGTGGAGCGCTTCCGCTCTCGCGCTGATGAGGCGGGAGTGGCCGTCCTGCACAGCCATCTCACGGATGCCGAGCGGCGTGAGGAATGGCTGCGTATTCAGCGCAACGAGGCGCGGATCGTGATCGGAGCGCGCAGTGCGGTCTTTGCCCCCTTGTCCAGACTCGGCCTCATCATTGTCGATGAGGAGCATGAGAATACCTACAAGCAAGAGGAGACGCCGCGCTATCATGCCCGCGATGTGGCCGTGATGCGCGGACGGATGGAAGGGTGTCCAGTACTGCTCGGAAGCGCCACCCCCTCGGTGGAGAGTTATCGCAATGCCCAGCTCGGAAAATACCGACTGCTGGAACTTCCTCGTCGTGCCGATGGCCAGATCATGCCCCTCATCCGCGTTGTCGATCTGCGATTGCAAGGGAAGCGCTCAAAATCCGAGGGTGGTCTTTCCGCACCTCTGCAAATGGGAATCAGTAAACGCCTGGAGCTGGGGCAACAGACCATCCTGTTTCTCAATCGCCGTGGATTCTCCACCTCCCTGCTCTGTCAGCAATGCGGGTATGTCTGCACCTGTCCGAATTGCAGTCTCTCGCTCACGCTCCATCGGGCAGATCATCGGCTGGCTTGCCATCTCTGCGGTCATCAGGCCAAACCGCCCAAGCAATGCCCGGAATGCCGCGATCCCGGAATCCAGCACGCAGGCATCGGCACGCAGCGCGTGGAGGAGACGGTGCGAAAGTTTTTTCCCACGGCGAGGATTGCCCGGATGGATGCCGACACGATGACGCGCAAAGGTTCGTATCGTGAAGTGCTGGGGAAATTCCGCGCACGACAGATTGATATCCTGATCGGGACTCAAATGATTGCCAAGGGACTCGATTTCCCCAATGTCACCCTGGTCGGAATCATCAATGCCGACATCGGCCTGCACGCTCCTGACTTCCGTGCGGGAGAACGCACTTTTCAATTGCTCACGCAGGTGGCGGGCCGTGCCGGTCGCGGCGAAACCGAGGGAGAGGTGATCGTGCAGACCTTCACTCCGGCGAGCCCTTCGGTGCAGTTTGCCCGGCATCACGATTTTGCCGGATTCTTTGAGCAGGAGATCGCCTTTCGCGAGAGCTTTAGTCATCCCCCCTTTAGCAAAATGCTACTGATTCAGATCCGCGGCGTCTCCCAGGAGAAGGCCCTCTTCAGCGCCGAGGCTGTCTCCAGGGCCTTTGCGGAGGCTGCTCCAGCTTCGGTCCAGGTTTCAGCGGCGGCTCCCGCTCCGCTCGAACGCGCGCATGGTCAGTATCGGTTTCAAGTGACGCTCAAGGCCCGCTCCGGCGCCCTGCTCGGCAAGCTGGCCCGTGAGGTCTCGGCCTCCCTCAGGCTCCCTGAGGGAATTGTGATGACGCTCGATGTCGATCCCTATTCCCTCTCGTGATCTGCGCTCGCCTCCTTTTGCCAAGTAGGGTTTCTTAAGAGAGCTCTACTCCACGATCCAGAACGATGAGTCCCTTCAAAACCAGCCTCCCCTTCCCGCGTCTGCGTCGTCGTGGGCTGCGCCGCAACCGGGGGCCCTGGGGCAAGATTGAGGATCTGCTGCGCTATCTGGCGGCCACTCTTTTTGCGCTGCTTACGATCCTTCTGATCCTGGGGGTTCCGACCTTGCTGGTCGTTACTTCCACCCATGGACTGGGTGATACGGCTCGCAAAAGAATCGAGGAGACGCTGGAGGGAGCGCGCTACCGGGTCACGATTGATCGCGTGCTCTTTAATCCGATGCAGGGAGTCATCATCGACGGTCTGCAGCTTCATGATCGGACGGCCAACCGTCTCGTGCTCTCTGCGGATCGGCTTTCCATCTCGGTGAAAATGGAGTCGCTGCTGCGTCAGAAGCTTCAGCTGGAGCGAATCTTTCTTCGCGATGCCACGCTGGATGTCCCCCTGGGACCGGCTGAGGAGCCGCGCCTGCGTCTTGATCATGTGCGGGGGTTGATTCTCTGCCCGCCCGGAGAGTTTCGTCTCACGACGGCTTCCTTTGAGGTTGCGGGGATTGCCGTCCATGCCTCGGGAACCTTCCTCAATCCCAAGGGATTTTCGCCCATGCCGGTTTCCCAGAAGGGGCCCGGCGACATCGCGCGCGCGATTGATTCGATTCAGAAACAGCTCCGGGAGGTTCATTGGAAGGAGGCGCCGGAGCTGACGATCGAGGCGAGCGGGGATCTTTCCGATGCCGAAAGCCTCACTGTGGAGAAGGCCTCGCTCCACTCGGGAGCGGCTTTCTGGCGTGGTGTCGCGCTGCGTGAATCAGCCCTCGATCTTCATTTTGAACACCGGAAGATTACCTTGGACAAGCTGATGCTCCATGATGCCGCCGGGGTACTGGAGGCTGCGGGATGGGGCGATTTTGCAGCCAACAAGGCTTCACTCGAATTTACCGGAGCGTTTAATCCCGGGGCGCTCCCCGCCTTGCTACTCAAGCCGGATGCGGCCAAGGACTGGAACTGGATTGACCCGCTACATTTGAACGGGAATCTTTCCGCGACATGGGGAACGGGAACGAAACCGGTGCTTAGCGGATACTCGCTCTTGGAAGGGGGCCGATTCCAGTATCGGGGGATCGCGATGGAGGGGTTTTCGGGAGGCGTGGCCGTGCAGGATGGCAAGGTGCTGGTGCGTGATTTTCATCTTCAGGGTTCTCCTGGCAAATTGGATGCCGATCTGCTGATTGCACCGGGTGATTATCGCGCACGGATCAAACTGGCGCTCTTCCCTGCCAGACTTGTGCCAGTGATTTCAGGCAAGGCGAGAGAAGCGCTTGCGGCGATGGATTTCAAGGAGCCTCTCCGGGTGACTTTTGAAGGCTCCTCGCCCACCATGAATCCTCTCTTGTTCAAGGGTTCGGGGTCTCTGGAATTGAAAAACGCAGCGATGCATGGCGCAGGGATCGGAACGCTGAATGCCACGATTCAATTGGCAAACGGGTCTGCTGATTTTCGAGACATCGTCCTCAAGATCAATGACGGAGTCGGCAGGGGGGAATTTATTTATGATTTCAAAAACTGGGAGGGGCGTCTGCCCGAGGTGCGCTCCACGCTTGATCCGGTGACGGTCATGACCTGGATCGACACGCGCGTCGCCGCCGTCATCAAGGATTACCGCTTCCAAAAACCGCCCAGTCTTCTTGTCACCGGGAAAGTCGGACTGCGCGATCCCGAAAAGAATAATCTCAATATCGCCGTCAATGCCCCCTCCGGTCTCGGTTACACGCTGATCAAAAAAAATCTTCCCTTCGGTGCCGCGAGCGGCACGGTGAGGATCAGGGGGCAGAAGGTGCTGGTCGATATTCCCAAATCCAAGCTTTTTGGAGGATCGGTGACGCTCAAGGCGGAGGCCTCGGCCAAGCCTGGAGATCCGACTTACGGAGCCTCGGTGCATCTGGAGGATGTCGATTTCGAGACAGTCACCAAGCTCTATTTTGATTATACCGAGTCCAAGGGAGAGCTTACGGCCGATTACACCTTTCGCGCGCTGGGAGGCAATGATCACTCCATGACGGGCCAGGGAAACATTCTCCTCAAAAATGGGAATGTGATGGCCATGCCTATTCTAGGGCCACTCTCGCTCCTGCTCAATGAGGTAGTTCCTGGATTCGGCTATCAGTCTGCGCACAAGGCCACCGCTGATTTCACGGTTGGTGACGGGGTGATCTCTACGAGGAATCTGCTCATTGCGGGGGTGGGATTTAGCATGATCGGTCACGGCGATATCGATTATCTCGATGACAAGATGGATATGAGCATCCGGCTCAATGCCCAGGGATTGCCGGGGCTGATGCTTTTTCCAGTCAGTAAGATATTCGAATACGAATCGGTCGGATCAGCCCAGCATCCCAAATGGAGGCCCAAGATTCTGCCCAAGGGAAAACCGAAGCGCTAGTTTGCTGGAGTCAATGTCAGGGTGGCGAGCATCCGGCCCGTGAGCCCGCGTTCTCTGCGGTAGGAATAGGAATGGTCGGGATGACAGGCGGTGCAACTCAGGTCATCCAGGATTTCGATCACGCCTGAGGCGCGTGCCTGTAAGCGGATGATGGCGGCAAAATCGACATCGTAGCAGGGGGGGCGGATGCAGGGGCCGATGGCCACGATGAGTTCCTGTGGCGTGAGGCGAAACTCTTTGCAAAGCATCTCGATCCCCTTGGCAACAATACCGAGTTCGGTCCCCATTTTCCCGGAATGAAGCAGTGCTCCGGCCGTGCCATTTTTGGCCACGATCCAGACGGGGGCGCAGTCAGCAACATAAATACCCAGCGTGATGCCTCGTTCGCTCGTCATCAGTCCATCGACTCCGGAAATCGGGGCGGGGGCACTGGCATTTTGTTGTCCGACAAGGGCGATGCCGCAGCCGTGAATCTGCTCCGCTGTCACGAAGGGATAATCTCCAAGGCCCGCCTTGCGCCTCAGATCCTGATGATGAGGTGCAAGCAAATCCATGGCTTCACGGCGCTCCAGGACGACATCGAGTCCGGGAATCCGGCCAAAGAAATGGGCGGCAACGCCGGGGAGGGCATCAAGCGCCTGAAGGGAGGAAGGCTTTTGGATTCTGGATTCTGGATTCTGAATACTGACTTCTGAATCCTTCATGGCCCTTAATCCGCCTGATTGGAGGCAGGGGGATTCTCCTGCTTGCGCACGGTGGAGCTTTTGATCAGATCGCTAAATTGTGTCGATGGGGGCAGAGGGTCGCTCTTGCGCAGTGAACGAGGCAGCTTGGGGCGGGCACGCTCTTCGTTGTTGTAATCTTTGAAGCGCTTCTTCTCCCACTTGTTCATCGGATCGTTAAAGAATTCCTCGTACTGAGTATTCAACGAGAGGGCCTGATCGTACTGGGACATGGACTGGATGTAGCTGTAGTAGGCATTGAGCACTGCCGTCTGCGCTTGGAGAAGCTGCACCTGGGCATTGATGACATCAAGCTGGACTCCCGCTCCGGCATCAAGTCGCTCGCGGGATAGACGCAGGGCTTCCACGGCCTGCTCCACGGTGGCCTTTTGGCTCTCGATGGTCTCGCTGGCTTGCTGAAGATTGGAGATGGCCTGCTGCACCTGCAAAATAACCTGACGGACGCCATTATCATAGGTGGCCTTGTAGTTCAACATGGTCGCCTTGGCCGACTTCACATTTCCGTAGGTGGCGAGTCCGTCGAAGATGGCCCAGTTGCCCGTGACTCCAAAGAACCACCCTTCCACCGTCGAGGTGAGACTGGAGTCGTATTGGTAACTTTGGATCTGATAACCACCATTGGCGCTGAGGGTCGGCAGCCACCCAGCGATGGCGGCACTGATCTGCTTGGCGGCGATGAGGATGTTCTGGCGCTGGGCCTTCAACTGCGGATTGCGCTGAAGAGCCGTGTGAATCGAGGCATTGCTGTCGATTTTGCGCGGGTGGTAGGCGAGGTCTCCCGAGACATCAAAGGGAATCTCGATGTTCTGAATGTTGGGATAATTGAGACCGATAGTGGTGACCAAAGTGAAGAGGGCGATACGCAGGTTGTTCTTGGCCTGGATCAGCGGAGGCATGGCATTGGCAAGCTGAACCTGCGCCTGGAGGACATTGAAGCGTGGGACGGTTCCAGCATCATAGCGGCTCTGTTGGTCGGTGACCTGGGTTTTGTAGAGGGCCACCTGTTGCTCATTGGCCACAACCAAGGCGCGGTCGAGAACGACAGTGTAGAACTGTTGGATGACCGTTGCGATGGTCGCGTCGATGGTCGTGCGCAGCTGGTAGTAGGCGATCTGTTCGGCGAATTTCGCAGCCTCGGTGTTGGCAATGGTCTTGCCTCCGTCATAGAGAAGCTGGCTGCCCTGCAACTGGATGTTCCAGCTCGCATTATCAAGTGGAGGATTGAGGACATTATTGAGGGCGGCGCTTTTGGAGAGGGGTGATTTCTGACCATTGACCAGGCTGCTCTCTCTCCACTGATAGGCGGTGGATGGGCCGACGATGCCTGCCTGCGGCAGGAGTCCAGCGCGAACGGTGATAAAATTACCCGAAGCTTGGCGGATGGCGGCGATCGAGGTGATGATCTGAGGGTTTTTCTGCAAGGCCTCCTGGACGGCTTCGTCGATGGTAAGCTTGCGGGCATTCTTGGCGATGACGCCAGGAATGACAGCCTGTCCGGCCTTGGCGAGAGCTTCGGCGGTCAGAGGAATGTCGCCGACTTTGTTTTTGAGGCCGAAGTTGTTCGTTCCGGCTGTCGGGAGGGCGATGGGTCCTGTGGCCGTGGTCGGAAGCGGTGCCGGCAGCATCCCGGGCGTGATGGCATTGCTAATCGGCGTGGCGGTTGGCAGGGCTGGCGGCGGAAGCGCGGGAAGGTTTGCAAAATTAGTCGTCGCCGCATCGAGTCCTGCCGGAGGGGCGGGCGGATTGGATGCCAGGGAGGGCATTACCGAGACGCCGGTGATGGATTGATCTGCGGAAACGGGAAGATTCGTGGAGAGGATCGGCGCATTGGTCTGCGCGGCGCTTGCGGCATCGCCTTGGGCGGAGACCCCTTGCTGCGATTGGTCGTTTCCTGCAGTCTGGATATTTGTGGCAGCGGGCGGCTGAGCGAGCAGTGCCGAACATGGAATGCCGAGTGCGGCGAGGAGAAGGGCAAAATGTTTCATGAGTTGCTGGTGATGCAGTAATTATGGATTTTCTTGTAAATGTCCAACCAAGCGCGTTGTTCCTTGGGAGAAAGTTGCTCGTTCACTTTTGTCAGATTTTCGATCATCTCCTGACGGATGCCTTCCACCAGACGAATCCCCTTAGGGGTGACGGCGACGGTGACTTTGCGCCGGTCGTCAATGCCGTGGGTGCGCTTCACATAACCGAGCTTTTCAAGCCGCTGCACCAGCCCCGTTGCCGCTGGAGTGCTATGTCCCATCAACTCGGCGATGCTCGTCATGCCGGTCGGCCCATGCGATCCAAGATGTCCCAGGAGGAAAAATTGCGGGAAGGAGAGTCTGTCGTGCGAAAGCTCGCCCAAGAGCATCCCCATGAACTTTCGCTGCAGCACCATGATGATGGAGGCCAGGGAGCCGACTTCTTCTGGGTTGAGTGATTCTAAGGTTGTCGTCATTTGTGTGATTAACCGTTAAGGTGCTTAAATAAGAACACCTCAAACTAAGGAAAGCAAGGAGCCAATTTATTTCAGCGCTTCCCTTGCGATTTCTGCGCGTCTTCACTAGTGTGCTTGCCCTGTGAGCTACCGCGTTTTTGCCCGAAAATATCGACCCCAGCGTTTTGAGGAAGTCGTAGGACAGGAGCATATCACCCAGACACTTCAAAATGCGATCAAGGGGAGCCGACTCGCGCAGGCCTATCTCTTTGTGGGGCCTCGCGGCGTGGGCAAAACTTCCACCGCCCGCATTCTGGCCAAGGCGCTCAATTGTCAGAACGGCCCGACCGATAATCCATGTGGAGTGTGTGATGCCTGCGTCGAAATTGCGGAAGGACGCAGCCTGGATGTGCTGGAGATCGATGGGGCGAGCAACAACAGCGTCGAGAGCATCCGCACCCTGCGGGAAAATGCCGCCTACGCCCCGGCTCGCGGCCCCTACAAAGTCTATCTGATCGATGAGGTTCACATGCTCACGACAGCGGCCTTCAATGCCCTGCTCAAGACGCTGGAAGAGCCGCCCGAGCATGTGAAATTCCTCTTTGCCACGACCGAGGCGCAGAAAGTTCCCGCGACGATCCTGAGCCGCTGCCAGCGTTTTGATCTGCGCCGACTGACTCCCGAACTCATCGCCGGCCACCTGCTCTTCATCGCCAAGAGCGAGGAAATTGAGCTTGAACCCGCTGCCGCCGATGCGATCGCCCGCGGTGCCGATGGCGCTCTCCGTGACGCCGAATCGATGCTCGACCAGGTCGTCTCCTTTTGCGGAACCAAGATCTCGGCTGCCGATGTTCATCAGGTCTTTGGATTCACACCGCGTGAGACCATTCTTCAGCTTGGAGAATCGCTCCTCAACCGCGATACCACGACGGCGTTGGCACTTGTCAAATTCCAGAGCGAGGCCGGCAAGGATCTCTCCCGACTGCTGGCTGATCTGATAGGGCTGCTGCGCGACATCCTGATTTCCAAAGTTCATCCTCCAGAGGAGGCAACGCCGGAATCGGCACTCGGAGAGACCGTCGCCCAGGAAAAGCTCCTTCTCCTGCTCGACCATTTTGGCGAGGCCGAAGGACGCCTCCGCTGGACAAGCGATAAAAAGCTCCAGCTCGATGTCGCCTTGATCAAGGCTGTTCATCTCCTCGAAGAGGTCAGCCTGAGTGATCTGCTCGAAATGCTCACCGCCCTAAAAGGAGGCAAGCCACTGGGAGGCACGCCACTTCCGCCGCCAGCTAAGCGGCCGATCCCGAAGCCCTCGCTGGCAAAACCGGATGTCAGGATTCAGAAGCCAGAGATTCCTGTAACTACCCAGAAGGTCGAGGTCAAGGTGCAGGCAAGCGAACCACTCAACCTTGGAGCTTCGACCACTTCTTCTCCTGAACCGGCCTCCCTCTTTGACCTCCCTGTTGTGAGTCCTGAGCCGCCGGCTCCGAGCCCCGAACTTCCAACTTCGTCTCCTTCGACCTCCTCCGAGGAAGATCCCTGGCATGCCGTTGCGATGGAACTCGCCAGCGATGCACCGCTGAAATTCGGTTGGATTGAGGACAGTCGCTTTGTCGAGCGAAACGGCACGGTGATCGTGGTCGAATTCCCCGCCTCCACGGAGCCTAAGACCCAGACTCTATTTTGGCCTCAGGCGGTCAAAAAGATTGAGGAACTTCTTTCTGCGAAACTGGGTGGCAAGATCACCCTGGAAAGCCGCTTCACTGGAGAAGAACCCCTACCTCCGACACCGGAGCCGATACCTCAGTCAGCACCCGCACCCAAGGCCACGCCGAAGGCTGCGGCGAAATCGACTGCCGAAGAGAGCAAATCTGCTGTGCCAGAGGCCGTCCTTCCCGTCATCAGCCCTGAGGAATTGGAGGCCTTCAAAAACGATCCGTTGATTCAAAAGGCGCTCGAAATTTTCAAAGCCGAGATTTTAGTTTCCACACCAACCACCTAAACAAAGAATTATGAATATCGCCAAGATGATGAGTGCAGCTGCCAATGCGCAGAAGAAGATGGGTCAGATCCAGGAAGAACTTGCCAAGCGCGAGATCGAGGCCTCCTCCGGCGGTGGCAAAGTGACCGTCAAAGTCACCGGAGCCGGAGACATTCTTTCCATCAAAATTTCCCCCGAAGTCGTCAGTGCCGATGATGTCGAACTCCTCGAAGACCTCGTCCTCAGCGCAGTCCGCCTGGCGGTGGGTGATGCCAAGAAAGTCGCCTCAGATGAGATGGGTAAGCTCACGGCAGGGCTCGGCCTCCCAGGATTGCCGTTCTAATCAAAGAGAAGACTCACAGGGATGAAGGAGAATTAAGAAGGTTGGTTGTTCCTGATACCATCAGCCATCCCCTTTATCCTTTTTATCCCTGTGAATCCTTTCTTGAAATTCGCAGAACTCCAATCAGGAGGAGCAGGGCAGGGATAACGAGCGAGAGAATGTCGATAAGGGAGCGGAGGATTTCTCCGCGTGCCAGTTCGCCGCTGGGGCCGCCGCCGAGGGAGGAGGGGTGTAGGTTGAGAACTCCAATTCCGATCAGAATGCTTCCCCAAAGAAGTTTGGTTTCCAGGTGGATGGACAGCCTCTTTTGGACGATCGCCCAAGATAGAATGAAAGTGATAAGCGCGGCCCGTGATGAAAAAGGTGCAACAAGAGCCATGAATAAAAGGATGAGTCCAAGCCAGATAATCGTTCGGCTCTTGTTCGCGGTTTGAATCTGAAGCAACGCAGAGGAAAACAGGATCGCTGGCACGCCGAGGGACCATGCGATGATGCGATTTTCGTCAGCAATGAGCTGTCCGGTGACGCAGTAGGAGGTGCCGGCCAGTTCAAAGGCTTCTTTCCACGATTGCCAGAGCGCGACTTCAAACCAGGCGGCTCCGCCCAGGGCCACGGCACTCAGGAAGAGTGGAAATTGAAACTTGGCGGGCAAGCTGCTGGCTGTGAGCGCGAGTATCAGTGCCGTCATGACAATCAGCGCCACGGTGAGCCGTAGCGCGATTTCGACGCCGGAATACTCTCCCAGGGAGAGGGTTAGGAGAGTTTCCATGAGGTCTTTTTAGACTTCCATCGGATCGCCGAATTCAATCTGGAGATTGCGAGCGAGTCGGATGAGTTCGGGGGCGGGGTGTTTTTTGCGCCCGATGACATCTTCGAGTTCGACGAAGGTCGTTCTTCCCTTGGAAAGCGCCGTCATGCATCCGGTTTCCTGCTGGAGGAGGCCGGTCACGGCGAGTTCTCCAAAGCGGGAGCCGAGCATTCGGTCGAAATGAGTCGGGCTGCCGCCGCGCTGGACATGGCCGAGGACGGTCTCGCGGACTTCCTGTTCAAATTCACGGCCGCCGTTGGCTTCTTTCATCCGCTGGATGAAGGTTCCGGCATCGCAGACTCCCTCGGCCAGGATGATGATGGAATTGTCCCGTGTTTTTTGGAAACGCTCGTGAAGCAGGCCTACGACACGCTCCATGTTGTAGAAATACTCTGGAATGACGGCGATCTCGGCTCCGCAGCTAATCGCCGTGGTCAGGGCCAGATAGCCGGAATTGCGCCCCATGACTTCGATCAGGAAGCAACGGCGATGGGAACGGGCGGTATCGCGGATTTTATCGACCAATTCCATGATTGTATTGGCGGCGGTATCGACACCGATAGCCATATCCGTTCCAGCCATGTCGTTATCAATGCTGGCTGGAATGCCGACCACGGGCAGGCCCCGGCGGGTGAGTTCGAGGGCTCCGGTCAGGGAGCCATCGCCACCGATGACAACCAGTCCCTGAATGCCGCGTTCCTGGAGAATATTACGGGCAGCGTCGATGCCTTCCGGTTGGTAAAATCGTTTACAGCGACTGGATTGAAGGATGGTTCCTCCGCGGTCGAGCATGCCGACAGGCAGGGGAGCACCAAGCTCCTCAAAATTTCCGTCAAAAATGCCATCGTAGCCGTTATTGATGCCCACAACGCGACATTCATGCTGGAGCGCAGTTCTCACGACGGCCCTGATGGCCGGATTCATTCCTGGAGCATCTCCCCCAGAGGTCAAAACGCCGATAGTTTTCATAGTGGTTGGTAGGGCTCTTGGGGGGAGCTCAACGGAGTGGATTCTAGCATAATCGGGAAAATTTAGCGTAGAGAGATTTTTTTTTGAACAAAGACCATTCTCAACAGTCTGAGCATATAGGTTTATGTTGGGAGCGGGCCACCTCGCGCTGGTTATGGTTTTTCCAGTGCGATCAAGGTGGCCCGCTTTTTTCAAAACTGGCTCTTGCTAGAGAGTAACGGCTCGGATAGCTCTTCCCTTTTAGGAAGAGTCTCCTAGAAAGCAAAAAAACCATCTCCTGATGCCCGAAACAATTCTTTTGATCGAAGACGAGGAGGATGTCTCTGATCTCATCCGCTACCATCTCAAAAAGGAGAAGTATCGCGTGCTCAGCGCCCAGGACGGGGTTGAGGGGCTTGAAATGGTCCTGACAGATCGTCCCGACGCTATCGTGCTCGACATCATGATGCCTCGACTTAACGGTTACGAAGTCGCCAAGAAACTCAAGGCCGATTCGCGCACGGAGTCGATTCCGATCCTTTTTCTCAGTGCCAAGGGGGAAACGGAGAGCCGCATCAAGGGTTTGGAAATCGGAGCCGAGGATTTTCTGGCCAAGCCGTTCAGCCCTCGCGAGTTGGTGCTGCGTATCCAGTCACTCCTGCGCAGATCCCGCGCCACCGTCATGCCGGAGTTGATCACTTCAGGACCGATTACACTCGAAAGAGCCACCCTCAAGGTGACGATCGACGGCGAACGACTGGACCTGACTTCCATCGAATTTAAGCTCCTCTCCTTACTCGTCGGCAGCAACGGCGTGAGTCACTCACGGGAGTACTTGCTCGAAGAGGTCTGGGGCTACAATAATTCCGTGGATACCCGCACTGTGGATACGCATGTGCGACGGCTTCGTGAGAAATTGGGAATCCATGCCGATCTCTTGCAGACGGTTCGCGGAGAAGGGTATCGCTTTCTGACAGATATTGCGTCGCAATGATGGAGGGTTTGCTTTTATTGCTCCTGATTCTTGGAGGAGTGCTGATTTTCAGAGTGCTGATCCCTGCGCGTGAATTACTGACCGAACTGCGGCGCATCGCAGCCGGTGATTACCGGCCTGTCATCATGGGAGAAATTCCCTTCCTCTTAAAAAAGGCTTCGCTGGATCTGCGTCTTGTTGCTGAAACCTTGGCCAGGCAGCAGGCCTTGCTGGCGGAAGAAGAATTCAGCCTTTCGATGATTCTGGGCCGGATGACCGAGGGGGTGGTGATTGCCGGGCCAGATCTGAGGATCAGGCTGATGAACGAGGCGGCGTCTGCCATGCTTCATCTCCAGAAGCCGGCCAAAGGATTGCTGCTTCAGGAGATTTTTCTCAGTCATGAATTACAAGGAGTGGCGCAGCAGGCCCTCGCCAGCGCCGAGGTAGCGCGGGGAGAGTTTATGCTCGCCGTGCCAGGGCATCGTGAACGCTATCATCTGGTTGTGACGGCGGCGCCGCTCCAGGCATCAGAAGCCAAAAGCCCCGATGGATTGCTTCTTGTGCTCCACGATGTGACGCGGATGCGCAGACTTGAGTCGGTCCGGCGGGAGTTTGTGGCCAATGTCTCGCATGAATTTCGCACCCCGCTTTCCATCATCAATGGGTATCTGGAGACGCTGGAGGATGACCAAATCGACAGGGAGATGTTTAACAAATCCATCAGCGTCATGCGTCGTCACGGAGCTCGTCTGAATGATCTCATCGAGGATCTGCTGACCATCAGTCGGATGGAGGAAAAAGGCGTACTTCTGGAGGCGGAGCCCGCCGACATCCTGCCGATCCTCAAGCATGTGATTGCCCAGATGGAATATGAGATTTCGACGCGCGGGGTGACCTTGAAACTGGAAATTCAGGGAGCGCTTCCCCTGGTCGAAGTCGATGCCTATCGGCTGGAACAGGCCTTCTCCAACCTCTTGGCCAATGCGCTGCGTCACGGGCGCAGCCCCGGAGGTGAGATCACGATTGCGGCTGCCCTCCAGGGATTGGAACTTATGGTCAGCTTCCGAGACAATGGCCCCGGCATTCCATACAACGATCAGGAGCACATTTTTGAACGATTCTACCGGGTCGGCGGCGATAGGGCGCGTCACACCGGAGGCACGGGATTGGGACTCTCCATCGTGAAGCATGTGGTGCAGGCGCATGGCGGGCGCATCATTCTGGAGAGCAAGCCGGGAGCCGGAGCCAATTTCAAAATTTTCCTCCCCGTGGCCGTCATCCAGAGGATTTCATAGGTCCTGCTTCATTGACAAAGGCTGCATTCCAACGGATCTTCCAAGTGCTCATGCTGCCTCGCATTCTGCAAAAAACGCTGAGAAAACTACTGTGTCCATCCATCCCACCGCACTTGTGAGCCCCAAGGCCATCCTTGGGGAAAATGTTGAAATCGGCCCCTTTGCCATCGTCGAGGAGGGGGTGCGCATTGGGGATGACTCCATCATTCAGGCACGCGCCATCCTGACGGATCGTGTCACCCTGGGAGCCAGAAATCTCGTCGGCTATGGTGCCGTCATTGGCTCGGCACCACAGGATTTTGCACATAAGAGCTCCATTTCCAGCGAGGTCATCATCGGTGATGACAATGTCATTCGCGAATATGTTACCATTCACCGAGGCACCGCCGAAGGATCAGCGACACGCATGGGTAATGGCAATATGCTCATGGCCGGAGTGCATTTGGGCCACAACAGCAGCGTTGGCAACCGCTCGGTCATTGCCAATAATTGCCTGCTCGCCGGCTATGTCGAGGTGGGCGACGATGTGGTACTGGGGGGCGGTTCTGTCTTTCACCAGTTTCTGCGCATCGGCGAAATGTGCATGATCCGAGGAGGAACGGCCTGGAGCAAAGACATCCCGCCCTTCACCGTCGGCCAGATCATCAATGTGGTCTGCGGTATCAATGCCGTCGGCATGAGGCGCAAGGGCATCAGCAGCGCCGAACGACTTGATGTAAAACGCGCCTACAACCTCCTCTACCGCAGCGGACTCAATGTCGAGCAGGCCATCGAGCAGAGCCGAGCGATCACATGGTCGGCTCCTGCGGAGCGATTTGTTCAGTTCATCTCACACCGGACCAAGCGCGGACTCTGCAGCTCCAAAGGTAGGGGGCTGGCAAATACCCCAGATCAGGACGAAAGCGCCGAGTGAGTCACTAAAAGATCATCGCAGAAAAATGCCACACCGTCGATCAAAGTGGAGCGGGTAGAGGGAATCGAACCCTCATGGCCTGCTTGGAAGGCAGGAACTTTACCACTAAGCTATACCCGCATGACTCACTTGATCATTCATAGTGAATGACTGAGGAGGAAGACTAGCACACTCGGTTTAGCCCGTCAATACGGGCGTTGCTTTTGGGAGGTGGTTCCTTAATGCGAGGGCTCAGGCTGGGTTTCGATCCCAGCCTTTTGGAGCGCAGCGCCGAATTGTTCGGAAGCT
>Ga0302320_10005463_pt1 | contig 28467 bp, 18 predicted proteins | sample Bog_T0_3_FD_202130 | JGI IMG/M metagenome (GOLD analysis project Ga0302320, IMG submission 202130) | Peat permafrost microbial communities from Stordalen Mire near Abisko, Sweden - Bog_T0_3 | ecosystem: Environmental > Terrestrial > Soil > Wetlands > Peat | place: Sweden: Abisko, Stordalen Mire...
CCAAAGCATTACTCACCCGTTCGCCGCTCGTCAGCATGTATTGCTACACCTGTTACCGCTCGACTTGCATGTGTTAGGCACGCCGCCAGCGTTCAATCTGAGCCAGGATCAAACTCTTCAGTTAATAACACTTAGTCACTGAAGCAATCACGATCCTGAACTTCAAGTCGGTTCATTTCTGAACGACTGGCTGTTCAGAACTCGTATCTATATGCACCAAAGGTGCTATGACGCGAGTCCCCACACAAATTACCTGTTCAAATTTTTAAAAAGCGACCCGAGACGACAAAGGTCCGGGGAAAGACTTTCAAGTATAGCTGCTTTTTCGATCCCGTCAACCGTCGCGAGGTCTCTAAAAAGCGCCTTTCACCTGGAAGGGCGCGCAGTATAGCCGTGGGTAAAAGCCTGTCAACACATTGTCGTCAAACTTTCTGGGCGGCGAACTTAAACACTTGATCGCAAAGCGATTATTCGCTTTTGACGATCTTGATTTTGGCAAAGTGGCGCTTGCCTACCGACACGATGTAGGAGTTTCCCGACAACAGTTCGTGCTGATGGCTGGAAATTTTCTCGCCGTCGACGCGAACGGCACCTTCTTGGAGCTTTCGACCGGCTTCCGAGGTGCTCGCCACGAAGCCCAAGTCCTTGAGCACGGCGGTGAGGCGCGCGCCTGCGAGCGGCACTGTAATGGTCTGTTCCACCAGGTCCTGCGGCGTTGCGCCTTGCTGAAATCGCGTCGCAAAATCCGCGAGCGCGCGATCCGCGGCAGTCTTCGAATGAAAGCGCGCGACGATTTCGTGGGCAAGTTCGAACTTGACGTCGCGGGGATTGCGGCCCGCGGCGATCGCAGTGTGCAGCGCCGCGATGTCGGCGAGCGGGCGAAAGCTCAGGCACTCGAAATAGCGCCACATGAGCGTGTCGGAAATCGACATGAGCTTGCCGAACATGCTCTCGGGCGCATCGTGGATCGCGATAAAATTACCGAGGGATTTCGACATTTTCTGCACGCCGTCCAGCCCCTCGAGCAGCGGCGTCGTCACCACCACCTGGGGTTCCTGCCCGTAGCTCTCCTGCAGGTGGCGCCCCACGAGCAGGTTGAATTTCTGGTCCGTGCCCCCGAGTTCGACGTCCGCCCGCAGCGCAACGGAATCGTATCCCTGCACGAGAGGGTAGAGGAATTCATGGATTGCGATGGGCTGACCGCCCTTGTAACGCCTGTGGAAATCATCGCGTTCGAGCATGCGGGCAACCGTATGTTTTGCGCTGAGTTCGATGAGACCGGCGGCGCTCATGCTGCCCATCCACCGGGAATTGAATTCGGTGATCGTCTTCTCGGGATCCAGGATCTTGAAGATCTGTTCCTGGTAGGTGCGCGCATTGATCGCGATCTCCTCCGGCGTGAGTCGCGGCCGGGTCGCGCTCTTGCCGGTCGGATCGCCGATCATCCCGGTGAAATCGCCGATCAAGAAGATCACGTCGTGGCCGAATTGCTGAAATTGCCGCAGCTTGTTGATGAGCACCGTATGACCCAAATGCAGGTCCGGTGCGGTGGGATCGAACCCCGCTTTGACACGCAGCGGCGTCCCGCGCTCGAGCTTCTTGCGCAACCCCGCTTCGGGGATCAGTTCCACGGTACCGCGTTTGAGTTCGGCGAGTTGCATTTCGAGTTGATTGGCCACGCTGATCATCCCCCGGGTGAATCGCGGCAGCACTTTACTGGGCGCATCGAACTTCGGCTAGTGAGAGTGGCGCCCCCATCCGAGGCAGACGGGTATGTACGCTCGGGTACGGACCTCGCGACCAAATGTGGTTACCTTGAGTCATGAGCATCAAACACCTGCCGTCTATCAAGTCCCCCGGATACGAGGCCGCCGCCACGCCGGAATCGGGGCTCCCGGCGGACGATCGGTCCGATTTCCCGGAAACGCCCCGCACCACGGGAACCGTCGACGACGACGACGATCCGGCAGATGAGACTTCCGGGGAAAACGAAGCGCCCGAGCGCGAAACGGAGGACTCCACCGAAGCGCCGGAAGAGTTCCTGCGTGACGACGAGGATGCCGTGGAAGCCGACGACGCGGGGGACGACGAGGCGGAAGACCTGGACGACTTGGACGATGATGATCTGGACGATCTGGACGAAGACGACGTGGATGACGACGATGACCTGGATGACGATGCTGACGATGACGACGTCGAAGGCGGGGAGGACGAGCCCGACGAATGACCCGGTAGGTGCTGCGGCGCGGCGCTAGAATCTAGCGCATCGCAAGAAGTATCGTAGAGATCTCCCGTGTCAAAGCTCCGAGGCGGCCCGTTTTACCCGCGCTCCCTTCGCCCGGCGAGTTCGCTTTTGGCCCTGGGATTCTGTGCGTGGATGTGTTCGGGCCTTGTGCCCGCCGCCTCCCGAGACTGGGTGATTCATGCGGCTACGCTGCTCGACGGAGTGTCCGAGAGCCCACACCGGCATCTGTCCATTCTCGTTCATGGCGACAAGATCATCAGAGTCCAGGAGGGTTTTATACCTGCTAAGCCCGCGGAGCTGATCGACCTGTCGACCGCGACGGTCATGCCGGATGTGGCGCCTTATCTCATCCGGGGTGAGGACATGGCATCGTCGATTCGCCCGACGAGACCAACAACTCATGACGGACGAGGAAATGCGGCCGACCTCTCGGGTGCCGCGGATCGTATCGGCTCCATCCAGCCGGGCCGCTATGCTGACCTCGTCGCGACGGCGGAGGATCCTCTTCAGGACGCCAGGCAGTGGAGCCGCGTCGCCGTCAACCGGCGCGGGTCGATTCCGCTGCCGCGTCGGCCGATTCCGCTGCCGCGCGGGTCGATTCAGCCGTCGCGCTTGTCAATTTCGCTGCAGAGCGATAGCGTTCCTCAGTGACGGCATTTCACCAAGCATAAGAATTCGCGGGGTTTCCGATGGATAAAGGACTCGACTCATTGGGGCAGGCAAAGGGTACTTTGCTCGACCTCGCAATTCGGTTCGGCCCGAAACTCCTGGTCGCCATCCTCATCGTGACCGCGGGCGGCTTCGTCGCGGGCTGGGTCGGCCGCGTGGCCGAGCGCGGGCTTGCCCGCCGCGATCTCGAGCCGCCCGTGCGGCAATTGCTGACGCGCGTGGCGCGCACGCTCGTACTCGGCCTGTTCGTGATCATGGCATTGCAAAACCTCGGCGTGGAACTCCTGCCGCTGATCGCGGGCCTGGGGGTGATCGGCGCGGGCGTCGCGCTCGCGACCCAGGGCGTCTTGAGCAACATGGTTGCAGGGCTCACGATCATCTTTACCAAGCCTTACCGCGTGGGCGAGTATGTCGCCATCGTCGGCGTCGAGGGGATGGTCCAGACGATCACGCTGTTCAGCACGATCCTCGCCCACGCCGACGCCTCGCGTATCGTCGTTCCAAATCGCAAGATCGTCGGCGAAATTCTGCACAATTACGGCCAGATCCGCCAAGCGGATCTACAGGTCATGGTCGGCTACGAATCGGACCTGCCGCTCGCGCTCGCAACGATCCGCGAACTCGTGACCGCGAGTCCCAACGTCCTCGCGTCACCAGCCGCCGTGATCGGCGTCAGCGCACTCGCGGACTCGGGTGTCCAAATCGCCATCAAGCCATGGGTATCGGTCGCGGCCTATCCGGCGATCGGCGGCGAACTCAATCTCGCCGTCCTCGCGGCCTTGCGCGGGCGGGGAATCTCGATTCCGTATCCGCAGCAGGAAGTGCGGCTGATCGGTGCGGCGCCCGCCGCCGCGCCCGGCCGGGCGCCCGAGGCTGTTTAGCGATCGAGCGTAGCCATGCCTGCGGGCGGGTAGCGGTCCCCGGCAGCCGCATCGGGCTTGAACACCTCCGCCAAGCTCCGTACGTATGCGGGTTCGAGCACGAAGTCGAGTGCCCCGAGGTTCTCCTCGAGATACTTGCGGCGCTTCGTGCCCGGGATCGGCACGATGTCCTCGCCTTGGGCGAGCACCCAGGCCAGGGCGACCTGTGCCGGCGTCCTGTCGAGCGTCGCGGCGATTTCGCGAACCTTGTCGAGGAGACGCTGATTGACGGCGAAATTCTCTCCCTGAAACCGCGGACTTGCGCGCCGGTAGTCATCGGCCGGCAGATCTTCGGGTCGAACGAACGCACCCGTCAGAAAGCCCCGACCCAGCGGACTGTAGGCGACGAAACCGACACCGAGGCGCCGGCAGGCGGCAAGGGCGCCCTGCTCGGGCTCGCGCGACCAGAGCGAGTACTCGCTCTGCAGCGCCGTGATCGGATGCACCTTGTGCGCCCGCTCGAGCGTTACCTGGTTGGCCTCCGAAAGCCCGATGTGGCGGATTTTTCCGGCGCGCACCAGGTCGGCGAGCGCACCGACGGTTTCCTCGATCGCGACGTCCGGATCGATGCGGTGCTGGTAGTAAAGGTCGATCGTCTCGACCCCCAAACGTGCAAGGCTCCCCTCGACGGACTCGCGCACGTATTGCGGACGCCCGCTGACGCCGCGCAGTCCCGGATTCTTGGGATCGCGCAGGATCCCGAACTTGGTGGCGAGAAACACCCGGTCACGCCGGCCCTTGATCGCGCGACCGACGAGTTCCTCGTTCGTAAAGGGACCGTAGATGTCGGCGGTATCGAGATAGGTGATGCCGAGGTCGAGCGCCCGATGAATCGTGGCGATCGACTCCGCGTCGTCGCGACCGGAGTAGAACTCGCTCATGCCCATACACCCGAGCCCGAGCGCCCCGACGCTTGGCCCCTCCCGGCCCAATCGTCTCGTTTGCATGCGTTGCTCTCCTGTCAGTGCGGGTGATATTCGCGTTCGACGTGTCCCGCGAGGTCATCCGGATAGAAATACACCTTGCGCAGCGCGCCATCCGAGTAACGGACGGCCTGATCGCGAAAATGTCTCGATTGCGGATCACCGCTCTCGCCGCCGATCGAAACCGCGCGCGCCTCGATCCGCGGACCGAATTCCACGATCGCGACGAAGCTATTGCCGCTGGTCCCATAGTACCGGCTCGTTCCCGGGTAGCGACGCGCTCCGAACGAGGCGAGCGACCCCCACCGCGCCGACGTGAAGGGCACCGGCAGACTCGGCGCGGCGTCGTTGAAATGCTGCACGATGTCACCGGTGGAGCGCTGCTGGCGGTTGACTTCACCCCAGGGTACACGCCAGGTGCCGAAGTCCCGCTGCAGGCGCTCGCTGACCGCGGCGAGCGCCGCAAGCTTCGTATCGGCGCTCATGCGGCCGCCGATGTCCGCGTATACCGATACGTTCTCCGCGTCCGCATCCTGCTTGGCCACGTCCCAGATCTGATCGCCCCACAGGGCCGCCAGCGTGGTCGCGACGGAATGTGCCGACCAGCGGTAGTCCCACTCGCGCAGGGCTTGTACCTGATCCGCGAGCCCGGCGCGCCACCGACCGGCAGGGGACTGTGCATCGTAGGCGGCGATCAACGTCGGGATCAGCTCGGCGAACGCCGGCAGGTAGGAGTCGTAGGCTGCCGCATTGAGGGCGTCCGCCGTGAAATCGCGGCGTCCGGTGAGCAGCAGCGCCGCGTGCAGTCCGCGCGGGTTCTCGCCCGCGGTGTCCATATACCGCGGAAAGTCCGCGCGCCGCGGGCTCGCATCGCCCGCCGCCGCATAAGGCCAATCATTGGTGTTCATGATCCAGCCGGTCGCCGGATTCAGAAGCCGGGGCAACTCGTCGAGTGCGTGCAATCCCTGCCAATCGGTCGCCGGATCGGCGCCGTCGACAGGATGCGTGTAATCGAAGCGATCGGCGCGGCGCGGAACGAATTGCGGATGCAGATAGGCGATGTTGCCGTCGGCGTCCGCGTAGACCGTATTGTTCGACGAATTCGCCTGCAATGCCATCGCCTGCATGAATGCGCCGTAGTTGGCCGCCTTCGTGAGCAGAAACGATTGGCTGAGCGCGGCGACCGGTCTTTGCATGAGGGCGATGCTGACCCACCGGCCGTCGATCTGCCGGATGACCGGACCGTGGTGCGTTCGATAGACCGTGAATTGACGCTTGGCGAGGGCGCCGGTCGGGGTTCGATAGGCGATCTCAACCGTGTCCGCTTGCACCGGACGCAGTTCGCGACCGTAGCGATACAGGAGTTTGCCGCTCCTGCGCGTCGTCGACTCGAGGAAGAAATCCACATTGTCGACGCCGCTCGAGGTATGCATCCAGCCCAGGCGCGAGTTGAATCCCTGGTAGATGAAAAATTGGCCCCAGGTCGCAGCGCCGTACGCATTCAGGCCCGTGTCGCTGGTCATTTGCAACTCGGAGCGAAAGAAGAACGACGTGTGCGGATTGATCAACAGCAGCGCGTGATGCGCCACGGTGTTCGCGGGAGCAATCGCGATGCCGTTCGAGCCTCCGGGTTCGCGCGTCCCCGCGCCGCCCACGTCGATGCTCCCGCCGCTCGCGGCGGTCGAGAGGTCGCGTGCGGGCGAGGGAGCGGCCTCCCCGCCGGCCCCGTAGAACGCCTGCAGGGCGTCGAGCGGCACGCGCTCGACGTCGCCGCCGATGCTGCCCTCAGTGAAGCTGAGCGCCATCCACGGCTCGAAGTGCGCGATGACGCGCGGATGCACGGCCGGGTGCGTGGCCAGAAAGAAATTGAGCCCGTCCGCCCAAGCCACCATGAGCGTGCGCAACCACGCGGGACTGCTCCCATAGAGGCCCTTGAGCGCCTCCGGGCGTATGAAGAGTCGCATGCGCAGGTCCTGAAAAATCGCGGCCTCACCCTCCGCTTCGGCGAGGCGGCCCATGGCGCCCAGATAGTTGGTCTCCACGCGGTTGAAATCGTCCTCGGCCTGCGCGTAGATCATGCCGAACACCGCATCGGCGTCGGTCTTGCCGTGGACGTGCGCGATGCCCCATTCATCGCGCACGATGGCGCTGTCCGCGGCTTCAGTCCGCCAGCGCGCCGCCTCGGCCTGGGTCGCGGGCGTGGCATCGGCCGTTGCCGCATCGTCGGCGGCCGCGCCGGTCCATGGAATGCTTACGCCCGCCGCGAGCACGAAGAGGAGTACCGCAGAGCGGCCGCACGTTTTATTCATCACGGTCCCTCAATCGCGTCGAGCCGGTATTTCTACGACGACCAGACCATGCGGCGGAATGTCGACGTCGAGCACTGCGCCGGTGAGCGCCGCATCTTCGGGGTCGGCGAGCTTTGCGGAGGCGCGCAGTTGCTCGATTTGTGCGCTGCTCGGAAAGTCGGGTCGTCCCATCACATCGAAGGCTTTGACGACGTTGCCGTGGTTCGCATCGAGACGCCACAAGCGCACGCGCGCGTCGGGGGACGCCGCGCCCACGTGCACGGCGAACCGCTTGGCCGGAAAGCCCGTCTCCGACTCGGCTCGGTAGCGCGGTCCGGTCGCCTCGGGGGGCGCATAATTCCACAGCGCGATCACGATCGAACCGTCCGCCCGCCGGGTCGCGAGGGCCGCTTCCGAGTCCACTTGCAGCCGGCGTTCGCCCAGCTTGTGCAACAACGCAAACGCGTTGAAGGCGGGCTTCGGGATGCCATGCTCTGCCAGCAGACCGAAGCCGCCGTAGAACGGCGTCTTGACGACCCCCTGCTCCTCGAAGACGTCGGAAAACGACCAGTAGCTCATGAGGTCGACCAGACCCGCGCAGCGGCTTACGGTGGTCGCGATCCAAGGCCCCATGAAGACGCTGTCGGTGACGTTCGGCTCGTTGGCATAGCTCGCGTTGAACTCGCTCAGGATGAACGGCAACCCGGGCATCGGCGAGCGCGCGATCTCGTCGTGAACCTTTTGTACGGCACGGCACACCATGCGGTCACGCGGAACGTGCTCGGCCGAATGGAGCACGTTGTCCGCCGTGTCGTTGGCGTAGACATGACTCGAGACGAAATCGACCGGCACTCCCCGGCGGGCTGCGTGCGCGAGGAAGGCTTCCACCCATGCCGCCTGCGCCGTCGACGGACCGCCGACGCGCAGCCGCGGGCTCACGGCTTTCACGGCTTGCGCCGTATGGTCGTAAAGCTTGAAGTACGTCGCCTGCTTGGGTCGGCCGCTCCAGAAATCGATGTTGGGTTCGTTCCAGACCTCGAAGTACCACTGCGACACCTCGTCGATGCCGTAACGCTCGACGAGGTGCGCCGTGAAGCGACGCACAAGTTCGTCCCAGCGTGCATAGCTCTTCGGCGGCGCCCGGTTCGGGCGGTACCAGAAATCCACGACGCTCTTCGGGTCGGAACTCAGTGCGCGCGGCATGAAACTCAACTCGACGAACGGACGCACGCCCTCCGCCAGCAGCCCATCGTAGATCTGGTCGACGTACGAGAAATTGTAGGTCGTAGTCCCCTTCGCATCGCGATCGTAGAGCCCCACCTCGTCATGGAAGATGTTGTGAAAACGCACGAGGCTGAACTCGGTGACACCCTTGACCTCGCGCAAATCGCGCCGGTAGCTGTCGCGCAACGACAGGATCGCGCGGCCCGAGCCGTACATGCGTTCCCAGTAATGCGGAAAGGGCGTTTCGGCCGCGCCCGCCGGTATGTCGATGATTTCCGGGGCGACGACCCCGGGGGCAAGGACGTCTAGGGCAGCTGCGCGAGCGTCGGTCGAACTGACGCCCACCCATGCCGCGAACGCGGCGGCGACCGCCCAAGGGAGAAGGCATCTTCGAGCTGCGCAGGGCGGTCGACTCATCGGCCGGTCACCGGCGCGGACACCCCGCAATGAGACTTGTTTCCAGCCGTTCGAACCATGTTGGATCCTTCGCCGCACCCCGGGCGATAGTTTCGCATGCGCCGATCCGGCGCGCTCGCTCCGCCAAGCGCACCAGTATCCCCGCTTGGTGGAGCGACCCGCAGTTCGTCCAGCGTAGACGATTGCCATGCCCGCGATCATCCGATTGGGATTCCATCGGTTTCGCCCGGCGCTCCAGGCGCATTTCGCCGGCTCTGCGATCGACGTCTGGGCGGAGATCGCCTACGACCAGGCCGGCATTGCGGATGCGGTCGCCAAAGCCTGGTCCGGCGGCGTCAAAGCGGTGTCGGACTGACGACGATCCCGTCGCGGTCGCTGTAGAGAAACTCCCCAGGTCGCCACACCACGCCGCCGAACTCGAGGATCACGTCGACCTCCCCTGCACCCGCCTTGGCACTGCGTCGCGGATTGGTGCCGAGCGCCTTGACTCCGATGTCGAGCGTATCGAGCGTCGCGGCGTCGCGAATGGCGCCGTGCACGACGATGCCGGCCCAGCCGTTCGTGAGGGCCGCGGTGGCCAGCAGATCTCCGACGAGCGCGCTGTAGAGGGACCCCCCGCCGTCGATGACGAGTACGGCCTGCCCGCCGGCCCCGGATAGCAGGCGCTTGACGAGCGCGTTGTCATGCCGGCACCGGACCGTGCGAATCGGGCCGCTGAAGATGCCTCGCTTGCCGAAGGGCTCGAACTGAGTCTCGCAGCTCTGCAAACCCGCGTGCGCATCCACGAGATCTGCGGTCGCAAAGCTCGCGAGGCGCTGCACTTTGCCCGGCTGACCAGCCGACGAATTCCCGTTCAAACGGCACCCCTTCCTAAGGCGTCAAGTCGACTGCGAACACGACGACGTCGCGATTGCTCGGCAGGGTCAGGCTAGCGACTGTCTTCGCCGCGTCGAGCTTGAATTGATAACCGTAGAGATCGAACGGTCCGGGACCCGTCAAACCGGCTGCGGTGACGCGGTAGGCCGTCGACAATGCGATCGATTCGCCGGTATAACTGGCCGCCTTGTGCCAATCGCTGAGATCTTGTACGAAGCTCGCCGTGCTGCCGTCCGAGTAGGCCACGACGAATTTCTGTGCGAGTTGACTGCCGTTGACGGCCGTCGCGATGACGCTCAAGGAGGCGGCATGCTGGGCCGGCAGGAGGATCTTCGCGTTCGCCACCGCATCGAGAGCATTGGCCGCGCCCAGCTTGAAAGCGGCGCCCGACCAGGTGAGTCCGGTGCCGACGAGGGCTTCGGCAAAGACGTTGCCGTGGCCGTCCGCGCCGACGCCGCCGGTCGCCTTGCCCACGACGCCGATCCCGAGTACGTTCGCGGCGGCAGTCAAGCTGACGCTCACCGGGGTGGCGGAGATCGTGTAGCTCGCCGTGGTCACCGGACTCGTCGTGTAACCGCTCGCAACCGCAAGCGCTTTGATCGTGGTCGTTGCGGCGACGCTGATCGGCGCCGAATACCGCGTCGAGCTTGGGGTCGGCGTCGTTCCGTTCGTCGTGTAGTAAATCGCGGCGCCGGTCGTGGTATCCGACAAGCTCACCGACTGCGTCGAACCATAGGTCCCCGCGCTCGGGCTGACGGTCGGCGCGGCCGCCGTGGGCGTTACGCTCGTGGAAGGCGTGACGTCGAGCGCCAATACCACGATGTTGCGATCGTTCGGCAAACCGACGCTCTTGAGCGTCTTGCCGGCAGGGACCAGGAAGGTATAGCCGTAGAGATAAACGGGACCGTTCTGACGGGCACCGGCCGAGGTCAGGCGATAGGCCATCGTCAGCGCGATCGATTCGCCGGCATAATGCTGAGGCGTGAACCAGTCGCTGACGCTCTGGGTCAGGGTGCTGCGGGTTCCATCGGAATAATTGAGCGTGAAAGCGGCATTGGCCTGATTGCCGTTGACGCCTGTCGCGAGCAGTTCGACGGACGCGTAGCTTCCCGCGGGAATCGCGATCGTCGCACCGCTCGTAGCGCTTGCCTTGCCGGCGGGGCCGAACGTGAATTTCGCACCGGACCAGCTCAACGAGGCTCCGAGCAGAGTGCTCGAGAGGGCGTTGCCGTGGCCGTCCAGGCCACCCGCGACCGACGAAGTGCCGTCGGCATCGATCCCGTCGATGCCGCTCGCGGCGAATGCGGTCGTGAGGTCGACGACCTCGGGTTGTGCCGTCGTGGTGATCTTGTACGTGCCGCCCGCGACCGCGCTCGCGGAGGCGCCGGGGGCGATCGCAAACGCGAGGATCGGCGTGGTCGCCGCCACCTCGATCGCGCCGGTATAGGGCGTCGAGGTCGCCGTCGGCGTCTGTCCGTTGGTCGTGTAATAGATCACCGCGCCCGGTGTCGTATCCGAGAGCGTCACCGATTGCGGCGCAGAGAAGCTGCCGGGAGCCGGCGAGAGGGCGGGCGTCGCGGTCGTGGGCACGGTCGTCGCGAGTTCGCCGAACGCGGATACCGCATATTGAGCGCCGACGTAGACCTTGCCGTTGGCGATCGTCGGCACCGCGAATTTGACGGCGGAGCCGACGGCGTCGCGAGCGTTCGCCGCCTGGGAGCTCGAGTAGAGCATGGTGGCGAGATTGGTGGCGTCGTTCGCATACAAGACGGCGCAGTTTACGCCGGCGGTGCAGGTCGACCCGTACGCGGCGGTATCGACGTACCACGCGATGCCGTTCGCGGTGCCGTTCGCGGAAATCGATGGCGTGGGTCCCGGGTAGTTGAAGTATTCGCTGCTCACCGACGTGGGGCTCGTCGAGACCGTGCCCGTCGATGTGTTGAACGCATACGACTGCACGCGCCCCATCGCCGGACCCCAATAGATGTTGCCGTTCCAGTAGGCGGGCGCGCCCCACACGCCGTTGTTCGCGCCGATGATTTCCTGCGGGACTTGCGGATTCGAATTCGTGCAGGCCGGCGTTGCCGTGACGCAGTATTTTCCGAGATTCTTGCGATCGAGCACGTAGATCGTGCCCAATTTGCTCACCTGGGCGAGCAGTTCGCGGCCGGCCGCCGTTGCGGGCAACAGCATCGGCGATGCGCCGCCGAGATCGTTGTCGGTATAGGACAGCGACGCCTGATCGTACGGCGTGAAGTAATCGAGAATCGGGAAGCTCCCGCCTGCGGGCGGCCCCAACTTGACGACGCTGTCGCCGAAATCCGTCGTGCCGTTCCAAGAACCGTTGCCGGTCGCAAAGAAGAGATTTCCCGACGCATCGACGGCGAGTCCGCCGCCGCCCATCCAGATGCCGCCCTGGCGGCCGTTCGCAGAGGTGTTCATGACCGCTTGCTGGGCGAGCGTGCCGGCGCCGTAGGACATCACCCAACCGTGCCACGGGTCAGTGTCGCAGTGAGAGGTCCACGCGATCACGACGTGACCGTTTTCGAGCAGCAAGCCCGGCCGCTGCAGTTCTTGCAGCGGTTGGAACGCGTCGACGCCGTTCTTCGAATCATAGGCCGATCCCGTCACGGAAGCGGTGATCGCAACCGGGCCGCCGAATTTCTCCGCGCCGGTGCCGGTGTCGAGCGCATGCAGGTACTGCACGGCCTTGCCGCCCACGATCGCCTTGGCGACGACATAGAGCGTATTCGTGGACGAATCGATGACGGGCGTGCCCGTGATGCCGATCTCCGGCTCGATGTCGTTGCAGCCGGTCGCGATGTCGGTATTGCCGATGACCGTTCTGCCGCCCGCGGGAATCAGATTGACCTGCCAGTAGGTAGTGCCGGTATCGGCGTCGATCCCATAGACGCTGTCATGTTCCGTGGCGACGTATAGCGCATTGTGGGTGCCCCCGCCGATCGAGACGTTCGGCAACACCAGCGGCTCCGCGTACACGTAGCCGTCGACCTTCGTCGTGAACAATTTGCCGAACTGCCGGCTGTTCACGTTCGACGGCGTGAGCACGGTCTCCGCAGCATTCAGTCCGGAGCGCAAGCCGTCGTTATGATAGGTCGAGACGGCTACTTGTGCACGGCAGAGCGGCCCGAGCGCGAGGGCGCAGACGGCCGTGGCTGCAAGCGCCCGGGCGCCGATCCGCGATCGATGGCATTCATTTTTCATATGCTGAAATTTCCTGTGAGTCATGGATCGCGGCGTCGGCGCCGTCCGGGCGCGACGCGGCGATCGCCTCTATCCTGCGGTGCTCCGCGCCTGCTTCGACACTGTCGCTGCATGGCGACGAGTTCGAGCCGCAGCGCGGTTGTCGATCGATACGCGCGCGTACCGTACAATTCCTTGGGGGCATCTGACCGGCACCGGTTAGACCGCGTGCCGGCGGCTGCATTGCATGTATTTATCAACTTCCAGGAGTTCAAGTCTTATGGGTCTCTTCTCCAGCATTCTCGCGAAGCTCGGTCTCGAGCACCCCGCCCCCGCCGCCCCCGCAGCCGCAGCGCCCGCGGCGCCGGAATCGGCGCCGGCCACCGCCGCGCCGCCTCCGAGCGGCGGCGCACCGGCCGGCCCGACGCCGGTAGCAGTCGTCGACGTCGTCGCCCATTTGGACGAACTCGCGGCGAAGAATCCCGAGAAACTCAACTGGAAGGTCTCGATCGTCGATTTGTTGAAACTGCTGGGCCTGGACAGCAGTCTCGCATCGCGCAAAGATCTGGCCGCGGAGTTGAATTGCCCGGCAGACAAACTCGGTGATTCGGCGCAAATGAACATCTGGCTCCACAAGACGGTGTTACAAAAACTGGCGGACAACGGCGGTAACGTGCCGGCGGACTTGTTGAAGTAACCGTTGCCGGTCGATCCTCGCGAGGGCGGCGGACCCAATCGGGTTCGCCGCCGTGCGCAGGAGCGAGTCGGCGCGCCGACACTCGTATGGCGGGGCATGGGCCAGGTTACGGAGTCAAGTCGATCGCGACGACCACGACGTTCGCGTTGCCGGGCAGCGTGAGGCTCGCCACGGTCTTGGTGGGATTGAGCGGGAACGTATAACCGTACAGATAGACCGGTCCCGCCTGCGTCACGCCCGTTGATTTGACGCGATAGGCCATGGTCGCCACGGTCGTCTCACCCGAGTATTTTTTCGGCGTATACCAATCGCTGAGGCTTTGCGTGAAGCTCGCCGTCGTCCCATCGGTGTAAGTCACGACGAAAACCTGATTCAACTGGCCGCCATTGACGCCGGACCCGAGGAGATTGACGGCGACGTTGCTGCCTTGGGGCAGCGGCACCACCTTGTTGGCGACGGCGCTGCTCGGACCCGCCGCCGCGAGCGTGAATACCGCGCCTCCCCAAGTCACACTGCCGCCGAGCAGGTTGGCGGCAAACGCGTCGCCGTGGCCATCCGCACCGCCGCCCGTAACCGCGGTGCCGCTGTTCGCCAGACCATAGAGATTGGCGATGCCTTGCAGGCTCGCGCTCACCGGCGCCGTGCTTTGCGACTGGATCGTGAACGTAGCGGACGCGATCGCGCTGGCGGTGTAACCGGCCGCGACGGCAATCGCATTGATCGTCGTCGTCGCCGTCACGCTGATGGGCGCCGCATACGCGCTGCTCGCGCTCGTTGGCGTGGATCCGTCGGTGGTGTAATAAATCACGGCATTGGGGGTTGCATCGGCAAGCGTCACGGACTGGGCGGTGGTGTACGTACCCGGGGGGACGCCGAAGGCCGGGGTCGCCGCGGCCGCCAGCGGCGTGACGACATAGGCGGCGGTCGCGACGGCGCTCGTCGTATACCCGGCTGCGACGGCAATCGCATTGATCGTCGTCGTCGCGCTGACGATCAGCGGCGCATCATAGAGCGTCGACGCCGTTGTCGGCGTCGTGCCGTCGGTCGTGTAGTAAATGATGGCACCCGGCGTGGCATCGGACAGGATCACCGTCTGGGCCGACGTGAAGCTGCCGGGCGCGGGATTCGCCGTCGGGGTCGCCGCCGGCACCGGCATCTGAATCGTGTAAGCGCCGGTTGCGACCGCGCTGGTCGCAAAACCCGCTGCCGTCGCGATCGCATTCACGGTCGTCGTCGCGCTGACCGTGATCGGGCCGGCATAGAGATTCGACGCCGCGGTGGGGGACGTACCGTCGGTCGTGTAGTAGATGCTGGCTCCGGCGGTCGCGTCCGACAGACTCACGGTCTGAACGGCACCGTAGGTACCCGGGGTGGGGCTCAACTGCGGCGTCGCAGCCGCCGTCTCGATCGTGTAAAGACCCGTCGTAATCGAGCTTGCCGTATCTCCGGGTGCCACCGCGATCGCCGTCACGGTCGCGGTCGTGCTGATCGTGATCGGCAGCGTGTAAGGCGTCGACGCGGCCGTCGGCGTCGTGCCGTCGGTCGTATAGTAGATCGCAGCGCCGCTCGTGGCGTCTGCGAGGCTCACCGTCTGTGCGGCCGCATAGGTACCTGGGGCGGGACTCAAGGTCGGCGCGGCCGTGGCCACTCCGCCGGCGACCGGCGTCAGATCGATCCCGACCACGACGACGTTGGCGGTCGCGGGCAGCGTGACGCTCGATACCGATTTCGCGCCGTTCAAGGGGAAGGAATAGCCGTAGAGATAGACGGGGCCGGCCTGCGTCACGCCCGTCGACTTGATGCGATAAGCGGTCGTCGTCACGGCGGTCTCGCCGGTATATTTCTTCGGCGTGTACCAATCGCTGAAGCCCTGCGTGAAGTTCGTGGTCGTGCCGTCGCTGTACGTCACGGTCAGAGTCTGGCTGGCGGCACCCCCGTTCACGCCGGACCCCAGCAGGCTGAGCGCGGTGTAATTGCCCTGCGGCAGGGGAATCGTGGTATTCGTCACGGCGCTGCCCGGACCCGCGGCGGCCAGACTGAAGGTCGTGGTGCCCCAGGTGACGCTCGTACCGAGGAGATTGGCGGCAAAGGCATCGTCGTGGCCGTCGGCACCACCTCCAGTCACGGCCGTCCCCGCATTGGCGAGACCGTAGAGATTCGCGACCGCGGCGAGGCTCAGGCTGATTGGCGCGGGCCCTGCCGAGCCGATCGCGTAGACGCCGGTCGCGACGGCACTCGTCGAGTAGCCACTCGCGTACGCAATCGCCTGAATCGTCGTCGATGCCCCGACGCTGATCGGCCCGGCATAGGCGGCGGAGGCCGTCGTCGGCGTCGTGCCGTTGGTCGTGTAGTAGATCGTCGCGCCCGCCGTCGCGTCTGCGAGAACGACGGTCTGGGCCGCGGCGTAGCTGCCGGGCGCCGGACTGAATGTCGGCGCAGCCGCGGGAGTGACGCTATTGACGGTATAAACACCGCTTGCGACACCGCTCGTCAGATAGCCGCCGGCAACGGCGATCGCCTCGATCGTCGTCGTCGCGCCGACGGCGATCGGTCCGGCGTAGACGGCCGAAGCCGTCGTCGGCGTCGTGCCGTTGGTCGTGTAATAAATCGTCGCTCCGGGGGTCGTATCCGCGACGATGATTGTTTGCGCGCTCGTAAAGCTGCCCGGCGACGGGCTGAAGGTCGGCGTCGCCGCGGGCGGCGTGCCGATCGTGTAAACACCCGACGACTGGCCGCTGGTCGTGTAACCGGAAGCCGCCGCGATCGCCTTGATGGTCGTCGTCGCTGCGACGCTGATCGGTCCCGAGTAAACGGTAGAGGCGGTCGTCGGGGTCACGCCGTTGGTGGTGTAATAAATTGTCGCGCCGGGCGTCGTGTCGGTGAGCATCACCGATTGCGCGACGGCATAGGTGCCCGGGATGGGGGTCAAGGCCGGCGCGGCCGCAACGGGCGGTACCGCGATGGTGTATTGGCCCGAGGCCATACCGCTCGCGGTTGCGCCGTTCGTGACCGCGATCGCCTGCAGCGACGTCGTCGCGGTCAGCGTGATCGGCCCGGTATAGAGCTTCGAGGCGGTCGTCGGAGTCGTACCGTTGGTCGTGTAGTAGATCGCGGCACCCGCGGCCGAATCCGTGAGGCTCACCGTCTGGCCCGACGAATAGGCGCCCGGCGCCGGACTGAAGGCCGGAGTCGGCGTCACGTTGGTCGCCCCCAGCAGACCGTAGGCGGTCACGCTGTTGATGCCGCCCGCGTAGACTTTGCCGTTCGCGACGATCGGAACCTCGTATTTGACCGAGCTTCCGGCCGAATCTCGGTTGTTAGGGGCCTGATTGCTGTTGTACAGCAGGCTGCCGAGATTGGTCGCATCGTAGGCCCACAGGCCAAGACAAGTCGACCCCGCGACGCAGCTCGAATTGTCGGCGCTGCCGTCCAGAACCCAGAGAATCGCGTTCGTATTGCCGTTGGACGAGATCACCGGAGGCGGAGTTGCGTAGGCAAACGCCTTGGCGCTCTGCGAGGTCGGCGCAGTGGATATGACGCCCGCGCTCGTATCGAAGGAAAATGCCCGAATGCTTTCGTTCGCTCCGCCCCAGTAGAGATTGCCGTTCCAATACGCGGGAGAGCCCCAGACGCCGGCCGTCGCGCCGATGATTTCCTGCACGATCTGCGGGTCGCTGCTGGTGCAGGCCGGAGTGAGGTTGCCGCAGTACTTGCCGAGGTTGTTGGTATCGAGCAGCACCATCGTGCCCTTCTTGCCCATTTGCACGAGCAGCTGTTTCCCCGACGGCAGCGGCGGCAGCAGCAGCACTCCGCCCGAACCGAGGTCGGTGTCGTATTTGAACAAGGTGGCCTGATTGAAGGGCGTGAAATAGTCTTCGACGGTGAACGCGCCGGCGCTGGGCAGCGACAGCTTGAGGACGCTGTCGCCGAAGTCTGTCGTGCCGTCGAAGGTTCCGTTGGCCGCAGCGAAGTAGATGTTTCCCGTCGCATCGGCCGCGATGCCGCCGCCGGACATCCAGATTCCGCCCTCGATCCCGTTCGGCGTCGGGCTGAAGATCGCCTCTTGGACGAGCGTGCCCGGGTTGTAGGACGTGAGCCAGCCGTGCCAGGGATCGATGTCGCAATGCGAACCAAAAGCGATCAACAGATGGCCATTGGCGAGAGTCAGCGCGGCGCGCTGGTTCTGCTGTTTCGGGTCGAACGTCAGCACGCCCTTCTTCGAGGTGGCACCGGTTCCGGGGACGCTTCCGCTGATGGTCGTGGCCGGCAATTTATCCGCGCCGGTCCCCACGTCGAGCGCATGCAGGGCTTGCCCGAACGCGCCGTTCGCATAGTACTTGGCGACCAAGTAGAGCGTGCCCGCCACCGGATCGATCACGGGCGTTCCCGTGATGCCGACTTCGGGAACCATGTCGGTGCAGCCCGACGCGATGTCGGTGCCCGTGTTGATCGTGCGGCCGCCGGACGGCAGCAAATTCACCTGCCAGTAGATGACGCCGGTATCCGCGTCGAGCGCGTAGACCATGTCGTGCTCGGTGGCGATAAATAACACGTTGTGGGTTCCGCCGGCGATTGCCAAGTTGGCGAGAAAAAGCGGCTGGGCATAGACGTTGCCCTGAACCGACACCGCGAACAGCTTGCCGAACTGGGCGCTGTTGACGTTCGCGGGCGTGAGGATCGTTTCCGCGGTATTCGCTCCCGTTCGAGCGAGGTCGTTGTGGTAGGTCGTGACGTTCACCTGGGCGCTGGCCGAATGCATGGCCGTCAACAGCGCAAACGCCATCCATGAGCCCAAACCTCGAATGCCGGATCCCATAGCTGACGAACTCCGAAATGAGAATCGAATCGGGGGATTCGATCTTGCCATGGGAACTATAGGGTCTGAAGGGGCACCGCCAAGACAAGACTCTACATAAGTCCCCCCAGTGAACTCGGAACCGGAATGAGAGTTCGAAGGCATCCTTACTTATGTCAAATGCGGGCGGTTCCGCAGGGCGCCGGCGCCCGGCCGCGCGTCTTCGGACAACGCGGCCGCTCAGGCACGCACCGGCGCAGTTACGGAGCCAGGTCGATCGCCGCGATCACGACATTCGCGTTGCTCGGCAGCGTGAGGCTCGCAACGGTCTTGGCGGCATCGAGGGGGAAGGAGTAAGCGTACAGGTAGATGGGGCCTGCCTGGGTCGCACCCGTTGACTTGATGCGATAGGCCATGGTCGCCACGGTCGTTTCACCGGCATATTGTTTGGGTGTGTACCAATCGCTGAGGCTTTGCGTGAAGCTCGTCGTCGTCCCATCGGTGTAAGTCACCACGAAGACTTGACCCAACTGACCACCATTGACCCCGGACGCCAACAGGCTGATGGCGGCGTTGCTCCCCTGCGGCAGTGGAACCACCTTGTTCGCCACGGCGCTGTTCGGCCCAGCCGCCGCCAGCGTGAACACCGTGTCGCCCCAGATCACGCTGCCGCCGAGCAGGTTCGAGGCAAAGGCGTTGTTGTGCCCATCCGCACCGCCGCTCGTCACCGCCGTGCCGCTATCCGCAAGACCGTAGAGGTTGGCGATCCCTTGCAGGCTCACGCTCACCGGCGTCGTCGCTTGCGGCTGGATCGTGTAGGTACCGGATGCGATCGCGCTCGCGCTGTAACCGGTCGTGACGGCGATCGCCTTGAGCGTCGTCGACGTACTGATACTGAGCGGCGCGGCATACAAGGTCGAAGCGGTCGTCGGCGTCGTGCCATCCTCCGTGTAGTAAATGACGGCGCCGGGTGTGGCGTCGGACAGGCTTACGGTCTGCGCGGCGCCGTACGTGCCAGGCGCTGGGCTCATGGTCGGCGCGGCCGCGGGGAGTCCACCCGCGACCGGCGTCAGATCGATGCCGACCACGACGACGTTGGCATTGGCGGGCAGCGTGATGCTCGACACGACTTTCGCGGCATCCAGCGTGAAGACATAGCCGTAGAGGTAAACGGGGCCCGCTTGCGTCGTGCCGGTCGCATGGACGCGGTACGCCATCGTCGCCACGACGGATTCGCCGGCGTATTTTTTCGGAGTGTACCAATCGCTCAAGCTCTGGGTGAAATTCGCGCTCGTGCCGTCGCTGTAGGTCACCGTGAACACCTGGTTGGCCGCACCGCCGTTGAGACCGGACGCGAGCAGGCTGACCGCGGTAAACCTGTCCGCGGGCAGCGGGATCGTCGTACTCGTCACGGCGCTGCCCGGACCCGCGGCGGCCAAGCTGAAGGTCGTCGTGCCCCAGGTGACGCTCGTGCCGAGGAGATTGGCCGCGAATGCGTTGTCATGCCCATCGGCACCGCCTCCCGTCACGGCCGTGCCCGCATCGGCGAGACCGTAGAGGTTCGCGACCGCGGCGAGGCTGACGCTGGCGGGCGCCGGCCCTTGGGCTCCGATCGTGTAGACGCCCGACGTGAGCGCGCTCGTCGAGAAGCCGCTCGCGAACGCGATCGCCTGGATCGTCGTCGTCGTGCCCACGTTGATCGGTCCCGCATAGACCGGGGACGCCGTCGTGGGCGTCGTGCCATTAGTCGTGTAATAAATCGTGGCGCCGGGCGTCGTGTCCGCGAGCGCGACGGTTTGCGCCGTCGCATAGCTCCCCGGCGCCGGACTCAACGTCGGCGCGGCAGCGGGCGTCACGGTATTGATCGTGTAGATGCCCTTGGCCACGCCGCTCGTCGTAAAGCCGGTCGCCACGGCGATGGCCTCGAGCGTCGTCGTGGCGGCGACCGTGATCGGCCCGGAGTAGACCGTCGAACCGGGCGTCGGTGTCGTGCCGTCGGTCGTGTAATGGATCGTCGCGCCGGCCGTGGAGTCGGCGAGCTTCACACTTTGGGCTGCGGTAAAACTGCCGGGCGCGGGACTGAAGGTCGGCGGGTTGGCGGGCGGGGTACCGATCGTGTAGACACCCGACGTCACGCTGCTGGTCGTGTAGCCGGTCGCCGCCGCAATCGCCTTGATGGTCGTCGTCGCGGCCACGCTGATCGGTCCCGAGTACACGCTCGAGGCGCTCGTCGGGGTGGTTCCGTTCGTCGTGTAGTAGATCTTCGCGCCTGGCAAATTGTCGGTGAGCGTCACCGTTTGCGCGGCCGCATACGTGCCGGGCGCAGGATTCAAGGTCGGCGCGGCGGCCGTGGGCTGCACGGATATCGTGTAGAGACTCGAGGCGACGCCGCTTGGCGTAGCGCCGCTCGCCACCGCGAGCGCCTGGAGTGTGGTCGTCTTGGTCAGTTTGATTGGCCCCGTGTACGGGGTCGATGACGTCGTCGGCGTCGTGCCATTGACCGTGTAGTAGATTGCGGCGCCCGCCGTGGCATCGGTGAGGGTCACGGATTGCCCCGACAAATAGGTTCCTGATGCGGGATTGAAGACCGGCCGCGGCGTCGCGTTCGTCGTGCCGAGCAAACCATACGCGGTCACGGCGCCGACGCCGCCCACGTACACCTTGCCGTTCGCGATGACCGGAACACCGAATTTGATCGCGCTGCCCGCGGAGTCACGATTGTTCGGAGCCTGGCCGCTGTTGTAGAGCAGGCTGCCGAGATTGGTTGCATCGTAAGCCCACAGGCCGAGGCACGTTGAGCCCGCGACGCAGGTCGATGCATCGGCGCTGCCGTCGAGCGCCCACAGAATCGCGTTCGAGTTGCCGTTCGAGGAGATCACGGGCGGCGGCGAGGCGAACGCGAAGACCTCGGCGCTTTGCGAGGTGGGCGCGGTCGAGATCGTGCCCGCCGTCGTGTCGAACGAATACGCGTGGATGCTCTCGTTGGCGCCGCTCCAGTACAGGTTGCCGTTCCAATAGGCGGGAGAACCCCAGACGCCGGCCGTTGCGCCGCTGATCTCCTGCACGATCTGCGGGTCGCTGTTCGTGCAGGCAGGCGTCAGATTCACGCAGTATTTGCCGAGATTATTGCGATCCAAGAGCACGATCGTGCCCTTCTTGCCCATGTTCACGAGCAGTTCTTTGCCCGAGGGCAGCGTGGGCAGGAGCAGCACGCCGCCCGCGGAAACGTCGGTATCGCCCACGAACAGAGCGGCCTGATCGAACGGGGTGAAATAGTCGAGGACCGCGAAGGCTCCGCCCGCGGGCAAGCCCATCTTGAGGATGCTGTCGCCGAAATCCGCGGTGCCGTCCCAGGTGCCGTTGCCGGTCGCGAGGAAAATGTTGCCGTTCGAATCCGCGGCGATGCCGCCGCCGCTCATCCAGATACCGCCTGAGGTACCGTTCGGCGTCGTGCTGTAGGCGGCTTCCTGGGTCAGCGTGCTCGGATCGTAGGACATCAGCCAGCCGTGCCAGGGATCGATGTCGCAATGCGAAGCGAAGGCGATCAAGACATGGCCGCCGACGAGCCCCAAGGCGGCACGCTGATTGCTTTGGCGCGGATCGAACGACAACACGCCTTGCTTCGATGTCGAGCCGGTCCCGGGAATGCTCGCGGCGATGCGGGCAGCAGTCACCTTGTCCGCTCCGGTCCCGACGTCGAGGGCATGCAGAGACTGGCCGAAAGCGCCGTTCGCATAATACTTGGCGACCACGTAGAGCGTGCCCGCGACCGGATCGATCACCGGTGTACCGGTGATTCCGACTTCCGGAACGGTATCCACGCAACCCGTCGCAATGTCGTTGTTCGTGTTGATCGTGCGGCCGCCGGGCGGCAACAAATTCACCTGCCAGTAGATCGCGCCGCTCGCCGCGTCGATCGCGTACACCGTGTCGTGCTCGGTGGCGACGTACAACACGTCATGGGTTCCGCCGGCGATCGCGACGTTGGCGAGGTACAGGGGCTGGGCATAGACGTCGCCTTGAACCGCGACCGAAAACAGCTTGCCGAACTGGGCGCTGTTGACGTTCGTGGGCGTGAGGATCGTCTCCGCGGTATTCGCTCCCGTTCGAGCGAGATCGTTGTGATAGGTCGTGACGTTCACCTGCGCCGCCGCCGGATGCACCGCCGTCAACAGCGCGAGCGCCGTCAAAAAGCCCAAGCCTCGAATACCAAATCCCATAGATAACTGGCTCCAAAATGAGAATCGAATCGGGGGACTCGATGTTGCCCCGACAACTATATGTGCTGAAGACCTGCTGCGAAGACAAAACTCTACATAAGGCCCCACCGTGAACTCGGAACTGGGATCGACATTCGAGCGCGTTCGGACTTATGTCAAAGAATCGAAGCGCCAGTCCCGCAAAAGGCACGAGCGCGCATCCGGCGCCCCCGAATCGCGCTGCGGATGATGCCGCCTTCGGCACGCGATGCCGAACCTGGCGCAAATCGGCGACAGACCGCCGCGCGGCGGCGGCGCGCAGCCAACATAACGCGGACCGATTTGCGCCGTGATTTGCGTCATCGCAACAGGAACATGCACTTATGTCTCCAATCCGGCTGGAGCTTGGCGCAGTTGCCTAGCATTGCGCCACTGACGAATTTTCACCACCCGTTGAAACTCAACAAGGTAAGCACATGACTCGAGCCGTTACATTCCGCAAACTCGCCGCGCCCTCCCTGGTCCTCTGCTGTTCGTTCGCGGCCGCCCAGGCCGAGGCCGCCGCTCACACGGGCGCGGCGGCTCCCGCCTGTGCGACGACCGCCGCCGGCCTGCACGGTTGGTACGGCATGCTGATCTCCGGCACGACGCTGGGTTCCGCCCCGGCCGGCAAGTACCTCGCCGGCGCGGCCCTGTTCGACGGCGCGGGCGGCATCTCCGGCAGCAACGTCTACGGCAACGCCGGCAGCCGCAGCGCGCTCACGGGCTCCTATGTCGTCAACGCGGACTGTAGTGTCGCGGTCGACCTGAGCATCGGCGGCTCCGCGCCGCAGGCCTACACACTCGGCCTGCGCAGCAACGGCGAGGCGATCGGCATCGAAGCGGACGCAGGAGCGGTCGCGACGATCACCTTCAAGCCCCAGTACGCGAGCTACACGCCCGGATTGAACTTTACGAGCGCGAGCCTCAACGGCACCTGGGTCACGAACTGCCTCGGCGGCGCCTACGGCACGAGCGACCTGAACATCGCAACGTTCAAGAACGGCAGCCTCACGGGCACGGATCCCTACAACAACGGCGGCAGCTTCATCGCCGCGAACAATCCCTACACCGGCACGTACAGCGTCAATCCGGACGGCACCTTCAGCGGAGTCGGACTCGTCGACGGCTCGACGTTCAACTTCTACGGCGTGATCGAGACGTCCAACGCGGAAGTGGATTACTTCTACACCAACGACGCCAACGGCCAACCGACGAATGCGCTCGAGTCCTGCACCGGCGGCATCGCCCCTGCGCCCGTCACACCCGGGTTCACGCTGACGCCCGCTTCGGCCACACTCTCGTTGCGCCAGAACATGGGCGGCACGGACGCGATCACGATCACGCCGGTGGCCGGTTTCACGGGCCCGGTCAGCTTGTCCGTTACGGGCGCTCCCGCCGGCGTCGGGACGGCTTTCTCGAACAATTCACTCGTCGTCTACCCGCCGCCCTCGACCCCCGTGGGCAGCTACCCGCTCACCGTTACCGGGACGTCCGCCACGATGACGGCGACGACCACGGTCACTCTCGTCGTCGCAGCGTCGGCGTCCTTCACTCTGTCGCCGTCGAGCACGAGCTTGAGCGCAGCGCGCGGCGGCAGCGTCACCGATGGGATCAGCGTCTCGGCGACGAACGGGTTCGCTGCGCCGGTCGCCTTCACCGTCACGGGCTTGCCGGCCGGGGCGGGAGCGAGCTTCGCTCCGGCGAGTTCGACGACGGGAACCGTCGTGACCATCGCCACGTCGACCGCGACACCGGCAGGGATCTACTCGGTCGTGATCGCCGGGACGTCGGCCGCGACGAATTCGTCGGCCGGCACGACACAGTCGACCACGATCGCCCTGACGGTTCACTAGCCCGGGGAGCGAATCCGAAGTTCTTCAGGGGGTTCGGACGAGCGCGATCGGGTTGCACCAATCGCGCTTTTTTGATGGCGCGAAGTCTCTCATGGCGCGGAGTTTTCTGTGGCGCGGAGTTTTCTGTGGCGCGGAGTCAGGCGAGTGCGCGCCGCAATTCCGCCGCGCACAGCGCGACGGCCGTTTGCGCCTCGCTCAACACCTTTCCCATCGTGACGAACCCATGAATTTGCCCGGGGAAGCTCACGTGAGTCGCGAGGTTGCCGGCTGCGGCGAGGCGCGCGGCATAGGCTGCGCCCTCGTCGCGCAGCGGATCGAATCCGGCGGTCACGACGAGCGCCGGCGGCAGCCGCGACAGATCGGGGTGCAGCAGGGGTGAGGCGCGCCAATCGTCGTAGTGCGCGGCTTCACGCAGATAATGCCCCGCGAAATACTCCATCGTCTCGCGCGTGAGCAGATAGCCCTGGCCGTTTTCGGCATGCGACGGCAGACGACAATGCTGTTCGGTCGCCGGATAGATCAGCATCTGGAAACGCAGCGGCAGGTCGCTCTGATCGCGTGCATCGATCGCGACGACCGCAGCGAGATTGCCGCCGGCGCTGTCGCCGCCCACACCAAGACGCTCGGGATCGATGCCCAGGTCGAAGGCGTGCGCCCGCACCCAGCGCGTTGCGGCGATGGCATCGTTCACGGCCGCCGGAAACGGGTGCTCCGGAGCGAGGCGATAGTCGACGGCGACGAGCGCGCAACCGGAGAGATTCGTCAGTTGGCGGCACACGCTGTCGTGCGTATCGAGGTCGCCGATCACCCAGCCGCCGCCATGGAAATAGACGAGCGCGGCAAGCGGCAGGTCGTCCGGCGAACCCTGCGGCCGATACAGCCGCAGCGCAATGGCTCCGGCCGGTCCCGTGGCTTGCAAGTCCCGAACCGAGCCGACTTCGGCGGGCGGCGGCTGGGTGAAATGGCGGCGGTCGCGGTAGAGGTTGCGGGCTTCGGCGACGCCCAGCGTATGGGTCGGCGGCAGGCCGCGCCGCTCGATGAGATCCAACAGGGCGCGGACTTCGGGGTGGAGCATGCCGGCATGATACCGCAGGAAAAAGCCCGCGCGATGCGCCGGAACGGCGACAGCGCGCAGGCTGGGGTTGTCGGCGCGAAGCGCGGTCGGTCCCGAGGCGACCGGCCGCGCGGAGCGCTTAGTTTGCCAAGGTGATGGTCGTCAGCGTGGGCACCGCGCCGCCGCCGCCGTTGTCGTTGCTGTACGCGAGTTCCGACTGGTTGTTCGGCAACGCTTGGACCGCGATTCCGAAGGCACCGCCTTCGCTCGCATCGACGTTGAACTGCTTGACGAACTGGCCCTTGAGGGTGAACTCCACGATCTCGCTGGGCTGCGCCGGATCGCCGTTCGATCCGTCGCTGTTGGCGACGAGCAGATCCCCGTTCGGCGCAAACTGCAGCGTGAGCGGACCATGCAGATGCGTGGCGTCGCTCGTGATGACCGTCACCGGCTGCGGCACGGTCGCCGTAGACGCATGCTGGATTTCGCTGATCGTGTTGTCGTGCGAATTCGCGACGTACAGCACGTCCGTGGCGGCGTCGTAGGCGAGCCCCGAGGGCCCCAGCAAGAAGCCATTCGCGTCATTCTCGTGGCCGAGGTGCTGAGCAATGATCTTGGTCGTGTGGTTGAAGGCGCCGCCGGTGAACGTGACCTCCGAACGGATCACGGTGCCGGAGAGCACGTTCGAGATGTAGAGAACCGCGCCCTTCGCGCCCAGATCCTGCACCGCCATGCCCCAGGGACCCTGCAGGTCGGAGGAGAGTGATTGACCCGAAACGAGACCACCGCCCTGGTAGTTGAACAGCAGCTTGCCGTGCTTGTCGGTGATGAGCAGGCCGCCGGCTTCCGCGGTCTTGAACGTGCCATCGGGGACGGGCAGATACCCGGTGATCACCTGCCCGCCGGACAGGACGGTCTGCGCGGCGGTGAGCCCCATCGGGCAGTCCTTCGCGGTGATCGAGCAGGCCGGGGCCTGGAAGAACGTCGAGGGCGCTGCGCCGCTCGCCGGAACGAGTGTGATCGTCGTGCCCGTGCCCTGGGTGTTGGTGAGGCTGTTGAAGTTCGCGACGAGGATGTCGCCCGTCTTGATCGCGCCGCCCGTCGGGAAACCCGCGGGGACGAAGTTCACGCCGTACGGATTCAGATCGCCGCTGCCGTTGACCGTGGAGACCGTCTTCTCGGTCGGCAGAAAGCCCGCCGCGCTCGCGGTCGCGCCCATGGCAAACAGGGTCGTCGCACTGATGGCCGCCGCACCGATGGCCGACTTGACCGCTGCCGCCGTGCTCAATTTCGCTTTGCTGTTCATGACTGTAAACTCCTGATGAATGATGGTTGAGAAACTCTTCAGGACTCCGTTTGGCGCCGCGCTCGTTGCACGCGCTAAAATGACTCCTGATGCGACGAGAACACGCCCCCTCGATGTCTATTCCCTCGAATTCGCGCAAGCATTCGATTTATATTTTTTGGCTCTCACGGAATAATCGGACGCGTGGAGTGTTGCCGCGACCGATTTCGCGCTGCACACTTCGAGCGCAAGGTTCATCACGATGAAAAAAATGAAACACGAAGCCGAGCTGTTCAAGGCGGCGCTCGCCGCCGGCGTTCAATATGCCGAGAGCCGCGGAGCCGTCGAATTCGAGGCCACGGATTCTGCGAGCGACAAGGCGCTCTACGTCTATCGTTTGCTCGTGCACGACAAGTTGATTGCGCCGATGCCGGAGGAACAGGTTGCCGAGAAGACGATTCGTCATCGACTCGCGACCTGGCACGCACGCAGCCTGCCGAAGGGCGATCCGCTGCTGGGATGATGTCCGGGCCCACGCCACCAGTCGCGCAGCGAGTTTCGCGAACCGTATTGCGATGCTGCAAATCGCGGTGGCGCGCGGCGCTCGCCGTGGGCGGCGGACTCGCCATCGCCGCGAGTGGCGGACTCGCCATCGCCGCGAGTGGCGGACTCTCGATCGCCGCGGGTGCGGGTTTCGCCGCCGCACCGAGCGGCGCGGCCGGCCGGCTCATCGCGCACTTCCACATGCGTCGCATCGCTCAAGAAGGCGCGTGGTTCAGCCTGAGCTATGCCTTCTTCGGTACACAGCTTGCGCCGGCCTTCGACTATGCGGACTTCGAAATCGGCTACCGCGACGAACTCATCCACGCGTATCCGGCATTCGCCCGCGACATTGACCGGCTGACCCGCGGCAAGTTCGCCGTGCGACCCGCCGAGACCGATGCAAGCGCCCGCGGATCGCAAGCGGCGAATGCAGCGGCGGACGCGCAGGGAAGGATCTTCGACGCGCGAGCGGTGCCCGAGGTCGCGGTGTCGCCGGGCGTGGACTTACGCGAGTTGGTGGGCCGCGTCGCGCGCGACGCGCACTCGGCGTCGTTGAGCGCCGCCGAGTTTTCGCTGGCGCCGGGACGTGGCACGGCGCTGAGCTACAACCTGAAGGCCGAGGAAGTGCTGTTGGTCACGAGCGGCAGCGGCAGTGTGCGATTGAACGGCGTGGCGAGCGCCGTTCGCGCGGGCTCGACCGTATTCGTCCCGCCGCTGGCACCGCACGAGATCGCGGCGGTCGCCGATCAGTCTCTCGTCTTCTACGCGATCTCGACGCCGGCGTTCAAGCCCGACGATTACGTGATCGTCGCGCCCTAGGATTTTGGCGTGAAAAACGACGCCATTGCCGGCCTCTCGATCGCCGGCTTGTTGCTGCCCGAAGCCGTGGCCTATTCCGGCATCGCCAACCTGAAGCCCCAAGCCGGCATCATCGCGCTGGTTGCCGGCCTCGCGTGCTACGCGTTGCTTGGCGGCAGCCGGTTCGCGATCGTTGCGGCAACCTCATCGTCCGCGGCGGTTCTGGGTGCGGCAACGGCCGCGCTCGCCGCCGGGGATCCAAGTCTGAGGTCCGCTCTGGCGGCGGGCCTCGTGCTCGTAACCGGCGGGTACTTCCTGGTTGCCGGGATCGCCCGGCTCGGCAACGTCACGGATTTCATCGCGAAACCGGTGCTGCGCGGTTTCGCCTTCGGGCTTGCGATCGTGATCGTCGCGAAGCAGTTCGCGACGATGGTC
>Ga0302320_10005466_pt1 | contig 28460 bp, 24 predicted proteins | sample Bog_T0_3_FD_202130 | JGI IMG/M metagenome (GOLD analysis project Ga0302320, IMG submission 202130) | Peat permafrost microbial communities from Stordalen Mire near Abisko, Sweden - Bog_T0_3 | ecosystem: Environmental > Terrestrial > Soil > Wetlands > Peat | place: Sweden: Abisko, Stordalen Mire...
CTGGACGCCGCAGCTTCGCCTCGAGCACCGCTTCGATTTTGCCGACCAGCAGACGGTGACTTTGCAGGCGGGAATCCTGGACAATCTGGATTGGGAGACTCCGAGCAACTCCTATACGCGATCGGCGCAGGCGGGCGAGAGCACGGGTCAGCCGGCTTATGCTGTGCGCACGGCGTGGTCGAAGCCGATGTTTGAACGTGCGCCCTCCGATCATCCGTTGAGCTTTGCCGTGGCGGGGTATTATGGCAGGCAGAATTGGGCGTGGGATCGTTATGTCGATGCCTGGGCGGGTATGACGGATTGGCAGATTCCGATTTTGCGCCGCCTGTTTTTATCGGGAGAATTTTATCGCGGGCGGGGCGCCGGTGGGCTGGGTGCGGCTGTGGGACAGACCATTGTGTTTGGCGGGAGTCCGTATCTTCCAACCACGAGCATTCGCGGACTGGATTCCGCGGGGGGATGGAGCCAGCTTAAGTTTCAACTCACGCCCAAGCTGGAGTTGAATGGAGTCTACGCGGAGGATGACGCTTTTGCGAGGGACGTGCGGGGATTCGCCACGGACGCCAATAATTTCGGACCGATTCTGGGACGAAATCGGGGGGCGCTCGGAAATCTGGTTTATCATCCGCGTTCGGATTTGCTGCTAGCGGCTGAGTTCCGACGACTGCATACTTTTCCATTCTACGATGCCGCCAGCACCACCAACCAGATCGGTCTTTCCATGGGGATACTTTTCTGATGTTGCAGCGCATCGCAAATTGCCGGATGCTTGTGTGCCTGCTGATTGCGAGCATGGCTGGCTCTGCGGCGGCGCAGAATGCGGAACTTAGAGGCAAGGTGCAACTGACCAGGAATGGACGTCACGTCACCGATGGTTCGAAGGTTGTAATGTGGCTAACGCCGATAGGCGCGACGCCGGTGCCTCCAGCCCCGCGACAAGGGTTACAAATTCCCAAATTAGTGCAGAAGAATAAGAGTTTTCAGCCGTCGCTGTTGGTGATTCCCGCGGGCGGGCAGGTGGAGTTTCCCAATCAAGATCCGTTTTTTCACAATGTGTTTTCTTTGTTCGATGGAAAGCGATTTGATCTTGGACTTTATGAGAGCGGGACAACACAGTTTGTGAAATTCGACAGGCCGGGGATTTCGTTTATCTTCTGCAATATTCATGCGCAGATGAGTGCGGTAGTGATTGCGCTAAACACTCCGTATTATTCGATTTCGAATTGGCGGGGAGAAATTGAGATCGGCGATGTGACGCCGGGACGGTATGAGATGCACGTTTTCCATCCGTCGGTATCGCCGGAGGCGCTGCGCGCGGCGGAGCGGGAGATTACGGTGACACCGGGCGAGACATTTTTGGGGAATATCAGCTTGGCAGAATCTGATATCGAGTTGGCGCATAAGAATAAATATGGCAGGGAGTATGACCGGCCTGATCCGGAGAGTCCGGCGTATGCGCGGCCGTAAGCAGGGGCTAAAGCCCATTTCTGGGGGTACGATTACGCGGCGGAAGCGCCGCTCCTCCACGCTTCTGCATGCCGCTGCAGGACTGCCTGAGATCTCATCCGCGCGCTAAGCCCATGATGTCACATCCTGCGGAACGAACAAGGGCGTGCCGGTTAGCACGCCCTTGTTATTCCTTCGCTTCCTCTTTCAGCGAAGCAGCAGAATAATTATTTATGGCTTCCGCCGCCCCCTCCGCCAGAGTGACCGCTGCTGCTTGCGCTGGCATGGCTGGTGCCGGACGAGTGAGCGCCGGAGTTCGGAGCGCTGCGCGCAGCACCACCATAACTGCGCGGCTGCACGATGGGCTGGCGCATGTTAAGTTGCGGACGAGATGAACCGCCCCGGTCGTAACTGCTGGAGGCCGATCCACGAGAATTCGCGGAACTGGCGGCAGTGCGATTCCAATAGCTTTCACTTTCGCCGCGGCTAGCGGATTCGGAGCCCCCGCCGCTGCGAGTCGCCGAATCGCTGCCACTGGCGTGCGTGGGCGGAGTAAAGGTTTTCCATTCGCTACGGTTCGGTTCTCCTGCAGCCGAGGAGCCAGAAACAGATCTCGCAGTCTCGCTCATACTGGAATGCGAAGGCGTAGTAGTCTCCGTCTCCCTGCCGACAGCGGGCGTACCGGCGCTCGGTTTGCCGTTTGCGGCGGAGGCCGGAGTGCTGCGCGACTCCGCGGAACGAGATTCCCCTGCGCTTGGTCCGGTGGAGCGTGCTCCAGCCGCTACGGGCGAGAAATGGCTTTGCTGCATGGATTGCTGCAAGCGCGCGGTTTGTTGCTGGAACGATTGCGGATGTGTAGCCGTTTGCGTTCCGTAGAAATGCTGCGCCGCAGTGTTATGAATTGTGGAGGGCGCGGCGGCGCGTCCGCTGGCCGATAAGCTAGCGCGCGTCGGAACAACGGGCATGTTCCCGGTCATCATGTGGGCAGAACTCAATTGGGCGTGCGTTGCCGCAACCGCAGTCACACGGCCTGCTCCGAACTTTCCTGCGCCTACTGTAGAAACTGCGCCGCTAATATGCGCGTCATTGATGTGAGCCAGATTGGAGAAGCGCGTCCCGGCGTGCAGCGGAGCGATTCCGCCATAGCGATTCAGCGTGCCGAAGCGGTTGTAGCCGACTACGCCGAAGCGTCCGCCGTATCCGCCCCACCAAGGGAAGAAGCGGTCACAGGGACCGATGGGTAACCACCCAAAGCCTTCCCATCCGCCCCATCCGAAGCCGAAGCCAAGTCCCCAGCCGCCGCCAAATCCGAAGAACGACACATACGCCGGCGCCCAGAAGGGACGATAGAATCCTGGTCCCCAGACCGGGCCGGGCCACCAGGCCCATGCGCCGCCATACCACATCCAGCGGCCATAGTGATAAGGCGCCCATCCCCAAGGCTCGTAGCCAACCCAAGTCCATCCGTAGTACGGTTCGTACGTCCAGTCGCCATCGCGGTACGGAGCCCACCCATCTGGTTCGTTCGGAACCCAGACTTGACCGTAATCTTCAGCGTCTTCCCAACGGCCGTTGGCGTCGAGGTCTTCGGCGCCGACGTAATATTTGTTGGTGTGGCGGAAAGAATCGGCGCTGTGGATCATGTGATCGCGATCGCTATTCCAGCGGTCCCAATCGTCGCGTGTGGGAGCGGCAGTGACTTTGTAACGCGCATCGGCGCCCGTGCCGCGGACCGTAGCCATGTCGCCAGACTTCAGGTCAGCGATTCCCTGCGGAGTCGAAATCTGCGCTTCACCCTTGCGGACGATCACAACAGTATCGCCATCGGGACGAACTTCGATACGAAGAACTACGTCCTGGTGTGCGGGATGAACGGAAACATTTGGAGTGTCGATCTCAGGCTCGGCTTCACTTTCGTTGAAGACAGAGTAGTTGGCAAGTCCCTGGCCCAACTGAATCTGAATGAATTTCTTGGTGAAGTTGGCGAAGGTAGCTTGCGCGCTCGAACCGAGGCGAAGAATGTTGGCGTAGTCGAGTTGCACTTCAGCGCGCCCACCCGCTCCGGTGGAAACTTTGTCGCCATTGACCACGGGCTGATTCAGGACTGCAGCGGACCAATCCCCGGAGTCGCCGCGCTGGGTGGAGACATCGCCATGAATCATGCTAACGCGACCGACACCTTGATCGGTCTTAGCCGGGCCTTCGCCGGAGGGTCCGCCGGGCTGCGCTTCTTCGCCTTCTGGCTGGCCACCATAGGGGCCTTGGGCGCTGGGACGACCCGGCTGCATCTGGCCGGGTTGCGATTGCGGCCCTTGCTGGCCCTGTCTCGGTTGTCCGATTTCCATGGGCGCGCTGGGCTGCTCGGAGGGGCCGGAACCTTCCTCAGTGGTTTGCCCCTGGAGGCAGATCGTTCCGGCCAGCGCCAGAGTTAAGATTGCAATGCCTGAAAGAAATTTGTTTGTCATAAACCTTGCAAGCTCCATCCGATTACCCATTTGTTTAAACCCGGAATTCGAGGGATAGATGCGTTTGGGAAAAGCACGTGCCGGGCCAAAAGAATACCCGGCATGTTTCCGTATAAATCTTTTGTTTTCAGAGACGGAGAATGGATTTTTTGGAGGTGGAAGCTGCTTGAAAATGGTAACGGTGGTGCGCTTCAACCAAGGTGGTTGATTTCAGCCATAGAGCGAAATTTCTCCGCCCACTGAGGATTACTTGATCGTGCAATCTTCTGCTTGGACAATCCCGCCATCAACTTTTCAATCCGAATAGGCAGTTCGCGAATGAGGGTTGTTGGAGGTGCTGTATCGGGGTGGTGAATCAAGGCGCGTCGCCAGAATGTCTCTTGTGAAGTTCTTCCAGCTTATTTTTGGTCTCGGTTTCCGCGCTTGGGCCGCGTGCCAAATCGTCGTGATTCGAATTTGCTTTCCCCGAATGCGATAGAAAACCAAGTATGGTTCAATCCATTCGTTTCAATCACCCTGCTACACTTCCCTCCTACACTTCCCTCTCGCCCTCGTCCGCAATCCCAATCTTCGAAAGCCGGTAGCGCAGCGCATTCCGCGACAGGCCGAGCAAGCGGGCTGCCTGGCTTTTATTCCCGTTGGCGCGGCGAAGTGCTTCGCGAATCATTTCGTCTTCCCAGTGTTCGAGCGTCATGCCGTCGGGAAGGAAGTTGCTGGTTCCATTTGCAGCTTTTGCGGGACGAACGTCGAGGTGAATATCGTCCGCAGTTAAGACCGTGCTTTTGGTCAGGGCGCAGGCGCGTTCGATAATGTTTTGCAGCTCGCGCACGTTTCCCGGCCAGTGGTAGTTAACCAGAATTTGCATCGCTTCCGGAGTGATGCTCTCGACTGGCTTGCCAGAATCTCCGGCAAAACGGGTGATGAAAAGAGTGACGAGTTCCGGGATATCTTCTTTGCGCTGGCGCAGCGGCGCGATATCGATAGGGACCACGTTCAGCCGGTAGTACAAATCCTCACGGAAGGTTCCCTGCTCCAGCGCTTCCCGCAGATCGCGGTTGGTGGCAGCGATCAGGCGCACATCGACTTTTATAGTTTTCGTTCCGCCCAGGCGTTCGAACTCGCGTTCTTGCAAAACGCGAAGCAACTTTACCTGGATCGCAGGCGGCACGTCGCCGATTTCGTCGAGAAAAAGCGTACCTTTATCGGCCAGTTCAAATTTGCCCGGCTTGCTGGTTGTGGCGCCGGTGAATGCTCCTCTTTCATAGCCGAAGAGTTCGCTTTCCAGAAGATTTTCGGGGATGGCAGTGCTGTTGATTTTGATGAACGGGCCGGCGGCGCGGCGCGATTTTTCGTGGATGGCGCGTGCGATTAAATCTTTGCCAACGCCACTTTCTCCGCCCAGTAGCACCGTGGAATTTGTGGGTGCGACCCGTTCGACGGTGGCCAGAACTTCCTGCATTTTTGCGCTGCGTGCCACCACGTTTGGGTGGGCGAATTTTTTACCGAGCGCTTCGCGGAGCGAACGATTCTCTTCGCGCAGGTTATGGACGTCCAGTTCTTTGCGGATGACCATGCGCATTTCGCCCAGCGAGAATGGCTTCAGCACGTAGTCGCTGGCTCCGGCCTTCATGGCGTCCACCGCGGTTTCGACGGAACCGAAGGCCGTCATTACTACGACGGGCAAGGCTGCGTTCTGGCGTTTTAGGGCTTGCAGGAATTCGAGGCCGTTCATTCCGGGAAGCTTGAGGTCCGTGAGAACCAGGTCCACACTGTTCTCGCGAAGAAGTTTCAATCCCGTCTCGGCATCGCCGGCGGAGAAGATTTTGTGGCCGTCCTCCACTAGATTCAGTTCGAGCAAGCGGCGCATCTTGGCTTCGTCTTCGACAATCAGAATGTTCGGCATATTTCTACGCTGGCACGGTTACTTTCTTGGAATCCAATTTAGCCGGCCTCGTTGCTTGCCGGAAAAAACAGCACGAAGCGGGCACCGGGTTGCCCGTCCGCTCCGTTTTCCAGGCGAATGGTTCCGCGATGCCCGTCAATAACCCTGGAGACGATTGAGAGTCCCAAACCCACTCCCGTTTTTTTGGTTGTGACAAAAGGATTGAAGATTTGCTCGCGCAGTTCCGGCGGAATGCCCGAACCTGTGTCTTCGATACGGACTTCGACGCCTTCGGGGTTCGGGCTAAGCGCACGGGCCGCACTCACGCGAAGCGTGCCCCCTTCGCCACCCATGGCATCGTAGGCGTTCTGAATAAGATTTACGAATGCCTGCTCGCAGAGGCCTTCATCGAGCGGGACGAGAGGGAGATCCGGCTGATAGTTGCGTTCGACACGAACCGGCGCGTCTTTTTTTTCGAAATCAACGTCTTGCAAAGCGCGGTCGAGTACGTTGGTGATCTGTTGCGGGGACAACTCCGCGTGCAGGGGACGGGCGAAATCCAGAAAGCGGGTGACCAGCACGCTGAGACGATTGGTCTCACTGGAAATGTAGCCGGCGAGTTCGGTGGCGAGAGGATTGGAATCTCCCAGTTTTTGATGCAGCATTTCGGCGGAGCCTTTGATGACGCCGAGCGGATTGCGAATCTCATGCGCTAATCCGGCGGACATTTGGCCGAGAGCTGCCAGACGTTCGGAACGGCGCGCTTCCTCCTGCGCTTGCTCCAGCATGCGATTGGTTTCGGCCAGGGTGACCGCGAGTTCCTGATAGCGCTTGATCTGACGGCGATTTTCCAGAACAAAACGATTGACCACCATGGCGGCGAGGAAGAAGAAAAGAATTCGAATGGCGAGCAGGCTGTAGCTTTCGCCAGTGATTTCGTATTCCTGAAGCGCGGGATAAAGATAGGAGCAGTAGGCGGCCGAAGCCAAAGCCGTCCATAGCAGCGTTGCCCATGGGCCAAAGTATTCGGCCGCGGTAACTACCGGCAGATAGTAGATCGGATAATAGCTGCTGTTGATTCCAACTTCGCCGGTATGGTCGATGAGTAAAGTTGCGAGTGCGATCTTCAGCAGGACGATATACGCTGCGCCTCGCCGTGGAGCCCGCGCCAGCAGCCAGGACTCGCTGAACTGCACGATGCCGAAGGCGAGCAGGGTAAGCTGTTTGTGGACCTCCGTTACCGGAGGCAGGACGGCGAGTCCGGCAAGAAAGAGCAGCCAGAGGACATCCATCCAGTTGATTGCCGGGCGTTTGTTTTCGATCATTTCTGAAGGCTCATCGTCGCTGCTGGCTCAAATGTCTGGGATGCCGTGGCTTGGGCTCGTCAGAAAAAATTGCGCCGGGAGCGGCGTTCGCACTCCCGGCGCGGTATTCGTCCTTCTACTTTTCGACGGCGCCGCTTGCACTGCGCATAGCATGCGAACCCTATCAAACCCCAGATCGGCGGTTTACGTCAACGTTACTTCTTCTTCTCCGGTGCAGGCGGCGGCGGAGAAGAATGCGGTGCCGGCTTGGGAGCCGGTGCGGGGCGCTGCTTCTCCCAGTTATTAAACTTTTCTTGTTTTTGTTGTTCGTTTCGATCCTGCACTGGCGCAACCGGCTTGGCCAGCGGATGCGACCACTGCTGCGAGGGTTGCTGCGTCGGTTGCGGCTGACGGAAGTTGCCCGATTCACCGTTGCGATTTTGTGGCGGCGAATTTCGTTCGGAGTCCGCACTGCCTTGCTGCTCCCATGTGGTGCGCGGTTGCGTACGCGGTTGACTGTTGGCAGAGTCTTGTCCGAAGGGGCGGAATCCCTCCGGAGTGGTTTGCGGACGACTCGCGGGTACCGGACGACCTGGAGCTTCCTGGCGAACGAGAGTTTGCTGGTTTAGATGTCCGCCGGCCTGTGCCTGCCGTTGATCGAAAGAACGCTGCATTGGAGCTGGAGTTCGCAATGCAACTACGGGACGGCTTGTGACTGCGGCTGGAGGCTGCTTGGTAACGGACCGGCCGGAACCGAGGACGCTGGTGCGAACCGGTTCGACCGCGACGGAGCGAGACACCGGCGCGGTGGCCAACTCTCGCGCGGGAACCGAAATTACGTTTCGGGCTGCGGAGCGGGCGTTCACAAATGCATCCCGCGAAACCACTGTAACTCCACCATTCACATTGCGGTTGGCGTAGACGAAATTATTCCCGGCGCGATTGTTGTAGACGTTCGTGATTGCGGTTACGTTCACTCGCGTGTTGGTGATGTTCACGCTGTTCACGTAAGTACGGCTCACGCGATAGCCGGGGACGAATACTTCTCCCGGAGCAAGCGGGAACCACCCCACGCCGACGCCGACGGAGAAGCGGAATCCAGCCCCGCCGCCGACCCAACCCACTAACGCTGGCGCCCAGATCGGACGAACGTAGACCGGGCCGGGAACCCAGGACCACCCGGCGTTAACGAATGCCCACCGACCATAGTGGAACGGAGCGAATCCCCACGGCTCATCTTCCACCCAAGTCCAACCCCATGGCCCGACCCAGATCCAGTGGCCGAAGCGATAGGGGGCCCAGCCTGCGACCAAGCCGCGCGGTCGCCAGCATGGGCCGTAACCCGCAACGTAGCTCCAGTCGCCGCTTTCATCGAGGTCCTCATATCCGGTCATCTCGCGGGAAACATAATTGGCCGAGTCCGAGCGATCTTCGCTCTGATCGCGCTGCGAGGCCCAGTCATCGAATCCGTCGCCCGCTGGAATCTGTCCGAGATCGTAATCCATGTGGTCGGTGCCGGTGAAGCTGGCGTGCTGATCGGCAACGACGGTGTAAGAAGAACCTCCGCCGGTAACTTCGCCACGGCCGTGCCACACTGTCACTTCGCTGTGATTGCCATCGGGATCGACATCAATGCGGTAATCGCCGGGCGCGGAAATAGTGAAGGCAACGTTCGGCGTGTCGACCTCATAGGTGTCTTCGTCATCGACGTGCCGCACCTTCACAATCAAGGACCCCTGCGCCAGGCGAATCTGCGCGGCGCGGTCGCTTACCTCGAGCAAAGTTATTCCAGTCTTCGGGCCGAGGCGAAGAGCGGTGGATCCTATGTGAACTTCAGCGCGGGAATTTTCATCCGCCCAGAGATTATCGCCCGTCACCAGCGGCCGATTGAGAACGGCATCAACCCAATCGTTCTCTCCTCCGGGCTGAAAGGAAACGGAGCCATCCATGAAATTCAGGCGGGCTACGCGGCCGGGAGGATCCTGATCCGGACTCTGCGCAGCTTGCGCATCCTGCGGCGGTGCCTGATCTTGTGCAGTCTGATCTTGTGGAGCTTGCGCGTAGTTCCCTTGAGCGTCATTCGATGGGGGGGGCGCATCCTGCGCTGCGCTTGCCCACGGCGATTGCAGCAGGAACCACAGGCTCATTATCACTGCCCAACTCCACCACTGTGTGTGAGTCTTCATACGTTCTCTCCTAAAATTACTGCGCGGGAACGATCCCTTCTTAACAATCTAGTACACGACGCAGTAAACCCGATAGGCACTGTTTAGTTTCCTCTAAAGGGAGTGGTTGAATTCAGCCAGACCAATCGAGACCGGGTGCGTAAGAAGAGCTTTTAATGCAGACAACGCGAAGAATCGCCGCAGAGATCTTAGAAAAAAGCAGAGCGATTACAGAGATTACGGCTTAGCGGGTGACTGGCTTCGCCGAGATTTCGTCCAACGTGAGGTTCAATTCCAGAACGTTGACTCGCGGCTCACCGAGGAATCCGAATTGCCGCGCTTCGGTGTGCTGGCGGACAGCCTCGCGGACAACGTCTTCCGTGAGATGGCGTTCGCGGGCGATGCGCGGTACCTGGAATTCCGCGGCTTCGGGCGAAATGTGCGGATCCAGTCCAGAGGCTGAAGAGGTGAGCAAGTCCATTGGAATGGGACTTGCGGGATTTTCCTTTTGCAGACGATCAGCGTCTTGCTGCACGCGGGCTATCAGCAACTGGTTGGTTGGACCGAGATTTGAACCACTCGAATTCGCGGCGTCGTAGCCGGTTCCCGCACTGGAGGGGCGGGAGTAGAAATATCCGGAGGAAGAAAATGTTTGGCCGATAAGGCGCGAACCAACAACTTTGCCGTTCCTGGTGAGAAGCTCTCCGTTGGCTTGCTTGGGGAACAACACCTGCGCCAGTCCTGTAATCGCTAACGGAAAGAGAAGGCCGAACAGAATCGTGGTGACTACAGTCATCAGGAGAGCGGTAATCAGATTTTTCTTCATAGTCACCTCTATGCCAGTCCCGCGCGAACGATGAGTAAGTCGATGAGCTTGATACCGATGAAGGGAACGATGACGCCGCCCAGACCATAGACCAGCAAGTTGCGGCGGAGCAGGACTGCGGCGCCTTGCGGAACATATTTCACGCCCCGCAGCGCGAGCGGAATTAGCGCGACGATGATCAGCGCGTTAAAAATTACCGCCGAGAGAATTGCGGATTGCGGCGTGGCCAGGTGCATGACGTTCAGCGCTTGCAGCACGGGAAACGTTCCGGCGAACATGGCCGGAATGATGGCGAAGTATTTCGCGACATCGTTGGAGATAGAAAACGTGGTCAGCGCGCCGCGCGTCATCAACAACTGTTTTCCGATTTCGACGATCTCAATCAGCTTGGTGGGATTGGAATCGAGATCGACCATGTTGCCGGCTTCTTTCGCGGCCTGCGTGCCCGTGTTCATGGCGACGCCGACATCGGCTTGCGCAAGGGCAGGCGCGTCGTTGGTGCCGTCTCCGGTCATGGCCACAAGTTTTCCCTGGCCTTGTTCGCGGCGAATCAAGTCCAACTTGTCCTTCGGCGTGGCCTGCGCAAGAAAATCGTCGACCCCGGCTTCGGTTGCGATGGCGGCGGCAGTCAGCGGATTGTCGCCGGTAATCATCACGGTTTTGATTCCCATGGCGCGAAGCTGATCGAAGCGCTGGCGCATGCCCCCTTTCACAATGTCTTTCAGATGAATCGTTCCCATGGCGCGGCCGTTTTCTGCGACCACGAGAGGCGTGCCACCGGAGCGCGCGATGGCTTCAACCGCGGCGCGCACTTCCGGGGGCAAAGAACCGCCCTGCTCTTCGAGATATTTTGCGATGGCCTCGGTCGCGCCCTTGCGTATGGCGCGGCCATCGAGATTTACGCCAGACATGCGAGTCATGGCGCTGAAGGGAATAAATTCGGCGTCGTGCGTGCCCATTTCGCGTCCCCGCAAGCCGTATTTTTCTTTGGCGAGAACAACGATCGAGCGGCCTTCGGGAGTTTCGTCGGCCAGCGAAGAAAGTTGCGCGGCATCGGCCAACATAGCTTCTGTGATTCCGGGCGCGGTGACAAACTCGGTCGCCTCGCGATTGCCCAGCGTGATAGTCCCGGTCTTATCGAGCAATAATGTGTTTACATCGCCCGCAGCTTCAACCGCGCGGCCTGACATGGCAAGGACATTGTGCTGCACCAGGCGGTCCATGCCCGCGATACCGATGGCGGAAAGCAGACCACCGATCGTGGTCGGAATGAGGCAGACCAGTAGAGATACGAGGACGAATACGGTTTGCGGCGCTCCCGCGTAGATGGCGAAGGGTTGCAGCGTGACCACGGCGAGCAGAAAGACAATTGTCAGCCCGGCGAGCAGGATGTTTAATGCAATTTCGTTGGGAGTTTTCTGCCGTTCGGCGCCTTCTACAAGGGCGATCATGCGATCCAGAAAAGTTTCTCCCGGATTGGAAGTGATTTTAATCTTCACCCAGTCGGACAGCACGCGGGTTCCTCCGGTGACGGCGGAGCGGTCGCCGCCGGCTTCGCGGATCACGGGAGCGGATTCGCCGGTGATCGCGGATTCATCCACTGAGGCCACGCCCTCGATAATTTCGCCGTCGCCGGGAACGAATTCTCCCGCCTCGCACAAAACCAAATCACCGGAGCGCAATTTTGATCCGGGGACGGTTTCGGTTTTGCCGTCGGCAAGCAGCCGGTTCGCCATGGTCTCGGCCTTGGCGCGGCGCAAGGCGTCGGCCTGGGCTTTGCCGCGGCCTTCGGCCATGGCTTCGGCAAAATTTGCGAATAAAACTGTGAACCACAGCCAGAGCGTGATTTGCAGATTGAAGCTGAAGCCGGGTTGTCCGTGCAGGCGCTCGACGATGAGAAGCACGGTGGTGACTACGCTTCCCACTTCGACCACGAACATCACGGGATTGCGCATCATGGTCACGGGATGAAGCTTGACTAACGAGTCCCATGAGGCGCGGCGGACGATCTTCATGTCCCACAAACTGCGTTTTGATTTCTTGCTCACCATATTTGTTTGCGAAAACTGTTTAAAAACTCTTGTGTGCGACGGTCATTAACAAGTGTTCGAGGATCGGGCCCAGACTGAGCGCCGGGAAAAATGTTAACGCTCCGACGATTACGACCACGCCAATCAGCAGCACCGTAAACAATGGGCCGGTGACCGGGAAGGTTCCAAGCGTGGCGGGTGCTTGCTTCTTGCCCGCAAGATTTCCGGCGATGGCCAGCATGGGCAGGATCATCATGAAGCGACCCAGAAGCATGGCGATCCCAAGCGAGGTGTTGAACCAGGGAGTATTGCCGCTGAATCCGTTGAAAGCCGAACCGTTGTTGGCTACTGCCGAAGTGTAGGCGTACAGGATCTGCGTGAAGCCGTGCGGCCCGGGATTCGAAATGGCCGAAGTGCCAAAACTGTAGAGAACTGAAATCGCGGTGAATACAAGAATGGCCAGCGGGAAAATAAGGATGACCAGCATCGCCATCTTCACGTCATAAGCTTCGATTTTCTTGCCAAGATATTCGGGCGTGCGGCCGACCATTAGACCGGCGATGAAAACGGAGAGGATTACGAAGACCAGCATTCCGTACATGCCGGCCCCGACGCCGCCAAAGATGACTTCGCTGAGCATGAGGTTGATCAGCGGGACCATTCCTCCGAGCGGCGTGAAGGAATCGTGCATGGAGTTCACTGCGCCGCAACTGGTGTCGGTAGTGACCGTGGCGAAGAGCACGGAGTTTGCGATCCCAAAGCGAACTTCCTTGCCTTCGAGATTTCCGACCGACTGCTGCGGATGAGAGTTGGGTTGCGATGAATGTTGCGCGGCGGCGGTTACCAGCGGATTGCCGCGTGCCTCAGCCCAGTAGGCTGTGGTAACTCCCGCGAGGAAGAGCAGCGCCATGGCCGACCAGACAGCCCAACCGTGGCGCGGTGAGCCCGTCATTTTTCCCAGGGTATAGGTAAAGGCGGAAGGAATCGCGAGGATGCAGAACATCTCGATGAAATTTGTGAAGGGCGTAGGATTCTCGAAAGGATGGGCGCTGTTGGCATTGAAGAAACCGCCGCCGTTCGTTCCCAGTTCTTTGATGATTTCCTGAGAAGCGGTTGGACCTTGTGCGATGACTTGCTGAGTCACAGTCTGCATCGCGGGTTTGCCGTCAGGGCCATTCACGGGTTTGCCGTCCGAGCCCAGTTGCGGAGTTTGGTAAGGATCGAGCAATTGCACGGTGTCATAAGGTTTGAGATTCTGTACGACGCCTTGCGATACAAGGAGCAGCGCACCGATCAAACATAACGGAGCGAGAACCCAGAGCGTACCGCGAACCATGTCGACCCAGAAATTGCCAATAGTTTTTTGCTCACGCCGCGCGATACCCCGAATGAATGCAACGGCAAGCGCCATACCCGCCGCCGCCGAAACCCAATTGTGATAGGCCAACCCCACCATCTGCGTGAGATAGCTCATGGTGGTTTCGGGGGAGTAGTTCTGCCAGTTGGTGTTCGTGGTAAAGGACGCGGCGGTATTGAAGGCCAGCGCGGGAGCAACAGCGGGCAGCTTCTGCGGATTCCATGGCAAGAATGAAAGCTGCTGTACCCGCTGTAGTACGTAAAGCAGGACCATGGATACGCCACTGAAAAGAAGCAGGGCGAGCGCGTATTCCTTCCAATCCATCTCGTGGCTTTCATCCACGCCGGTCAGCTGATAGATGATGCGCTCGACAGGCCGCAGGATGGGATCAAGCCAGGTGCGCTCACCGCCGAAGACTCGCGCCATGAAACTGCCCAGCGGTTTGGTGACCAGCATAACCAGCGCCAGCAGAAAAAAGATTTGCAGCCATCCGTTGGCGGTCATCAGAATTTCTCCGGACGCAGCATGGCGTAGACCAGATACACCATCAGCGCCGCGCAAATAATCAGCATGAGAATGGGTCCAAGAGTCATAATCAACGCACCCGGCTCAACGCACCCGCTCGCAGAAAATCATGTACGCCACCGACAACGCAAAGAACAGAACGGTCACGAAAAGAAAAATCAGATCCTGCATCGCAAATTCCTTTCGTCCTTAAAACTTGACCATGATGGCCATGTCGATGAACTGCTCGTCGCGCCGCAAATCGGGAAACCATACAGTGCTACTTTGTGCCGCGCAAGCGGTTTGCGCGCCGGCGAGACTCTCCGACCCGGAAGTATTGCCATCGGTGCAAGCAAAAAATTGAGGATACCCGTTGTTGGTATAAGGCACTCCCCCCGAACCAGGGGGAGTAATCCCTCCGGCGCCTGACCAGTACGGCACACTGGCGTGTCGATAATCGTACTCCCAGCGGAAGGTGATGTACTGACTGGGCATGTAGTCGAAAGTCGCCGAAGAATCCCAGGCCTTAAATGGGTCGGATGGATTTCCGGCAAAGTAGGGCGCGCTGATCGCGGCCGAGGGCGCCGTTTCTCCGTTGATGGGAGGAACGAGGACCAAATAGCGTCCGGGATTGTTGATCTGGCCTCCGCCGATCGTCACCGCATACTTGTCTTTCTTGAACCACATGCGGTTGTAGAGCATGTAGCCGATAAAACTCTGCTTGGGATTGACGCCCGCGCCGAAATAATCCCCGCCTGCGGACTTGGCATCCTTCTTATCACCGTGGCAGCCCACGCCCTGGATATAGACGCCTGCGGAAGTTGTTCCGCTGGGACCAAATTCACAGCCCATATCGCCGGTAAAGGTGAAAGCCATCTTGTCGAGGGTTCGCCCCGGCCGGTCGAAGTACTTGATCTCGACACTATCGTCGGTGTGAACACGTCCGCGATTCGGTATGTAAAGGTCATCGTGACCGAGTCCATAGTTGTTGGAGATGACGTTCACCCAGGATCGCGGAGTCCACTTGATCTGGCCGCCTATGCCTTTTCGCGAATTGGCCGAGCCGTACGATTGCCATCCGTTAATGAACCACGGCTCGATCTTCAAATGTGGATTGGGAAAAATCTGAACTCTCAATCCGTTGAAGAACCAGGGAGTGTTCGACGAAACATACGACGGTTGATAGGCCCAGTTATCGAAATTGTAAAAACTGAACAGGCCGATATACGACATGAAGATTCCGGCGTCGATGTTGATTCCGTTTAGCGCGTTAATGTGGTAACCGCCGTAAGCTTCCGAGACGTAGCGATAGGCATCGCTCAGATCCCATTGGCCCTTCGCGGGGCTGGGGTCATTCCTTGGAGTTGCGGTGGAATACATACCGAACTGGGTCATTAGGCGGGCGCGAACATTGTCGTAGTGGAAATCGCCGCCAACGCCGAGTTGCTCCAACTGGATTTCGTTGGAACGAAATATCTCGCTCGAGCCTCCCATAGAGTTGTCTTTTGGCTTATTGAAGTCGTAAGTGTAGCTTATGTCAGCGCGAATCTCAGGGGTAAAGAACTTCGAATCGAAAGCTGCTTCTTTGGTGCGTGGATTGCCGTTCAGCCAGCTCCAGTCCCAGTCCGAGAAGGGGACGATCTTTTCTTTCTCGGTCGAGGCAGTGTGGGGAGACTGCGTAGAGGAGGACGAGGGCGGAGGCTGCGGCAGCCGAGCAGTGAGTCCGGCGCTTGCAGGAGTGCCGGTGGTTGCCGTTGCGGTCGTGGAGTTGCCGAAGTTTGCCGCGGTTACCGCGGCTGCTGGCTGGCTGCGATCGGAGACCGCCGCCGCAGTCTTTTGCTGCTCGACTTCGGCGCGCAGACGCTCCACTTCCGAGCGCAACGCCTTCAATTCATCGCGCATTTCCTGTTGTTCTGTTACTGCAGATGAACTAGAGCCACTGTTCTCGGAAGACGTGGCCACCTTCTGATTGGATTGAGCGCCAGAGGTCGCGGGCAGAATCAAGACTAAAACCACAAGCAATAAGACCAGAAGCAGACTTCTTTGCATAGGATTGGTTCTCCAATAAATCGACAAAATACGCGGAGCTCCAACGCGGGGACGCCGGGCGAGCATTATGAACGTAACCATTGTTATAAACATCACTTAAATCGCTAAAGTTCCTCTCTGGCTCAATTCGGATTGGAACAAGCCGACAGCGGATCGACGACGCGCGGTCCCGTAGCAAGCCATACAGAAACCAGGCCGTGAACACTGTTGCTGTCAGCCCGATGGCTGCGAGCATGACTTGTAACGTCATGCTGTCGCTCCTTCACTCACGCGCAAGAGCAAACATCTCAGTAAACGGCTTTACACGTAAAGGTCGGTTAAGGAATTCCTAAAGATTTCGTAAAGATCAAGTTTGGGATGGCGCCGACAAAAATCGCAGTTGTGAGCATGGGTTTTTCGTTGCCTAGCAGCCCCACTCCGCTTCACCGGGTTGGGCAAAATACTTCCGCGACTTTGGGCGGTCGCTGGTTAGCGAGTCCAGTTCCAGTAGCGCCAGACGGGCTGCCGCCACTAAACGGCTCTTCTCAGGTTGCGGAACTTCTTGCCATGATCCACCGCGCTCGCTGCCTTTTCCGGACAACTCCGGCGTCAATGCCTGATGATAATGGTGGAAAAGTTCGGCCAAGCGTTCCGGTGCTACCTCGTTGATCCACATATTGATCTCCTGAACTCGTTGTCTCGGAGCGTGCTCGGCTCCACCACCATTGGACACGCCAGACCGCAAATGCCGAATAAAAGGTCCATAAAATGTTCGTAAAGATTGGGGATCTCAAACCGCGTGGACGAGGAAAATTAAGAACCGGGCTCGAAGCGGTATCCGACCCAGGGTTCCGTCTGAAGATATTTTGGAGCGGAAGGATCGGTCTCAATCTTTTTCCGCAGTTGACCGACGAAGACGCGAAGATATTCCGGCTGCTCCGTGCTGTTTGGACCCCAGATGGCAGCCAGTAACGTACGGTGGGTGACGACTTTGCCCGACCGCCGCGCGAGATAAACCAACAGATCGAATTCTTTAGGCGTGAGATGAACCTCGCGCCCCAGCACCTTGACGTCGCGGGCCTCGAGATCGATGGAAAAATCTCCGGCAGTAATCATGCTGGGCTGTTCTTCGGCTGCGGGGGTGCGGCGGAGTTGCGCGCGAATGCGAGCCAGTAATTCATTCATGCTGAATGGCTTCGTCACGTAGTCGTCGGCGCCCGCGTCCAGGGCTTCGACTTTGGTCCGGTCCTGGCCGCGCACCGAGAGCACGATGATCGGAACTTGCGAAATTTTTCGGACCTCGCGGCAGAGTCCAACGCCATCGAGGTTGGGCATTGCCAGGTCGGTGACGACTACGTGCGGAGTCCAGTTCTTCATGAGCTCGAGCGCCATCTCTCCGTCGTTGGCGACGCGGATGTCGTAACCCTGCGCAGTGAGCGTCGTGCGAAGCACGCGGGTAATCTGCGGCTCGTCGTCCACGATCAAGATTCGCCGGTGATCGTTCATTGTCTTCTCACCGCAGTCGCGTCCCAGTCGGTAGGGCTCATCGCATTTCCTGGGTCACGATGTGGACATCGACGGCAGGTGTGTCACGCAGAAATTTGTGAATCGCGGATAAATAGAAATATCGTTTCCAGCCCTTGGTGGCGGAGCGTCCAAAGACGACCTGGGTAACGTGATTTTCGCGCACGAACTCAGCGACCTTTTCCGCGACAACTTTGCCCTCTGTCTTCACCACTTTCGCGCCCACACTTTCGGCGAAGCGGACATTGTCGGCGAGAGTACGCTGATACTCGTCGCTGCCGTCGGCGCCGGTGTCAACATAGAAAACATAGAAGTCACCGTCCAGGGCCTGCGCCATGCGAGCTCCGCGCGCAATCAAATATTGCGCGGCGGGATTCGAGCTGATGCAGACTGCGATTCGCTCCCGCACCTGCAGAAGCTGGCCGTCTTCGTTCTTAAGCTCAGAAAGCGTGCGATCGACAGCTTGCGTGACTTGCCGCAAGGCTAATTCCCGCAGCGCGACCAAATTTGTGTTGCGGAAAAAATTCGCCAGCGCGCGCTCCACGCGTTCGAGGGGATAAATGTCCCCACGCTTCATGCGAGTCTGCAGCGCCTGCGGAGTAAGGTCGGCCATCACGATTTCGCCGGCGCGGCGGATCACCCAGTCGGGTACGGTCTCCCGCACCTGGACCCCGGTGAGTCCGCGGATGGTGGGAGCAAGGCTTTCGATGTGCTGCACATTCAAGGTGGAGAGAACGTCGATGCCGGCATCGAGCAATTCAAAGACGTCCTCATAACGCTTGCCATGTTTGCTGCCTTCAATATTGGTATGGGCGAGTTCGTCAACCAGGACAACGTGCGGCTGGCGCGCCAGAATGGCGTCAACATCCATCTCTTCAAAGGTGGTCGCCTTGTATTCCAGCTTTCTGCGAGGCACGGTCTCCAGCCGGGAAGAAAGCTCGACGATCGGTTTGCGCCCATGGGTCTCGACCACACCGATGACGACTTCTTCGCCGCGGCTGGCGCGCCGTACGCCCTCGCTGAGCATGGCGTAAGTTTTCCCCACGCCGGGCGCATAGCCGAGAAACAGCTTAAATACCGCCGGACGCTTCGCGGTATCGCATTCCTTGAGCCATTCTTCGGGAGTCTTGCCCATCGCCGTTATTCTCCACGCTGGAGGGGAAATTGTCGAATGATTCACGCTTCGGATACCGGGAATAAAGAATGACCAGGCAACAAAACCGATTATTTTTTGGGTGCGTATTGTATCGGTGTGGCGAGAAGCCTGTCTTCAGCTACAATCGTGCGCGTGAAAGCTAGCTGGCCCCAACAACTGATACGCTATACCGCATGCATCGCAGGCGCCGAAACGGTGGCGCAAATCTACCGGCATGCCATCCATGTGAATCCGACCACGGTGGCGTTGACGTTTTTGCTGATGGTCCTGTGGGTGGCGGCCTATTGGGGATTTCGCTTCTCGGTATTTCTTGCCGTGATCGCCACGCTCGCCTTCAACTATTATTTTCTTCCGCCCATCGGAACCTTTACGGTTTCCGATCCTCAAAATTGGGTGGCGCTTTTTGCTTTCCTGGTAACTGCCGGAATTGCCAGCCAGCTCGCGGATCGCGCGCGCAGACAGACGGAGAACGCCAATCTACGCCGCCGTGATGTAGAGCGGCTTTATGCCTTCAGCCAGCGCCTGCTGGCGACGGATAACGTTGCGGAATTAATGAATGCGATTCCCGGCTACGTGTGCGAGGGGTTCGGCGCAAAAGCCGCCGCGGTTTATCTGCTTAGTTCGCAGCAGGTCTACCGTTCGGATCCGAATGCAACCGCGCTGGCGCTGCGCGATCTACAAATCGTTAGCTCCCGCGGGGAGCCGGTAATCGATACGCAGAGGGAAATCTCGCTTACGCCTTTACACCTGGGAACCCGCACGACTGGGGCGGTCGGCATTGCCGGTCCGACGCCTTCTCGCGCGACCTTAGAAGCCTTGGGCAGCATGATCGGTATCGCGATCGAGCGGGCCGGAGCGATCGAAAAGCTTTCGCAAACCGAAGCCGCGCATCAGAGCGAAAATCTGCGGGCAGTCCTTTTGGATTCTGTGACTCACGAATTGCGCACTCCTCTAACCGGAATCAAGGCGGCCGTCACTGGCCTGCTCTCGGATTACAACCTGGATGAAGCGCAGCGGAAAGATCTGCTGACCGTAATCAACGAAGAGACGGATCGCCTGGACCGGTTGGTTGGCGAGGCCACGGAAATGGCCGCACTCGACGCCCACAAAGTGGAATTGCACATGGCGGTGGTGGAAATTTCATCGGTGATCGAATTGGCGGTGGAGGAATCGAAAAGCTTCATGGGCCAGCATCCGCTTGACGTTCGTGTCGCTCCGTCGCTGCCCAAAGTGCGAGTGGATTCCGACCGCATTGCAGAGGTTTTGAAGCAACTGCTGGAGAACGCGGCAAAGTATTCGCCTCCGCACTCCGCGATTACGATTACGTCTGAGCGAAAGGGCGACTACGTTGTGACCAGCGTGACCGATCACGGCCACGGCATCGACGACTTCGAGCAATCGCTGGTCTTCGACAAGTTTTACCGCGGACGCGATCAGCGCTACAGCGTGCAGGGCACCGGCATGGGGCTGGCCATCGCGAAAGCCATCGTCGAAGCGCACAATGGAGCCGTTAGCGTGACCAGCCAGTTGGGGCGCGGATCGGTGTTTTCCTTCGAGTTGCCGATGGCTTGAAACGTCGATCAGTGCTCTTCTTCAGTTTTTGAGCTTTGGCCTTTCGCAAGTATCCACAATTTTTGTGGGATCGATGGCGTCTTTATCCACCTGCTCTTCGAGAATCTTCCCATCTTTGCCAATCAGAAAATTCACGCGGCGAGCGGCTTTGTACTTATCGACGTAGATTCCATACTGTCGCGTAACGTCACCGCCCCAATCGCTGAGCAGCGGGAATGTAACTCCAATTTGATCGGCAAAGGCTTTATTCGCGAATGGGCTATCCATGCTCACACCCAGGACCTGGGTGTCGGTCGCTTCCAGCCGTTTCAAATCCTGCTGGAAGGCCTTCATCTGCGCCGTTCAACCACCGGTAAAGGCAAAGATGAAAAATGCCAGGACGACATTTTTCTTGCCCCGGTATTGGCTCAGGGAGATATCTTTTCGGTCGTTGCCATCGAAATACTTCAACGTGAAATCGGGCGCCATGTCGCCGACCTTGGGCATGGATGGCGCCGGGTTGTCGGCGGCCTTGCTTTGCGCAGCCAGCGGAACGGCGCTCGCAACTGCTAACACCACTGCCAGCAGCCAAGGCATGAAAATTGTGGATAGTCTCTTCTGCATCGCGAACCTCCTGACCGCATGATAGCTTAAGCGTTTAACCGAGAGGCAAATCAGTACACAATTCTCACACCTTTCGCATTGCCGAAAGGACGCGCGAAACAGTACATTGCTGTTCAGTAGATTGCGGTTCACCCCGATACATCAACGCGAAATCCTTCATGAGCCTTTGCACGCTGAATGACGTTTTCTTTGCCGCCACCGACCGCACTCTGGAACGCGTCATGCTCTATCGCGAGGCGGGAAAGTGGGTGCCTCTCTCGTCGGGTGATCTCCGCCGGAACGTAGCTGGAACACTGCGTGCGCTGCAGGAATGGGGAGTTAGCAAAGGAGATCGCGTTGCCATCCTCAGCGAGAATCGCCCGGAGTGGTCGATTGCGGATTTTGCCATTCTGCTGCTGGGCGCGGTGACTGTGCCGGTGTACTCAACTTTAACTCCCGAACAGACCGCGTATACTTTGCGCGATTCGGGATCCAGTGTCGTGTTCGTTTCCGGGGAACATCAACTGCGTAAAGTCCAGGAGATTCTTCCGCAAACACAAGTGAAGAAAATCGTGGTCATGGATCGAATCCAGGTGGCGAGCGATGTCGCGGCATCCTGCGCACTCATGGATCGGTTTATGGCCCAGGGTCCGTTGACTCTTGATCCGCAGACCGAGCGACTGGCGCGGACCATTCAACCTGACGATCTGGCCACGATTATCTACACTTCGGGCACCACTGGCGTTTCGAAGGGCGCGATGCTGACGCATGGCAACATGGCTTCGAACATTGCCTTCTCACTCCGGGACTTCGATATGCATCCGGGGCATATCAGTATTTCGTTCCTTCCACTTTCGCATGTAACGGCGCGGCACGTTGATTTCTCGATGATGTATCACGGAGTGACCCTGGCGTACTGTCCGTTTATCGAAAACCTTTCCGAGACGCTGCTGGAAGTACAGCCTACCGTTTGCGTGTCGGTGCCCAGAGTCTACGAAAAGATTTACGCGAAGACTGAGATGACCGCGCGCGGCTTTCCCAAACGGAAAATCTACAACTGGGCGCTGTCAGTTGGCAGAGCGAATAAGGAAGTAGCGCTGGCGGGAAAAATTCCAACGTCGGCGAGTTGGAAGCTGGCCAACAAACTTGTGTTCGCGAAGATTCGTGAAGGGATGGGCGGCCGCGTGGAAACTTTTATTTCGGGGGGCGCACCCCTGGGACGCGAACTGGCGGAGTGGTTTGCCGACATGGGCATTCGCATTCATGAAGGTTACGGCCTGACGGAAACTTCTCCGGTGATCGCGGTGAATACGCCCGTCAATCACCGCATCGGAACCGTCGGCAAAGTTTTAGACAACGTTGAAGTTCGCATCGCTGAAGATGGCGAGATTTTGGTACGCGGGCCATCCATCTTCAAGGGATATTGGAACCGTCCCGAAGAAACACAGAATGCTTTTCAGGATGGCTGGTTCAAGACGGGGGATATCGGAAATCTCGACGCCGATGGATTTCTTTCGGTTACCGATCGCAAAAAGGAACTGATCAAAACTTCAGGGGGAAAGTTTATCGCTCCGCAGCCGATTGAGAATTCCTTGAAGCTGAATCCGTTCGTCGGAACGCCCGTGGTTGTGGGCGATAAGCGTAAGTTTGCCTTTGTGGTGATCTCTCCGAATTTTGCGCTGCTGGAAGATTGGGCGAAGGAAAACGGCGTGGGCTTCTCATCTCGCAAGGAGCTTGTAGCAGATCCCAAAGTACAGGCCCGGTATGAAGGGATTGTGGAAGGCGTGAACAAAAATCTGGCGCGCTTTGAAAAGCTGAAACGAGTTTTGCTGGTCCCGGATGAATTTACGGTTGGGAACGGTGCGCTTACTCCGACCATGAAACTACGCAGGCGGGTGATCGAGGAGCGGTATCGGAGCGAGATTGAGGAGATTTATCGGGCATCGGACTTGAATGCGTCTTTGTAGTTTCCCCTTTAGACCATCCGATGTGATTCGTGATCGGTTTACAATAAAAGTCATGAACGATCCTCTCATCATTGCCGGACGCTCGTTTCGTTCCCGCCTCATCGTCGGCACGGGAAAATATAAATCGTTTCAGGAAACTGCGCGTGCGCTGGAGGCCAGTGGAGCGGATATGGTGACCGTCGCCGTGCGGCGCGTCAATCTAGACCGCAGCAAAGAGTCGCTGCTCGACTATCTCGATCCCAAGAAATATTTTCTGTTACCCAACACCGCGGGATGTTACACGGCGGACGAAGCTGTGCGCGCGGCACGACTGGGGCGGGAAGTCGGACTATCGGATTGGGTGAAATTGGAAGTGATCGGCGATCAGGCCACTTTGTATCCCGATGTGCAGGCGACGCTTGAAGCTACGCGCACTCTCGTCAGCGAAGGATTTACGGTGCTTCCGTACACGTCCGACGATATCGTTTTTGCAAGGCGGTTGATCGATGCCGGCGCGGCCGCGGTGATGCCACTGGGGGCTCCGATTGGCAGCGGTATGGGCATTCAGAATCAGGCCCATATTCGCATCTTGCGCGAAATGATTTCCGCCGTTCCGCTGATCGTAGACGCTGGAGTGGGTACAGCTTCTGACGCCGCTATCGCGATGGAACTCGGCGCAGATGCGGTGCTCATGAATACAGGAATCGCGGCCGCGCAAGATCCGGTGCTGATGGCGGAAGCGATGAAGCATGGAGTGATGGCGGGGCGGCAGGCTTATCTTTCCGGGCGCATGCCGAAGAAATTGTATGCGACGGCGAGTTCTCCGCTGGAAGGAGTTGTGCGCTAGCGGCTGCGCGAAGAAAACCATGACGTCGATAGCTCCACTGCTTTCCGTACGAAGAGGATCGAAGGCCATTGAGTTTTATAAGGCCGCCTTCGGAGCCACCGAAGTATTCCGGGTCGATAGCGAAGATGGAGCGGTTGTCGCAACGCTATCCGTTGGAGGAGCCGAATTCTGGGTTGCGGATGAATCTCCCGAGCACAAAAACTTCAGCCCTGAAACTCTCGGCGGGGGCACCGTGCGGATGGTGATGATCGTCGAAGATCCGGATGCGGCCTTTGATCGAGCGGTTTCCGCGGGTGCAACTATAGTTTGGAACGTCAAGAACGATTACGGATGGCGGCTCGGAAGGTTGGTCGACCCTTTCGGGCACCACTGGGAGATTGGCAAGCCGCTTCAAGAGAAATCGTAGGTGCCAGCTCGTCTTATTCGAAAATAGCAAAAGGGCGGCCGTCAGCCGCCCTTTGATCCTGCAAGAAAACTCTTACAACATCTTCACGCTGCCTACGTGGATGGAATCTCCGCTCATGGTTCCGGTCACGGCAACATGATGACCCACATGATCTTTCAGGGCATCCTGATTGTCGACAGCCAAAACCTTCTGGTCGCCATCGGTAACGATTACCATCTTTTCGCCCGCCTTGACGCATTTTTGTGCGCAAGCCGCGCCCGCTGCGCTAGCCATCTTGGCGTTGCACTTGGCGTCTGTAACGTAGCCGTTGACGGTAGTGGACTTGCCCATATCATCGACAGCCAGAGCCGAAAGGGCCGAGATAAATGATATCGCGAGACAAAGAACGAAAATTTTTCTCATTGCTGGTTCTCCTTTTTTGATATTCCGCTCGCATCCCAATCGCGGGAGTGCCAGGAATTCGAATCGCAGACCCGGCCGCAACTCCTCGCCGACCGGCCACCGATTAACGTCCGAACTATAACATAGAGAGGGCGGCGGGATGTCACGGAGCTAGCGCTACAGGCGAAGGCCTCCGCCGAAAACGTAGTTTACTTTTTCGCCGAGTGACTGAGGGGAACCGGCGGAGGTGCGGGAGCTGAAGGGACGTAGACGTATTCGCCGGGGCGCGCGTATCGAAGTTGCTCGCGAGCTTCCTTCTCGATGGCTTTTTCGTCGGTCTTCAGCGCCTGAATTCTTTGCGCGTAAGTTTCGTTTTCCGTCTGCTCGTGCTTGACACGTTTTTGCAAAGATTCATATTCCGCGCGCTTTTGTTTGTAAATTATCATTCCATTCGCGCCGAACATAACGTGCACGAATAAGAAGCAGGCCAGCACCGCAACCGCAATGGTGGCGAGGCGCCGGCGCAGCGTGTAAAGCCTGGCGGCTACAGGACGTATTTTCTCTAAGCACGAGTCGGCCAGCGCCTCAGCCCGTGGCGCCCTTTTTGCCATGGCACGCAAGCTGTCTTCCGGGCTGGGAAAGTTGCGGATTTGGGGAAGACTTTTTAATCGAAAATCCATTGCTTGGCGGCTGTACTTAACTTTTCCAGACCGCGTTCACTGCGCGCTTCGGAATACACTCGCACCACCGGCTCCGTTCCCGACAGGCGGTAACAAACCCAGGAACCGTCTTCGAAAAGAAGCTTCAAGCCGTCGGTACGGACGACTTCTCGAACGCTGTGTCCGCAGAACTCCCGCGGATCGGACTTCAACTTCTCAGTGAACTTGGCTTTCCCCTCGCGCGTCAAGCGGAAGTTCTCGCGCGTGGGGAAATAGGAACCAACCTGGTTACTGAGGGCTTGCAATTGTTCGCTCAAAGACTTGCCGCGGCGCGCCACCATCTCGCAGCAAAGAAGGCCTGCGAGCACACCGTCTTTTTCAGGGACGTGGTGGCGGATGGAAAGTCCGGCGCTTTCTTCGCCGCCGATGGCGATCTTATCCTGCATGATGAGTTCGCCAATGTATTTAAAGCCAACGGGAGTTTCGTGCAGCTCGACGCCTCTCGCTTTGGCGATGGCATTGATCAGGTTCGTAGTTGCGACTGACTTGGCGACGCCGTTGGTCCAGCCCCGCGTCTCGACGAGGTAATCGAAGAGCAAGGCGATCACGTAGTTCGGCTGCAGAAAAGTTCCGTCGGCGTCGACGATGCCGAAGCGGTCGGCGTCGCCATCGGTGGCAATGCCGATTTGCGCGTTGGTCTCACGCATTTTTATTCGTAGATCTTCGAGCAGATGATCGTCCGGCTCGGGGGCATGGCCGCCAAAGAGAACGTCGCGATAGTCGTGAACCGTGGCGACTTGCACGCCCGCATCGCGCAAGAGGCCGTCGGAATAGCCACGGGCCGCGCCCCACATGGGATCGAAACAGATTTGCAGTTTGGCTTTGCGGATGGCGTCGAGGTCGACGATCGCACCCAGCCGCTTTAAATACGCAGACTTGACATCGAGCGACTCGTGGGACGAGGAATGGTTCTCGGGGCTAGCCTTGGGCGTGGAGTCCTCGTCGGCCGCCTGGATCTCAGCTTCAATTTTCCTGGTGACATCGGGCAGCGCCGGGCAGCCATCTGGCGTGGAAAATTTGATGCCGTTATATTCCGGAGGATTATGCGAAGCGGTGAAGTTGATGACGCCATCCGCCTTGACGTTGGCGACGGCGTAGGCGAAGGCGGGAGTGGGCGCGGGATCTGGGACGGTGACAGGAGAGATGCCGTGCGTCGATAGAATTTCTGCGGCCATGGAGCAAAAGGTTTCTCCGAGGAAGCGCGGGTCGCGACCCACGATAACGCGTGCCCCCTGCGGCTTTTGCGAAACAACGTAGCGTGCGATGCCGGTGACGGCACGCCGCACATTGGCAAAGGTGAATTCTTCCGCCATGACTGCGCGCCAGCCCGAAGTGCCAAACTTGATCTGCATAAGATTATTCTCTATGTTTGATTTCGATTTCATGGAACTTGTAACGCTCTGAGATGACGATGCCAGGCAGAGGGCTGCCAGACATCTCTGGACATCGATAGCGATTTTATATGACCGACAAACGGATCGTCCTGACCACCGCCGGCTCGGAGGAAGAAGCCGGCAAAATTGCGCGGCAGTTGGTGGAGCGCGGACTGGCCGCCTGCGTGAACATCGTGCCGCGAATTAAGTCCATCTATCACTGGAAAGACAATGTGGAAGAAGCTGTGGAATGGCTTTTGATCGTGAAGACCACGGCTGCAGGTTTTCCCGCCGTGCAAGAGGCCATCCTTCAACTTCATTCTTACGAAGTTCCGGAGTGTATCTGCCTGAACGTTGAAGATGGGTCGGAAGAATATTTGCGGTGGATTGGAGACTCGGTCTCGAAGGACCCTTAGATCGCTGCTAAGCCAGTTTCCAAGTCGTCGAGAATGTCTTGCACGTCCTCGATGCCCACCGAGATGCGGACCATGCCGTCGGTGATGCCGATGGCCTTGCGGCCTTTTTCGCCGAGGCCGGCGTGAGTCATGGTTGCGGGATGCGAGATTAGCGTCTCGACGCCGCCCAGCGATTCTCCTAGAGAACACACTCGCAACTTCTTCAGCATCTTGTTGGCATTCTTAAGCGAACCGGTTTCGAAGGTAATCATCGCTCCGAAGCCGGTCATCTGCCGTTTTGCGAGTTCATGCTGAGCATGGTCTGGAAGTCCCGGATAAAAAACCTTACTGATTTTTTTATGCTTCGACAGATAGTCGGCAACGATGCGGCCGTTGCGATCGTGGACTTCCATGCGGGCGGCCAGCGTTTTTACACCGCGCAGAATCAGCCAGCATTCGAACGGAGAAAGAATCGCCCCCGCGGCCTTCTGCAGGAACGCCAGTTTCTCGGCTTGCTCCGGCTTGCTGCACACGACTACGCCGCCGAGGCCGTCGCTGTGTCCGTTGAGAAATTTTGTGGTTGAGTGGATGACCATATCCGCGCCCAAGGCCAGGGGCTGCTGGAAATATGGCGACATGAAGGTGTTGTCCACGACGAGGTCGACTTTTTTGCGGCGGCAAATCTGGCTGATGGCGGGCAGATCGCTGAGGCTCATCAAGGGGTTGGTAGGCGTTTCCACGTAGACCATCTTCGTGTTCTTGCGAATCGCGCGCTCGACGTTGTTCGCGTCGGACGTATTGATGTATGTGAACTCAAGGCCGAAGTTGGTGAGGACCTGGTTGAACAAGCGCGGCGTGCCACCATATAAGTCATTCCCGCAGACGACGTGATCTCCGGACTTCAGCATGCTTGCGATGGCGTTGATCGCGGCCATGCCGCTGGCGAAGACCGGCGCTGCGATCCCGCCTTCGAGCGAGGCCAGATTTTCTTCGAGACGCGCGCGCGTGGGATTCGAGACCCGAGAGTATTCGTAGCCTTTGTTCTCGCCAATTCCCTGCTGGACGTAGGTCGAGGTGGGGTAGATGGGAACGGTGACGGCGCCGGTTAGAGGGTCGGGCTCTTGTCCGGCGTGGATGGCGCGAGTGGCGAAACCAGGCTGGGGATTTTTTTTCATGGATGTCGAGTGCCTTACTAAGAGCATTTAAACGCAGAGATCGCCGAGAAAATCCGCAAAGGACGTTGAGAAATCGGCTAGATTCCGCCTTCGAAAATTTTCTTCGACAGATAGCGCTCGGCGGAATCGGGAATGATGGTTGCGACGCGCTTGCTTGTTCCTAGTCGCTGCGCTACTTGCAGCGCGGCAAAGACGGCCGCTCCTCCGCTGGACCCGGCCAGCACGCCCTCCTGCGCCGCCAACTGCTTTACCATAGAAAATGCATCCTCGTCCGTCACCGCAATGACTTGGTCGCATACGGCAGGGTCAAAGGTATCTGGGATAAAGTTATTCCCGATCCCTTCCACTTTATGCGGGCCAGCCGTTCCTCCGCCAAG
>Ga0302320_10005468_pt1 | contig 28453 bp, 20 predicted proteins | sample Bog_T0_3_FD_202130 | JGI IMG/M metagenome (GOLD analysis project Ga0302320, IMG submission 202130) | Peat permafrost microbial communities from Stordalen Mire near Abisko, Sweden - Bog_T0_3 | ecosystem: Environmental > Terrestrial > Soil > Wetlands > Peat | place: Sweden: Abisko, Stordalen Mire...
TCCTTTCGGACGGTTATTCGATTGCTCATGAGCGAACTGATTTCGTCGAAATGCCACGGCTGGAAATCGTGAGTGTCAACGCCGACATCCATCGAAAGGGAAGTAGGTGTGTCGGGGAGGTTCCCATGAGAATGTCCGTACAGGTGCCACGCTCCATGATGGGAGCGATTCCAGACCCGCATGGCATAGTGACAGATCACGACGGGCTGGCCATGTATAGAGATTTCCGCAAGGTTGCTGAGCCAAGAGAACTCCTCGGTCAGCTTACGAATTTGTTTGTCGTGATTGCCCGGCACCGCAAAGATCTTCTTGCAGCGAATTTGCTTGCGATGCTCCAGAGCTCTCACCTTGCTCCCGATGCAGAAATCTCCAAGGAAATAGAGAATGTCATTGGCCTTAACCGAGGCGTTGAGACGGTCGAGGATCGCTTGATCCATTTCCTCGACGCTTCGAAACGGTCGATTACAGTAACGGATTATGTTGCTATGCCCAAAATGAAAATCTGCGGTGAACCATATGTTCGGCATGTCTCTTGTGAACTCCCTGGTGACCTAGCCCCGTTTCAATGATGCTTTGTGTTCCGCTGCGGAACGACTTGCTGCGCAGGAACTTCCGACGTTGGCATCTGTTGTGATTGAGTGGCACTTGACGTTTCCGGCGTTCCTTGTCGCACGTTGGCAAACCACGTACCCAACGCGAATCCCAGTGCTAGAGCAGCACTGGCAATGACGGGCAGCCAAATAGCCCAGACCTGCTTTTCCAGCCTAACAAGGAAATCGTCCATCTTCTGCGCCCTCGTGGTCATGCTCCGCAGGAGCGAGTCGTTGGCGCTTCTGACCTTTTCGATCACTCCGATGTCAGGGTGAGCCACTTCTCGTAGCACGTTCACAAGTTGCTCCTGAACGGAGTTCATTTCAGAACAGGACTGGTCAAGTGTTTTTGCCGTATCCGGCAGACCTGACTGCTGGAAGCACTGTCGCAGGCTCTCGCACAGCAGTTTCGCTATGCGTGGCGGGTCCAAACCTGTTTCCAATTCCTTCGGCAATTGCGCAATGCGTGACTCAAGCCGTGACGTGTATGCTGCCATTCGCTTCTCGACTTCACCGGCCTTAGATAGAGCATTTTCTAGAATCTTCTGCAAAGACTTCCGTTCCGCCGCGATGGCAGTGGGCGTTTCTCGGGTGAGAAGCGCCAGGATGCCCATCGCTTCCAATACGCGGAGCACCTCGTCGTTTGGGCTGAGGGTGCGAGTGTGCGCGATGACCCTATAGTATTCCGCTTGTCGTTCAGCGGGCACTAGTCCTGCCAGTTCATCGAACAGGCTTTGGTTCTCGGACTCAGCGCCCGCCAGCTTTAGGAGTTCCTGATCGGCGTTCATGGGAGAAATATCTCCTTTGCCCGGTCGAATTCGGAGAAGAGCCGTCGCCGGTAACTTTCGGCACGCATCACTATGGAAGCACGCTTCAGTTCGTTGACGGCATTCTGCCTCGTGGCAACCTGACCTAGCCGGACTCCGTGTTGCCGTGCTGGGTTCTCCAGTTCTGCCAAACGAAATTCCATACGAATCACGCTCGGCGATAGCGCTTCGCGGAAACGAATGGCCTGCTCAGCTGAGTCCCAATAGCTAAAGTCTGCCTGAGGACTTGTCGCATTCTGGACAATCAGATACTGCGTCCGCTCCTGCAGTCGGTTGGCCCAGGCAAGGACACTCTCAACGCTTGCCGGGTCTGGTGTGACAACGCCTACAGCAGTGAAACGCGCGCCGGTTGCCGAGACATCGTCATACATCGCGTCGAACCAATCACTCGCTACTTGCCCCGAACCGGCTCCCATGTCGGCGAGGATGATCGCCGCGCCGGATTCGAGGTGATCTACGAACGCGTCGAGACCGGCTGGCGTGTGAATATTCACCTTGGCTACTGACCCGTTGAAGAAGTGCTTGAGCGAGCCCCGTGCCTTGTTTTCTGTATCGAGGTCGAGCAGTGTGAACGGAATCTGATGGGCTTCGAACCACTCGGCCAGGGCGACCATCAGGCCGGTCTTGCCAACTCCGCCTTTGCCACCCATCGTGAAAACGACTCGCTTGTTCTTTGTTTGGGCGTTCATCGCGATCCTCCTTGGCTGACGAGTTTCAACGGCTCGCTTTCCTCAAAGTGAAAGTGCTTGGGTTTTCCTTTCTGCTCGACTGGTTTTGCTTTGAGCGCCGTGATTCGCGATGCAACGTCGTCGGGACTCAAACGCGTGTTCAACGACGATTCCGGTTCGAGCGGTGGCAGTTCGTACTGCACCTGCTTTCGGTGTTTGGCGCGAACCTTGATGAAGGAGTGAATCGTGCTGACTGCTACGTCGAGGCCTACACGCTCGTGAAGAATGCGGACGATGTCGCGGTAGGTGCAGCCCTTGCGCCGAAGCTGGCGGATGAGTTCGCGGTGAGTTTCGAGTTTGGAGCGAGGTGATTTCTGCGGGATCGAATCCAGCAGGGAAACAAGAGTCGGGTCCATGATTTTCAGGCTCCTTGGCACCTGGCCATCACAGTCCGTTAACAGTCCGATAACCCGTCTCCACAGTCCGATAAGTGCCCTAGAGGGCTATCCGTACCGTTTAATTTCAATCAGTTACGAACTCTAGGACGACTTTCACGGCGGTAACACGGGTTCAAATCCCGTCGGGGACGCCAACAAAATAAAAGACTTGCTGGAAACCCCATTTTTCGCCGGGGACACACGGCTCTCGCCGCCTCCGCTTCGGGCCGCTCTTTACCGGAGGCCGGTTGACACAACAGCGTCGGGCCGCCAAGGCCGTCTTCGATCAGGCGAAGTTTCAATATTCCCAAAGCGCGCTAAAGGCTTTTCAAGAAGTTTCGGACGCTCTCATCGCATCTCAGAAGCTGAGTGCTGTCGAGGAGCGACAGAAGCGCGAGGTGACCGCCCTGACTGAATCTGTCACGATCGCCCTTTAAGCGATATATGGGCGGCCTTGCCAGCTACTACGAGGTTCTGAAGGCGCAGCAGCTTCGCTATCCAGAGGAGTTTTCTCTCTCCAAGACCTCGCGCGACCGAAGGCTTGCCGTAGTCTAGCTGTATAAAGCACAGGGCGGTGGTTGGAGCCTCGACAATGCCCAATTTACGAAGGGCCACTGAGTATTTGGCACGGCCACCATAAAGTCCCATGGGAGATGATGTCGTAATTACTCTCGCAGGGCATTGTACGAAAGAGGATTGCTAAGGAGAAGCGGTATGGCAGCACGTGTCGAAGTCGCACCATCGAACTTACCCGCAGAGCCGGGCCAGAACATAGCCTCGTCCGGACTCACGAGCGCTGAAGCACATAGTCGTCTTCAAAAAGACGGGCTCAATGCAATGCCCGATGTTTCCGCTCATCCCCTTCGAAATGCATTGGCCAAGTTCTGGGCACCCGTCCCATGGTTGCTCGAAGCGTCGATTGTGCTTGAGCTCGTGCTGCACAAATACTTCGAGGCCTCGATTATTGCGGGCCTGCTGATCTTCAACGCAGCGCTGGCCTATTTTCAGGAAGGCCGCGCCCAGGCCACCTTAAAAGCCCTGAACTCGCGTCTCGCCTTGAATGCCTCCGTCGAGCGTGATGGGGTATGGAAGACGGTACCGGCCGCGCAGTTAGTGCGTGGCGATCTCGTCAAGTTGTCGCTCGGTGGCGTGGTTGCGGCGGATGTGCATTTGATCGGCGGATCCGTCCTGCTCGATCAATCCATGCTTACAGGCGAATCTCTGCCCATTGAGGCTGGTCCGGGCGTTGATACCTATGCTGGAGCGCTCGTGCGGCGCGGTGAAGCGACCGCAGTGGTTACAGCGACTGGCGTTCATACTAAATTTGGCCGTACCGCAGAACTCGTGCGCACTGCGCACGCTGCAAGTTCGCAGCAGAAAGCGGTGCTGCGCATCGTGCGTAATCTCGCCATTTTCAACGGTGTCGTCATCCTTCTGATCGGAGCGTATGCCTATTTTCATGCCATGCCGTGGAGTGAGATCATTCCTCTGCTTCTCACGTCGGTTCTTGCTGCAATACCCGTGGCATTGCCGGCAACATTCACCCTCGCGGCAGCGCTCGGAGCGCGATCTCTGGCCAAGCTGGGCGTTCTTCCGACGCGGCTTTCCGCTGTAGATGAAGCCGCCACGATCGACGTCCTGTGCTCGGACAAAACCGGAACGCTAACCCGCAACGAACTTTCCGTAACCAGCGTTAAAGCGATGCCCGGGTTTGACGAAGCCCACATTCTCGGCATGGCGGCCCTCGCCAGCTCGGAGGGTGGCGATGACGCGGTGGATGCAGCGATTCGCTCTGCCTCCAAAACCAAGCCAGCATCGGACCTGCCAAAGCTAATCGCGTTTGTGCCATTCGATCCGGCCAAAAAAACGTCAGAAGCAACAGCAACCGATGCGAAGGGCAGCGTGGAGCGCATCGTGAAGGGAGCGTTCACGGTAGTCGCGAGCCTCACCGCCCCATCGCCGACCGCGGCGGCTTTAGCCGACGAACTTGAAAAGCAAGGCTTCAGGGTATTGGCAGTAGCTGCGGGCCCCGCGGCATCTCTGAAGCTTATGGGCCTTATTGCGCTCAGCGACCCACCCCGTAAAGACTCGACCTCTCTGATCTCGGAGCTCAAGACCCTGGGCGTGCGCACGGTCATGGTGACGGGCGACGCTCCGGCTACGGCGGCAATCGTTGCCCATGCGGTGGGATTGGATGGGGCTGTTTGCCCGCGTGGAGCGATACCCGAAGGCGTGAAGCCGAAGGATTTCGCGGTATTCGCAAGCATTCTTCCCGAAGGAAAATTTAACCTGGTCAAGGCCTTCCAGAAGAGCGGACGTACAGTCGGAATGTGCGGTGATGGCGCCAATGATGCACCGGCGCTCCGTCAGGCACAGATGGGCATTGCGGTATCGACCGCAACCGATGTCGCCAAGTCGGCGGCTGGCATTGTGCTGACGGAGGCTGGACTTGGCGGCATCGTCGCCGCAGTCAAAGAGGGCAGGATGACGTTTCAGCGCATTCTTACCTACACGCTGAACTCCGTCCTCAAGAAGATCGTGCAAGTGCTCTTGCTAGCAATTGGCCTGGTCCTAACCGGACATGCGGTTTTGACGCCTATGCTGATGGTCATCGTGATGATCACAGGCGATTTTCTTGCCATGTCGTTGACCACGGACAGAGTGCGGCCATCAGCTATGCCAAATTCCTGGCAAGTCGGCAGGATTACGATGGCAGGTACCATTCTGGGAGGCTGCTTTTTGGCGTTTTGTATAGCGGTCCTGACGGTCGGCAAGTTCGAAATGCGATTCGGAATCGAAGCACTGAGAACGCTTTCCGTTGTTGCCATCGTATATGGCAGCCAAGCCACAATCTACGCCCTGCGGGCACGTCGCCATCTTTGGGGACTGCGCCCGACGGTATGGCTCGTTGCGTCCTCCGTAGCAGACATTCTTATTGTCTCAACGTTGGCCCTTCGAGGGATTGCCATGGCACCGCTGCCCGTCTCAGTCTTGGCCGTTGAATTTGCAGCGGCAATCGGTCTCTGGTTAATCCTAAACGGAGTGAAGATTCCTGTCTTCGCTCGTCTTGGCATCTCGTGATTACGGTCGGGCTGAGTGTCACACAACTTAGGAACCTGTGGCGTCGCCTCGCGCTGCCGATACGTAAATAGACGTCTAGATTCCACAGAGCGTTGCAAGTATCTTGAATTCCTAAAATCTGCCGCCTTACACCCTCGCGTCCGGTGCGTGAGCGACGCCCCCCGGCGGCAAGACATCCGGTACGTCAAGGCGTGCCACGCCAATCCGGTAGTCGGCCATCCCATAGTAAATGTCCAAGCGTTCCGGCGAGCCGAGATCGTCGCGCCGGTCAATTCCGGTCGGGAACACAACATTCGCGACGGTCCCGCGGCGTTCCTGCGGCAGCTCTGGGGTCAACACCGGCTCCGAGGAACGATAACGGATCACTTGCGGATGCTCCTTCGAAAGCACCATCACTCCGGCCGAGTAGCACAGGGGATGCACCTCTTTGCTGGGTCCTTCCATTTCGCTGACGCCGTGATAGACGATCAGCCAACCGTGCCGGGTCAGGACGGGTGGAGTGCCACAGCCGATTTTGAGCCGCTCCCAGGGAGACACTGGCGTCGCCAGCCGGTGACGAGAAAATTGGTTGAGGTTCCCTGGTCCACGGGGCTCCAAGGAAAGCGGGCGGTAGGAAATCCAGATGCTTTCGCGATCAAGGTCCACCTCACGGGATGCTGCGTCGCAGGCGGTTTCCTCAGGACGAGTTCCGGGAAACAGCGGCCGGTGGAGGAGCGCGAGTTCCGGTTGCCCGGATGGGTTCGGAATGGCAACAGGGAATACACAGGCGTCTTTGTCATCCATCTCGCTGGAATCGATGCCATGATACGGAGGAAAGGTCGACAGCCCCAGGCGCTCCCAGTGGAAGAGGTCTTGCGAAATTGCCCGGGCGATCCGCGGGCCTCGCGGCGAAAATGCTGTGTACGTCATCACGTAGCGCTGCAATGGTTCCACGAACGTGATACGAGGATCTTCGCAGCCTCCGCTGCCATCGGGGCGCCGCTCATAATCGGTCTCAGGTTCTAACGCGATGCCGAGCCGCTCGACGCCCACGGGATCGCCGGCTTCATTGAACCGTACTCGGGCAATGCCAATGCGTGAGTAATTTCCTCGCGCGACTAGCCGCGGGAAGAGGTAGAGTTCACCGTCAGGGCCACGAGCGGCAGCAGGATTCAGTACGCCTTCGATCTCCTGGGGGTTGCCCGGCTCCGGCTCCATCAACATTCCGAGACGCTGCAAGTCAAAACCGCTCATCAGATCCTCTCATTAGTGACTCTTCCGACCTCACGCTGCTTTATTGGTGACTCCTAAACAGGCAATGATTGTTTGAACAACCCGCTTCGAATCGCTGGTCGGCCACCCCACGGCCGATACTGATAAATCGGTTCGAATCGCAGAGGATACAGAAGTGCTTGCGGAATCGTGTTTCTGTTCTCGTCTTTCGTCAGCAGGCCGATCTCACTTCTCATCTAGGGTCTCTGCCGTCGTGTTGAGCTTGCGTAGTCCTTCGTGCTGGTTGCTAATCCCATAACGCTACGGAATTCTGCTACCGGCCGGCATCTGCTTCTGACGGCCAGAAGGTACCATCGACAGGTCATTCGTGCCTACATAGATACCGATGGCCACAAGCATGGCGATAAGGCCGAACCAAAAGCGCCAATCATGATGCGCGCGCTTCCAGTAGGGGGTATGGCCATGATGACTCTCGCCCACTGGATGCGCGTGTTCCGTGTTGTTCATGCTCGTCTGCAGTACAAAAACGGAAATGAGTGGAACCGGCATCAGCCGGTGAAAAGAATGAATACTCTTTCCTGGATCTCTATCGTCAGAGCTGAAAATTGGCCGAGGGCTCTTCGCGATTCTTCAATCCCAGCCCTGCAGATCTGCCTTTGCTATGCCGCGACTGGTTCCGCCGCATGCATCGTGAAGGAGGCAGGGTGCGTCGTTTCGATGATGTCCTTCGCCTTGGCCACTTCTGCAGCCGTTCCGTGCGCGACCAGCACGAACTGATCTGTTTTGATTGCCGTTTCGTACTTCACAATGCTGTTCTTGGGGATGCCTATGCTGAAGAGGCCGGCTCCCAGGGCGCCCAATGCTCCTACCTCCACCGCGCCTTCCAACCCTGCCACGATCCACGCCACTAGAGGTCCAGCCACTAAAACTGGGCCGAGGCCGGGAATCATGAAGAGAGCAGATCCGAACAAAAGCCCCCAAAAACCTCCCCAGAACGCACCAACTTTGCCCCAATATTTCATGCGGTCGCCGGTATTGTAGTAGCCGACCACCTGCTCGTCCGTGTGGTAGCCCTTGCCGACGATCGATAACTTTTTCATGTCGACTCCGCCGCGCTGAAGTTCCTTTACCGCTCGATCCGCATCCGTATGAGTCTGATAAATCGCGACCACTGAATTTTCTACAGACATTTCCCGTCTCCTCGGCGTTTTGCCGTCATTCTGCGACCATCAAGACAAATCCCCACTAGCACTGTGACAGCGCACGCACAGAAAAACTGGTCGCTATTGCACAGTGTGGGGGGGATCCGGCTAGCTGGACTTCCGCTCATAATTTTGAGACCCCGTGTGAAGAACCACGCAGAAGGGTTTAAGCCTGCGCGGTCGTTGCCCTGGTGCTTGACACGACGAATCCTTTCCGCTCGCCGATGAGCCAGATTAGTTGTCAGAACTGTGCAGTTTGGACCAGCGGAACCATTCTTTCTTAGCCATGCTGTATCTATCGAGAGATGAACGGTCGCAGTCAAGGCGCTCTTCATACCTCCTGGACCTGGAGCAGAGCAGTCACGCGATGGGTGGCAATGTGCTAGATCGAGTGCCGGAGGCTGAAGGTGAGTATCTCTGCGCTGAAAACGTCTTGGTTCATGGCGAGTCTTCTATTGTGTATAGGATTAGCCACACCTTCGCATGCGCAGGCCGTTAAACCAGCCCCGCCCACACCGATCGACGTGAAAAAGGTCGAACTCGGCGGGACACCCTGGAATCCACAATGGGACCAGATCATCGAGAAGGCGCTGCCGCCCGAAATGCTTTCTTCGAAGGTCCCCCGCGGCGTGCGTCGATTCTGCCCGCGATTTTACGAAATGGGCACAGCCGACAAACGCACATTTTGGGCGTACTTCTTCCAGGCGCTCGCAGGCGCTGAGGCCGGCTTGAACCCGAATACCAGCGTGCGTCACACTGAGCCAGAAGGCACCATCGCCATGCGCAGTGAAGGATTGTTGCAGCTTGCTTACTCAGACCACAGGCGGTACGGCTGTGATTTCAATTGGCGAGCGGACCGTGTACTGAAGGCGAACGATCCAGCCAGAAGCATCCTCCAGCCGAAGAACAATCTCGAATGTGGGGTGAAGATTCTGTTCAACCAAACCATCGTCCAGCACAAACCCTTGCTGACCCGGTCGGGATACTGGTCGACGTTGCGCCCGGACGGGCCGAGCTACCATGTATTCGTCAAGCAGATGACAAATCCGCCGGTGGCATGCGGTCTGTCCACCAAATCGACGATCGACAAGTCGGCTACGACGAAGTCCGTGCAGGACGACGCGAACCTGGGCGAAACTCCCAAATAGCTTGGCACCGACTATCCTATGGGCTACCCGGGATGCTCATCCCAGCCTACCGAATCGAAGACTCACCCTGCAATGGCGATTGCTGCGGGTGTCGGGCACTGCATTATTCGTAGCACACAAAAGCCCACAAAACCGCTTTATCGGGTCCATGTGGTCCTGCGTAATCGAACCCAAATTCAAAATCAACCTGGTTTGCCATGCTACATTTACGGCAATGCGCTCTGAGATACAACAAGCCGTGCAACTCCTGCTGCGGGGTGACGATGCGGTGCTGGAGCAGGCTCTGGCTCTGCTCCAAAATACCGTGTTCTCCTTTTACTAGAAGCACTCATGTGTTTTACTTTTCTGGAAGATCACTGCTTTGGGAACTCTCCTTAACACGAAATGAGAGGCAAGAAAGAAAGAAACTCGGTTCCGGCCCGTTGAGAGTGCCTGATGTCGTCTTGCAAGATGAATACCCCATTCTTAGAAAAATCGGTAGGACAGAAACGTGACAGGTGCGAATTCCACATCCTTACTCGCCTTCGCTTCCCCTCCGGAACCAGACTCGCGACAAGCAGAAAGAGTTCGGGTTCTCGTTCAGGGCGGCTGAACTTTCTGGTTGTCGACAATTACGAGCGTCTGTTCGCACTTCCCCCAAGCCCGTTTCTGGATAGCTTCCCGGTTGCCGAGGACTCTCCAGCCAGACACGTTGTACCCGAGAGCAGCGTCGACCGGGGCGGAATCGGCCCTGCCGAGTACTTGTTTAGCCGACGCCGAGACGGTGGGTGATCGCCTTGAAGCGCGGATCGGAGCGGAGCGCGTCAAATTCCGGGTCGACGTTGATGTACAGCATCCAGTAGTCGTGATGCTGATACGACTTTTCCAGCCACTCGAGAGCGAGGGAGTGGTCTCCCTGCATAGTCGCGACGTGGGCAACGTCGTAAGGCCGGCGAGCCCCGGCCTTAGCTTCTTCCATCATCTTGCGCAGTACCCGCTCGATTTCGTCAGGGCGCCCGTTCACCAATGCGAGCAGGTACTCTCCCTGTGGATGTTTCGCGTCAACGGCCCGCCAGTCATCCCAGCGACGTTCACAAAAGTAGCCGGTGGTTAGCATGCTGTAACCAAGGTGGAAGTTGGGGTCGCGTTCGAGGATGCTCTTCGAAACCGCGATCACGCCGTCGAAATCGCGCTGGAACTTGCGCAGCAGAGCGATATCGACGTCCACAATCAGCGCAAGAGGGTCAAGGCGACGGGCAATTTCAAGTTGCGCGTCGGCTTCCGCAAAGCGGCCGTGAGCCATCAAGCCCAGGGAGTAGTACTGATGCGCGCTGGCATAGTTGGGGTTCAACTCGAACGCCTTCTTGTATTCGCGCTCGGCGGTGGGCCAGTCGAAGTCGTAATGGCAGGCAACCATCCCCAGCGCGGCGTGGGCTTCGGCGAGCGATGGGTCAAGTTGCAGAGCCTTGAGGGCGGCGTCGCGGGCGCGCGGCATATATGCGGTCGGGTCCACATCTTCGACATTGCCGATGCTGATCAAGGAATCAGCCAGGCCCGCCCATGCCAAGGCATAGTTGGGGTCGCGCGCGATCGCTTGCTGCATGAGGTCCACGCTCTTGAGCTCGGCGGAAAAGTTTCGCTGGTTCCAGAGATAGCGCGCTTCCAGGTACAAAGCGTGGGCTTCGGGGTCGTGTGCGGCCGTGGCATCCTGCGGGGAAAGCTTGCGTGCCAGAGCCCGCGCAATCGAGCTGGCGATCTGCGATTCGATCTGTATCCAGTCGGCGGTCGTGCCGTCGTAGGTCTGACTCCACACCGTGAAACCGTCGCGAGTTCTATTCAGTTCCACGGTGACATGGGTACGATCCCCGGAGCGCTGCACACTGCCTTCCACCACCGCCTCGACATTCAAGCGCGAACCGATCTCGCGAAGGTCGTTACGCTTGCCCTTGAACACATAGGCAGAACGCCGCCCCGCGACGCGGACGCCATCCAGGTGCGAAACCGAGGCTGCCAGCTCATCGGTCAATCCGTCACTGAATGCGTCGTCAAAGGCCGGAGCACTCAGATTGTCGAAAGGAAGCACTGCGATCGAAGAAATCGGAGCGGTACGCTGTCCCCGCCAGAGGAAGAAACCGGCCACGCCCAATGCGCCCACGATCGCGGTGGCAAGCCATAGAACAACCCGGGACTGGCGCTTCTGGGGGCGTGTCGTCAGTCCAATCTCGTAACGCGCCGTGAAGCCTGGGCGGTCCGCGTCGAGCGATGTTCCAGTTTCAATTTGGTTTGGGATTTGGTTCGGCCCAGGGTCGACAACTGGCACCAGAACTGGAGTCTGAACTTCTGGTTCCACGGTTTGGGTGAGTACGGGTCCGATCCAGCGATAGCCGCGGCGCTCGATGGTCTCAATAAAGATGGGATTGTCGGCGGAGTCGCCCAGTGCATCGCGCAGGCGCATGACGGCGCTACTGATCCCTTGCTCAAAATCGACAAAAATGTCGGGCGGCCAAAGTGCCTCACGAAACTCTTGGCGCGTGATCACTTCCCCGGGATGCGACAGCAGAAGCTTCAGCGCTCGAAATGGAAGATCCTGCAGGCGGATCCTGACGCCGTTCCTCCGGAGTTCGCCCGCGCGGAGGTCGGCTTCGAACACACCAAAGCGGACCATAGCGGGAGGCAAGGGCGTAGAACTCATAAGAAATGATCGGGCAGGGGAGGTTTGTAGTTTATCACCCAACCCGCCAGCGGGGGAAATGGCTCATTTCGGTGTGGCTTAAGGCTGCTTCTCCAGGCAACAACTCCTCGTAAATATATAAACCCATTGGCTTTATTTCGCCAGATGTGTACCAGCCACCCGCTATCTCCAGACCATTGACCAAAATGTCCTTCCTGGGCGACAGTCGCCAAGCGTTAAGGCTGGCTCCCCTCAGAAAGACGCCTGAACGCAATTCACTCTCAGGAGACAAACAAATGAAGTCGAATGATCGGCCAGGCAAGTGCTTGAGCATGACTATAACTTGGCTCACCCTTGTAGCCGCTTTAGTGATGAGCACCGGAGCCGCGGTTCCGGCGCACGCCCAAACTCCCACCACGCTGCACGCCTTCGAACAGGGTCCGACTGACGCCTGCGAGCCCGAAGACAACATCGTACAGGGCCGCGACGGCAATATGTACGGGGTTGGAGTGACCTGTGGGACCAACGGCACCGGCGCGGTGTATAAGATTTCGCCGACCGGAGCGGAAAGCGTCGTTTTCAACTTTCCGTCGAATTGGAGTAGCTGCTTCTCGGGGCTGACGCTTGGCAGCAACGGAAATTTCTACGGAACTTGCTTCACCACTCCTACCGGCAATGGAAGCATTTTCCAGTTGACGCCAGCCGGAGTGTTTACCGATAAGTATGACTTCACTGGAGTGAACGGCGACACCGAGCCCGTATACGCGCCGATCCAGGCCTCAGATGGCAATTTCTATGGCACGACTGGATATTATCCGTTTAGCTGCGGGAATATTTACCAGCTAACCGCCGCTGGAGTGTACAAGAATCTGCACACGTTTTCTGGCAGCGACTGCGGGCCCGCTTCGAGTTTGTTCCAGGCCAGCGATGGCAATCTTTATGGGACGCTCTACGAGTGCACAATCAACGGGTTTGGGCCGGGGTGCGTGTACAAGATCAGCACGGCAGGCGTTTTCACAGAAATTTACGGCTTCGAGTCCGCAACCGGGGAAGCTCCATGTACTGGTGTGATTCAGGGCAAGAATGGGAAGCTGTACGGAGCCACAAACCAGGGAGCGGCCAATAACTTCGGAAATATCTACGAGCTGACCACCGCCGGAGTCTATACCGATTTGCACGACTTCAACCAGGCGACCGATGCTTCTTGTGTTGACAATGTCGGCAGGACGAACGTGAATCTGCAGCAAGTGACCGACGGAAGCTTCTACGGGGTCAACGGAGCTTACGGGCCTGCCGGCGACGGCAGCATCTACAAACTGACTTCAGCCGACGTGTTCACGGCATTCCTGTTCCCGACCCCACCGGTTGACGGGAACGCGCCTTTGTCCACTCTGATTCAGAATACAAACGGGCGGGTATATGGAACAACCCCCTCGGGCGGCCCGACCTCCTGCTCGCCGTGCCAAGGAGTCTTCTTCAGCGTAGCAACGGGCGATGCGGCGTTTGTGAATCTGGAGCCGACGCAGAAGTCAGGCTTTGTCGGTGCCAGGGTGGGCATATTTGGGCAGGGCTTTAGCAGCAGCTCGGTGGTGGAGTTTGGCGGCGTGGCTTCTAGCTCGGTGACACGCTCGGGCACCACCTATCTGACGGCTACAGTTCCAGTTGGAGCAAAAACGGGAACGGTCACTGTGACCACCGGTTCGACGAAACTGACCAGTCCGCAAACATTCAAGGTGAAGCCGAAGATCACGAGCTTCACGCCACCAAGCGGTACCGAGGGAACTCCGGTGACGCTCAACGGCACAGGGTTGACCTTTGCTACGGCGGTAAAATTTGGCACCGTGACGACGACGTTCACTGTAGTTTCGGACTCGCAGGTGACAACGGTTGTGCCGTCGGGACTCGCGCCAGGATCGGTGACGATATCCATCACGACCCCGGGCGGGACAGCCAACAGCCCGACAAAGTTTACCGTGAACTAGAACTGGCGCTGGCACGTCGGAGTTGTTCCGTATGGGACATGCCTTTTGCCAGACAACTTCACCCCAGCCGGTCTCCTGGCTGACGGTGCCGGGGCGCGATCGAGGGGTCGCGCTCCGGGGTTCTCATTGTGATTTTCTTGCTACGCCTGACAGATGCCTGCACCGTTGTGGTTCTACCTGTAAATGAAACAGGTCGCGCGAACTAGTCAGGATGTTCGAAATATTTCATCGCCTTCAGATCGGCAATCAGCCCAGGACCTGTTGGCCGCCATCCCAGCCGTTGCTGCGTCAGCGCGCTGGAAGCCGGAGCGTCGGCGCCCACGAACATCCCGAGCCAACCAAAGTGCTCGCCCGCCTCCTCAGCGGACTTGGAGACGACCGGCACCTTCAGGCCCCCGCCGATTGCCTCAGCGATCTCTCGAAGCGGCACGCCCTCTTCCGCGACAGCGTTATAACGGGCTCCCCCAGCCCCTTTTTCGGACCCCTTCTCCAGCGCCAGCCGGTAGAGACGGGCGGCATCGAGGACGTGCACCGCGGGCCAGCGGTTGAGCCCGTCGCCGACATACGCCGAGACACCCTTCTCGCGTGCCACAGCGATCAGGTAGGTGACGAGGCCTTGCTTGACTGGATCGTGGACCTGCGGAAGGCGCATCACCAAAACGCGCACGCCCTTCGCCGCCACGGAAGCTGCTGCCTCTTCCGAAGCTACTCGGGGAATCGGAGAATTGGGCGCATCTTCTTCGGTCGTGACTCGGCCGGGCGTGAAGGCAACCCCGGTCCCGGAGGTGACGATCAAAGGGCGGTCAGAGCCAGCGAGCACGGAGCCGAGAGCCTCAATGGCGCGCCTGTCTATCTCGCAGACTTCCTTGAATCTCGCGAAATCATGGACGAAAGCGGTGTGTATCACGCCATCCGAGGCAGCGACTCCACTCCGCAGGCTGTCCAGATCTTCAACATCCCCCCGATGGACCTTGGCGCCTGCGGAGGCCAGCGACTTAGCGCCCGCATCCGAGCGCGCGAGGCCGAGCACTTGATGACCAGCGTCAATCAGCTCTCGGACGACTGCCGTACCAATGAAGCCTGTAGCACCGGTAACAAGAACACGCATACTCTTTTCCTCCTAAGCAATTTGTGGTTCGGTCGATATGGACGACGATAAGGACGACGATAGGGACGAAGCGCTCACTCGGCTTGCGAGCCGAGTCGAAACCTTCGCAGTGATCAATCGCCATTCGCGGGTTGAAGCGGGCAGACCATCGATCTCGATCAACTCCTGCAGCCAGTCTTTTGCCGAGAGCTCTGCCTGCTCTAACCCGAATAGCTGGGTGATGGCGTTGAAGAATGCCGACAACTCTCGCTCCGCCATCGTCATGAGGTCGGCGCAAGGAGCATTAGAATTCTTGGACGGTTTATAACGAGCGAGTGGATTCATATTCCTCACCTCCCGAAGACGGAAGCATCAGGGGAGCCACTATTGACAGCGACGCCCCGTTCGGCTAAAACGGAGAGTGTCTCCGAATCAGTACATATGATAACCGGAGACTGTCTCCGGTTGCAACTTATTTTTATGCCGACCAAGAATCAGAAAATGGCCCCACGAAAACCGCGCACCGACGCGCAGCGGAACCGCGAGCGCATTCTGCAGGTGGCGAAGGAGGCGTTTACCCGGTCCGGCGCGAATGCCAGCCTCGACGACATTGCCAAAGAGGCAGGCGTCGGAGCGGGAACTCTGTATCGCCACTTTCCTATACGCGATGCACTGATCGAAGCGGTCTATCGGACTGAAGTTGAAAAGCTGGCGGCGGCGGAGCAGAAATTCTCCGAAAGCCTTCCTCCCATCGAGGCCTTGCGAGCATGGATGTTACTGTTCGTGGATCACATCGCCGCCAAGCAGATCATCGCCCCGGCACTGAACTCGGTCGTCGGTGGTCCCTCGAAGCTATTTGAAGGTTCACGCGGTCAGATCCAGGGAGCGATTGATTCGCTGGTGAAGCGCGCCATCAAGAGCCGCGACATTCGCAGAGATCTGGAGCCATTCGATCTGCTTCGGGCGCTGATCGGCGTCTCCCACGTGACGTCCGGTCCTGACTGGCAGCAAAGCGCCAGGAGACTCGTGGACATCCTCATCACGGGTTCGCGGCCAATCAAATAGACGCGAGAACGGGGCTTCGTACGCGCCGACTCGATGGGATTAGCTCTCATTCATCGCTTTCGCATTGCAGATTGTTGAGCTGAGTATTCGCTTCACTGAGGTCGACCCAATGAAGTAGTATGCGATGTCGATCACGCACACGTAGGGAGATTGCTGCCATGCCGGTAAGAACTCGAAGACAGGTTTCTAAAGTTGCGCTAGCGGTTACCGCTGGCATACTGATGGTCGCTCTGCCGTGTGTGGCGCAGCAACTGACGAACGACCAGCTGTCCGTGACGGTCAACGCGCAGGAGGGATCGTACCAACTGTCTTCGTCCTCGTCCTTGCACGACGGCCAGCCTGTGCTCAGGTCCCGTGTGGCAGCACAGGTTGACCATCAGTGGCTGCGCTCGAGCGATTACCCGCGGCACCAGGCTTCGGAGTCCAGCTTCCAGGATGATCTCGGCTCCGGCCCACAGGTGACAGTGACTTGCAGCGGACTCAACGGCAAACCTGATCTTGTTTACCTGCTGCGGCTCTACAAACAGCGCCCTTACGGCACCGTCCAGGTGAAGGTGCAAAACAGCGCGGGAAGGGAAGTAACTGTACAAGCTATTCGGAGTGTAGAAGCCATGGGTGAGCCGATCCTTAATCTGGGTGGCGGTCAATCGGCCGACCGGGTTCTCTCCGACAGTTTCAGCGAAGACTGGCCGGATCTGGCTCTCTACGACCTCGGGGAAGCGCCCGGCGGGATGCATCGCGGTGCAGGAAGCCAACTCATCTACAACCGGGAGAGCAAGCAGAGTTTATTCTTTGGCGCGCTCACCTCAGACCGATTTCTGACTCTGATGCATCTGAAAGCTGAAGGCAAGGGGGCGAAAGCCAAGATCGCATCCTTTACCGTTGAATCCACCGGAACGACGGAAGTCCAGAAGGATTTCGATCTGCAGGATTCTCCCGCGGACGACCAGGTCGAGTTGAGCCTTCCTCTTAAACCGGGGGAAGAAATGACTTCAGAACGATTGATGTTCGAGGCCGGACCGGATTACCACGATCAACTGCTTGCCTACGGTGACGCAGTGCGTCGTTGGCGCCATGCGCGCGTCTCCAGTGAGACTCCCATCGGCTGGTGGAGTTGGACCGTCTACTATGGCGCCATCAACGAAGGCGAAGTCCTGTCCAACGGCGACTGGCAAGCCGAACATCTGAAGTCACTCGGGTATAAGTATTTCCAGATTGATGAAGGTTATCAGTATGCTCGCGGTGAATTTACGACTCCAAACGCGACACAGTTTCCGGATGGTTTGCGGTTTGTGGGGCATCACCTGACCGGGGAGGGCCTGACATTCGGTGTATGGACGGCGCCGTTTGAGGTGACAAGCCGGGCTTGGGTCTACGAGCATCACAAAGACTGGCTGGTGCACAATGCCAAGGGAGATCCGATACCTCTTGGCGAGGTCTGGGACCAGAAAACGGATGTGCTTTATGCGCTAGACACAACCCATCCCGGAGCGCAGGAGTATATGCGGAATACTTACAGAACGCTCGTCCGCGAATGGGGGGTCCGGTTCATCAAACTCGACTTCATGGATACCACCGCGATCGAGGGTTACCATTATCGCCCCAACACCACAGCCCTCGAAGCCCAACGCATTGGCCTCCAGGTAATCCGCGATGCCGTGGGTGAGGAGGTGATCCTGGATAAAGACGGAAGTCCCATGCTCAACCCGGTGGGGTTGGTAGATACGGGCCGGATCTCCGCGGATACGGGCCACAGTTTTGAGAGGACCAAGAATGCCGCCTCTGGCATCGCAGCCCGCTTTTATATGCAGCGCAATTTCTTCGTCAATGATCCGGACGCCTTCAACGTCACTGCAACCCATCTCATGGAGCGTGCGAACGAACCGTCTACGATTTCTCTGGGGGCGGCCGAGGCGTCGATCGCGCTCTCCGCGGTGTCCGGCGGCATGTATGAGATTGGCGATGACATGCTGGTCCTGGGCACGGAGAAGGATCGGCTGGCGCTGGTTGAAAACCGCGAGTTGCTGAATATGGCCAAAGTCGGCCGAGCTTCCACGCCGGTAGATCTGATGACCTACGAGCCGCAGGATGGACAGCCCAGTATTTTCTTCCTCCGGGAAGATCAACGCCAGGCCATACTGACGGTCTTCAATTGGACGAACACGGTGCGCTCGCACACGCTAAGACTCGCAGACCTCGGCCTGCCTACCGGCCACACGTTTGCGGCGGCGGATGTGCTGAACGAAAATGAGACGATCACGATCGGGGGTGGCGCAGTGCGCCTGGAGAACCAGCCACCCCAGTCGGTGCGGGTGATCAAGCTGATCGACAAGAGCGTTGCCGCAGCGGCCCCAACCGTGACGGCACAGGTGCCCACAGCGGCAAATACCGGTGAGACGATCACTCTCTCGGCGATCACTCTTTCGGCGCTCTCGGCGCAGGCCGAAACTGGCGGTGTGCCCGCAGTCGCGTATCACTGGGACCTCGGCGACGGCACGAGCGCGGATAGCCCCAAGGTATCTCACGCCTACACCAGCGCAGGGGAGTTCACGATCCACCTCACAGTGGACGGAGTGGACGGAGTACCAGCCCACAAGAATTTCTCCGTCAAGGTAACCGGCAATTTAAGGGCGCACTCTAACCTTACCGACAATCGACGCTTCGTAGAGCCAACCGACCGCTGAGCGTCTACGGAGGCAACGCGGTTCGTTAACATCAAAGGTTAACTCTCGCGCTTATTGGTAAAGGCGGCATGGGGGCGCGATGCGCCCCCGCGAGCCAGGAAGAGCGACGATTTCGCTTTCGCCGATCCAAACAACCGCAACAGCAAAGTTGATCCTTCTCGCCAAGTTCAGGCAAGGTCGTAGCGATCAAGGTTCATTACCTTGTTCCACGCAGCCGCGAAGTCCTTCACAAATGCCTCTTTCGAGTCGTCAGACGCATAGACTTCTGCGAGCGCCCGGAGCTGGGAGTTCGAACCGAAGAGGAGATCGACGCGCGTGCCGGTCCACTTGACTTTGCCCGTCGCCCGATCGCGCCCCTCATACACGCCCTCGGATGTAGACGAAGGCTCCCACTTCGTATTCATGTTGAGGAGGTTGACGAAGAAATCATTCGTCAACGTCTCCGGCCGATTGGTGAAGACGCCGTATTTGGCCTGCCCGAAGTTCGCATTCAAGGCGCGCATGCCGCCGATGAGTACTGTCATCTCGGGGGCAGTCAGCGTCAGCAACTGCGTCCGATCCAACAGCAACTCCTCAGCCGACAGGACCTGTCCGCTGCGAAGGTAGTTGCGGAACCCGTCGGCGACCGGCTCCATTACAGCGAAGGAATGCACGTCGGTCTGCTTCTGCGAAGCATCCGTGCGCCCCGGCGAGAAGGGAATCTTCACCTTGTGCCCGGCCTTTTTCGCAGCTTCCTCGACGGCTGCGCAGCCGCCCAGCACGATCAGGTCTGCAAGCGAGACCTGCTTTCCTTTGTTTCCGCCTTTGTTTCCGTTGGATGGGGAGCCGTTGAACTCCTTTTGGATCGCCTCCAGCTTCTTGAGAGCCTTCGCCAGTGCGGCCGGCTGGTTCACTTCCCAATCTTTTTGTGGCGTGAGGCGAATGCGCGCCCCGTTCGCCCCCCCGCGCTTGTCGGAGCCGCGGAACGACGCCGCCGAGGCCCAGGCAGTCGTGACCAGTTGGGAGATCGACACTCCGGAGGCGAGGATTTTGGCCTTGAGAGCGGCAATGTCCTTCTCCCCGATCAATTTATGATCCACGGCGGGAACAGGGTCTTGCCACACTAGAGACTCCTTGGGAACGAGCGGGCCAAGGTAGCGCGCGATCGGCCCCATGTCGCGGTGCGTCAGCTTGAACCATGCCCGCGCAAACGCGTCTGCGAACTGATCCGGGTGCTCATAGAAGCGCCGTGAAATCTTTTCGTAAGCCGGGTCGAGCCGCAAGGCGAGATCCGTGGTCAGCATGGAGGGCGCATGACGTTTTGATGGATCGTACGCATCCGGCACAGTACCCTTGCCCGCGCCATTTTTCGGTGTCCACTGATGCGCCCCGGCCGGACTCTTCGTCAGTTCCCATTCGTAGTTGAACAGGTTGGTGAAGAAGTTGTTGCTCCACTTGGTAGGCGTCTGGGTCCAAATGACTTCCAGTCCGCTGCCGATCGTGTCACCGCCATGACCTTTGCCAAGTTTATTCTTCCATCCGAAGCCTTGATCCTCAATGTTGGCGCCTTCCGGTTCGTTGCCCACATATTGAGCGGGAACGCCAGCGCCGTGCGTTTTGCCGAACGTATGCCCCCCGGCAATGAGCGCAACGGTCTCTTCGTCATTCATCGCCATGCGGGCGAAAGTATCCCGGATATCGCGTGCCGCGGCAATCGGATCCGGCTTACCATTCGGCCCTTCCGGGTTCACATAGATCAGACCCATCTGCACCGCGCCGAGAGGATTCTGAAGGTCACGATCGCCGCTGTAGCGCTCATCCGCCAGCCACGTGCCCTCAGGTCCCCAATAAATTTCCTCTTCGGGCTCCCACACGTCCGCGCGCCCGCCGCCAAAACCGAAGGTCTTGAAGCCCATCGATTCGAGTGCGACGTTGCCGGCGAGAATCATCAGGTCGGCCCAGGAAATTTTCCGGCCATACTTCTGCTTAATCGGCCACAGCAGCCGGCGCGCCTTGTCCAGGTTCACATTGTCCGGCCAGCTATTGAGCGGCGCAAACCGCTGCTGCCCGGCTCCGGCACCGCCGCGGCCGTCGCCGATGCGATACGTGCCCGCGCTGTGCCACGCCATGCGAATGAACAGCGGCCCATAGTGGCCAAAGTCGGCCGGCCACCACTCCTGCGAGTCCGTCATCAAGGCATGCAGGTCCTTGATCACGGCATTCAGGTCGAGCGTCTTGAACTCTTCCGCGTAATTGAACTCCTTGCCCATCGGATCGGACTTTGGGGAATGCTGGTGCAGGACCTGCACGTTCACCTGATTCGGCCACCAATCAACATTCGCGTGGGATTTGCGAGCGCCGTGCGCTACCGGGCACTTCGATTCGGTTGCGGTGTTTTTATCTTTAGCTTCAGGGACAACACTCCCCGATGAAGTCGCGAGCGTATTTTCCATGATGTTTCCTTCCTTCTATGACTGGGAATTGCGTAAAAATCTATTTTTTGGCACGGCAACGGCGACAGAGGCCAAAGACCTCGATCAGCGGCTGCGTCAAATCAAAGCCGCTCGGCAGTTGCCGGGACAGCCGTTTGAAATCGACGAAATCTCCTTCGATGTCCTGCACTGCCTTGCAGCGCGAGCAGACCAGGTGGTGATGAGGTTTGAGATTGCCGTCCACGCGTAACGTGGACGCATGAGGAGTGACCTCTCGCAGCAACCCACACTCGATGAAAAGCCGCAGATTGTTGTAGACCGTGGCGAGAGAAATGGATGGAACGCGGCGCCGGACCGCGGCGTAAATGTCTTCCGGGGAATAGTGTCCGTGGGAAGCGATGACGGCCTCAAAGACCACCTGACGCTGGTGCGTGACCGCCAAACCGTGCTTCGCGGCCAGCTCACGGAACTGCTCATGGGTGAAGCGCATGATTATCGGATGAGAATGATTATAAAACGACGCGGAGCCGTGTCAACCGAAATCTTTCCTGTGACCTCGAAAAGGTCGGGCGGCAAGCAGTCCGTTGCTCAAGTGATCGAATGCCGCGCTTGCCGACAGCCACCTGGTGCGTACACCTCGCGACTTCGCCGTACCTGCGGCCGCGAAGGGAGTATTATGCGAATGACAGCGGAGTTCGTGAAAGCAAATGCCTGAGTCCATTGACTGGCCAACAGCGCCCACGGCGCGTCGTCGCCGGAGCCTCTTTCTTATTCTTGCCGTACTGGCCGCCATCTTCTTCGGCGGCCGGGCCGCGTTGTCCTATTACGTGGATGTGCTCTGGTTCGGATCTCTCGGCTACGGAGACGTCTTCTGGAGAACGCTGACTTTTCAGTGGGGAATCTTCGCCGGCTTTACGGCGGCCACATTCGTCATTTTGTACGGATCGTTCCTGGCCCTGAAACGCGCGCATCTCCCCGATTTGCCGGGTGGCCACACGATATTCATCGGCGGACAGCCGCTGAAGCTGCCGGTTGAGCCAGTCCTGCGCCTCATCGGGCTCGGCGTTTCGCTCGTCATTGCCGCCGCCACCGGCGCCGGAATGATGGCGGAGTGGCCGACGCTTGCGCTCTTTTGGTACGCCCCCCGCGCCGCGGGTGGCGTCGTAGATCCAATATTTGGCAAGCCGCTGAACTTCTTTCTCTTCACTCTGCCCGCGTGGCAACTCATCGCCGGCTGGCTGCTTACGTTGGCTGTGATTGCGTGTCTGCTCGCCGTCTTCTTCATCCTCATCACGGGGGGAAGCCGTGTGCTCGCCGGGCGTCTCAGCCGCCACGTCACGTTACCCTGGCGCGGGCTCTCCATCGCGTTCTCGTTTCTGTTGCTGATCCTCGCGATGCGTGCGTATATCGGCCGGTTCGAGCGATTGCTCGAGGATCATACGATCTTCGGCGGAGTGACCTATACGGACGCGCACATCACGATTACCGGGATGCTTGCCGTCTGTGCGGCACTTGTTCTGGGTGCGGTGATCACAATCATCAATGCGGTGCGCGTGCCACGCGGGCGCTGGCTGGTCGCGGCCATTGTTCCGGCCGCGGTCTGCTATATCGCCGTTCAGGTGGTTGGCTGGTACGTCAGCAGCTTTATCGTTAAACCGAATGAACTGGTTCGCGAGAAGCCCTACATTGTCTTCAACACCGAATTGACGCGACAGGCCTACGGATTGAACCGGGTTTCGCAGCGCGAGTTTCCCGCGGAGACTACCGTCGAATCAGCCGATTCGGCGAACAATCAGCCTACGCTTCAAAACATCCGCCTGTGGGACTGGCGCGCTCTCCAGGACACGCTACGCCAGATTCAGGAGATCCGCACCTACTACGACTTCCCCGACATCGATATTGATCGATATAACATCGACGGCACGACACGCGAGGTGATGCTCGCCGCGCGCGAGCTGAACGTCGACAAACTCCCAGAGAGCAGCCGCAACTGGATCAACGACAAGCTGATCTACACCCATGGCTTCGGCATCACCATGAATCCAGTGAACGGGTTCACGCCGGAAGGGCTGCCCACGCTGATTTTGAGCAACATGCCAGTCCAGAGCACGGTGCGTGGTCTGAGCGTGACTCGCCCCGAGATTTATTTCGGCGAGATGACCAACACCGACGTTTACGTCAAGACGCGGCAGAAGGAATTCAACTACCCGCAGGGCGCGAGCAACAGCTTGACTTCCTACGAGGGGGACGGAGGGATCGTTCTCGGCGGTTTCCTGCGCCGCATCATCATTGCGCTCGACCGCGACGATCTGGCGAAGCTGCCGTTCAGCGATGACGTTAACAAGGATAGCCGGTTGCTGATGCGCCGCAACATACGCGAGCGCGTATCGGCGTTAGCGCCGTTCCTCACTTACGATCCGGATGCGTACATTGTGCTCGGCGACGATGGCCGGCTGTCGTGGATCATGGATGCGTTCACGGTTTCCGACAGCTATCCGTACTCGAGCCATTATCGTCTCGCTGACAATTCCATTAACTACATGCGGAACAGCGTCAAGGTGGTCATCGACGCCTACGATGGCACGACGACGTTTTATGTGTTCGATACGGAGGATCCGATCATCGCAGCCTACCGCCGCATCTTTCCGAGTCTGTTCAAGGATGCAGCCATGATGCCGCCGGGGCTGCGCAAGCACGTGCGCTATCCCGAATTGTTGCTCAAACTGCAGGCGGAAGTTTACGGCCTGTATCACATGACGGATCCGGAAGCGTTCTACAACCGCGAGGATCTGTGGACGGTCGCCACCGAAGTTGGAATGAGCGAAGGCGGGGAGCAGACAACACAGGCGATGCAACCGAACTTCGTGCTGATGAAACTGCCGGGCGAAACCGGCATGGAGTTCGCAGAGATTCTGCCATTCACGCCAGCCAACCGGAATAATCTGATTGGCTGGATTGCCGGACGAAGCGACGGCGCGCAATACGGCACGTCGGTGGTTTACAATTTTCCGAAAACGAAGCTGGTCGACGGGCCTCTGCAAATCGAGGCGCGCATCGATCAGAACGCGCAGCTTTCTGGGCAATTGACGCTGTGGAACCAGCAAGGCTCGCACGTACGGCGCGGGGCCCTGCTGGTGATTCCGACCGGCCGGGCGCTGCTGTATGCAGAACCGATCTATTTGCAGGCGGAGCGCAGTCCGATGCCGGAGTTGCGTCTGGTTGTGCTCGCGCTGCAGGATCGGCTCGCGTACGGACCGACCTTCGAATCGGCGATGGCGGCGCTTTTTGGCGGAGCGGTCTCGTCCCTGACTGCCTCATCGACGACCACCGCATCAGTCCCGGCGGAGCCGGTGCGCAGCGCGCCGGGATCTATTACGTCGCCCCAGCCCGCAGCGGATCTCAACGCGCTCATCGCGGAAGCCGCCAAAGACCTTGCCGAGTACCAGCGCCTGACGGCGGAAGGCAAGCTGGGCGAGGCGGGACAGAAGCTGGAAGAGTTGAAACGCACACTCGACAAGCTGAACGTGCGTCAAAGATAATCTCACTGTTTCGACAATTCACACATCGAAGGAAGAAGCATGAAACTTGTACGTTATGGACTGCCACACCGGGAAAAGCCAGGGATCCTCGACTCCGACGGCCACATCCGCGAGTTATCGGGGACAGTGCTCGACATCACTGGAGAGACTCTGTCGCCCACAAATCTCTCGTCCTTGAAAAGCATTGACTTGGCAAAATTGCCGGTCGTGCCGGGCACGCCTCGGATTGGGCCCTGCGTGGGCGGAGTTGGTAAGTTTGTTTGTATCGGATTGAATTACTCCGATCACGCGGCCGAAGCCGGCATGAAAGTCCCGAGCGAGCCCGTCATCTTCATGAAAGCCACCTCCGCCATCTGTGGGCCGAACGACGACATCGTAATTCCGAAAGGTGGTACCAAGACGGACTGGGAAGTCGAATTAGGCGTGGTCATTGGCACGCCCGCGAAGTATGTTAGTGAGGCCGACGCAATGTCATACGTGGCGGGCTACTGCGCTGTCAACGATCTCTCGGAGCGTGCCTTTCAACTCGAGAGCACTGGACAATGGGTGAAAGGCAAGAGCGCCGATACGTTCGGCCCGATCGGGCCATGGCTGGTGACGGCCGATGAAATCCCTGATCCGCAAGACCTGAACCTTTGGCTTGAAGTTGACGGCCACCGCAGTCAGAACGGATCGACGCGAACCATGATCTTTGGAGTTCGCCAACTGGTCAGCTACGTTAGCCGATTCATGAGCCTGCAACCCGGAGACATCATCTCCACCGGTACTCCGCCGGGCGTGGGGATGGGGAAGCGGCCTCCAGTTTATCTGAGAGCAGGGAACCGGGTGCGGCTCGGCATACAAGGCCTAGGCGAGCAGGATCAGCGGGTCGTCGCCGAGATGTGATGCCCAGCAAGGCCGAAGGTGGAGATCGCCACCCGAGTTCAGGAAAAGTGGCGGACGGCAATCGCGGCTGGGCCACGGCAAGGAGCAATCCCGTCGTGGCCCAGTTGATTCGTGCCTTTTCGTCCTCACCCTGCTGCAAGCCAATGACTACCCAACCTTGGACAGATGCTTCTCGTCGTGCGTCTCTTTGACTGTGGAAGCCTGCGCCAATTCCGCTGACAGTGCCTGTCCCTCAGCCAGTCGACCTTCCCTCTCAATTCTGCCCCTGACCAACGGCCTCAGGATAAGCAGGGAGCAGATTGCGGCAATACCGCACAGTACCGCTGAGATGTAGAATGGCACCGCAAACGAGCCGCCGAAGTACGCAGCCAGCGCCGCCGCTCCAAATCCAGCAAACACGGAAGCAGCGCCCTTGGCGGTATACACCATGCCGTAGTTGGCAGAGGCGTTTTTGGAGCCGAAAACATCGCCTGTCGTCGCTGAGAACAGCGAATAGATCTCACCCCAGAACAGGAAAATAAACGAGAACAGCACCAGGAATGCTATCGGAGCTCCCGCTATTTTGGTCACCAGAAACACGAGGACCGCTTCGACGCCGAAGGTTAGGAACATCGTGCGTTCTCGCCCCAACCGGTCGGAAACCGAGCCCCACACGATTCTGGAAAGAGCGTTACAGGCTGATGTGAGGGTTGCGGCTAGTGGAACAATCGCCAGACCCCAGATCTTCGCATCGCTCACATGGAGGGACTTGGCAATCTGGGAAAGGTTCGCGGTAGCGATCAGACCACCGGCGGTCGCAAAGAAAAACATCGTGTAGAGCAGATAAAACTCGGGTCTTCCCAGAGTTTGAATCCAGGTAAAGTTCACCTTCGACTGCGCGACGGCGTTGTGAACCTGCTTTGCCCGCTGGTCCCACCCGGCAGGAACCCAGCCGGCAGGGGGATGCCGGAGGATCATCGCGGCAGCGAGTGCAATAACGCCCTGGCCAATGCCCCAGACAGCCATCGCGTGAGCCCATCCCATGCTGTGAATCGAATGGGCAATGGGCATGATCGTAAGAGCAGCGCCACCACCGAATCCCGCAGCCGTAAGCCCCGCGGCCAATCCCCGCCTGTCGGGGAACCATTTCAACGCATTGGCGACGCACGAAATGTAAATGATTCCGGCGCCGGTTCCAGAAATAACGCCGTAATAGATGTACAGTTCAAGAGGCGACTTGGCGATCGTGCCACCCAGCACCCATCCGAGAGCGATACAAATCGCGCCGAACGTCATAAGCTTCCGGATGCCGAACTTGTCGACAAAGTACCCAGACACCGGCATCGGCCAGGTCTCAAACAGAATAAAAGCCGAGAATATGGCGGCTATTTTCGCATAAGGCACTCCCGTGAATGTTTGTTTCATGCCTGGGGTAAAAAGCGTGAAGGCATACTGATAATTGGATATGACGATCATCGCGACGATGCCGCAGACCAGCTGGATCCAGCGGTTTCCAGCGATGCTGCCGTGGACCTCCTTCGCGCTGTCTCGCTGATTGGGAGCCAAAATTTCGTTAGTCATGAGTCTCGTTCTCCTGGAGAAGCAGTGCGGATTCCTTACCGCCCTGCGGTGAAGCTACGCATCTGCACAAATACATCGCTACCTAGAGCAATCCCCCGGGGATAGAACAATTGTGCGGTTGGTTGAAAGACTTTGGGGGCCCTGGTGGATTGCGATGGACTGGAGCGGCGAAGGCGGCGCGCAAATTTGAAGATCGGGGGAGGAAGAACGCCCAAACACACTGCAGGTTCGCGATGACAACCATTCGCGAACCTGCCGACGTGCGTCCGAATCCAGCGATTAGGGATCGTGGATTCTGTACTAACTAAGGAGGTCATATTCGTGGCCACGGGCGCCCTCCTAGCTAACTGTTACGACTGCTCGTCTCTCTCGCTGAGTGCTCCTTGCCGGATAACATCCGGGTAAATGAAAAAAAGCGCCCCCTTTTTGCAAAGGGGGCGGCGAATTATTCGGCGGTTTCTATGTCCTTCTGAAGCGGGATGATTCCCGGCACCAGCCATTTGTTCCACATGTCATCGATCTTGCTCTGGAAGTAATCGATATCTTCCTCGATGAAATGCGCGAACCTTCCCTGCTTGAGCAAGTAATCGCGAACCGGCAGACGTTTGAATCTGCCGCTGGCGATCTGTTCGGTTTTGCCGTAGAGCTTCAACTTGCCGTTTTCGATCTCGTACAGAGGCCAAATGCCGGTGTTGACGGCTAACTCGCCCAGTTCGAAGGAGAGCACTGGATCGAAGTCCCAGCCCTTGGGGCAAGGATTCAAGCAGTGAATGAAAGTCGGGCCGCCGATGGACAATGCTTTGCGAACGCTGTTCATCGCCTGCAGCGGGTATGAGGTAGAAATAGTTCCTACATACTTCACTGTGGGATGGCCAGCCGCAATCAGCGGAGCCATGTTCTTCTTCCAGCGGTGATTCATGATCCGCTTTACTTTTCCTGGTGTGCTGAACGAGGTGTTGGCGCCATACGGCGATGTCCCGGAAATCTGGATATCGGTGTTGGCATAGGACTCGTTGTCGTACATCAGGATCAGCAGGTTGTAATCGGGATGGCACATGGTGGCTGAGATCGCTCCCAAGCCCATGTCCGCGCCGCCGCCATCGCCGCAGAACGCGATGACGTTGATGGGCTCGTCCTTCATGACGCCCTTGCGCATCTGGACGCGGAATGCCGCTGCCGCTCCCAATGCGCTTGAGCCTGAACTGCCCAGCTGTGTATGCATCCAGGGGACGCCCCAGGGGGTGGCGTAGTAAGAAGTGTTTGCCACGTACATGCACCCAGTACTTCCCAGAACGACCGTTCTGGGACCTGCAGCCTTCGCCATCAATTTCATGATTTGCGCAGACTCGCAGCCCTGACAGGTGCGGTGGCCGGACGTGTAGTACTCCTCGTGTGGAACCTTCTTTACTCCCTTGAAGGCTTCCA
>Ga0302320_10005470_pt1 | contig 28451 bp, 28 predicted proteins | sample Bog_T0_3_FD_202130 | JGI IMG/M metagenome (GOLD analysis project Ga0302320, IMG submission 202130) | Peat permafrost microbial communities from Stordalen Mire near Abisko, Sweden - Bog_T0_3 | ecosystem: Environmental > Terrestrial > Soil > Wetlands > Peat | place: Sweden: Abisko, Stordalen Mire...
ATTGTATGATTTCCAAGTTTATGTAAACTAATATATAATTATATTCAAATTTATATATTTTTTTACATTTATTACTTTTTAATCCTTTTAATATAGAATTTTTACTATAATTTATTGTGTTTTTTTTAAAAATAATATATTTTGATATTGTTCATATTATGACAAATATTAAAAAATAACATTTATTAAAAATTAATTAACGATTATTATTTATTATGGGAGCTGGGGTCAAAAAGACCTTAGAAATCACTTTTCTATTTAGCAAAATATTTTTTCAAAGACATAAAAATAACAATTCATTTTTTTTTTTCACTTAAACTCAAAAAAAGTTCTTGATAATTAAATTTTACATTATTAAAAACTTCTTTCCAATAGACACAAAACTCACCGCTACTTTATTTTTTAACACTTCTGGCGAATTTCGCGAACCTCTCTTCAGCATTCAAAGTCTTCTTATTCTTCTCTTCCTTCCTTTTCCTTTCCTTCTCCAATCTATATGCCAAAGTATCCTTTAATTCACTTTTTTTCAATCCCCAAGCCTGCATAATCTTCTCTGCTTTTTCTTCTTCTTTCTCTATTTTTGGCAAAACTCGCGTTTTAACGCTTTTTCTGCTAATTGAGCTGATTTCGCTTAAAGAATGGTTCACCTTTTCAAAAAACTCTTCATTTTTCTCGTTATTTCCAATCGGGGGTAGTTTTTTTTTATTAGAAACCAAGTTTTTCACTTCAATTTCCTCTATTTTATCAAAATTCTTCGATTCTTTGGAGCTAATGATGATTTTCTCTTGATTTTCTAATAAAAAGTCTGGTATTTTCAAAGAAAACTGCTCTTCAAAACCCTTGGAATTATTGAAAAAGTCTGTGTTTACCTCTTCTAACTCATCTAAATCCTTATCTTTATATTTAATTCCAGCAAAAAGTGTCTTTTTCCTTTTTCTCAATAAAAAGCCTTTGAAAACTTTCTGTATTTTTAAAGCCGAAATGCTTTTTTTTTTCATTGTTCTGAGATCCAAGCGTTTTCTTTGTGAAAAGCCTTTAAAGACCTTTTGAATAGTCAGGATTTTCATTATGTTTTCTCTATAAAAACGTTCTTTTTTATGTTTTTTATAAAGACTTTTCACGAAAAAAGCCTGGATTTTCTGGAGTTTATAGTGAAAATTATGTTCATAGCTTTCTTTAATGAAGAAAAATGGGTTATTTTTCATGAAATTGGGTTCGTTTATCAGACTTAAATGTTCTGAAACTAGAAAAAGCCTCTTTTGAATAAAACTCGGGGCTTTGAGAAACGAACTTGGCTTGATTTTCCTCATTTCCAATTGATTAATAAACGCATATTCCTGAGCCAAAGTAGCGAAAATCCCCAAAAAGCTGAATTTCTCATTAAATTCTAATGTTTTTTCATTTATTTCACGTTTTTTCAAAATTTTCCCATTAATATCTCTGAGATTAAAGCATAATTTACTCAGGATGTCCTGATAAAAGTCTAATGTTTCTATCGAAATATCCATAATAAAGGGGTTTTCACTGAAATCCAGGCTTTCTAAATTGAATGCATTGCGATTTTGATTAGAAAGCATATTGAAAATACCCAGAAAACTCCCGAATTTGTTAAATCCCAGCTTAAGAAAACGCAGATTCGGCCAAAAGACCAACTTTTCTTCATTAAATGAAGCGATTTCATTGCTTTCTAGATTCAATAATGACAAACAAGGCAAAAAACATAGGTTTTCTATATTTCTTAATTTGTTGTTATTAAGAAAAAGCTCAATTAAGAGCAAAAGACTGAATTTCTGTGGAATTTCCTCGATTTCGTTGTTATAAAGCACCAATTTTCTTAAACTCACACAATTTTCGAGGTTTTCTAAAGATTTTATCTTATTTCTACCGAGATCTAATTCCTCTAAAAGCGTTAATTCAGTCAAATTCTCGATTTTCTCTATAAAGTTCTGATATAACAGGATTTTTATCAATTTCTTATTATTTCCTATATTCTCTAATTTCCTAATTGAATTCTTATTCAAATTCAAGACTTCGAGTTCTTGGCAATTTTCAAGCCTAGCAATTTTCTCTATTCTATTCATTTCTAAGTTCAAAAGCCTCAAATGCCTCAAATTATTAAGACTTTCATAATCTTTCAATGTATTTTGTGATAAATCCAAAAGAATTAGCTTCGAAAAGCCTCGAAAATCGTTTTTTTCAATGGAATTGATCTTATTCAAGGAAACTATTAAACTTTCTAATTGCGGCAAGGAAGAAAGTCCTTGTAAATCAATGAGATTCTCGAGTTTTAATTCAAGAGATTTCATCGATTTCTGTTGTTTTTCATTGAGTTTTATCAGGAATTCGTTTAAAGACTTCGAGATATTAATATTAGAAGGGAAAAAAGCCTGATTATTGGAGTTTTCATTAGTGAAAATTGGGTTTTTTATGCTTTTTAATCCCCGAATTGATAAGATCAAGCTTTTTATTGACATAGAATCTAGCATTTTCTTTAGGTTTTTCTGGATTTTCTCTAGAAAAAGGTCTAAATCGCATGTTTTCCTTTGATTTTCCTCTTGTTTTATAGTAAATATTAGGCTTTTCATTGGATTTCTCTTATTTTCCTTCATTTTCTCTTCCTTTATCATAGAAAATCCGAGTTTCTTGGAATTTAACAGTTTTTTATAATTAATTATGCATATTTCTTTCGAATTCCTTGGTAATAAGTTCTTTTCATTGGGTATTAATGCTATAGGAATCTCGATTTTCGTGTTAATTTGAATTAAAAGCAGCTTTTCAACGAAATTATTAGGAATTTCTAGAGTTCTTATTGTTTTTTGGCATGTTTTTGCTGGGATTCGATAGTTTTTTAAGGAAAAGTCTAATAAAAGCTGATTTTCCTCGAGTTTCTGGGCATAAAAATCCTCTTTTTCCATACGAAACCATTCATATTCTTGATTAATTCGGCTTTCTTCTTGCTGGGAAATCAAGAACTCTTGAATCTTTTCACGTTTTTTCTTCGGAAAAAAGAGAGTTTCTATGTTTTTTTCTTCTTTTTCAATATTTTTTTCAGGTTTTTCTTCAATTTTAATATTATTTTCTATAAAAGTTGTCCCGTTTTCAGTTATTTCAGGCTTTTTTTCAATAATATGAGTGAAAAGCGCCGTTTCTGCTAATAAAAGCCTGGGTTTTTCAAGAATTTCCTCACTTTTCTCTGGATTTTCATCTTTTTCCTTGAATTTTCCTGTGATTTCCTTAAGATTCTTGATATTTCGCTCGAATTTCTCAAACATCTTCTCATCAACCTTCTTAAATTCCTGCAAATCCTTCCAAGCGTCTAAATCTTCGATATTTTCTTCTTTTTCTAATAAACTTCGATCATTATTTGATTGGAAAGTCTTATTCATAACGCTAGCTCCTTCATTATATTCATAATTATCGAGCTCCGCTTGGATTTTACGTTCCAATTCCTCATCTTCTTCATCCAAATTGCCTTGAAATTGCTTATTTAACAAGGCCTCCATTTATTTTTGAATTTAGTCTGTTTTTTTAATGTTTTTTTTTTCTTAATAAATTCAATGCTTTTGTTCTTAAACTTCAGATAAATAAAAAGTAGAGAAATCCATATTTTTATAATTTTCATGCATATTTAAAAAAAAACAATACTTATTATAATTTTGAAAAGAAAAAACAATAATTTTTTACACTTTTGAAAAGAAATTTCTTTGAAAAATTCAAAAACATAAAGAAGAAATTATTTATTTGAAAGCGAAATTAAAGAAATTATATAATTTTCAAGAAAAATTAGAGTCTGGAAGGAATTTTGGAAAACCGATTCCATGTCTTTTTCTGTTGATTGCCATGCATTTTTTAATACAAAAGGGTCTTGGGCTGGTAAAACATTAAACACTCGAAGAAGCTCCAGAAAGACCTTTCTTATCTCATAGGAAATCAAAATATAATTGCTCCGATTGTCAAAATTCTTCAATGAATTTAGATTCTCCAGATTCTTCATGAGGCCGAGCCCTTTCTCAATTAATTTATTAGCAATCTCAATAGTTTTCAATTTGGTTTGAAGGTCCTTTTCCAATATGAAATCCTTATATTTATCGATCAATTCGAATCGTTTGTCAGCGTAGATTCGACTATTTATCTCAGAATTCAAAGAAAGTATATTGTTTTCTTTAAAAATGGTAGCGGTTTCAGGGAAAATCTCAATTTCCTCAACATTTTCCTTCTGATCCTGGTTAAATAAGGACTTGAAGAAACCAAACGGATTGCTCGTTGTTTGATTGAAATCCGAAGCCCATACGTTTTTTTTTGGGTTTTTCAAATTCATTAAAAAATTTTGGTTTTTGAATTTTTGGAAATGTTTTGAAGAAAAACTTATATAAAAAAAAAATTTTAGAAAATTACTTTACTCTTTCAAAATTGCAAGCAAAAAAATAAAAATTCTCATTTGTTTTCAAAAAAAAAAAACTAATAATACATAATTCGAATATAAAATACGATATTATTCCAAGAAAACCCACTTTAGAATGCAACAAAATAATACGATCCATCCCCCATCCAACCTCCAAAATAACCTTTATAAAGAATACAAATATAGGTTTAACATTAAATCTGATAAATCCCTAAATCTCTAATGGTTAAATTAATAGATTTATTGCAACAGCAGTTTTTGCTTTACCAAATCTCATGAATGCCATTATGTGGGTTACTTGTTCTCCGATATCAAAAACGTTGGAAACTGTTCGAATCCTTTATAAAAAAACAAGACGGGTTAAAAAATATTTAAATAGGCTTATGGTGTTGATGGTTTTACAGTAAACTTTGCTTCAACAATATATATGATAACATATATCCCTATAAATTTCCCAGCAGAATACATATTAGATGATGTTTCATTGAAATTGGGGGTAATTTAATATTTTTGTTTAAATTTCTACATTATTTTTAGATTTTTTTGGGGTCAGCCTTCACAATTGTTGGGGCATGGGTCAGAATCGCTGTGAATTCAAGTTTCACATGGGTTATTATCGGCCAAACTTTAAACGGTATTGGCCAGCCGTTCATTTTGAATTCCCCTGCAAAAATCGCAGCAGTTTGGTTCAAGCCAGAAAAAGTTTGTTTTTAGCAACTATTTATAAAATCAAAAAAATTAAATTAGAGAGTTATGGCAACAACTCTTTTATCAGTGATCAATGTTTTGGGAGTGGGAATTGGCTTTTTAATCCCAGGAGCCTTTGTCACTGACGGTAAATCTATTGATGAGACTAAAGATGACTACTTTTCATTGCTGATGACGGAAGCAATTATGGCGACTATTATGATTGCTCCAGTGTTTTTGTTGTTTAGGGAAAAACCACCAACACCTCCCAGGTTTTTTAATTGTTGGATTGGAATATAAATAGAATGGTAGTTTCGCAGCAAAAACGAAGAAACTATCATTTAAAGTTTCAATGATGGCAGCCCTTAAAAACAGAAGTTTCATATTTCTCCTGATAACTTTCTCTTTTGTGATGGGAAATTATAACTGTTTAGCTACTATTATCGACCTTTTGATCAAACCATTCGGATATGATGAGGTACATTTCCAGATTTATTGTTGTTTTTGAATATTTTGTCATATTATATCAGGAAAATCTTTATATTTTTAAATAGAATAAATTAATTATGTAATTTTATCTAAAATTATTTTGAAATACTTGTATTTAGAGTGACAGTGGAGTTCTTGGTGCTATTATGATAGTTGCAGGTTTAGTCGGAGCGGGTTTTTTCGGTTGGTATGTGGAAGTATCCAAATTATATAAGAGGAGTATTCTAATTTGTTTGATTGGGTTTATGTCTTCGATTTTCATGTTGGCCTTTGTTCTCTATTCTGGAAACATCATATGGAATGGATTTGCATGCTTTTTAATGGGTTTTATGGCACTGCCCTTATTGCCTTTATGTTTTGATTTGGCTTGTGAAATCACTTTTCCTGTTGGTGAAGCCTTTACTACAGGATTATTGATGACAGGGGGACAAATAGTTGGAGTTGTTGAAGTAATCATTAAATTGCATCGATTTTTTATGTTATTTTTTAAAAAGGTTCTTATTTTTGATTTTGCGTTTTCAGGAAATGAAAAAATTAATAGTGTAGAGGCATTGGTAATATTATTCGGATTGACCTTTTTGGGTTTGGTCTCTTGTTTTTTTATTAAGCAGAATTTAGTGAGATCAAACAAAGAATGCGTACATGAAAACGTGAGACAAAGTGTGCTTTCGCATCGAGGAAGCCAACTTTAAAAATAAAACAAAAAAAAACGTATTTTTTTATAAATATTCGATTTTTTCTTTAAAAATACGGACAACCCCGACACCCAAAAAAAAAATATTTTTTTTTTTTCAGACTTTTGTATTAATTTTTAAATCCGCGATTAATTACTCTATCTTTAATTTATTATTAAGTTTTCTTTTAATTTCCTTCCAAAATCATCCTGTTATTCCTTTTTTCTTTGCCAAGGAAATTCTCTTTTTCTTCAAATTCTCCTTGGCCTCCTTTCTTTTTATCTCGGTTTTTCAACACCACCCTATCAACTTTCGAAAGTCCATCAACAAACGAAGTTTTAAACAAAACATTTGCGTTATTAAACATTCCATCCTTCAATGAAATTAAAATGAATTGAGACTGTGAAAAGTGTTGGCTTATCATTGCCCCTTTTTAAAATATCATTATTTTACTTATAATAATAAAAAAAAAATTACCTATGTTCTCAGTGTGGGAGAGATCCAAAGCAGCGTCAATTTCATCTAAAATGTAGAAAGGAGCTGGTTTGTAGAGCAAAAGAGAAAGAATGAACGATAACGCCAACAAGGACTTCTGACCACCACTCAATTCAGAGATATTGTTTTTCCAAGCCCCATTGAATGAAACTCCTATAAATATTTAATTGAATTTATAAAAAATGAAAAAAAAAGACCTAATTCAAGTCCATCACTTAAATCCTTTCCTTCCATTTTCTGGATTTTCGCAAAAGCCCCTGGTAACAACGTGGAAAAAATTTTCCCAAAATGCTCATTTACACACAAATAGCATTTTTCCAATGCTTCCTGTTTCTTTTTATCAAGCTCCTCCATATTCACATTCAAAGTCACTTTGTCTGATTCCAGGATCAACCTTTTATCTATCAAATCTTTGAATTCTTTCTCCACCTTTTCGCTCATTGCTTCAACCTTCAAATTCACTCTTTTTTGCAGGTTTTGTTGATCTTGCTTTATCCTGAAGTATTCCTTTTCTTTTTCATTGATGTCGAATTTTTCGAAATCATATTCATTATCTGGCACCCCTTTTTAAAAATTTTATATTTAATAAAATTTCAAAAAGTTTTAATATAAAACCAAAAAAGTCCTTTTCATCGTTTATAAAAGGAAAAGCTTTCTCTAGATTCCTTAGGTTTTCTTGCATGTCTCTTGACTCCTTCAAGTTTTTATTCAAAGCACTCTCGTTTTTCTTCAGTTCTTTCTCATTGTTTTCCAATTTTTGCATGATTTTATTCTAAATAAACAAATTTAACTCCGCTTCAAAATCCATCAAATTTTACTTTTTCCTCGTTCAAAGAATTTAATTTCCCATCAACTGCAATCATCTGGTCATTTAATTGCCTTTTTTCTTCCTAAATCCAAAAAAATAAATAATTTTTCCTTATATAAAAATAATAAATACCATCAAAAGCTCAAAATCCTTTCGAATTACAGTTAACTGTTTCTTCTTCTCCGCATAATTATTCTTCAATTCATCGTATCCATTCTCCCCATTCACTAAATCCAGCTCCAACTTTTTCACCTCCGCTTCTGTATTATCCCTATCTACTTCCGATTTATATATCTGTTTCTTCAGTCCTGCTATTTCCTCATGCAATTTCCCAATCTCACTTTCGATTTTCTTTGCTTTCCCCTTCCAAACTTCTGGCATATTCTTTGATTTACTGTTGCTGCTATTTACAAAGCTCTGCTTTTCCTGTTTTAATTCATCAATTTCTTTAGCATATTTCTGATCCATTTCTGATAATTGTTGAATTTGTTCTCCAAATACCAAAAGATCATTTTCCAAAGCTGTGTGCTTATCTTGCATTTTGGCGTTGGAGTTCTGCTTCATTTTTTCTTTCAAAAGGTTCAATTTCAAGGTTTTCGACTCCAAATCGTTTTTTAAATTCGTCAGGTAATCTTGATCCTTTCGGAGTTTAGCGATTTTCTCTTCTAAAACTCGCTGATCCTTACGCATGTCCTCAATTTGTTGACTTATGGTTTTGTATTCTTCTTGTTTCGCGAGAATGGATTGACCTGGGTCCACATAACCTCCAGTTAATGTGCCATTGGGGTCAAAGATATCACCATCAAGGTTTACACAACGTTTGCGAATTTGAGGATGGAAAGCGATTTTTTTGGCTACCTCAGTATTGTTGCAAATAAACTGAGGAAAAATACATTTTATGAGTAAAATTATAATCACAGGAAAAATTAAATATTTTCATAAAGAAATATATAAAGAAAATCTAAAGATCATCATAATTAATTGACATATCATATAAATAAAGAAACAAAATCAATATTAATAAATTTTTACAGTATTGCCGAAGACATATTCAATGGAGTTCATAATTTCTTTATCGAAATGAACAAGTCTTGAGGCTGGAATAGCGAAACCTCCCATTCCCTTTGCTATATCAGCTGCCATGGCTGCAATCTTATCAAACAATAAAAATTTAAAATTTAAATAATATTTACATTTTCATTGATAGGTTGACCTTGAATTTTGTTATTTGGGATGAGATAGACATGAGTGCTGAAACATTCTTTTTTCATTAACATTTTCGCCGTGTTTTCAGTGTCGACTATGATGTTGAAGATTCTTCCACCAGCAGATTGTTCCAATGCACGAATATGTTTATTATCAATGGCGGAAATCAATTGAAAAACTTTGCCTTTTACCTTTCTTCGATCAAAGTTGGGTTCAGGGTCTCTATACTATATAAAATTTACAAATAAATTCATGCCATTTTGTTATTAATTACTTTTAATTGGAACTGCCAATTCTTCTCAGTGATATTACTTAACTCATGATTTTTCCTCATAATCTCCTCATCAACCCTGCGTTTCTTCTCAGATAACACATTCAAATCACCTTGGATCTCGAAATCTTTAAAATTAATCAATGAAACAAATGTTGCCAAAAAAAAAATTACTATTGATATCCACATCCAATTTATCAATCTCATTTTGCAAAATTTCTACATTTTTTGCCTCATTTTTTCTAAGTTTTTAATGAAAAATCATTCACAAAAAAAAAAAATACCTGCTATTCAAACTGTTATCTACCATGCCTTTCTCCATTTCCAACTGTTCCTTAATCTGACTCACCTTTTGTTTCAATCTCACGATATAATTCTGATTTTCCTGATATTTTTTCTCAGCTTGCTCCAATTGCTTGCCCACAGCTTCCCCAGCCTCTTCGAAATTATCCACTTTTGCTCCTTGAAGATTCCTTTTGACTTCTTCCCATTGTGCCTTTTTCTCCTTTAAAGTTGATTCATAAGTCTTCAAAGTAGTATTTGAAAACTCGATCCATTGCACCAACTTCGCCAATTTGGCATTGTTTTCTTTTTTAGACACCTCTATATTACCGAGATCTTTCTCGTAGCTGTCCAGACTCTTCATCATATTCTTTATTTCGGCTTCCATTTGTGTGATTTGTTTCTGTTTCTCATTGAATTTTTCTTCCAGAATGTTTCTATGTTCCCCTGAAATTTTGCTTTCCCTCTTCTCAGATTCGTAGGCAATCATTTTCTTCTCAACGCGAGAGGCTTCACTCAGCAGATTTTCCTTTGATTGTTTCAGCTCAGCGTCGATGCTTCGTATCTCCGTGATTTCATCAAACAGCTTCTGCAGGAATTTTGTTTTGGTGAAGTATTCATAGGCTGAAATAATTTTGTTAAGGCTTGTGAGCTGTAGCTCACCAGATTTCCAAAGCAAATAGGTGTCTTTTTCCTTTAAAAATTGTTTCGTTTTTCAAATAAATAGAAAAAATAGTTACCTTCTTTAATTTTTCCATCTGAGGTTCAATCTCCCGTTTCAAAAGCTCGTGGATCTCACGTAGCTTTTCCTCTTTTTTCTCGATGATGCGTTTCGATTCTTTCTTCTTGTCGTTATATAATGAAGTTCCTATTTTATTATTTTTTTCCATTTCTAAAACTTAATAAAAACCTGCTGTTTCTTCAAGCATTGAAATTAGTTCAGTGGGCTTCAGGTTTAAAATCTTGGTAATTCTGCCTTGGGCAACTAGGAAATGAGGATTGTCTATGTTTAATTGGACGCTTTTGAACAGGTTCTTGATTTTGGTGTTGGATTCACTATGTCCATTGAGGAAATACTTGCTTTTGCCAGCACTGATCTATTATTTTATGTTAAAAATGTTATAAATCTAATGGTACTTGTCTTGTTATGTTGATGATATCACAATCTTCATATCCATTTGGGGAGTTTTTCTTATCGGAATTATCTAAAATCAAGGTAACGATCGCTTTTGTAACACCAGCATGACCAAATTTATAGATTAATTCTTGTAGATTGTTGACTCTTGCCTAAAGTTTGCTTAGTAATTAAAAAAATGGATTATAAATTACCAATGATAATTGGGTCAAGCCCAAAACGAAAAGAATTGCATCTAAGATATTGGATTTACCAGAACCATTGAGCCCGGTGATGGCATTGAACTGGGGATCAAATCCCTTGATGACTGTTCTAGTGGCATAACTTTTAAAACCTTCAATGATGAGTTCTTTGATGTACATGAATGATGTTGGTTTTTTTTTTGGAAATTTGTTTTAGTTTGAAATTTAAAGCGCTTAAAAGTATTTTTAAAATCGCATGGAAAAAAAATTAAAATCCTATTTAATTAAAAAATTTCCTTATGTTTCTTCTAATTTTTTGAACTTTAATTTTGAAATAATCTTCTCTAAAATGATTAATAAAAATTATATAAAAAAACCAAAAAATTAAAATACTGTCCTAATCAAATTCAAACCTCGAACTTTAAAATTTTATTCCGAAATAAAACCTTTTAACAAATCGAAAAAATATAATTTATCTTTCATAAAATTTTCTTGATGAGACTCTGCAATCTTATTGGCTGCATCCTCATGTTTCCCACCTGGTTTGGTGGAAATTGCATGTGGTATTGTATGCTTTCACCATGTGCCATGGGCCTCCAACAACTCAACAAAAGCAGCCCTCTTCGAATGATTTTACTTGCCATTTTCATTTGTCCGATTATTGCAATCGTCGGTTGTTTGCATTGGATCTGTGGAATACCGAAAACTATTGATGCTATGAGCAATTTCATCGAAGGCGATCCAGAAAGTGGGTTCAAAAATCTGGTGATTCCTGAATCGCACAACGAGATGGTAGATAATGGGCATAGTTGCATGGATAAGGTCTTTGCTTGCTGACATTTAAAATATTTTTGTGATTTTTTTTAACGTTAACATTTGGAAAAAAATCGCATTTAAATAAAAAGAAAAAACAGGCTTTTTGAAAAAAAAAATGAAATTTTTAAAGACAATGAAATTAACAGAAAGCGCGGGTTGAAGCATTTGATTTTTTTCAAATTAAAAAAATTCTATATCTTAATTTTTCCTCTTAAAAAAGCAAAATAAAATAGCTTTGAGTTATATTTTCTTTGAATAAATTTCAAAATAACAAAATCCTACTTTTAAGTTTATGAAAATTTGGAACTGCTTTGCGTGCGTTTGTGGTTGTTGCTCTCTTTGCAACTCTAATTGCTATTGGTATCACCTTTCTACGTGTGCAATGGGTGTGGCTCAACTAAACAAAAGCCATGGCGTCCGTTTGATTCTATTTCTCATTTGCATATGTCCCATTGTTTGTATTGTTGGACTGATTCATTGGATTGTCGGGATCCCAAAATCAATAGAGCAAGTTAGTGCATTTCTTGAAACAGATGATGTGGAAGGAGGCTTTCAAAAAATCATCATTCCGGAGGGTCATAACTCAGTTATTGATAAAGCAAATGACATGATTGATAAAATATTCAAATGTTAAAACTTTTTTAATTTTTTTTTTTAAGTTAACAAAGAAATAAGTCCCATAAAATTTTTCTGGAATTTATGAGAGACTATAATTTAGAAAAGTATTGAAAGTGTTTAAGCATTGTGTAAAAAAAAAGTCAAAGGGATTAGCTATAATAATGTCCTTCAAATGTACATTATTGAAATCAATTTGACCAGAACGATTATTCAATTGTCGCTTTTGGTTTATACATTAAATCATGAGTTCCCAAACGAATATACAACTTTAAACCTAATTTTTTTTAGTTCAAACTTTTCTTTTTTAAAAATAAGACCTTTTTTTCAAAATATTTATATTTAATATATCCGACAACAAAAAAATGAGATGTTTAAAATCCTTGAATTCTTTTCAAATAAAAAATCACTTTGTAAAATTTTTCTCCGAAAACAAATCAGACCTCAAATCAAGACTGATAAAAAATTCGCTACTTTATGTCAATAAATTAGGTTTCTCATCAATTTCTCTTTAGATTTTTATATATATTTTGAAAAAGGTTGGAATGAAAAACCAATAATAAGCGCATGTTTGGATATGGACCTTTCATCTGTTTAATTTTTCTTTAAGAATAAATAATGAAAATTTCTTTATTTCAAGGCCTCTGGAAGAATTTTATCAAGAGGACCTTACGATTTGATAAATTATTTGCATGAAGAATGGAAATCGAAAACTTTGCAGGAAATAAAATCTCCGCAATTTGAAAAGTAAAAAAAATATATAAAAATAAATGTTATAAAATCAGAAAAAAGTAGCACTTCTGTCGAAGAAAAGATTAGATTGGCTTTGGAAACTCGATTAAAATATCAGATTCCATACATTAATCGATGGAATGAAGTGGATTTTTTAAAAATTTAAAATATGCATCTAATAATAAAAAAATACTAGGTAATGGCAATTGGTTTACACCCAGAAAATATCAAAGACACAGCTACTAGTTTATGGACTTTGGTAGATGATATTTTATTCACAGTCAAGGACAAAGCGATTGAGGTTGAAAATTAAAGAATAACTCAAAAGCTTTATTATAAAATAAAGAGCGAATGGTATTTGAAAAGGGTTGTAATCCTGAAAATTTACATAGTAACAGGTAATTTTTTTAAAATTCTTAATTTCATATGGAGATGAAGAACTTTTTATGTTAACTGATAAATCTGAACATTTTACTGAAACCTGGAGTTTTCTAAAAAGAAGGTTCGAGGATAAGGAATGGCTTGATGATAAATTGGGCTTTGTAAAAATAATTTTTATATGACTTTAAATTTTTTTATAGGGTCAAAATTTGTTATCAGCCAGTATTGGTGGACTTTTTAGCTTATTATCAGTTTTTAAAGGATTTCCTCAAAAACATGAAGTAGATATGGAGGAAATGAAAAAAGCTCAGGAAAAAGAGGAAAAAGACTCGAAAATATAAAAAATCAACAGAATTTCTTATTTATTAAAATAAAAATAACATTCTACATTTTTATTTCAAAGAACAACAAACTGCCATTTTGTATATATTAGGATCCAACATTTCGTTCTTATTGGCTTCATTTTCTTCATAATCTCGTGTCCATATTTCTGTATTCAATCTAAATTATAATTAAAATATTTTTTCCAACTAATAGATAAAATATCAAACCTAAACCATCCCATAATTCGAGCCACATGATATCCCCCTGAGTAAAGTTCCTTGATAGAACACAAATGATAACTTTCAGCACAAGAATTCAGAGCCTAAAAAATAAAAAAAATAAACTTAAAAAGAGGATATTTTTAAAAAACATACCTGATTATAATTGCAAGAATCACATCCCAAAAGAGCAAAATCCTCCGACCACAAAACCAGAGCAGGTCCGCTTAGAATTTTGATATCTCTCATTTTCAACATAGTGTTATAAACTCTTAAATCATCCAAATACATCATCGTCCCTAAATGCCAATTATCTTTGCCAATATTGAAAGGACCTTTATTATGCTAATAGTCTTATTTAACACTTTAACAAAGGTAATAAATTTTACCATCACCGACCCTTTCAAAATCACTTGATTATCTAATATTCCATTCACATACAAATGCAGCAATTGTAAGGAAAAAGATACGGCAATATGAGTCCATCTCCTCATAGGAATGACACTTTTTGAATCAAGTCCTTCATTTGGATTCTGATCAGTGCTTAATCTTATATGAAGTCTCCTTTCCTTTGGCCATAACATGACTGTAGGTGTTAAATCTCTAGTTGTATTGCCTTTATGTAATATGGTTCTCCAACTTCCTGTTGAATCCTTTAATAGAAAGACCCAAAAAGCTATGGTCATATCCTCGGATTCGTAAATTTTATTATGACTGATGTTTGAATAGGTAAATCCGTCAAAAAAAGCTGAATACCCCTTACCACCTGAAAAAATTAAGTTTTGTGGTAATTTATTTGAACTACCGGATTGAGGACCAACTTCGGGAGGGGGGGTCATGTGATTTGAGGTCCCTGAGTAGTCTAGGGAATATTTATCGTCAAATTTCCAATGACCAATCAATTCTTTTGGATTATTGTCACGGGCGAAAACTTTTATTCCATTAGCAACGCAAACTGTATTTTCAACATCTAGACAATCGGCTCTTTTAGGAATTTTTGACAATTAAAAAAAAAATTGAGAAATTTATTTATAAAATTCAACTTCAAAGATGGATCCACCTCTTGTTCCTGAGCTTGTGTGAGATGGAATATGAAAAAAACAAAAATCAAAGGAAAAATTATTTTTTTCATTATTTTTTTTATGTTTAAAAAATTTCAATAAGACTCAAAAAACGACTAAAGTTGAGTTAAATTTCTGAGGTCATTTTTATTTTTTTTATAGCTTTTTTTAACAAAATACTTAAATAAATTTTATTCAATACCCTTCAAATTAAAGATGTTCGCTTCCCTTTATCTTCTTCTCTCTATTTTCATAAAAGGCTATATATTGAGTCACCATTTGGTTCACCTGTGTTGACATCTCATTGGTGAGTTGCGACCTCACCCATTTCCTATACACCAACACCAAAAACAAAAAGAATACCACCAGGCAACTGATCACCAAAATCAAAATCAAACTCACATTCAAGCCTTCACTATGTTCGTTTTTTTGAATTCCCAACACTTCATAGCAATTTTCAGGAATCTTATCTTGAGGAAATGTGGCACATACTGCCTCAAACACATTCCTGCCTTCAATATTTCCCCTATAAGAAATATTATTAATAGTGACGGTAGGCCAAAATTGTATCCCCATCATTCTAATGGCTTTAGTCTCATTGCCCAAGATTACATTATCATCAGTTGTATAATCAAGCTCCTTATTCTTCTTGATGAAGCTTCCCTGGAAACAATCATTCACCTTAACAGAATCAATGTTCAACTCTTTCATCAACTTAAGGGAGCAATCTTCCACCACCTGAATCTCTATACATTCACTGTCGAACTTCATCATATAATTCCACCATAAGTCAGGATGAGTACGGTGAATGCAAATTTGTCTCAGATCCTCCAGAACCACTTGAGCTCCAGTGGCTGGACCTCTGCCATCAGGGTCAATGCAACAATATCTCCCGCCAGAAATACAATTGTCTGGAGTTTCTGTGGTATAATTGTTTCTGGCACATACATCACAAGTCCAAATATTGTAATGAGGCACAAATTTTGATCTATCTGAGATTTGGCGGTAGAACTTCTCATATTCTCTAACCAATAGAAAGCTGTTTCGGTTCGAAGTGGAGAGCCAGAAAGAGTACTCTATATCAGAAAGTTGCAGCATATCGAAGGTCAATGTTAAGACAATATCATTTCTTGAGGGATCTGGTGAGGTTAAGAATGACGTTAGCTGATTTCCATCTTTCTGTGTGATGAAAATTGAAGGGATCCGCAAAGTATATGAATAACCATCATCCGTCATCGTTATATCTTCTGAGAACTCATCTCTGTCGTCCATGATCACTGCGATCTTAGCTCCGAATAACTGAGCATATTTCACCTTCGTGACAAACGTACAATTTCCACGCTTTATCAAAAGAAACGGGGACTCATTTTCATCTTTGGTCACATTCAAACGAATTGGGGAACATGCGTCGATTGGGTCAGAAAGCTTCAAGGGACCTATTAAAGTCCTACCGTAGGGAATGTGGCCGAAATTGGCGAGTGAGTATTTTATAGTGCTGCTTGAGAATTCCTCAATAAGGGAAATTGGATAATAGATTTTCAGCTCGCCGAAACAGAAGGATATCAGGGAAAGAAACAAAAATGTGAAAAACATTTGAAAGGACATGAAATTGTGTTTTTTGGGGTATGATCGGAATTTAATTTTCAAAGGATTTAATTTAGTTTTTGCAATTGGGGGATTTCAAATTTTTTTTGCTTGAAGAACTTTTTTTGTTATTTAATTTTAAAAAAAAGTATTTTATGAAATGTTTTATGTTTCATTAATAAAATATTTTTTTTCATATATATTTTCATGAATAAACTAAAAAACTTTTTTTTAATTTAAACATTAAACATTTTTATTATTAAATTTCGGAAACTTAATACAAATTCCTTCCTTAATTATGAAAATCTCTTAATTAAAAACAAAATCAACATATTAATGGATTTTTAGATAGGTTCGGAAGTTTCTTCCGATTTGAAATCCTATAAAGTAAATTTTAGAAATAGAAGGAAAATTGTTTCAGGATTCACAATTTCTCTATAAATAAAATTGAAAAATCGTCCAAAGAGCATTCAACACTTGTTGTTTTTTCTCTTTTTTCTGATTTGATTGCGCATGATTGAAAAAATAGACTTTTTCTCTCTAATTAGTTCCAGAATTCTTTTGCTTTTATTGGCAAAGTCTTTTTTTATTCCAGAGTTGATTTTAGCTTTGAAGCAAGATCCAGTGAAATTGCTTGAAAAATTCTCCTCTTTGATGTTTTGGCCCCGCTTTTGAATGAATTTCGCTTGGAACTGTTGTTCATGATAGTAGTGGCTTTGCTTATTTTTCTGACAATACATTGTAAAATGATTATAAAAAGAAAAAACATTGCGGGTTTCTTCTTCCTCCTCATCGCTGCTGGAATCCTCTTCAAAGAACTCCTTAAAGACTTTCTCGAACTCATTCGAACAATGTTCGGGGCGGTTTTTGGCTTGATCTAAGAAACTGCCTTCATTTTTGTCGAAAGAGGTCTTGATTTTAAAGGCGGAGTTGAAAAAATTCTGGAAATTGGAGTTCTGGTTCTTGTAAAGGTGATAGTCGTCAGCACCGAGAAAATTGTAAAGGTTCCTTTGGTCAGCGTTAGAAAGCACTTGGTAGGCTTGGTTGATTTCGTTGAAGCATTGCGCGTTTTCTAGTTTATTTTGTTGATTTTTGTCCTTTTTTTGGAAAAAAATCAACTAAAATTAAGAAAATTTAGTTACAGGATGGAATTGGACCGCTCGACTATAATATGCCTTCTTGATGTCTGAAGAAGAGGCTTCTTGCTTGATACCTAATAATTCATAATAATTGCTTTTTGTATTAATGTGTTGCTGTTGAGACATTTCACGAACAGGTTGTGGTCAAAGAAAGTGTGCTTCGATAATTTTTGAGATGTTTTTTGTTTTTATTTTAATTTCCTACCTTGGTTAAGCTGTTTATTAATAGTTTGGGGACTTTTTTTTTACATTCTAGATCTTTCTAAAATGGAATTTGCTCGCGATTTTTTGAAAATAAATCTATAAATAGGGATTTCGCAAGATTAGGGATTATTATTAGAACAAAGCAATAAATAAAAACGGTTAATTTAATTTCAAATTTTTTAGAATGTTCTTTTTCAAGAATTAAAAAATTTATTTCTGACAGTGTTTTTCAAATTTTCTCACAATTTTCTTTTAAAAAAATTAAGAATTTTAAGTGGAATCTCAAAAATATTAGAAGGAAAAAAGTTAAATTTATTAAATTTGTTTTTTTGGAATTTCTTCAAAAATTGTTTTTTTTTTAAAAAAAAAAATTAATTTAAAGGAAAAAACAAAATTTTCTAAAAAAATTATTATTATTTTCTGGGAAAAATTTCTTTAAATTACAAAATGCAAAAAGAAGAAGTGACCATGATTTTGCAAAATCCTGATGGCACAATTCAAATCGGGACCCAGCCACAATTTAAGAACAAGAACGTGCTACAATGTTGGAAATGCAAGGTTAAATTAATATACGACGCCGATGCACAATACGTGAAATGCAGTTGCTGCAATTCCATGAGTCAAGTCCCCGGCAAGCCAGCTCCTGAGAACGTCGTGGTTGTGCAATGTGCTGGATGCAGGGTTCCTTTAAAGGGAAGAGCAGATTCATATGCAATTCAATGTCCCTTTTGTAGAACTGTGACTTGTTTATAAATTATACAAAATCAATATTTTTTTTTTCGTCTTTTCTTTGCAGAATTTTTAAATTTAAAATTTATGGTGGTGAGGAGGTGAGGGGTGGGGGGGGGGGGTTAAGGGAGGTGTAATGTATTTATTTTTTATTTTGATAAAAAAATAATTTATTTATGGTTTTAAAACAAATACAAATGTATAAAACATAAAAAATATTTAAACTTAACAAACTAAAGCTTCATTTGCTCTGGTTAATCTTTGGATGTTCAATAAAATATTTAGAACCTCTTTTATTTCTTGAATTTCTCTTCCTTCTCTACTTTTTGTTAATAATAATATTATATTTATTTTAATTTCAAAAAATTAACTTTTTTTCTGATGAAATTGAAAAATTTTTTGTTTGTGCAAAGGAATTTTCTTTATTGTTGTTAGAAAAATATTGCGAATTTTTTGAAAAGCTTAAAAAGAAAAATGTTTTATTTTTTGTTTTAAATGTTTTTTACCTAGTGCGGCTGGTTTCATTCTCTTTATTATCATTTGTTCTTTGCTTTCTAAAATATATATTCAAACAAAAAATGAATTAAAAATTAAAAAGACCTGGCAAACTCAGCAATTTTATTTTCCAATTGTCCTTTTTTTTTGAAACTCCTCAACTTGTTATTGACTTGGGAAAGTTTTTCTATTAATTTCTTTGATTTTTCCTTTCCCTCAATTTGATTTCCTATAAATCTAATTTTATTTTTTTAAGGGCCAGATTTTAACTTATATCTATGCTATGAGTATCAAACGAAAATGATTTTTCACATTCGATAGCTCTCTCCTGAATATTTGAATTAATTTTCTTCCCATTTTTTTCACTTTCCTTACTTTGCGTGAAAACCTTTATTGGTTTTATCTGTCTAAAAGAAGAATTTTGATTCTGCAGGTGATATTTTGGTAAAACATTATCATTGGGAGTTAACTGTGGTGTTAAATGAAAGAAATCATTGAAAATTATTTCTTTCGTCTTTATTGGAATCATTCCGAGAACTTCTTGTGAAACATATTTACTTGTATTTGATTTCGAAGGAGTTTGCATTTTTTCTAAAAAATTTTCATTCAAATTGCCGATTAACCCCGAAAAATTCAAATCTTCTTCATTTTTTTCAGAAGAGTCCTTATTTCTAAAGCTTGGAAGAAAAAAATCTTGATCATTTTTGTCATTTTTCATTAATCCATCGTTTAATTTTCCTTCTTCTATGATTAAAATAGGCCCATAATAAATTTTCTCTTTCTCAGTTGAATTATCACCAAAGCTATCATCAAGATGATTAATCTTTGTTGCTGAAGAACTGCGATAATTTTTGAAACTTTTGGGGTTTTCATGACTTGAAACAGTTTTTTTAATTTTACCTCTATGGGACTTCAAAAAATCTATGATGTTCTCTTTTTCAGGACAGTTTTTCGTTCTCTTCACTTCTGCGAAAAGTTTTTCTTGTTTTTGTTGAGCAAATTCCTTCAAACTCTTTAAAATATCTTCTGCTTTCTTTTCCTCTACAGTTTTGACAACTCCTGGCTTCGACTCTGAACAAGAGTAATGATGTTTTATAATTTTTGGATTCATATCGGAAATTTGATTATTTCTGGATTCTTCTTTAGTTTCTTTAATGATCTCTTCCTCAATTTTCTGATTAGTTTCTAAAATTACAAGTTGAGGTTTTTCGCAATTTCCTTTTTCAAGTGGCACTGTAACAGTGCTGGAGAGATTTATTTCATTTAAAATTAAATTTGGGGGCTCTTTTTTAAGAATTGGATCTTCTTTTTTGATTTTCGTTTTTGTTTCCTTTAATTCTTCAAGCAAGTTTCCAAGGGAATTTATTTTGCTTTCAAGTAAAATTTTGAAATTTGACTTGTTTTTTGCCGACTTTTCCTCTTCTTTTGGATCATTATTTTTCTGATCTTTTTCATCATTTTTCTTATTAATTTCCTCTTTTTTATGATTTTTATTCTCAATATTGATTTTTCCGGGTAGTTTCAAATCAAACTTCGGTTTGTTCTTTGAAAAAGAAATATTTTTTTTAATTTCTTCAGAATTATTCTTTTTTTCCTCTTTCTCATGCAAAGCCTCTTTCTTCTTTTCACATTTTTCCTCTTTTTTCATATTTCTGTTTTTGATCTCCTCTAATGTCTTTTCAATGCTTTGCTTCATTTCACAAATGCTTATCCTCCGATTATTTTCCTCGTTTTCACCATTTCCACTTGTGTTAATCTCTTTCTCTCCACTTTCACATACTGAATTCTCTTCAATAATTGCTTCCAAATCGGCTGCTATTACATGAATTTTTGGATTTCCCAGACTATCATATAAACCAACCATGTTTTTATTTAATTTCATCAAACGATTTGTTATTTGTTGGTCCAACTCCAGGATTTTTTCCTTCATGTCAATTTGATGAAGGTTTTCTTTTTCAAACTCATGATGTTCAAATATGTGAACATTTTTCTCCGGTTTTTTTAAATCGAGAGGTTTTAAATTTTTCAAGGAGAGCTCAGGAGTTTTCGGATCGACTTTGAGAGTTCGAGAATTAATACATTTGTCGATTTTATTGTTGAGTTCATGGAGGGATTTTAACTTTTGAAGCGAAATAATTTTTGGAGAGAGAGAAAAAAATACATTGTTAGGATTCGAGGTTTGAGCTGAAGGGGAATGATTCATGTTTTAAAATAAACGTCTAGTTTAAAAAAATCGCATTTAGGAAATTTTGTTTTTTTTCGTTAATTTTTCTAGAATTTGCCTATTTTTTTTTGGTAGGTTTTGATTTGCTTTACATATTTTTTCTAAATTATTTTTTTTTTTAAATTACCTTCATAAAAATAAATTATTGTTATTTTTTATTTTTAATTTGTTTTTTTTAAAAGAAAAAAAACTTTTTAAAAATTTAAATCAATAAAAAATTGTTTAAAACAAACTTGTTCTTGAACATTATTTCTTTTATTTTTTCTATTTTTTCTATTTTTTTATTTTTTTATTTTTCTATTATTTTATTTTTTCTATATCTCATCATTCAATACATTTTTTCTAACAGTCCTAACGAATCCCTCAAAACTATGATCAACCATTCCACTGCAGCTCTATTTTCTCTTTCGTACTCCACACATTTCAAAATCAAAATCCGTAAAAATTTCATCATATGTTTTGGACCCTTGTTCTTCACGATATCTTCATATAATCTCACTTTGTAAGTTCCCTTTGTGTATTTTTGTTGTAATAAATTCAGATGACTTCTTCTGAAATCGACTAAATAATCATCAAAAAGTAAATCTGCAACAACCACTCCAAATGAAAAGACATCAATCCTGGAAGAGTAGGGAATTTCATCGAAAAAAATTTCAGGAGGAGCAAAAGGCAATGTTCTGCCAGGCTTATGTTGCCTATTGTATGCAGGATTGTTTGGTTCATATTTCAAAGATTCACCAAAATCAATGATTTTTGCCACAAAGTTTTTATGAAGCTTGATAAAATAAATATTTCTTTTTTAAAAAATCAAAATTTTACCAATATATTGCCTGGCTTCAAGTCCAGATGAGCTATATTATTATCTTTTAGAAATTTTAACCCTTGTGCAGTTTGATAAAGTATGAAAATTTTGGTGTTCAAGCTAATTGTCGACCAATATAGACTCTTGAATTGATCCAGGGATTTATATGAATAGTACTCCATCAACAATGAGTCATCGTAATTATCTGCTTTGTACCAATAATATTTTCCAATGAAAGGATTCTCTTTATTTTTCAAGGTTTCTCTATGAATACGAAAAACATCATTAGAAACTTTAAATTTTTTATTAGTTTTACAATATTTTCTTTTCATTGTCGATTCTTTGTTTTTCACTCAGTTCAATGCTTCCATCTTGAATTTTTTCATAATATAAAATTCAAGCAAAAAATTCATATAATGTGATATATTTTGATAGTGCATTCATTTGTTTTGAAAATTAATATTTTTAAAAACAAAAAGAAAAACATTATAGTTTAAAATTGAAAAAAAGTTGATATTTTTACTTATTTTTTTCGCTGATTTCCTTATGAGAGTTTTTTCCTTGTTGGTCACGTTATTTGGAAATTCGATTTCTTCAACATAAAAACACCCCTTAAAAACCTTTTACAAATCTATTAAAATCATACCTTGTGACACCACTCTTGAAATATCAGCAAAGCCTCCTGAGGTCAGCAACTTGACCTCTGGGTTCTTGAGTCTAATAATTTCTGAATAGATACATGGCGAAGGGAAGTTTTTATTGACTGCGGACTTTGGTTGTTTGAAATAGTCCTCAAACTTTTTGAAGTCTTCTTTTCTTTCTTTAGTAACAAAAAAATCATCCATCTTCATTTTCAGATCCTTGACTTTTTCTGTAATTCCTGGGAGTATCTTTTTGTCTTTTACCGATAAAACATGCCTCATCATCTTGTTTTCTGCAATCACATTTTTCAACACTTCATCTTTTATTTTGGCTAAATTCATTGCATATTCGGTCAATGCAACAATTTTTTTTTTAAAGATATCATTGTTCACATCGTTGGCCTTCTTCCCTAAATATCGCTCCAACAAAATCTTTTCTAAAGTCCACATATTTGATGTCCCACCGCTCTCTTTAAGACTCATACCTAGGTTTCCAGTGGCTGTTTCCAATTTTTTACTGAAATCCTCAATGATTCCCATGGATTTGCTGCCCAGAGCTAAGGAGGTCTTTTCATAAAAAGTAATGGAACTAGCTTTTGGAGGCTTTAGAGTTTCGGACTCCCCTTTATCAGCTTGATCGCTTCTGATGATTTTGAAGTAATTTGTGCTCTCTATAAGAAATTGCAACTTTTTAAGGAATTGGAGCAAGAGTTGTTTGTATTCATTTTCAACTTCTTCTAATAGTTTAGGGCTCAACTCCCAAGAGCCTGTATTCAAATTATCAAGCAAATTGCTATGAAAAGCTATCAACAGATTTGTGACCTTATCATCTTTCATTAATTCAATCTCTCTTTTTAGCAAACTATCTTGAACCCGTTTCAAATTTCGATACTCCGTATCAATTTGTTCAGTGAGCTCATCCAAGTATCTTTCCTCTTTGCATTGAGTACAAAGGTCTTTGTATTTTAAAAAGAAGGCATCTTCTGCAACATCCAGGTTAGTAACAGTTTCTAAGTATTCTTTGATGAATGAATGTATACCCAATTTCTCTAATTTGTCTTTGTCTTGATTTAAGAGTTCATCTTTCGATTTGTTCCAGGCATTATACATGCTGGTGTATAACACATCATTGTCATTTTTGGTGGTTTTCAACTCTCTGTCAATCTTGCGCAACGAATTTTTGATGCTTCGGCATTTTTCCATGTGATCAGGGTTGAGTTTACCTTGAAACTTTTTGAATAAAAGTAAAAGATCCCTTTATATTACGGATATTGTTTGACACCTCCATGAATTTGCCCTCTAAATGGTCTTGTTCCAAACTCCTGTACTCTCCATCCTTGAAAAGATTAATCAAATAGAGGAGCTTCACCACATGAAAATCATATTGATCTTTATTATGAAAATTGTAGTATTTGTTCAAACAAAAAAAGAGGGAATGTTTGTTACCTTTGGCATTTTGAAAAACATTCTTGAGGTATTTCAACAAATTTGAATATGTAGCAGGGGCCGACTTTGCCTTTTGCTCTTCTCTGGTTCGTTCCGATGGGTCAGCCTTTTTCTGGTTTGGATCGACTTTTTTCACCTCAGTGCTATCTGTCTCGTTAATTATGTATCCCTCCTCCACATTATCCTCCTCATCTTTATCGAAAATTGCCTCATCCAGAAGTGAAATTATTTTCAATCCAAACTGATAACAAAAGAAATTTGAAATTAAAAAAATCATTGTTTTGCAAAAAAAACAAAAGACAAAAAAAAAACACGAAAAAAAAACTTTTTCTAAAAACAATAAAAATTTCATTTAAACACAATAAATAAAAAAAATATTCCAAAAAATAAAAATTATTTTTTTTTTGTCTTAAAAAAATATCTTTTTTATATGGTACTTGGCCATTTGAATTGTTGATATAGAAAGCCCCATGTTTCAAAAGATAGTTGATTCTTGTGAAATATCTCGAAATTAATAGTTTGAGCGAGTTGCTTTCTATTATTATTTCACCCCCATCTTTATGTGTTAAAAACGCGTAGACCTCAACGGATTTCTTCTTGAGGTGGATTTTGGTGTAGAAATGGAGCCAGAATTTCTGGAAGTACCTGAATAAAAAATTTCTTATTTTATTGAATTAACAATCTTACTCCTTCACAAAAACTATCATTTTGATTTTTTCAAAGCGTTTTGAAGGGTCTTTTTTTCGATTCTGATTGGTTTTTTTTTCTTCCTCTTTTTTTTCTTCTTCCATAGAGGAGACTTCTTCCTCGAAATCGACTAGAAAGGAACTAAAATTAGGGTCTTTTTCCTGAAGAAATGATTTCAAGTTCTTTGTAATTTCATCATATTGGATTCGCAATGCCTCAATTTTATCAGTGCCTCCTCTATTTGTCTCGAATGCTTTTTTTTCTAAAATTCAAATTAATTAATAAGTTCAAGATATTAGGAAGTTTGCTTTGTTTAAACGCCGCCCAGTCAAAGTTTTTCATATATTTTCTAAAATAATTCTTTGATTTGAAGAAAACTTTCTCTCATTTTAAATAATTTCTGTAGAAAAAATTCTATATAGGAGGAATTTTGAATGGATTCATAAAAAGAATGTTCTTTTTAAAAGAAAAAAATATTTTTCCCAAAAAAAAAAAATTTCAAATTAATGAGAACTTCTAAGTTTAAAAAACCGATATTTTTCTTAAAAATTCAAAAATCCACAACAAAAAACAATAAAAATGGCTTTGAAAAATCATCTGACTCTCTTCCTGGCTTCTATTTTTATCTTTTGTTCTTTTTACATCCTCCATGAATTTTCTGATTCCTCCCAAAATCCATCGATGTTCTCCAAGCGTCAAATTCTTAACCACAAACCTAAAAAAACCCTGGTCTCGAATCCCTACAGCCTGAAGAACTCAACAAGCAATGATCATAAATCAGACTCTGACTCAAACTCATCCTCATCATCAAACACATCATCCACTTCAAATGCTTCATCAACATCCTCATCAACAACATTATCATCAAATTCCTCGAACACGTCTCCAACGTCTGTGGCGACAAATACCTCAAACTCTTCGAATAATTCAAATTCTTCAAATAGTTCAAATTCTTCAAATAGCTCAAATTCTTCAGATAGTTCAATTTCTTCAAATAGCTCAAATTCCTCAAATTCTTCAAATAGTTCATATAGTTCCAATTCTTCAAACTCAAATTCCTCAAATTCTTCGAATTCTTCGAATAGTTCTAATTCTTCAAATAGCTCAAATTCCCCAAATTCTTCAAATTCTTCAAATTCTTCAAATTCTTCAAATTCTTCAAATTCTTCAAATAGTTCAAATAGTTCAAATTCCTCAAATTCTTCAAATAGTTCAAATAGTTCAAATTCCTCAAATACTTCAAATAGCCCTAATAATAGTTCAAATAGTTCAAATAGTTCAAATAGTTCAAATAGTTCAAATAATTCAAATAATTCAAATAGTTCAAATAGTTCAAATAGTTCAAATAGTTCAAATAGTTCAAATAGTTCAAATAGTTCAAATAGTTCAAATAATTCAAATAGTTCAAATAGTTCAAATAGCTCAAATAGTTCCACAAATACCACCACCAACATTTCTTCAAATACCTCTTCAAATTTCTCCTTCACCTGGCAAGGCAATGTTTTTTCCCCTGAACTGAACCAATCCATCATCAACGCCACATTAACTCTGAACATTACCTCACCTAATTCCCTCACTTTCGAGACCTATTCAATCACTAACGGTAGCTTCTTTGACACTGAGAACCTAACGTCTGGGCTTACTTACAATGGGACTCTCTCAATAGTGGCATCGGGTTACGAGAATTACACTTCAAACTTCTCGTATAATTCTTCTAATTCAAGCACTCTGAATTTCGGACAAGTCAATATGAGCTTCTCATGGCCGAATCCTAAACATAAGAGGAATCTCACAGGCCAAGCAGTGGCAAAATTTAATTGTAATAACAGTGAAGTGTTATTAGGAGTGGTTGCGAATATCACAATAAAAATCTTGAATTTTAACGGGAAGGATGGGTTCATTTACACCAATGGCAGCACTTACACGAGCGTAATAGGTGATTTCGCCACTTATTTACCAGTCTTCGAGACCAAATCTGGTAAAATGATGAATTACGACTTTGAATTAACGATCGCACCTAATAATAACTCAAAAATCTTGAAGTTTGTGGAGGATTTGACAATGAATGGAAATGAATGGGAGACTACAATGGCATTGGGAAGGATTATAATGGATGAAGATATTGTAGGAAATCAAAGTTTGCCTTGTCCTGCTTAAAAAAATATTTTTGGTTCATTTTTTAAAAAATAATGATGGAATTTTATTTTGCCATTATTGAAATTTATTTTTGATTATTGTGGAAATCTAGGTTTTTTTGTTTTTTTAAAGAATAAAATAATGCTTTTTTAAATTTTTAAACATGAAAAATTTATTATTTCAAGGAAAAATTCAATTTATCGCTTGAAATCAGAAGGAAGATTATCAGAAAAATTAACTGTTTTTGTAAATTTTTCAATTTTCTATAACTAATGAAAATATTTATGAATAATTTTTAGAAGATGAAACATGCTTAATATGTTCATCGATTGCTACATAAATTTGAAAAAGTTTTTAATTATGAAAAATTATCCAATTTTAAAGCGCGAGATTTTTTAAAAATATTTTCAAAATCCGTTTTATCATCTCCAAATATCGTAAATCATGATATTAATACCTAATTTAACGGTCATCCCAGCGCATTGAGAAATTTTCTTATAAAGCTTCGAACAATCTTAAATAAAACAAATAAAATCAAAAATTTCAAAACAAAGATAAACCCCAAAGACTAAAAAAAAAAAATGCGAAGCTCGCGCTCGCTTGTTTTCATATCTTTGGCAGCATTGTTCTGCCTTTTCATGTTCTGTTATTATATGGAAGTTTCCCCTACCTCCTCGTTCTTCCATAGCAAATTTTTGAACAACCACAAAAAAACCACATCTTCAAGCAGCTCCACCAGCTACAAATCAACAAGTTCGAGTTCAAATGGGGCATCAAATTCATCAGGAAACTGGAGCTCAGGATCCTGGGGATCAACTGGCAATTGGTCATGGGATTCAAATGGAACAAACATTTCAGCCATGATTAACAATCTCACAGCCAGCTTGACAGGCAACGGGACAAGCAACAAAACAGTTAATGTTTCCTCCGCCACCACGAACACCACCGTCAAAAACAGCAACGGAACCTACACCACCACTGTCACCGTAACCGCCACAGTCACTGTCGGTGGAAACCACAGTTATACAAATGGTTCAAAAGGCAATTGGAGCGCTTGGCAAGGCTCTGGTTCAAGCACAAGTGGTAGCAAGTCTTCTTCAAGCTCCAGCAAATCTGGCAGCAGCAGTAGCAGCAAAACCAGTGGCAGTGCCAGCAGCGGCAGCAGCAGCAGTGGAGAAAGTAGCAGCAGCAAAAGCTCAAGCAAAAGTGACGGCTCTCAATCAAGTAGTGGAAGTGATGAAGAAGAAGAAGCTGGAGCAGCATCTGTGACCGTTGCGACAGGTGCTGAAAGCACCAGCTCAGAAGCTTCCGGAAAAAGCGAAGGAGAAGAAGTTGAAGAGGAGAGCAACTCTGAAACAACTGTTGTTCAAGCGAAAGGAACATCTGAAGAAACAACCGTCGAAGTGAACAATAATCAAGAAAGCAATACTGCAACAACATCCCAACAGACCACCATATCAGGAAACGCAAACGGAGAAGAGAATTCCGAAGAAGAAGGTGAGCAAAGCACTGTTGTAGTTAATGAAGAATCCTCAACTGGCGGTAATGTAAGCCAAGAAAACAATGAAGAAAGTAGTGAAGGAGAA
>Ga0302320_10005472_pt1 | contig 28438 bp, 24 predicted proteins | sample Bog_T0_3_FD_202130 | JGI IMG/M metagenome (GOLD analysis project Ga0302320, IMG submission 202130) | Peat permafrost microbial communities from Stordalen Mire near Abisko, Sweden - Bog_T0_3 | ecosystem: Environmental > Terrestrial > Soil > Wetlands > Peat | place: Sweden: Abisko, Stordalen Mire...
AACAGGCGCTGAGTATGTGGATCAGAATCATACAGATGTCGGCGTGGTATCTGAATCCACGGGCATTAAGAGCGTCCGCTCCGGCGGCTTTGCTAGATATGCATCGAGATAAATAATCAATTCTCCTATTTTTCTGATCTTCACGCTGCTGCTCACGAATTCATTGTATGTAGGAAACAATGTGCGTCCATGCATGACTGAATCTCTAAGATCGGTGAAGTCGAATCGCCTCGAATACTCGCAGTTGCTGATGTCGCCGCCGAGTTTGTCGATCAGAAATTTCCGCCAAGGCTGATGCTTCCTTAGCGCCGAAGCAATCTGGTAATAGTCCAGCTCATCGACAAACCGATTACCTCCATTGTCCCTCCACATAGGTCCGATTCGGCGTTGGATCTTCTCAAGTGCCTCTGGAGTCAGATTCAGCCCATTTCCATTTGTGATTCCACAACCGTCCCTTGCAAGTAGATCCCGCGAAAGCTCTTCTACGCGGCTTAACCCCGTATAAAGGTAAACTCTAAATTCACGACTGTTGAAGGCCCAATAGGTGATCAAGCCTGAGACTCGATTCGCGTGGAGCGTTAGGTACCATTCGCGATCACCAAATAAGAGAAACGCTTCCGGCAGCGATGTTGAATCAGCGATGTGATCTGAAACGACTACTTCTCTTTCCTTAGCGATGCTCCCACTGCCTTCTGATTCGTGGTCAGCGCAGAAAACAGAATAGAATGTCTTTCCATCGTCGGAAACGGGTACCACCGAGTATCGATCCGTCTTGATTATTTCTGTCGCGCGCTGCAAAGCCCCTGGTTTAACAGGTTTTATCTCATTCAGCGGGACCATCACATCCCGCACTACGAATGTCTCACTCAATCTTCTGACTAATCTTTCGAATGATGTACCTTCGCGGCCCGACGGGGCAAGCCCTTCACATAAAAACATAGCTCGCAACCTCTGGACAAGATTATAAGGCCGGACGGGCATGTGGGCGGACGGCTGCCCCACATCTCGATTTTAAGATGGGTGAGATGATGAACCCCAACCGGCGGTTTTTGTTCTCGGATTCTCCGGATTCGCAGCTCCGAAAATCCGGACCCGTGACAGCCGGCCATTTGCTATCGCGTGTAAAACGTGCTACACGTAATACACGTGAGTTGGAGGCTCATTCTTTATGCCCGCGCTCGATGAAAAACAAAACATCACTTTGCGCCTGAGCAAACGAACCATCCAAAAAGCACGGGTTTTGGCCGCTCAGCGCTCCACCTCAATCAGCGGGCTGCTCACCAGCCAGATAGAGCTGCTTGCGGACCCGGAAGACGCCTACGAGCAAGCTATGGATAGAGCCTTTGCGCTGATGGAGAAAGGATTCCACATGGGCGAGATCCCCAAATTGGACCGGGATGCGCTGCATGAACGCTAGAATCTTTGTCGATACCAATGTTCTTGTCTACGCCTACGACGACAAAGAGGGAACCAAGCAGAAAACGGCAAGACTGGTTCTCCACGAACTCCGGCAGGAGCGCTCAGGCGTTTTGAGTATGCAGGTCTTGCAGGAGTTCTATAACACGGTGACACGGAAGCTGGCCTCTCCACTTCCCAGGGACAAGGCTCGTTTGATTGTCGATAGCTTCGCCCACTGGTGCATCGAAACCACCCCGGCGGAGATCAGGCGTGCCTTTCAGATTGAGGACGAAGCCCGCATCGGCTTCTGGGATGCCCTGATTGTCGCCTCGGCCGTGCGCGCCGGCGCAACCCGCATTCTCTCCGAGGATTTGAACCCTGGCCAAACCATCGCCGGAATTCGCATCGAGAATCCCTTCGGCTTCTCCCCCAGGAACGAAAATTAGGCATAGGCGTTTGGCCCATATCTCGATTTTGAACATTAGACCGGCTTTGGCTGATGGGACACACGGCGTTTGCGAGCATGCCTGCGCAAAATGCAAATATCAGTTACATCGGGATGATCTACTTGTCTGGATGGGCCGGCTGAGCGGCGGCGTTCTTCCCTCTGCCTGCCTTGGCGGTAACTGCCGGTTTAGGGTAATAGAGAAGCGGACGAATCACGTCGAGTTCCGCCGGAACCCTCGATCCATCCGGTTTGAGGATTCCGAGAAGGTCATCGTGCTCGCCCGGAAACTGCGTGGTCCATGACATCCACGCAAAGCCCATGCCTTGCTGGTTGCCTGAAAAGCTCGGTCCGCCCTGGGTGCCAAGTTCGCCATTGAGGTACTTGTCCAGCAAATTCGCCCACTCCTGGTCGTCGGGATTCTTGCGAAAGCCCGTGCCGCTCTCGCCGTCCCAAACGGGAGCGATGTTTTCGGTTTCGAGAAATCCAAAGGACGCGTTCATCGCCTTGATTGCGCTTGGGCTGCTGCTGGAACCATTGAAAAGGTGGGCGATATCGGCGACCGAATCCGCATAAAGATGGACATCGTAAACCACCTTGTCCTTGATGGAGCGGCCGTTCACCGTGAAGACGACGGGGAGCTTTCTGGCGCCCGTGCAGTCGCCCCAGGGCGCGCTGCTCAAGGTGACTCCGTCATAGAGCGTGGCCGGCTTGTAAATCGCCAGCGGGCACTCGGCAAAGATCATCTTGGAGGAATCCTGAGTGAGGATTGCCGAACCAACCGTTTCATACATCCGATGAATATCGCGGTTGCCTCCGCCGCCCCAGAGCGAGTGGCCTGGAGCTGCAATAGGCTCATTCCACAGGTCGTATCCGATGACCGTATCCTTGTGGGCGTAACGGGAAGCGATGGAGACCCAGTCGCTTTGATACCCGTCCTGGGTGGTGTGGCCTGGGTCCTTGCAGCCGTCGGTTCCGTCGGTAGCGCCTCCCAGGTCGTACCAGAGGCCGTTTGACTGCTGGGCAGCGCAATCGTCGGTGAAGTTCACTTTCGTTCCATAGTCTCCCTCATTGTCGTGATCGTCAATGATCACGCGCAGGCCGTCCTTTCCGGCCGCGGCCACCACCTGGTCAAGCGTGGAGAGAAAGGCTTTGGTAGCGGCGTCGTGCAGCGAGATGTTGTTGAAGTCGATCCGAATGCAGTTGAAACCGGTTGCGGCAATGGCATCGACGTTTGCCTGAATGCCTGTGATCGGACCATTCACGTTGGCCAGCGGTCCATCCTGGTGGTTCAGGCCGGGCCAGTAAACGCAGGAGAGCCGAACCGGATTCCGGTGGCGATCGACGATCTGGTTTCCGACGGTGCTGAACATTCCGGGTGGGAGCTTGGATGGGCTTTGGCCGAAAGAGCTTTGCGCCGAAGCGCCGGCAACGGCAAGCGCCGCGGCAAGCGTGACAAAACAGAATGAAGAATGGCTCTTCATGATAAATCCCTCTCTGAGGCGCGTGGCCTATCTCCCCTTACCGCCCAACCAACCAAACTGGGTGCCCTGACGCTTCTAGCTTACTCGAATATTTTATCGATGCATATCGTCACTCCATAGCGCAGCCCTTCAGTGGGATAATGAAGACAGCCATGACCGACACAAATCCTGAAAACTCCGCCGCCGCCGCCTCCAACTTCCTGCGCGAGATCATCGCCGAAGACGTCCGCAACAATACATACGGCGACGCCGTCATCCAGACCCGCTTTCCTCCCGAACCGAACGGCTACCTGCACATTGGCCACGCCAAGGCTATCTGCATCGACTTCGGCCTCGCAGACGAGTTCGGCGGCAAAACCAACCTCCGATTCGACGACACAAACCCGGAAAAAGAGGAGCAGGAATACGTCGACTCCATCATGGCCGACGTGCGCTGGCTTGGCTTTGAGTGGGATCGCCTCTGCCACGCCTCGGATTATTTTCCCCAGCTCTACGAGTGGGCTTTGCAGCTCATCAAAGCCGGCAAGGCTTACGTTGACGACCTCTCCGCTGACGAGATCCGCCAGCATCGCGGCACCCTCACCGAGCCGGGCATAGACTCGCCCTATCGCAGCCGCTCCGTTGAGGAGAACCTCGACCTCTTCACCCGCATGAAGGCCGGCGAGTTCCCCGACGGCGCCCGTGTGCTGCGCGCCAAAATCGACATGACTTCGCCCAACCTCAATATGCGCGATCCGGTCATGTACCGCATCCTGCACGCCTCGCACCAGCGCACCGGCGATGCCTGGTGCATCTATCCCATGTACGACTACGCACACGGCCAGTCCGATTCGCTGGAGCGCGTCACACACTCCATGTGTACCCTGGAGTTCACTGACCATCAGCCCCTCTACCGCTGGTATATCGAGCAGCTCGGCATCTTCCCCTCGCGGCAATATGAGTTTGACCGCCTCAACATCACCTACACGATGCTCTCCAAACGCAAGCTCCTCCAGCTCGTGCAGGAAAACCGCGTCCATGGTTGGGACGACCCCCGCATGCCCACTCTCTGCGGAATCCGCCGCCGCGGCTTCACGCCGGAGGCCATCAAGGCTTTCGTCACCGCCAGCGGCGTCTCGCGCACCAACGGATTTACGGATATTGAGATGCTCGAGCACTTCCAGCGCGACGACCTCAACCACCGCGCCAGCCGCGCCATGGCCGTCCTGCATCCGCTCAAGCTCGTCATCGATAACTACCCCGCCGGCGAGGAGTTTGTCGAAGTCGCCAACAACCCCGAAGACCCCTCGGCGGGCACACGCCAGGTTCCCTTTTCCGGCGAGATTTTCATCGAGCAGGACGACTTCCGCGAACTTCCTCCGCCCAAGTACTACCGCCTCTCTCCCGGCAAGGAGGTCCGCCTGCGCAACGCCTATTTTGTTACGGCGCAGAGAGTGGTCAAAGACGAGGCGGGCAACATCACCGAGGTGCACTGCACTTACGATCCTGCCAGCCGCGGCGGCAACTCGCCCGACGGCCGCAAGGTCAAGTCCACCATGCACTGGGTCTCCGCCGCCCACGCCATCAGCGCTGAGATCCGCCTCTACGACAAGCTCTTCTCCAAGGCCGATCCCTACGATCTCGAAGAAGGTCCCGAAGGCCATCCGAGTCGCGACGTTCTCGACAATCTCAACCCCAACTCGCTGGAGATTCTCGCTGGCGCCAAGCTGGAGCCATCTCTCGCCCACGCCAAGTTAGAAGACCGCTTCCAATTCGAGCGCGTCGGCTACTTCTGCCTCGATCCGGACTCCGCTCCGGGCAGTCTCGTCTTCAACCGTACCCTTGCGTTAAAAGACTCCTGGGCCAGGATCGAAAAGAAGGCAGGAATATTGACCTCCTGCGATGTGTAGCCGCTCGCTGATTGCTCGCATGGGCTGTTGTGCTTTTCTAAGTTCCAAAAGCATGATATTGAGCGCCCGATGCTTGCGATATACGATCTTCTCGGAGGTAATCATGTCAGTATCAGGCATTTTGAATACGGCTTTCGTGATTGTAATCATTTTTGCCGAGGCCAGCTTCGCATCTGCACAAACAGGAACAGTCCAGAAAGCACCATCAAGACCCCCGGTCACCAAACATTCGACGCCGGACGCTGAAGAGGTAAATTATTCAGAGCTGATGAAGGCAGCAATTGAGGCCGACGACTTGGTTAAGGTAAAGGAACTCGTCACGAAAAAACCCAATGCAGTTAACGCCCGCGACAAAAATGGTTGGACTCCTCTACACGAAATCACACTGGCCGTCAATCTTACCATCTCGCTTAATAACAACGCAACCGGGACCGTCCAAGATAAAAATGCAAATGGATTGTCGGACATCGGCGAATTTCTTCTTTCACATGGAGCCAATATCAACGCCAAGGATGATTCTGGTAATACACCCCTGATGATAGCAGCCGAATGGGGAAAAGTTTGGATTGTCAAGGCACTGATCGAGAGGGGAGCTAATGTAAATTTAACTGACTCGTATGGAGGAACCGCATTAACTGGGGCAGCATTCGGTAGAAGTATGGATATAGTTAAGATGCTATGTGCTGCAGGAGCCAAACTAGACGCAAGAAATAAGGATGGTTCAACACCGTTGCACATAGCTGCTACCTCAGGTACCTTCGAGATTGTCGCTTATTTGCTCCAGGAGGGCGCGGCCGTCAACAGCAAAGATGCTGCTGGCCAGACACCCTTAAAACGTGCAAACATAAATAAACATACAGATGTTGCTGAGCTATTGAAACAGCATGGTGGCATTGAGTAATAGATTTTTCTCATATTATTTACTTTACCTACTGCCTCAGGTCTCACTTTTTTACGTCCTGGGAAAGCAAGAGCCCCCACAAGCTAAATCCGCGTGATCTGAGCCAGTGCGTCGAAGTGTGCGTCGCGGGCGAACAATACCAGTGAATGCTGCAAGACGAGGGCGGCGATCCACATATCGTTCGTGGGTATCGGTGTTCCTTGCTTGCGGAGTTGCCGGTAGATGTTCGCGTAGTGCCGCGTGGTCTGGTCGTCCGCGTAGAGAATGGCTACGCCCGGCTTGAGAAGAAACCTGCCAAGGGCTGCTTCGTTGCGCGCCCCCTGGGTGCCCACCGCGAATCCGGCGCGCAGTTCGCCCACGACGATGAAAGGCAGCCAGACTTCGTCGGCTAGCTCCACGGTTTCGATCACGGAAAGCTCACCCCGGCAAAGGTCGGTGTAGCGGTTGGTGTCGAGGGCGAGCCTCATGCGGCGGCCCCGATCTCCGCACGGCTTCGGCGCGCCGTTTTGGTCATCGCCACATCTCCTCGTCAACGGTGTCCTGCGCTGCGAGGGCGCGTTCAAAGGCGGGATCTATCTTCCAGCTTCCGGCAATATCGCTCAGATCGCGCTGGCGAATTTGAGCTTGACCCAGACCGAATCCGCGCGCCAGGGCCTTGATCGCTACTTCGTTCAGGCTCTTGCCCTGCTCCCGGGCCGAAACCCGGAGAGCGGCATCAAGATAATTCGGCACATTGCGAATCGTATACTGCATACAGACATTGTAGGCATTGCAGGCACTCATTGCAAGCGTAAGATTCTCCCTGTGCGCTGTTTCCCTTTGAATCGATGTAAAGCAAAAGTCCTCGGTTGCAACGACTGGTCTGAAACGCTCAGACTCTTGCCGGCTGTGGTGGGATGCTGAAGCCTGCGGATCATGCGCTTTCGAGCGGTGGGTCGATGCCGTTCGTCCGCAAGGCCGGAACCAACACGCACCACCGACTCGGCAAGGAGATCAAATGTCCTTCGGAATTTATGCTGCTGGATACGCCATCATGATCGGCGGACTGGCTTACGCCGCGCACCTGATGCGTATGCCAATCCACTGGATTGTAGTGGGCGTGATTGTGATGGTAGGCGTTGGACTTTTGTCGGCTGTAAAGGCCACGCGCCAGAAAGACTCCGCCAACTAGGGCGGGTATTAGGGCTAGCGGCACAGATCCGATAGTCTCTGAAAACCGGGTGCCCCAGCGCTTCCTCCATCCTTGCCGGAAGCTCAGGCGTCTGCCCCACCGCAGGTGCCCGCAAGATTTTTTGCATATAATTACCATCTTCCGTAGCACAATTGAAAATGTTTCAAAAGAACGGGCCGTGGCTGCTAGCTGTCCACCGTCCACTGAAAGGGAAATTCACCATGGCACAAGCATCCACATCCGCTATCCACTCGGTCGAGGCCATTCCTCTTCCGCCGCGCCAACCCAAACCCAAACAATCCCGCGCCGCCATCAAGCGGTGCTGCGCCGCATGGCAGCGCGCCTACGATGCGTTCATGGAAGGCAAGCAGGGCAGCAGCGTGGAGAAGGCCTACGCCAAACACAAGGCAGGGCCGGCTTACTGCGAAGCCATGCCCACGCTTGCCGGGTATGAAAGTATCCGCGACTTCATCGCCTGCGCGGCCCACGGCATCCTCATTGACAAGATTCCCGAAAAGAAGGCCACCCAGCTTCTCTACGCGGCGCAGGTCGCGCTCAGTTCTCTTAAACAAGAGCCGAAACCGCAAAGACCCTCCTGATACCACCCCCCCCTAAAAATGCTTGCTCTTTGCTCTTCCATCGCATGTAACTCGCATGGATTCATGATGTTGTATTTTTTGACTATTGACTTATCAGTAACCGTAAACCTCGAATTCTGCCCGTTTTTTAGCCCAAAAAGCGCCGTTTTATATCAAAAATGGTCGTTTTTCGCGCTTTTGAACGCCTGTTTACGCGCCTGTGCCCCTAGGCGCGCTGGGTTAGGAGCGCGTGGCTTTAAGGCTGCCGAGCGGCATGAATCAGATGGTAAGCTGAGGGCCTGCTCGCTTACTGCTTTCCAAAGCGGTAGACGAAGCCGGTGCTGGCGCCGATGTTGCTCTGCGTGGTTGAGCCGAAGCCGGTCATCACGTATTCGGGCGCGAAGCGCAGTGAAAAGTTCGGGCTGACGTTGTACTCCACGGGAAGACTGACCTGGGCCGCATAGGTATACTCGTCGGGCCAAAGGCCCAGCGCCGCCGACAGAATAGTGCTGTGGTTGGTGTCGCCGGAGAAGTTGCCGCGGATGAAGCCGCCCAGCACGCGTCCAGAGACGGAGACCTTGGGCTGCAAGTAGAAGCGATAGGTGGGACCAATCAGCGCGGAGTACTGGCTGATGGCCGGGTTGGTGATACCGCTGTTGGTGGGAACATTGTTATAGACGTAAGCCGAACCGTAGTAGCCGCGGCCATCAAGGGTGATGCCCAGCCGCTCATTGATGTAGCGGGTTAAGCCAACGTTCCAGGCGTACTCCTGCGTCCGCTCCAGCGGCTTGACGTAGGCCACGCCGGGGCTGGCAGCCACGCCGAGTCCGGGAGGAAAGTACATATAACCCATACCGGCATACGCCTCGTAACGGTGGGCGTAGGCGTCGTGGATGGCGGCAAGGCGGCGCTGCTCGCGGCGAGCCTTGATGCGCGCCTGAACGCTGAGCGCGCCCTGCGACTGGGCAACCGATTGCTGCGCTTGAGCGGGCGCGGAACTGCTGGAGGTCGAGCTTTGAGCCGGGGCGGCGGGTACGGTGGCCAGAGCCAGCGTTAGTAAAAGGGCTAAACGGCAAGATGAAGACATCGGTTTCGGGTTTCCTCCACGGCAGTTCGGAAGCAAGCCTGCACAGCTCCCCCCATAGGTATTAAATCACCTGGGGGGAGCCTCGTGCGCGCGCTTGCGCTGAATTGGAGGCGCAGCGGAGAGATTCGCCGCCGATTCCGCTACTTGATGGCCTTCAGATCGATCAGCAACTGGGCCTGATCGAAGCCCTGAGGCGAGCCTTTGGCAGTAAGCCAGTCCTGGCCGAGCAGGGTGTGCGCCTCGTCGCAATATTTCTTCCAGAAGGCCAGGGTCATGGTCTTCTGCTGGCCCCAGGTGATGCAGGTAAAGCCGCTCTGGTCGTACCTGGGCACGTAGACGCAGTGGCCGCCCCAACTGCCCGGCTTGGCGTTGGCGCCGCCTTTGGGCACTACGTCCCATACGTCCTGCTTCTGGGCGGTGAGCGGCAGCGAGAGGCCGATGTAGACGCCGCCAAAGAGGGCAATCGACTGATGAATCTCCACCAGCTTGGCCGGCTTGGGGTCCGCGAAGGCAACCAGAGAGTGGCCGGCAAAGCCATTCTTCTGCCAGTCGTTCAATACGTCCAGCTCCACGCCGCCGTTATCGGTGTTGGGGTTGCCGGGGACGTAGCCGTCCCATTGCTCGTAGTAGCTCTCGATTGTGGAATCGGGCACGGTGACTTCTGCGCCGGTGTTCGTGGTCCAGACCTGCACGGCGTGGCCCACGCCGGCTATGGTGCAATCGCCCAGGGTATCGTTCAGCATCATGCCCCAACTGGCGATGCCTTTGGTCCAGTCAGCGGCGGGCGGCGGCGGAGGCAGCGCCGGGGTAAGGTAGTCGCCAAACATCAGCGTACGGGTGTCGGTCTTGATGGCCTTCCGACCTAGTTTCATCTTTGAGTGATCTGCCATGGAGGAGCTCCTTTGGGAATGGGAGATGGCCGCAAGCGGCGTTGAGGATACTGTGCCAAATTTGGACAGTTTGTGTCCAGCAAAAACCAGCCTAACTTTCGTTATAGCGAAAACCTGCTAATAATCTGCAAAACGGAAGAATAATGCTCTACGATGAAGGGCAGCGGAGGCTGGAAAGAAGATGGGGCGTCTTTTGCTCGGAGTTCTGCTGGGGATCGTGCTGCTGCCGGTCGCTGTTCTGGGGTGGTTGCGCTTTGGAGTTGTGCCAGTGGCCGTGGCGGATTCTCCTTTGCCGCAAGAGCGGATGCTGACCGGGATTCCGCTGCACGCGCGCATCCAGCGCGAACTGGTGAAGAGTCCGGTCATCCAGCCCGATGAAGACGGCCTGGTTGCCGGCGCCCACATCTACAGCGAGAAGTGCGCCTCCTGCCACGGCTTTCATGGCAAACCCTCGCAGATTGGCGCGAATATGTTTCCCCCGGCGCCGCAACTGTGGGAGAAGCGTGGCAACGATGTGGTGGGCGTGAGCGACGACCCGCCGGGTGAGAGCTACTGGAAAGTGGCCAACGGCATCCGGCTGACCGGGATGCCGGCCTTCAAGCCGATGCTCACCGACAGCGAGATCTGGGAGGTGAGCCTACTGGTGGCCAACGCCGACAAGCCACTGCCTCCGGCGGCGGTGGGAATTCTGCGCGGCGAGCCGCCCACGCCGGAGGCGGTTGCCCCAGCGGCGAAGTAACGGGTTGGCACAATTTATGGGGCGGACGCTTGCTGAACAACGCGGCGAAGCTGTGCAAAAACGCGCTTCTATTCCTTTAAAAATCCTAATTTTGCACCGCTATTTCAGCAAATTTTAAGAAGAAGAGTTGCGGCCTCCCTTATCCACAAAAACTCTTCCCTGTGCCGTTGACCCTGCCCGCCAAGGTCCGTAGAGTTTGAATCGGAGGGTATTTTCCAGACAGTGGACAGTGAACAGTGGACAGCGAACAGTGAAATCGGAGCATAGATGCTGAAACTAAAGAAGATTCACGTACTCGGCTTCAAGAGCTTTTGCGACCGCACGGAGTTGACCGTGGCGGGCACGGGCATTGCCGTGGTGGTGGGGCCGAACGGCTGCGGCAAGTCCAACATTCTGGACGGAGTGAGCTGGGTGCTGGGCGAGCAGAGCGCCAAGAGTCTGCGCGGCGCCAATATGCAGGACGTGATCTTTGCCGGAACCCGCGACCGCAAGCCGCTGGGCATGGCCGAAGTGACGCTAACGTTGGTGGATCCAGAGGCATATGAGGGTCCGATTCCCGTGGAGCCGCAGGTGGAGGTGGAGCACGACGGCCCGGCCGACTGGGACGAAGACGAAGTGCGCCGCGAGAGCGCCCGCGAGGCCGAGGAGATCATCGCCAACGAGCAGCCGGGAGTGGCTCTCGACGACGATGTTTATGAAGGGTCTGCGCCGCCGCAGGGGTCTGCCGGACCGCAGGCGGCTGCCGGGCCGCAGGCGGTTGTGCTGAAGATTCGCCGCCGTAAGTTCCAGCGGACGCCGCAAAAGGGCGAAATTGTGATTACGCGGCGGCTCTTCCGCACCGGCGAGAGCGAGTATCTGCTGAACGGCAAGCTATGCCGCTTGCGCGACATACAGGATATTTTCATGGGAACGGGGCTGGGGCCGGAGAGCTACGCGATCATCGGCCAGGAGCGCATCGGCCAGTTGCTCAGCTCCAAACCGCACGACCGCAGGGCGATTATCGAGGAGGCGGCGGGGATTACGCGTTTCAAGAACAAGAAGCGGCTGGCCGAGCTGCGGCTGGAGAGCGCCAAGCAGAATCTGGCGCGCGTGGACGATATTTTTGAGGAAGTTACGCGGCAGATGAACAGCCTGAAGCGGCAGGCGGCCAAGGCGGAACGGTTCGCCGCAGTGCGCGAGGAGCTGCGCGGGCGATTGCGCGTGGTGCTGGCCAGCCGCATGGCGCTGATGGACGCGGATCAGGCGCGAATCGAGGCGGAGATTGCCGCCCAAAGCGTGCAGATCAGCGACGCGGCGGCGGAGATTGAGACCGCCGAGGCCAGCCAGCACACGCTCACCGAGCGGGGCTACGAACTGGAGAGCGAAGGCCAGGAGACGCAGAATCGCGCCAACACGGCGGCCATCGAGCGGGAACGGGCCGCGGCGCGGGAGCGGGCGAATGCCGAGCGCGTGAGCGAGTTGGAGGCGCGGATCCGCGCGGCGGGCATCGAGCTGGAGCAGACGCGGACGCAGTTGGGCGGCGTGGCTGAGGAGCGCGCCCAGCAGCAGGGATTTATGCAGTCGGCGGCCGGCGCGGCGCGGGAGTTTCGCCAGCAGGTGGAGGCGCGCCAGCAGCAGGCGCGCGTAGCCGCTGAAGAAGTCTTCGCGGCAGAGCGGCAGTTGGAGAGCAGCCGCCGTCACGTGATGCACCTGCTGACGCTGGCCGGCAATGCGCGCAACCAAACAGCGCAGGCCGAAGAGAGCATGGCGGCTTTGGAGCGCGAGGCGCAGCGGCTGGAGACGGAGATGGGGCCGGCGCGCGGCGAACTGGAGAATCTGGGCGCGGCTGGCAGCGAGGTGCGGCTGCGCGCGGAGTCGGCGGCGGAGACGCTCAAGCGGTTGGAGAGCGAGATTGCCGGGCTACGCTCGACTCTGCAAGCCCACCGCGGCGAAGAGGCTGCGCTGCGGGCGCGCCTGAATCAACTGCGCGGCGAAGAGGCCAAGGTGATCGGACGGCGCGATTCGCTGCTCTCGCTGATTCGCAACCACAGCTACTCGTCGGATACAGTGCGCCGCTTGCTGAAGCCCGGAGCGCTGGCGCACGGCATGGCGCCGGTGGGCACGCTGGCCGACTTTATCGAGGTCAGCGGCGAATACGAGGGCGTGGTGGACGAGTTCCTGCGCGAGGAACTGAACTTTGTGGTGGTGAAGAGCTGGACGGCGGCCGAGCAAGGCGTGCAACTGCTTAAATCCGGCGTCGATGGCCGCGCCACGTTTCTGATTCATAATGCCGAGCAAGCCGCGCTCTTTGAGGAGAGCGAGGACGCGATCAGCGGCCCCGGCCTGACTCCGCTCAAAGACCTGATTCGTGTGCTGAATGGCTTTGGGCGTTCGCTGGAGACAATTCTGCCCAAGCTCAAGCATGGCTACCTGGTGGAGGATCCAGCCGAGGCCCTGCGCCTGGCGGGGCTTTACCCGTACGCCTTCTTTCTCACGCCGGAGGGGGAGTGCTTCCACAATGCGACCGTGACCGGCGGCAAGCCGGCCAGCGAAGGCCCGTTGGCGCTGAAGCGCGAGTTGCGCGAGGCCGAGGGACGGCTGGGCAAGCTGGAAGTCGAATTAACGCAAGCCGACGGGGATGCAGCCGCGCTGGTCAAGGAGATCGAAGAGATGGTCTCGCAACTGGAGACGCTGAGCGAAGAGCGGCGGCTGGCGGAGCGCGACACCGCCAATCTGGGCGCGTCACTGAAACAGATGGAGGCGGAGAAGCAGCGCGTCGAGCGGCGGCTTGAGGAGTGGACAGCGCAGGCGGCGCGCAACAAGGACGCGCGAGAGATCAAACACACAGTCATCGGCGAAAAGCGCGAGGAGATGCTCCGCCTGGAGGCAGAACACCGCGCCGCCGAAGCGGCTCTCGATGAGTTGCAGGCGCAGTTGGACCTGCTGCGCCAAACCCGCGAGGGCTTGCAGCAGGAGGCTGCACAGGTGACCGCAGAACTGGCTGGCCTGGAGGAGCGGCGGCGCGGCGCGGAAGCTGCCTTCCAGCGCATCGACCGGCTTCATGCCGACCTGGAGCGCCGCGTACTCTCTATCGAGCAGCAGAGCGCCGCGGCCCAGGCCGAAAGCGAGCAGCGTGTGCAAGAGAGCGCCGAGCTGGCGCTACGCGAGCAGGAGTTGGCCGGTGTGCGCGCCGAGGCGCTGGCCTTGGCGCAGACACTGGCCGCGCAGGCGCAGGCTCTCCGCCAGCAACTCGCTATTTTGGAGACAGAACTCAAGACCGACCGCGCCGCCCTGGATGAGATGCGTGAGCGCCGCGCTACTAGCTCCAGCCAGGTTGCCAAACTGCGCTCTGACCTTGAACACCTGGAGGCAAGCTGCCTGGCCGAGGTCAACGTCGAGGCTGCCGAACTGCGCACTGATGAGCAAATCGTACGCTTGATCGGCGACGAACTGGTTGCCGAAGAGGAGACCAGCCGCGCCCTGCGCCTGCGCTTGGAGCAGATGGGGCCGGTGAATATGATGGCTCTGGACGAATACACGGAGACCGCTGAGCGTCACAGCTTCCTTGAAACCCAGCGCTCCGATCTGATGGAGTCCATAGAGAACACGCAGCAGACCATCAAGGAGATCGACATTATTTCGCGCACCAAGTTCGACGAGGCATTTGCCCGCATCAATGAGAACTTCGCCGTGGTATTTGCGCGGCTCTTCCAGGGCGGGCAGGCCTTTTTGCGCCTCACCGACGAGGAGAATCAGGCCGAGAGCGGCCTGGAGATCGTCGCCTCGCCGCCGGGAAAGAAGCTGCAAAATGTGCTGCTGCTCTCCGGCGGAGAAAAGTCGCTTACCGCGCTGGCGCTGCTGGTGGCCATCTTCCAGTTCCAGCCCAGCCCCTTCTGCGCGCTCGACGAGGTGGACGCGGCTCTCGATGAAACCAACGTCGGCCGCCTCTGCGACCTGCTGCAATCCCTCAGCCGCGAGACGCAGTTCCTCCTCGTCACGCACTCCAAGCGCATGATGCAGGCGGCTGATATGATCTATGGCGTCACCATGCAAGAGCCGGGCGTCTCCAAAGTGATCAGCGTGCGCCTGGGCAACCGCGCGCAGCAGCGCGCCACGGCATAGATTCACGCACTTAGAATTTGATGAGGACTGAGGCAGGGCCGATGACTCCATCCATTGAACGCGCTGGTTGCCCGCGGCTGACTCTCGTGGTTCCCTGTCATAACGAGGCGCCGGTGCTGCCTGAGACTGTCAAGCGCCTTGTGGCATTGCTTGGTCGGCTGACAGATGGCGTGTTGATCGCCGAGCCGTCCATCTTTTTTGTCGATGACGGATCGACCGACGGCACCTGGCCGCTAATCGAGCGCCTCGCCGCGGAGGATGCACGCATCCACGGACTCAAGCTCTCGCGGAACTTCGGTCAGCAGAGCGCCATCCTCGCCGGATTGCTTACCGCTCCTGGTGATGCGCTGATCAGCCTGGACGCCGACTTGCAGGATGACGTTGCGGCGATGGAAGAGATGGTGCGCGCCTACGCCGGCGGCGCAGAGATCGTCTACGGCATTCGCCGCAGCCGCCAGACGGACGGCTTCTTCAAGCGCACGACAGCCGAAGGCTTTTACCGGTTGCTGCAAAGCATGGGCGTGGAGCTGATCTTCAATCACGCCGATTTCCGGCTCATGAGCAGGCGCGTGGTGGAGGAGCTGCGCACTTATAACGAACACAATCTTCTGCTGCGGGGATTGATTCCGCAACTCGGCTTCTCTTCGGCCCTGGTTTACTACGACCGTCAGCCGCGCTATGCCGGAGAAACCCACTATTCGCTTGCAAAAATGGTCTCGCTCGCAGTGAACGGCATTACCTCCTTTACCGAAATACCATTGAAGATTATTACTCTGCTTGGAATGCTTGTCTCTTTTTTCAGCTTCGGTTTGGCGGCCTGGGCGCTGATTGCCAGATTCTTCAACCCGGCCGCCGTACCAGGCTGGGCTTCCATCGTGATTCCCCTCTATATGCTGGGCGGAATCCAATTACTCTGTTTGGGAGTTATCGGGCAGTATCTTGCCAGGATATACACCGAGACCAAGGCACGGCCTCGATTTATCATCGAAAAGAGTTTGTAGTCTAAACCAGACCTGGCTCATAGGATGCTTCATCATGTTATGCCCGCTGTGTGGCGCTCCATGCCGGCCCATGCCCGTTCATCCGCAGGCGCAGTTGTTTCGCTGCCGGGGATGCACTCATGCCTTTACACTCCCGGAAAGTATTCGCGTCCCGGAGAGTTATGAGGCATCCTACTACGATCAGGATCATTCCCGCTGGTTCGAGCACCCCAACATTGAGCTCTTTGAGCGCATCCTGGCCGGGATCAGTCCTGGAGCGTCGGTTGTAGATGTAGGTTGCGGCCGCGGCGATTTCCTCCGCTTCGCTCATGCAAAACGCCCGGATCTGTGTCTGACCGGGATCGACTTATCCGCCAATGCCGATGAGCAGGGCATCCGCTTCCTGCAAGGCGACATTCTCAAATTGCAGATCGCGGAGCATTTCGATGTGGTGGTTTCATTGGCTGTCATCGAACACATTGCGAATGTGAAGTTGTTTGTCAGGCGCATGAGGCAACTCGTGAAAGCGCCGGGAATGCTTGTGATCATGACGCTCAACGATGCAAGTCTGCTGTATGCGGCGGCGCGTCTGGGACGCTCGGCAGGCGTGCGGCTGGCATTCAACCGCCTCTATTCCGTTCACCACCTGCATCATTTTACGCGCCGCTCGCTCGCGGGCCTGCTTACCCAAGAAAGCTGCGTGGTGCGCGAGCACTGGGATCATAACGCACCGGTCGGCGCAATGGACCTGCCGGTAAGTAATATGCTGATTGATTTCTTTCTGAGGATCGGCCTTCGCCTTCTCTGGGTAGCGGGCAAGGCAACGCGGCGGAGTTATTTGCAGACCATCATCTGTTTTGTACCGGCATCCGATAACGTATAGCTGGCAACAAATATATATGACTATGAAGAAGCCTTGGCAAGCAGTGCGTATTGGCCTCCAAGTGGCAGGAAAGACAGCACTCTCTCGACGGCGCTGAAGGTTTGAAATAATCTCTCCGGAAGATAGAGAAAGTACTCGCGATGCAATGGAACGAAGCCAGAGACCTCAAGCAGGCCGCTCGCCTCGCGCGCGGCAAGCAGTTCCGCATCCGCATCAACCCGGCATCTCTTCACAATCGAGCGTGTTACCGGGTTCCATGGATTGTGTTCAATGATGCAACAGTAACCGCCGGGGATAAGAACTCGGCGAATCTCTTTCATCAGCAGCATTCTATCTGCGCCATGCACATGATGTAAAACACAAACCGCCGTCACAAAATCAAACGAGTTATCCTCAAATGGCAACTCGACAGCAGACAATTGCACATGCGTTTTGAATGAAGTTTGCGAAGCTAACATACCGGCAGAGGGGTCGCAGCCAATCGCGGTGGCAAAGTTTTCGCCGGCTATTTCGAGCAGTTCACCACGGCCACAACCGGCATCCAGCCATCTGAGTGCAGCTGGCGCCACGCCGGCACGCCTCAGGAGTCTCTCGATTACTATCCACTTTCTCTGATAGAAATGCATGGGATCGCGCGTGAATCGGTTTCGAAGCGGATCCGTGAGCAAATCGGAGTATTGACTCGCATATTGATCGAACTCGGAGGATGTCTTCTCGTCATTTTGCAAGATTATCGTCCTTTCGCTCCATGATCCTGACGCCGTGGTCATCCTCTACCAGTTTATAGTGGCTTTCCAGATAAGGTTCCATAAGAAGACCGCTTGAACTCCCAGATAACATTCCAGGGAAATTCCCCGATGCATTCGGCATGAAGGTGGTCTCCCATAGAACATATCTGATCCGCCTCCGTTCCAGAATATCAATAACTTCCTGAAACTGTGCTGGAGTGTTATAGTTATACATCAGAAAACTGTAACGTGTCGGGTTGGTTGCGGCGGAAAGAAAATAGTAAGTTGAGCAATAAGGGTAAACAAATATCTCCTCACCCGGAGCAATGTGCGAATCTATAAACCGAAGCACTTGATCCGCGCTTGTTCCTGCAGTTACCACATTGCCCACGCGCGTCGCCGTGGAATGGGCGCCCATGGCAAGCACAACGCAGCAATTAAAACTGGAAAGCCACATGGAACTGATAGCCAGGATTCTCACCGTCGCCTGAGCGAGTTTTCCTTTTCGTTCACTCAAGGCGTATATGAACAGAATAATCAGCAGCGGCGATCCGCATACCAAATGCCAGATGTCGCTGCGATGGATTTCCGATAGCCACATAGACCACCCACAGAGCCAATAGAGGGCTATCTCAGGCCGAACAGAGCTCCATTTGTATCGAATGCCGATGAACAAGATAAGCAGAGGCAGGGCAGCGATAAAGAGAAATGGCGCAATCAGGACAGCGGCGATTGCGAAGGACCATGCTCCTCCTCCGAAGGCAGTAAACCAGTTTTTCCAGTAGAACGAGAAAAGACCGCTGGCATAGACCACGGCGTTCACTGCGTAGTAGTGCTGGCGAGGAAAGATGAAGTTCGCGTAGACAAGACTGCTCAGTGCCCCCTGGCTCCAGAAATACGCCAGAGTTAGACTCACGATTGCAAGAAATCCCGCCGATAGAAGGCAGAGCGAAGGCCAGAGATCCGCAGTTTTTCTGCGCTGGAGCCACAGCCAGGCCGACAAGGCACAAAACAGCAAGACGCCTCTGGGAAGAAATATGCACGTTGTTACTCCGGCAAGGAAACCCGCCGCGAGCACGAGAGACTTTCGTTGGCTTGAATTCCAGAAGACCAGGCAGACGATCGCTAGAAGAGAAAAGAAAAGGCTGTCAATATGATGACCTATTCCCGGCCAGAGAGCGCCAAAGAAGGTTCCTGCAATAATAAGAGACGGGAGCAATTGGTATTTTCCGCACACCTGGCGGGTTAGGAAGTAAATCGATAGAGCCGTTCCAAGCGACGACACAAACAAGCATACCCGCGAGGCCAGGAAGGATACGCCAAAGAGCTTAAAGAAGGCGGCAAGCCAATAGAATGTTCCCGGCCCCATTGCTTCAAAGAAATCGCGCGCGAATACCTGCCCGTGGACAATCCGCGCCGCGCCGATTAGCAGCGAACCTTCGTCCCTGGCAACAAAGACGATGCGCATGAACGGCAGCAGATACAAGCTGGCACAGAGCGTGAAAATCAGATAGCTCTTCCAGGGAGCTGGCGCTGGCACTTCCGGGGCATATAACATTGTAGATGCGGCATCACTCTTCATATATCAACCTTAATGAATGATCTCGACACGCGGCTCGTGCGTGGGGTATGCGGATACTTTCTCGGCTTGCAGATCTGGCTGCACCAGCCAGACCTGCCTCTCCTTGTAGAAACGAATGAGTTCCAAATTGCTTGTCTCATCCAACTCGCGCGCCCAGATGACTTTGGAAGCATTGATGTCCGCGGCATTGTAAACCCACTCATCCTTGGGTTCGTGTTGAGGAGAATATCTCACGATCATAAGTTGTTTGCCGGGAAGTTGTTCCATTTCACTTTCAATCTTGGCCCGATCAGCGCCGAAGTTTCCCGGACCCCACCACCAGTAAAGCCATGCGCCCATCGGCCATTGTTGCGGCGTGAGATGGAGTGGCTGGGCGCACAAGCGCAGCCCCGCCAGCAGAAGGCAAAGTGTCACAATGAGACGCGTCAACGCCTTGCCCGCGAGCCTGCCTTCCGGCTTCCAGAACCGGAGATGGCGCATGGCTTGCAGACCGATGGCATAGAATCCGGCGGTGAATGGGGCCAGATAGTGAGGAACAAGAAATACACCAATCGCCATGCCAGCCACCCACACCGGGAGACAGAGAATCAGGAAGCGGACGCGGCGATCCAGAAGCACACGGCGAAGCATGAAGAGCGGAGGCAGCAATGCAAAGCCGGCAAAGATCGCCACGCCCCCACCTATCTTTTTCAGGTTCACCGCAAGAAAACCAGACGGGGAATGCAACTCCGAATAGCCTTCCATCTCGCTCCCGGCATAGAAGCGCCGCATCTCGATGTTCCGATAGTTTGGCACCGGATGAGCCGGCTGCCAGATATAGTACGGCGCAACCGCATAGGTGTTGCGCGCGATGGTATAGGGCAGGGTAAGCGGGCTGCCGAATGCGCGGTAGTCATAGTAACCCATCCATGCTACTGCGGATACAATCAGAGTCAGCGGCAAGGCGGCGCGGCGCATCAGAACAGCGGCACTGGGCCGGTTCTTTGCAAAGATAAACCAGTGGCCCAACGCAGCCGATACTGGCAGGCAGACAAGCAGCCCCTCGTAGGGACGAGTAAGTGCGAGAAGTACAATACCCGCCGCCATCAGCAGCCCATAGCGGAAGCGCGCTGTCTTCATAAGCCGCGGCATCGCGCCCAGCACCAGCGCTCCACCAATGGCTGAGATCGCAGCTCCGCCCGTGTATGTGTTGATCCAGTAACTGAAGAGGCCGAGGCGCAGAATCGCAAGCACTCCTCCGAGCAATGCCCAGGAGGGCGGCAGCCACGCCTGTAGCATCCAGCAGAGAGCGGCGCACATCAGCGCGCAAGTGATCAGAATGCCGTACCAAGGTTTTCCCAGCAGCACTTTGCCCGCCGCCATCACCAGCCCCTGCGCGGGAAAGTACATGGACATATAAGTAGGCTGCATGGTGATGTGGATGCTTTCAAAATGCGTCCACAGGGCAGGCGTCGGGTTGGCCAGCCGCCCGTGCGCGAATGTGTCGGCCGCGAGCAGAAAGCTGAAATCATTGGTCGTGAATGGATGAGGAATGGGAGAGATGGGAAGAATGGCAAGGCGGGCAAAAAGCGCCGTGAAGCCGACGGCCGCAACCGCGAGATTCTTTCTTCGCGCCAGCCGCGCAAAGCTTCTCTCGATGCGCGAAAACCAGTTGGCAGCCAGACCCGGCCATGCGAACGCTACAACACACACGATCGCAGTAAGGCCGGCTTCGACCACCATCAACGAAGCGCTGCTATTGGAAGAAGAGGGCACAGGCATACCAAATCAATCCTACACCGTGACTTCGCGCCCCGCGGCTTTGCGGAGAGCGCCGAACGAAGAACTGCCCGCTACTCGATCTATTCAGGCCAAAAATCGCCGTTGGATGGGCATCTTAACTATTCTGAGATGCACATAAAAACAAAGGAGAGAACGCACGGCAACTAGCTTGCCCAGCGTATCTCTCCCACATGAAACGAAAACTTAGAATTGCAATGCACTGGCCCCGGTTCTACAGGGCCTAGGTATCAGCGAGGAGCTGGTTAGCGATGTAGGTTAATTCCGTGGACAGCACATTTGCCAGACTCTTTGTGGTCGCTACCACACTCACGCCAAGCAAAGCAATGAGTAATACATATTCGATCAGATCCTGGCCGTCCTGCCGGGTAATCATGCAACGCAGCACGCATACAATTCTCCAGAATCCGAGCCGCATAGGCCACCTCATTTTGTGCTTGGCGAAATACAACCTTAGACCGGGAGAGCACACCTTAATACCAAGATTGGTACAGGCATCTCTCCCGCCAAGGCGTCAGCATAGCAACTCCGACATCTTCTTCGGAGCGTTGGCAGAGACTAAACGTCGCCGGCCAGAGTGGTGCTGATGCTGGTGAAAACGGCCTGAATGCCGGTGGCCAGGCTCTTCATGGTGGTGACCGCAGCGAGTGAGATCAGAGCAACGAGCAAGGCATATTCGACCAAGTCCTGGCCCTCTTCGCGGCTCATCAGGTCCTGGAACTTCACATACAGCTTGAGAAGCATGGTGTTCATTTGGGTCCTCTCCGTAAGGTGATTTTCCCAGCTTGAGGCCGGGGCACCCTTTATATAGCAAGTGACGGGCCATTGTTGACAGCGAATTATTTCCATTATAAATCAACGATATACAACTTACTGGCCAGCTTTACGTGCTGCCATGTGTAAACATTTGTATACAGTGCAAGTGGGCCGGCCTGACCTTGTTTACAGAGCGCGCGAGAGAATTTCCAAAAATGTGGAGGGCTGGCAGGGATCGGATGGAAATAGGGTGGACGCCTTTGTTCCTGCGATTGCCGATGGCCTATGACCCAACAAGAAGCTAATCCACGATACAATCTATATAGAGTCGGGGCGTAGCGCAGCCTGGTAGCGCATCTGCTTTGGGAGCAGAGGGTCGGGGGTTCGAATCCCTCCGCCCCGACCAATGTTTTCTATAGTCTACAGCCATTCTGGCGTCCTCCGAAAACGTCACTGTAGTCAAATTTGTAGCAGCGATTGCCTCCAAGTTCCACACACTTCAATTCCTGTCAGCAACTCCGCTTGAAATTCCTGAATAACTTTCAGTCTCAGGAAGCCTGGTGTTGCGCCGGAAAATTGAGGCCAAGAGCGCCGAGGGGCTGCTTCAACGAACACGGACCACACGGCGAGGACAACTGAGGAGTTGTTCGTACGTGAGATGAGGCGCTGGAAATTCAACCTGCTCGCTCGTCAGCAGTCCGTCATGGCGCGGACAGTGGTAGACACCATCTTCTACACCTACGCGTACCCAGCGGAAGTCACGGTATTTCAGGGCTACCGGCCCCAAAATCATCTGATCGCGCACCCGCGCAATCCGGCCCATCGGAATCAATACGCCTTTGCAATCCCAAAAGTGCGGCGTCCGTCTTCCGGCTGGAAGAAGAAAAAGCGAAGTCGGAATGGTCGTGGTCTCCGATTCGTGCCGCGCACCGTAGACGAACATCGCTTCCGCAGAGTCATTACGAACAGTGCAATACATCCACCGAGGATGGAACCGCCGAGGCGGCCCCGCTTGAAAACCAACTGCGGGATTCGGTAGAACAACAAGCTCAAGCACTACATCAACGCTTTCCGAGTCTGCCGACTCTACATCCAGAGGTTGGCAGTTCAAATCCAATATCCATAACCACTATTATCAATAGTATACAAGTATACAAACATTTTTACGTCCGTCTAAAACGCCACTCTAGGTAAATTTGTAGCAGCCAAAGCATCCAGAAGCCTTCCAAAACCATAAGAACCAGAACCAAGCCCGCAACTCATTCATTCCATATCAGTTAAAAACAGCGATTTTCAACAAATTTCATAAAAGTGCGTGACCTGTTTTGGGAGCAGAGGGTCGGGGGTTCGAATCCCTCCGCCCGCGGCGACGGCCTTCCGCTTCGCTTTTTGACGGATACCCTGAATGCGGAGTCTTCGATCTGCTCGCCGGACGGAAAGAGCCTGCATCTCCGTCCCGGCGCATATAATTGACCTTCAGAATCCTCGCTTGCCATAGGCGTTCAATGTCTCATGCGACTCTCAGAAATGGCTACCTGGCGCTGTCCGAACGGCTCAACCTTTTCCCGCAAGGCGCGCCTCCTTCCGAACTTCTCTTCCGCATACTGGAGGTCTTGTTTACCAGAGACGAAGCGGCTCTGGTGGCGCTGCTTCCCATCAAACCCTTCAACGCGGCCGCATCGGCAAGAGTATGGAGGAAGCCGATTGCCGAATCGCGGAAGATTCTTGAGGGGCTCGCATCCAAGGGGATGCTTCTTGACATGGAGATGCAGGGGGAGCAGATCTTTGTTTTGCCTCCGCCCATGGCTGGATTCTTCGAATTCTCAATGATGCGCCTGGGCAACGGATACGATCAGAAGCTGCTGGCCGAGCTGTTCTACCAGTATCTGAATGTGGAAGAGGAGTTTGTGAGGAACCTCTTTGCAGGGGGCGAGACACAACTGGGCCGCGCGTTTGTCAACGAGAAGGCTCTTGCGGCGGATCAAATGCTGACGGTGATGGATTACGAAAGAGCCAGCGAAGTGATCCATACGGCCTCGCATATGGGCGTTGGGGCCTGCTACTGCCGTCACAAGATGCAACACCTGGGGAAATCCTGCAATGCCCCCATGGACATCTGTATGACCTTCAGTGGTACGGCCCAGTCGCTGATTAAGCACGGCATCGCGCGCAAGGTCGATGCAAAGGAAGGCATGGATCTGCTGGACGAGGCCCTGCAGCACAACCTCGTGCAGTTCGGGGAGAACGTACAGCAGAAGGTGGCGTTCATCTGCAACTGCTGCGGATGCTGCTGTGAGGCCATGCTGGCCGCCAAACGCTTCGCCTTCCTGAACCCCATTGCAACCACCAACTTCCAGCCGGAAGTGAGTTTGGAGTCGTGCAACGGTTGCGGCAAATGCGTGACGGCCTGTCCCGTGGAGGCTATGGGACTGGTCTCCGCAGGTGACCCTCATAAGCCGAGGCGCAGGAAGGCGCGTCTCGACGAGTCGCTGTGCCTGGGTTGCGGCGTTTGCGTACGGGCGTGTCCCAACCGCGGGATACGACTAAGATCCCGCAAGATGCGTGTGATCACCCCGGTCACCACTGCCCATCGCGCCGTGCTCATGGCCATTGAGCGGGGCCAGCTTCAGAACCTCATCTTCGACAATCAGGCACATTGGAACCATCGCGCCATGGCCGCCATTCTGGGGGTGATTCTGAAGCTCCCCCCGATCAAACAAATGATGGCGAGCAAGCAAATGAAGTCCCGGTACCTTGAACAACTGATGCGACCCAGGGATTATGTCCATCGGGAGCATTGAGAGAGAAGGATAGAAAACCCCGGTCCGGCATCTGCTCAGCAACCGGCGGGGTGCCAGTTTGACCTTATCTCCTGGATTCACTGGTAAACCGTCTCCGACCCGGCTTTTGTCTTTCCATGATCTCCGGCAGGCTCAAACCGGGGTTGGGGATGGTTGGGCGACCAACCGACCGGAACGGCAAAATATAGTTTTCAATTCCACCGCAATCTTGCATTCCCTGTGACCGACCCGATTATCTTGCACGGTTAAATTGAAGGAATCACACAGCGTTTAAAACGCGAGGGAGAGGACCGGTGTCCTCTCCCTTCTATATCCAGCGGATAGTGCGTTCGACGATCAATGAGCCTGGGGAATCAGGGCCTTCAGGATCGGTTCGTTCCACTTGTTGGTGTTTACGTCATAGACCACGAAGTCAGAGTCGAACTGCCAGTAAGCCCAACTGAAACCGCGATCCTCGGCAATCTTGCGGATGAAGGCATCCCAGCGGACGCGGCTCTGCATGGGGGCCTTGTCATAGGAGCCGAATTCGCCCAGCAAGATGGGGCGATGATGCTCCTGGCTCCATTGCGCGACGCCATCGAAGTCGCGCTCGACAATAAGCTGCTCTTCTGTCTTGCCCCAGGCGATGTCATGCCCGCCGCGGATCTCTTCGCCGGCCCACTGTGCGCCCTGATGGGTGAATGGGAAGGGTTCATAGTAATGGAAGGTCACAAGGATATGGCCGTCGTCGCCCGGCAGTGCGAGATCTTTCAGCGCGCCGCGGCTGTTCCAGACACCGGGTCCTATGATGACGTTGCGGGTGGGGTTGGTCTTGCGGATAACGGCGAGCACATCGAGAAACAGGCCGTTCCACGTCTGGTTGGAGATGAGGCCGTGCGGTTCGTTGAGGAGTTCAAAGGTGACGCTGGCGGGCGTGTCCTTATAGCGGGGCGCCACCTGCTGCCAGAAGGAGAGCAGCTTGGGCTTGCATTCGACAAAGCTCGTGTCACCGCAGTAGTTGAAGTCGTGCTCGTCGAGGATGACCTGAAGATCTTCTTCGGTTGCGCTGGCGACGATCCAGTCGAGCATGCGAAACCACGAATCGGGCAGTTTGTTCTCTGCCGTCATGTATCGAAATGCCTGCAGGTTGACGCGCACGGTGGTGAATCCGGCGTCATGAATCTTGCTGAAGTACTCCTTCTTGAAACGGCCCTTGGAGAAATCCGCCCAAATGGGGTCATAGCCGAGCACATTCACTCCACGCGCCATCAATTTGGATTGCGCATAGGGGTCGATGGTGGCAAAGCCCGCGGGCAAACTGACCGCGGGGGCAAGAGTTTGTGCGTGGACGGCCGCAGCCAGCCCAACAAGAAGAGACAAAGCAAAAAACGGCCGCGCCAAGCGGGCCAGACAGATGCGAGTCAACATGATCGTTCCACTCCAAAGCCTTTGGTGAGTGCGGAAAGGCGTAGCCCTATTGTAATGGCTGTGCGATGCTCTTCGTTGCGATTTCAAATGTACGGCGCCTGAAAACGAAGCCGCGGAGGCGCACCTTGTGGCCGGCAAATCTCCCACGGCGCCTCCTTGACGCGAACATCCCGTATTACTTACTTGGGATCAATTCGAGCAAGGAAAACGGGAGATAGCTGGATTAGGAATGAATTTTGCCTATTGCTCCAGAATGAATTCTGGATTGCCGAAAAATTGCCTAGAAGCCATCTCATAAATGCCTGCTCAGCATGAGCAGGCAAGCCAGTTGCACAATGCCGAGGAAGTTATCGATGCGGTATTCCCATCGCGTGACCAGCCGGCGGTAGTTCTGCATCCACGCAAAGATGCGCTCCACCTTCCAGCGGCGGCGATAGCGGCGATGGCAGGTCTGGAACGGCGGATACTTCGTCGGCATCTCGGCTCACGCCGCGCCGGACCCAATACCGGCTCCACTACATTCCACTGTTCGTCTGTCAGTTCCCAACGGCCTGCCATCCAGATTTGCGAAGACGCCTTCAGCAATTCCGGTTTCGCAGATTCTAAGCCCCAAAATGTTTATGAGATATGTTCTAGTGAAAATCATGGCTGGAAACAGGGACGTCGGAAATTTTGAGCGGTTCCAGGTGTTGCGCTATGACGTGAATCACGCCGCCGGCGTTTTGCACGATGCCTGCAATGAGCAGAAACCGGTTGCGTGTAACAATCAAGCGGTCTCGCTCGAATACGTCAGGCGTCAGAATGATGTTGGCGATGCCTGTCTCGTCTTCCAAGGATAGGAATACGAATCCCTTGGCGGTGCCGGGGCGCTGGCGCGCAATGACGCAGCCGGCGATGCGAATCGAAGCATTGGAACGGCGGTTGAAGAGATCCGTTGCAGAGAGAATATTGCTAGCGCGCAATGCTGCGCGGTGATAGGCCATCGGGTGCGGTCCAGTGGTGAGGCCAGCACCCGAGTAATCAGCAATGAGTCGTTCATCTATGGTCATCGCGGCTAGTGGGGAACTCTTTTCTTGCGCAGAAGAAATGCCGCGCAGCAGTGGGCCAACTGGGCGGCCAGCTTCTTCTACTTGCCAGAGCGCGTCGCGGCGATGCTCGACGTGATCGAGCGGGTTCAGCGCGCCGATGCGAGCCAGCAGCACCAATTCCTTGCGGTTGAGCGCGGGCACACGCAGCGCAAGATCGCCGACCGATGCGAATGACCCTCGTAACTCACGTTCGGCAAGCAATGCGTCAATCGATGTGCCGCGCATTCCGTGCGCATAGTTGAGGCCGATGCGCAGCGAAAGCGAGTGATCGGCCTCTAGTTCCAGGGAACAAATGGCTTCAGATCGCTGGATGTCGATGGGGCGAACGCGCAGGCCGTGGCGCTGCGCATCCTTGATGAGCACGGCGGGCGAGTAAAAGCCCATCGGCTGATTGTTGAGAAGCGCGCAAGTGAAGGCGGCTAGATAATGCACCTTCAGATAGGCGGAGGCATAGGCGATCAGCGCGAAGCTGGCGGCGTGCGACTCGGGAAATCCATACATGGCGAACGATGAGATGCTGTGCACAATATTATCTTGCGCTTCAGGGGTGACTCCGTTGCGGGTCATGCCGGCGCGCAAGCGGCCTTCGAGATTTTTCATGCGCTCCATCGAGCGGCGCATTCCGACGGCGCGGCGCAGTTCGTCTGCCTCTGCTCCGCTGAAGTTTGCAATGGCCATGGCCATGCGCAGCAGTTGCTCCTGAAAGATCGGTATGCCGAGCGTGCGCTTGAGCACCGGCTCCAGTGCGGGATGCGGATAAGTGACCTCTTCTTTGCCCTGGCGGCGGCGCATATAGGGATGCATCATTTTGCCGGCGATAGGACCGGGGCGAATAATGGCCACCTGCACCACGAGATCGTAGAAGCGCGTGGGCGCGTTGTGCGGAATCGAGGCCATCTGCGCGCGGCTCTCCACTTGAAACATTCCGACGGTGTCGGCCTTGCGCAGCGTATCGTATACCAGCGGATCTTCAGGCAGCGCGGCCAGGTCCACTTGAGTTTGATAGTGGCGCGGAATCAGTTCAATGGTCTCTTTGAGCGCGGCCATCATGCCCAGGCCGAGCAGGTCCACCTTGATGAGGCCAAGGTCGGCGCAGTCTTCCTTGTCCCATTGAATGACGGTGCGCCCAGGCATCGACGCACGCTCGATGGGGACGACGCAATTCAACATTCCAGCGCAGACGACCATGCCGCCTGAGTGCTGGCCGAGATGGCGCGGCAGGCTCTTCATGCGCTGGCAGAGATTGAGATAGTGCGCTATGCGCAGATGCTTCAGATCGAAGCCGGCCTGCATAAAGCGGCGCTCAATGGTATCGTTTTCGCCGCGCCACTCCCAGTTGCCCATCAGGCTGCTTAGGCGCTCGATCTGTTCTTCTTCAAAGCCAAGCGCCTTGCCCACCTCGCGCGCCGCCGAGCGGCCGCGATAGGTGATGACGTTGGCGGTCATCGCCGCGCCCAACGATCCGTAGCGCTCGTAAACGTACTGAATCACGCTTTCTCGCTCGTTGCCGGAGGGAAGATCGAGATCGATGTCGGGCCACTCGTTGCGGCTCTCGTTGAGGAATCGCTCGAATAAAAGCTCCATGCCGACCGGATCGACGGCAGTAATTTCCAGCGCGTAACAGACTGCGGAGTTGGCCGCCGAGCCGCGTCCCTGCACTAGAAAACCGCTGCGCTGGCAGTATTTCACGATGTCCCAGACGATGAGGAAGTAGCCGGCAAAGCCGAGCTTGGCAATCAGCGCCAATTCGC
>Ga0302320_10005476_pt1 | contig 28431 bp, 22 predicted proteins | sample Bog_T0_3_FD_202130 | JGI IMG/M metagenome (GOLD analysis project Ga0302320, IMG submission 202130) | Peat permafrost microbial communities from Stordalen Mire near Abisko, Sweden - Bog_T0_3 | ecosystem: Environmental > Terrestrial > Soil > Wetlands > Peat | place: Sweden: Abisko, Stordalen Mire...
GTCCATCCGGTTTCTCCTTGATGTGTGCTTGGCGGCTCACCTCGAAGAGTTTCTGGATGGACTCCCGGAAATGTCAAACTGCTACTGCCTCCCCGGCAAAGCCGGGGGAACTCCCGGTACATTAGGAATCCTTGATGGCTGATCGTGTGGTATGGATACTGAGATATGAGGTGCTTTAATGCGGGAATTTATGACATTGAAGGCCGCGGACGGCCATGAACTCTTCGCGTACGTGGTGCGTCCCGCCGGGGAGCCAGTCGCCGGACTTGTGGTGGTGCAAGAGATATTCGGCGTTAACGCGCATATTCGCTCGGTGGCTGACAGCTACGCACACGAGGGGTTTCTGGCTGTGGCCCCGGCACTGTTCGACCGGATTGAGCGTGGAGTTGAGCTTGGCTACGAGGGCGCCGATAGGCAGCGCGCGGTGAGCTTCATTCCAAAACTGGACGCGGAGAAGGCTTTAATGGACGTTGCGGCCGCAGTCGAGTTTACCGGCAGTGCGACTGGGAAGAAGGTTGGAATTGTCGGTTATTGCTTTGGCGGAACCATGGCGTGGCTTGCTGCGGCTCGGTTGCGTGTGGCTGCGGCGGTGGGCTATTATGGCGGCCAGATTTCGAGTTATGCCGACGAAAGACTCGCTGCGCCCGTGATGCTGCACTTCGGCAACCAGGATACGCAAATCCCCGCCGAGGAGGTAGAGAAGATCCAGGCAGCTCACCCAGAAGTGGAAATCCATTGGTACCAAGCCAGCCATGGCTTCAACCGCGACGTTGGCGCAAGCTATCAAAAGGAAGCGGCCCATGAAGCCAGGGAGCGTTCGCTGGCATTTCTGAGGCGGCATTTAAGTTAGGAAGCCTTAGAGCGGTTCTCCAGTTGCAGTAGGGGGGAAACCACAGCTCTTAAGTGGCCTTTTCCCTCAAGAAAAAGCCACCTTGCACGACTTACGCAACGCCACGAGGACAGGAGAACCGCTCTAGCATCGCCGATGGGCTTCCGCGGAGTGTCAATTCAGGTTGCCGAAGTGAGCCGTGATCGCAGGTCTGCCCGTGCGGGCAGCCACGCTGTCCGGCGGCAGCGGACATGCAGCCGAGGAAATGAGATCCATGGCGGCAGGCGACAGCATGCTGCCTTTGGAGCCGCAGGCTACTTTGCGGTGACCGCGTCAGCCTTCTTCTGCACCGCCCAGCGGCGCTTGACTGCCTCAGCGATGCGCTTCCGGCCTTCAGGAGAGAGATTTCTTCCTTTCTTCTTCGCGGGCTTGGGTGCGGCGGAAACAACTTCAGCTGCAGCCTTCCTAGGTCTGCCCGCCTTCTTCTTCGCAACGGGTGCCGTGGAATCAGCCAGCAAGGCGCGCGCCTTTTCAAGTTGCGCTATCTCCCGATCAATGCTTGCCAGAATGTGAGAAACTGCCATGGAGACCCCCTGATGAAACAGGTAATTGCCTTATCGCTATGGCTAAGTGCCAGTGCCTGCGAGTTCATTACCTGTTTCAGATAAGATACTCGCTTCCATAGGTCTGGGCAATCAAAATACTTTCTCTCGGCCTATAGCGGTTCTCCAGTTGGCGTAGAGGGAAACCGCAGATCTTAAGGGGCTTTTTCCTCAAGAAAAGGCCACCTTGCACGATCTGACAACATCACGTGAACTGGAGAACCGCTCTAAGTGGCGATGAGGCCACATGCTTTTCCGGGCCATCCGCCTTGCGATAAGTTGACTCGCAGTTTTTGATCATACTGCTGAATCGATGGAGCTTGATCATCGCGCTAACTTGGCTCAACATTCAACGGCCGGTTTTGAAGTGTGCGCGGTCATTTCGGAATTGACTTTGTTGGCTGCAAAAGGAGCAGATCGCTGTGTCATGAAGGCTCGCTTCTTACTCAACGGCATCGTCAAGCTGGAGAATATTTCTACGCAGGGCGTTGTCAAAGCTTGACGATTACATACTTTACCTGGGTGTACTGCTGCAGGCCATACTCGCCCAGCTCGCGGCCGATGCCTGACTGCTTGAAGCCGCCGAATGGCGCACGCGTATCCAGGACGTTGTCGCAATTGATACACATGGTGCCGGCACGCACTCTGTTTGCCGCGGCGAAGGCCGTTGACACAGCAGAGGCCATGGGAAAAGACTCCTTTAGAAAGCTTATTGCGAGAACGACAAGGAAGAGGGTGCGCGATGCTTGCTCGCTCTCTTCTGTGCGCAGATGCTCTGCAACCAGTTTCGGTAGATGCGGGATGCGGAATGCTGCCAGGTATTCTCGATCTTCGTTATTTCCAACGCAGCCGCGACTTTGCCTAGCAGTTCTACCTTCCGGCACGAGGCAGCCGTATCGCGCAGAGTGGTCAATAGGCTCTCGGTGCTGCTTTCGAAGTAGCCTTGCGGCAGCAATGGGTAGGTGTTCGTTTTGCCCTTGATATACCTGCCAATGTCCCGGCGATACTCGCGTAACAGCGTATCGGACTCGTATTCCAAATGACCCTGCAGGAAGACGAACAGGCTCTTCTCCTGTTTGACAAACATGTCGACTCCATCGCCTGTGATTTGCGAGAGTACGCAATAGCCTGAGTTGGTCAAATCCTCTTGCGCGACGCCATTCCAACGGGAGTGGGGAACGTGAAATCGCGGCGACAGGCCCTGCATCAACGGATGGTCGGAGACATGCGCGCACTCGAAGACGCCAAATTTCTTTTCCTCGCTTCTGCGCCGTCCAATGCCATCCATGTGCAGGATTGCGGCGTGCGCGGCAAGGCAGGACCATACGGCTGAGTAGGTATTGCTTCGCGCCCATTCTAGGAGCTGCGTGAAACTCTCCCAATAAGGCTCGTCGCGCAGATTCGCCATCTTTGGCTCTCTGCCCGTGACAATGAGGCCATCCAGGTGGGTGTCCAACAGCGATTCAACGCTTGCGTAGTGGCTGGCAAAATGGTCTCCGCCCGATTGGGTTCGAGACAGTCCTGGCAACGTGTAGAAAGAAGCGTGAATCGGAATGCATTCAGACGCAGAGTCGAGCAAGGAGACAAACTGGCGCTCAGTCGCCTGGAAAGCCGCGCCCGCCATGTTGTTAACGAGTCCGATCGTCACGCATTGGCCTGGCCGTTCGGTGCGGCGCCACGGCGCACGGCTGAGCGATCCCCCGCTGCCGGCAAATCTTCCGTGGCCGGAACGGCTCGCTTCCATGTCGACGACCATGTGCCTCTCCATTCTTAAGTCTGACTCTTCGATCCCGCATCGTTCGCTTGCTCAGGACGCTGCAGCAAGCGCCTGGTCCAAGTCCTCGATGATGTCGTCGATGTGTTCGATTCCGATGCTGAGCCGAATCATCTCGGGCAGCACGCCGGCCTTGCGCTGTTCTTCAGCCGACATCTGCCGATGGGTTGTTGAGGCCGGATGACAGGCGAGGGACTTCGCATCGCCGAGATTCACCAGCCGGGTGACCAGCTTGAGCGCATCGTGAAATTTGACCGCGGCCGCATAGCCGCCTTGGATGCCTACGGACAAGAGCGAGCAGGCACGGCCGTGCAGGTACTTCTGCGCCAGAGCATGGTACTGGCTTTCGGGAAATCCTGCATACTTGACCCATTCGACCCGCGGATCGGCGCGCAGGAACTCGGCGGCCTTTCTGCCGTTCTCCACATGGCGCTCCACGCGCAACGCAACGGTTTCAATTCCCTGGAGCAATAGAAACGCGCTCAATGGAGAAAGAACCGCTCCGCCGGTGCGCAGGTAGACGCTGCGGCAGCGCGCAATGTATGCGGCCGTTCCGAAGTGGTCCGTGTAGACCAGGCCGTGATAGGAATGGTCCGGCTGGCTGAAGGCTGGAAAGCGCGCTGCGTTCAGCCTCCAGTCGAAGTTCCCGCTGTCGACAATCACGCCGCCGAGCGTGGTCCCATGACCGCCGAGAAACTTTGTGAGCGAATTCACAACGACGGCTGCGCCGTGTTCGATGGGTCTCAGCAGAATGGGCGATGCGACGGTGTTATCGACGATGAGCGGAACTCCATGCGCATGAGCCACCCGCGCGATAGCCTCGATGTCGCAGATGTTGCCGGCTGGATTGCCGACGCTCTCGCAAAAGACTGCGCGTGTCTTGTCGTCGATGAGCTTGGCAATGTCTTCCGGTCGGTCGCTTTCCGCAAAACGAACCGTAATGCCCTGGCCAGGCAGGACGTGTGCGAACAGCGTGTGCGTGGTGCCGTACAGCTGGGGAACGGACACGATGTTGCAACCCAACTCCGTGACGTTGAGCACCGCGTAGTTCACAGCCGCCTGGCCGCTGCTCACGCACATCGCTTCCAGTCCGCCCTCAAGCGCTGCAACTCGTCGCTCCAGGACCGCAGTGGTTGGATTCTGAATGCGCGTGTAGCGGAAGCCCTCGGCCTCGAGATTGAAGAGCGCCGCGGCGTGGTCGGCGCTGTCGAATGCATAGGCTACGGTCTGATAGATCGGAACAGCGACGGCCTTGGTCGTCGGATCGACTTCGTAGCCGCTGTGGATTGCGATCGTTTCCGGTTTCATAGCTGCTTCCGTCTTTCAATCGTTCGGTTCGACTCTACCTGTACGGGTTTGCGTAGGTCAGATATCCTGTTCACGCCGTCCTTCGGCTGGGCACATCCGATACGAGCTTGTTCATCTCGCTCACGACCCACTCGATATCTTTTTCGGTGGTCCTGAAACTGGTGATGCAAGCACGCACCGCCGATGCACCTCCAAGCTGCGCATCGGACATCCAGGCGATTTGATGCTCACGCAGCTGCGCAAGCAATTGCGAAGAAACAAGCCCATCGCGGGTAAAGCAGATGACGGGCAACGGCGTGGAATTGACAATGCGCCAACCGCCGGCTGTCAGCAACTCACGCAACACATCTCCCATGCGGACCTGATGTTCAAGCATGGCTGCGTAGCCCGCTTCACCCCTCTCTGCGAGTGCCATGAACAGCTTGAGACCGATGAAGCGGCGCGACCACTGGGCCGAGTGGGTGAGCGGGTCGAAGGTGGTGAGGGCCTCTCCGCCAGCCGGCTTGGCGGGCATGTATGTAATGTCAGAGCGAAAGGCCTGCGCGACACTGTTCCGATGGCGGCAGAAGAAAATTCCGCATCCCATGGGAACAGAAAGCCACTTGTGCGCATCGCATGTGATGGAGTCCGCTGCCTCAATTCCCGCAAGCCAGTGCCTGAGCTTCGGCGATACAACCGCGGAGCCTCCGTAGGCCGCGTCGGCATGGAACCACAGGTTCTCCTGCTTCGAGAGGCGTCCAATCTCCTGGAGCGGATCAATGACGCCAGCGGCCGTGGTTCCGGCGGTGCCGATGACCATGAATGGCAGCAGACCGCTTTTGCGATCTTCGGTCACTTGTCTGCCGAGCTCGTTGACGTCCATCTTCAAGTTGGAGTCGCTGGCTACGATGCGCAAGTTCCGCCTGCCGAGACCCGCCATGTGCGCAATCTTGTTGAAGCCGTGGTGCGTTTCTTCGGTGAGATAAATGGTTGGATCGCCGGAAAGGCGACGCAGGCCGTGCTCGCCATACTCCGGGAAGGCGTGCGTGAGAGCGACCACGACTGCGGAAAGATTTGCCTCAGAGCCGCCGCTGGTGAAAGTGGCGATAGAATTCGCAGGCAGGCCAAACCTCTCAGCGAGCCAGGCAAGCGTGTGCCGTTCCATTTCGTTGGCCGCCGGCGAGGTGCGCCAGTTGGCCAATTGCGAGTTGTACATGGCCACAAGCGTGTCCGCAATAACGGAGGCCAGCGTCACGCTGGGGTTGTAGAGGCCAAAGTAGCGCGGGTGCGTGACCTGCACCTGCCACGTGCGCAGCATCTGCTCCACATCCGCGATGACTTCATCGAGAGGAATAGCCTGCTTGAAGTCGAAGCGCGACGCTAGATGAGCGCGGATCTCTCCTGCCGTCACATTCGGAACGATAGGGCCCTCGGCAATCAGCGACTCCAGCGTTTCGAATTCCTCGCGGATTTGATCGATGTGCATCTGCTTTTTCCTTTGTAAACGCGAACCAGGACTTGTCGTCTGCACGGCTCTGCCAAATTCAAAATCGAAACTCACCGGCCTGAATACGGTGGTGCAAGTCGGCATCCAGTGGAACAAACGCGCTAGCCTCTGCACTGTCGAAGTAGAGCGCCTCACCACTGGCGTCAGGGTCATATCCCGGCAGAAGGAGTTCGGTCTTCGAGTATTTGAACGTGCCCGTCAGATCTGCTTCGGTGCGAAGACGAAGAAACACTGGCCTTGCGTAGGACGGAAGGCAATGAGCTAGGTGCCGGCGAAGGCCGGCGAGATCGATGTCGTGGTCCGCGACAAGCGCGGCCATGCCGACGCGGCCCTCTGTGTTGGGGACCACGACGCCGTAGACGTTCGCGTGGCGGACGCCGGGAAACTCGCAGATGGCTTCCGCGACCTCTGTTGTCGCGACATTCTCTCCTTTCCAGCGAAACGTGTCGCCAATGCGATCGACGAAGTAGTAGTAGCCCTTTTCATCTTTGCGAATCAGATCGCCGGTACGAAACCAGGTGTCGCCGGACGCGAGCACATTGCGTAGGATCTTCTTTTCCGATGCCTCCGCAGAAGTGTATCCCTCGAAGCGGGTGCCGAGACTCGATGGATCGCTCCCGGCTTTGCCGAGCGCTTCACCGGCCTGGTTTGGCCCACAAGGAATGCAGAATCCCAGTTCGTCGCGGATCGGTTCGCCTGTCTCGATGTCGATCGAGATCAGCGCCGGGGAGAAACGATGAGCGAGGTATGGAGGAATGTGGCCAATGGCTCCGCGCTTGCCCTGGATGTTGAACAGTGAGACGCTGCCTTCGGTGGCGGCATAGAACTCCAGGATTTCCGGAATGCGGAAGCGGTCTTTGAAGGCATCCCAGATGTCTGCCGCCAGTCCGTTGCCGCAGGCGAGTCGAATCCGATGTTCTTTCTCGTGCACGGAAGGCTCGGTGTGCAGCAGGTAACGGCAAAGCTCACCAATGTACTCGAACAGCGTGCAATCCCAGCGGACAATGTCACTCCAAAATTGACTTGCCGAAAACTTTTCGCGAAGCACAACCGAGCCGCCCGCAACCAGCATGGCGCCGGGCACCTGCACTCCGCCAACGCTATGGTACATCGGCAAACAGTTGTACATGCGGTCAGCGGGTTCAACGTTCATCATTCCGCAGAACCAGTGGCTCCATTGCATGATGCGCGCATGACTCACCTTCGCTCCCTTGGGCAGGCCGGTGGTGCCCGAGGTGTAGATATAAAGCGCGAGATCGTCGATTGCTGGCGAACGGCGTTCACCGCTGCCCAGCGGCTCGCCGGAAAAGCGGTCAAGGCAAAGATCCATGCGCGGGAACGACGCATCTTCGAGGCCATCGATCCAGATTGCCGGCGACAGACCAAGCTGCGGCAGAACCGCAGTCAGTGTGCCGACGAACTCCGCGGACGCGATGATATGTTTGGGCGCAACAATGCCGATCGAATGGGCCAGCGAGTTGCCGACCAGATTGGTATTGAGCAGAGAAACAACAACACCGACACTGGCAATACCCAGCCAGATGGCAAAATATTCGGGCCGATTGGTCATCAGCAGGCAGACCACGTCGCCCTTGGCGAGATCCTGATCGAGCGCCCAGCGTGCATACTGGTTGGCGCGCGCTTGAAGGCCGCGGTAGGTGAGGCTCTCTCGATCCGAGAGCAAGGCCGGGGCATCGCCCATCCGTACTGCGACCTCTTCGATCACAGTGGACAGAATGCGATCTCGGTTGCGCGGAATGGGCGCAGTCAACTCAAGCGCGCGCAACCACGCCTTCGCAGGAGAAACCATGGCCGGGACAGCCGCTCTCATTTCACTGGTCATCATGCGGTGTTCCCCGCATCGACCGTGAGCACTGTGCCGGTAATATTCCTGGAGCCTTCACCAAGAAGGAAGTCAACCGCGTTGGCAACGTCCTCGACATCCACCAGGCGCTTGAGGGCGCTGCGCCGCTCGATCCGCTGCCGGTCCTCCTCTTTCATCCCCTTGGTCATCTCCGTACTTACGAACCCCGGAGCGACTGCGTTGACATTCACGCCAGTGCGACCCACTTCGCGGGCAAGCGACTTGGTAAAGCCGATGAGCGAGGCTTTGGTCGCGGCGTAAACAGAGAGGCCGCTGTAGCCGTTGAAAGCGGTGATCGATGAGATGTTCACGATTCGGCCGCCGCCGTCGGCCATCATGAAGCGAACCACGTGCTTGGTCATGACCATGGGGGAAGTGGTATTCAGGCGCACCACCTGCTCAATCTGCCGCGTGGAGGTGAGCGCAAGAACGCCGTCTGTGCTTATTCCTGCATTATTCACCAGGCCGTAGATGGGGCCAAATTCCTTGCGCAGCTTCTTCACCAGCTCGGGAATCGCCTCAAGTTGCGCAAGATCGAAGGACACAAAGTGCAAGGCGCCCGGATGCGATTGCTCCGATTCAAGCTGAGCCGCCTTGAATTCGTCGCTCTCTTTGCGTGCAATTGCGATTGCGCGGAACCCGGATACAACGAGCTTGCGGGCTATGCCCAGGCCCAACCCGCGGCTCCCACCGGTGACGATGACGTTACGCATGGTGGCGCCCCAGCTTTCCCGACTCGCCGATGGCCAGCGCCGGGACGATGTTGATGGTGGTGGGGACCTGGTGAGGAGCAAGTTGGCGGCGGCAAAACCGCAAAATGTCGCGATCGACCGGATCTGCGCCGCTTTCTTGCAAAGGCGCCTTCAATACCACGTCGGCAATGACCAGCGAACCGGTAATCGGATTCTTCTTCGCCTTCACCAGCGACATAACGACTTGAGGATGACGGTTGATGACCGCCTCAACTTCTTCCGGATGGACCTTGAAGCCCCCGACATTGATGGTCCCGTCGCGGCGGCCGGTGAAGTAATAACGGCCGTCGCGCAACTCAACAGAATCGCCGGTGTCGACGAACCCGTCGGCATCTTTCAGCTTTGGGCTGTCCGCGCCAAGATAGCGGAATGCGGCTCGGTTGGAACGGATCTTCAGAGTGCCATTCTCCACTTTCACTTCGACAAGAGGATTCTGGGCGAGCAATTGGGGAGCAAAGCCCATCAGCCCATCGCTGACATAGAAGCCGACTCCTGCTTCCGTAGAAGCAAAGGTATGTTCGATCCTTGCCTTGGGAAATTGCGCCTTGACCTGGTTCAGAATTGATTGGTCAACGATTTCTCCGGACATGCGAATGTATTCCGGCGCGATACGGTCAGCCCAGGGACTCATGAGCGCGCGTCTCCAGTGGGATGGCGTGCCGGAGATGTGCGTAACTCCATGTGCGCCGGCGCGAGTGAAGAAATCCGCGACCGGCTCCTGCGCGCTCGACACGACGAGAGACGTGCCGGTGAGCGCGGCGTGAAGAAAGATATGCAGCCCCCCATAGCGGCGCATATCGTAAAACGTGCTCCATACAATCGAGGCGGACGCGGGGCTTCTGTGCATGGCCGAGCCGGCCAGGCTTGCCAGCGTGTGCACGGCCAGCTTGGGGCGGCCGGTGGTGCCGGAGGTAAGCAGAATCCACTCCGTCTCAACTTGCGGGCTGCGGTCCGCATTGACCGGAGCGATGCTGCCGCCGCAGAGAACAACGCGGTCGATGCCGTGTTGCATCGAAGCGAGCTCCGGCTGATCGGTCACCAGAACATCGGCCTCCGCAGTTTTCGCAACGTACATAAGCTGCTCCCTCGGAACGTCGGGCGGGTAGAGCACGACACGGCGCGCGACGCCGTCGAGCTCGATCAGCGCAGCTGCGGCGCGAAACTGGTCGAGGGTTGCAATCAGCACCGACTTGCCGCGAAGATCGCCGGGCTGCTCAGCAAGCATCGAGCCCGCAACCAACTCGGCCCAGGTCGCGTTTGCATCAAGACCCACCAGGATGCGCGACGATGGGTCTCCCGCGGCAAGAATTGACGAGTAGAGAGAAACCGGATTATTTTGCGGCATTTTCATAGAATCGAATGAAGTCGCCGAAGGTCACTGGGAAGCGAGCGTCTTCGTCGACGCTGAAAGGATCCACTCCAAGCGAGCCCTCGAGCCTGGCCACGACAATCGCGAAGCAGAGCGAATCCAATCCGGAATCGAGCAAGGGAAGATCGTCTGAAAGAGACGCGAGATGCTTGTCCTGTTCTTGAGCGACCAGCGTGAATTGAGCAACCACTTCCGACCTGATATCCATAATCCGATTTACCTGCCTTCCAGTGCGCAAACCCTATCGGCAGGCACCGCTTTCGAATCCTTTGCATCAGTCTTGCCTTCGTTGGCGCGCAGAGGCGCTGCGGCAGCCAGGCCCGCTTGGAAATTGGCCAGCGGGAAGAGTGTGTCGAGCCAGTTTTCTATGTGCTGCCGAACCGCCTCGCGGCCCTCGCGATTGGCAAACGAATGATCGGCGCATTCGACGAACTCGACCAGAACCCGGCTCTTGCGGCCTGCAAGTTTCACCACATGATCGATGTAGTCGAACTCGCCAACCCTCGGCTTCGAGCCCTGCGCCTTGATGCCCGGCGCCTTGAGAAGAAGAATGGGCACGCCCGTTGCCGCCAGTTGCTTCCAGTGCGCCAGCAACTCGGTGTTAGCATTGCCAGGCGGCTGGCTTCCCTGAAGCAGGAGGAGAAGTTTTCTTGCACGATCGAAGAGGTTGCTCAGCAATCCGCCAATCGTGCTGCGCCGCGCCCAGTCGCTCAGCCCTTCCCTCATCCGCGGCCTCTTGGCTTGGGGCAGATGGAAGTAAGGGTCCAGCAGGATGAGGCCCTTGCAGTCCTTGCTGGCGGCGGCTGCGTAGACGGCTGAAACGGAACCTGCGCAGTGGCCGAAAAGCACCGTGCCGGACAGGCCAAAGCGCTCAACCAACTGTTGGATCGCGGCCGCTGCTGCTGGAGCAAAGCCCCCGGCGTTGATGAAATCGAGCAGATCGGTGGAAGCCTCACCCTGGGAGTCTCCAAGACCGGGAAGATCGACGCGAAACGATGGATAGCCTCTTGCAGCGATCGAGTCGGCCCATTGAACCGCGGAGTCGCCACTCGCCGCCCTCGGCAGCGAAAGGGAATTCAGAAAGAGGATCCCGGGGCGGCCCTGAAAGCTATAGCCGGGAGATGAACTGGAACGGCAATCGGCAGGACGATGGCACGTGCCCTGAAGACGATCTCCAAGGCCATCCAAAACAATCAATTCGCGCTGCTCAATGGCCTCAAGCATAAGCGATACCCTCGTTCAATTGCGATGTGACTGCGATGATCCATTCGCTGTTGGGCGCGAACAGCCAGCTGAAGTCCTTCAGGTCGTCGTATCCCACCAGTCCGCCCTTCGCTAAGGGAGCGGCATCCCGGGTGAGCTTCACGATGCGGACGGGCCGCTTATAGGTCAGGGCAGAGCTCTCTTCGCTTGCCAACGCTTGCGGCAAAGTGAAGCGGAAAGAATCCTGCCACAGGCCTGCCGACCAGCGGTACCCGTCCACCTCGAGCGAAGTGCCTTGCTCCAACGCGCGAATATGGTTGGACGCAGACTTGCGATCGTTGCCAAACTTGAAGATTTGCTCCAGGCCTACCCAACGCACGAGAGTGGCCCGCAGCGCCTGGTTTGCGTTTTCAGGCGGAGACCATAGCAACAGACCTTCGCCAATGCCCTCGTCAAAGGCTCTGCCCGCAAGAACTGCGCCAAGCCCCAGCCCGTGCAGAACAAGCGGCGCATGCGGCGAGCGAGTTTCAAGCCATGCGCCGAGAAGCCGAACATCCTGGCTCCAATCCGCAAAAGTCATCTGCTCGAAGGCGCCGGTGCTCTCTCCGATTCCGCGATAGTCGTAGCGAAGCACTTCGATCTTCTGCGCGGCGAGGAAGCGCGCCCAGCGAACCCAAGGCAGGTAGGAGTTATGCCGCTCCGATGCGAACGGCCCGACCAGCAGAACCCGCGCCACGGGATCGATCACCTCGTGCAGGACGGTGTAAAGGTGCGCGCCGGATACGGGAAAGTATCCAGCGTGCTCCTGCAACTGCCTGTTCGGATGGAGCGGACTTTGCAATGCAACACCCTGTTGAGTCGGTTATGCCGCGGAGTCAGGAACTGGGCCCTGAACGATGGCGATAATCAGCTTGCGGAGCAGATCCACGCCCGCGAAAAGGTCCGCATCGGGGCTGGCTGGATTGATGGCCATCTCCAGCGACAGGGCACGGAACAGCTCGGCTGTATGAGTGACATCGCAGACCCCGTGCACATCGGTGTACTCCAGCTCCGAGGAACCCTGGGCTCCGGCGAGAGCGGCCAGGTAGGCCATGAAGCGCTGAATCCAGCCCTCGAAGAAGGCCATGGTCAGAACCGACTGCACGCCCTGCAGCTTGCCCAGGAAGAGGCGAACCTTGTTCAGCTCGTCGCTGGTTGCGAGCGCGTCCGCGTCGCTGGGAAATGCGTGCGCGGCGACCGCGAACCTGCGCAGCATGGCTGGATGGGAGTCGCGAACTTCCTCAAAGAGATTCTCCGCCAGGATGGGGCGCACTTCGTCGGACTTGACGGCGATGTACGCGGCCGTCATCCAATAAATGAAGTTTCCTTCGAGTACCGAGCTATAACGTGCAATGATGCCGCGGCGCTGTTCCGGGGAGAGGCTCGCGGGGGGGGGGAGCTGCGCAATAAGATCGTCGATGATGGTTGCGATCTGCTGCTGAATCGAGGCTTCGAGCGATTCTCCGTAAACCTGCGGAGCGACTGCAATAGTGCTCAATTTTCACCTACCTAAGGAATGGAATGGGGAGTGCCGGGCAGCACGTCCAAATTAACGCAATGGGCAGATTGTGCTTGCCCGAGTCTTGTGAAGAACTGACGATCCAAAACTATACTGAAAGCAGATCGGCGGTAGCGGACTCTGGCTTCAGATACAACGCCAAGCCGATTCCAGAGGGCGATCCTCGAACTATCCATCAACCTTTGGAATCGTATTGACCCCAACGTCTGAGGCGAGCTCCCGATCCCCTGGTCAGCCAGCTGTTTCACCGGACGAAGTGGTTGCTTCGATCTGGATTCCAGAATACAGGGCCTTGCGCGAGAGTCAGGTAGCTGTTGGTCCATCTTCACTCCCCAAAGGCACTATGCCTATGCCCCATTTCTGTCATACCTATGGGCCGTTGGTACTTTGCAGAAGTGGTTACTGGTAATAAGGTTAGGATGGTTACGGGGTCGATATCAGTATAGACCCAATGTCAAGCTCAACGAGCTAAAGGTCGTGAATTGAGCCACATTTCATCTACGCTCATGCGCAGCTGCGCCTCGCGGCGTGACGGCCCATCCGATTGTGAGCGACGCAGGCGACCTGTCGACCGCGCGCAGAAAACATCGAAGCCGGCAAGAGCGCACAGGTTTGCAGATTTCCTTGCCATCTGTTATCAAGGACGCGCTGAGTCAATTGACGCGAATCCGCGATATACAGTTCTGGCTCGCGGACAGGGGAGGTACTTTCCGCTCATGTTCAAGTTTGTTTCTCAAAATCGGAGGTTTTTTGCCGCGCGCCCAACGGGTTCCTGGGCCTTTTTGCTGGCGTTTGTGCTTGGACTGCCTGTCCGCATCCCGGCTGAGGCGCAAAAGGATTTGAGCATCGACGAGCTGCATCGCAGCTTTCAGAGTCCGCCCGATTCGAGCCGCATTATGATGCGCTGGTGGTGGTTTGGGCCGGCCACAACAAAGCCCGAGCTGACGCGGGAGCTCGAGCAGATGAAGGCTGCCGGAATCGGCGGCGTGGAGATCACCCACCTCTACGCGCTCGCGCTCGACGATCCCTCCACCGGGTTCAAGAACACTCCGTTTCTTTCCGATGAACATCTGGATGCTCTTCGCTTTGCGGTCCAGGAGGCGCGGCGGCTGGGGTTGCGCGTGGATGTGAGCCTGGGCAGCGGTTGGCCGTTTGGCGGACCGCATATTCCGGTCACTGAGGCTGCAGGTAAGCTGCGCACGGAGTCCCGTACCGTGCCGACGGGCGAAACATCGACGACCGCACCGTTCGTCGATGCGGGTGAAGAGCTGATCTCCGCATTCCTGCTCCCGGAGTCTGCTTCCGGTCCTCAGCTTGCAGACGCGGTCTCGCTTTCTCCGCCGGTCGCCGGCCGGTACACGTTCGCCGCTTCAGCACAACCGCGCACGCTCATCTGGTTCATCTCCAGCCGCACCGGGATGATGGTGAAACGGCCCTCGGTCGGGGCCTCTGGGTTCGTCCTGGATCACTACGACCACGCTGCGATCGAGAACCATCTGCACGCAGTCGGCGATCGTCTGCTCTCCGCATTCGGCAAACAGCCGCCCTACGCGGTGTTCAGCGACAGCCTGGAAGACTACGCATCCGACTGGACTCCCGCGCTGCTCGATGAGTTCCAGCGCCGCCGCGGCTACGATCTTCGCCCTCACCTGCTGGCGCTTGTGAAGAATATGGGGCCGGAGACTGAAGCCGTTCGCCACGACTGGGGCAGAACGCTCACCGAACTGGCGGACGAGAATTTTCTTGCGCCCATGCAGGCCTGGGCGGCGGCACATCACACCCTGCTGCGCTCACAGACGTATGGCTATCCGCCCGTGACACTCTACAGCAACCGGCTGGCCGACCTGCCCGAGGGCGAAGGCAAGGCGACCTTTAATATGTGGAGGGAGTTTTCCGACACACGCTGGGCTGCTTCGGCAGGCCATCTGTTTCACCGCCCGGTCATCTCTTCGGAGACCTGGACCTGGCTGCACTCGCCTGCCTTCCGCGCCACTCCGCTGGACATGAAGGCTGAGGCGGACCTGCATTTCCTGCAGGGCATCAATCAACTGGTCGGCCACGGCTGGCCCTATTCTCCTGAGAGCGCGGGCGAGCCTGGCTGGCGCATGTATGCCGCGGCGGCTTTGAATGCACACAACCCGTGGTTCTTCGCCATGCCTGAAGTGACGCGCTATTTGCAGCGGGTCAGCTTTGCGCTGCGCCAGGGTGAGCCGGCCAACGACGTGGCGCTGCTGCTGCCCAATGACGATGTGTGGGCCTCATTCTTCGTGGGCTTTCAGAAGCGGCTCTCGCCTACCTCTGCCGGCGGTTTCAATGAGTCGGGATCGAACGCTACGGTCGATGAGCAGCTGGACAAATTTCTCGGCAAGCGGGTCATCGCGCAGGTGCTCGATGCCGGCTTCAATCTGGACTTCATCGATGCGGACACGATTGACAGCGTGGGCATTCCTTATAGGGTGCTGATTTTGCCCAATGTGGACAGGCTGCCGGTTGCCACCTATGAAAAAATTCTTGCCTTTGCGCAGCATGGCGGCATCGTCCTCTCCACGGGGCGCACGCCGGGGACCGCGCCGGGGCTGATGCATGCGGCCGAGGAGTCGGCGAAGATCAAGGCGCTCTCTGAACAACTGTTCCACGGAAATATGACAACCGCGCATTTTGTCGCAGACGAGACGCGGCTGGGCGCGGAACTGGCCAAAGACACCGAGCCCGATATGAAGCTCAGTCCAGCCGCACCGGAGATCGGCTTCATCCATCGCAAACTGCCGAGCGGCGACCTCTACTTTGTGGCCAACACGGCCAATGAAACCAAGCATGTGAGCGTGCACTTCCGCTCCACAGCGCGCCATGCGGAGATGTGGGATGCTCTCGCCGGCCAGGTGGCGGGGCTTCCCGATCCTGGCAAGATTGATCTTGAGGTCGAAGCCTACGGATCGCGGCTGATCTTTTTTTCAGACGAAGCCAAGCCTGCTGGGCCAGCGCCCGCACGGCGCGAAACAGTGAAAGCCGACCTCTCGCACTCGTGGACGGTGACCTTTGGCGACACCGGGTTGAGCAAGCAAATGGAGACCCTCACTTCATGGAGCGATGACGCGCGAACGAAGTACTTCTCCGGCCGCGCGACCTATGAGAAGACATTTGACTTGCCAGCGAGTGCAAACACCACGGGAACAAGATATCTGCTCGACTTTGGCCACGGGACCAGGCAGCCGCTGCCCGCGTCGCCGGCCCCACCCGACATGTGGGCCTACCTGGACGCGCCGATTCGCGATGCCGCCGAGGTCTACGTGAACGGCAAGCTCGCGGGCGTGGTGTGGCATCCGCCGTACCGTATCGACGTGACGGAGCAACTGCACGCCGGGGCGAACCAGATCCGCATTGTCGTCGGTAACACGGCCATCAATACTCTGGCCGGCACACCACAGCCGGACAACCGGCTCCTGTGGGACCGTTACGGCATGTTGTTTATTCCGCAGGGTATGGAGAACCTTCGCCCGCTGCCATCCGGGATTCTGGGGCCGATCAAGCTGGTCCAGTCTGTAGCGGTACAATGATTCGAGCAATCACTGGCTCCATTCAACAATCGGCGGCAAAGAAAAATCGGCAAGCACAAACGCTCATGCCTGCCGATTCTGTTTGCGCCTGGTTGACTTTGCCGCTGGAACTTACCAGCTCACCACCGTGACCGCGAAAGGCTCCAGCTTGAGCGTGCCGCCCGCGGGTTTGACGCTGCGTGCGGGGCCGTCGCCGGTCTCCAGATCCACCGTGAGCGCGCTCGCCTTGTCGGCATCGGGCAGCTTGAATTCAACTGCGCGATTGCGCTGGTTGGCCAGCAGCAGCTTATGACCGCCCGGCGTGATGAACGCCTGCGCTGTCACGCCATCGGAGCCGTCCCCGCCAAGCTGCGTCTCCACCAGCGTGTCGCCCGGGTGGAAGGAATCCTTGATGAGCTTGAGCACCCAGAAGCGCGCGTTGGGCTTGTTGTTCTCCCAGTTCATCATGCTCACACTGGGAAACTGCGTGGGATAACCGACCATCTGCGATTCGCCCACCACGTCGATCTGGAGCTTCGACAGTTGCACAAAGAGGTAGGCGTACAGCGACCCAGCCAGGTTCCAATAGAGCTTGGGCGGCGCCACTTTGTCTGCCGGCGTATTGTCCGTGGGAAGAATCACGCCGAGTTCGTCGAGGTCGGTCCGCGTCTCGGGCGAGAGGCGCTTGCGGATGGACTCGATATACCGCACCGAATTCAGGAATCCGTTGGCCTCGGCGAAGAACGTGTACTGCCAGTCTTCCAGGGTCTGCCCTTTTCCCGGCGAAGCGTAAAAGTGATAGGAGATCATGTCCAGCGGAATGCCCGGCCGATGGTTGTTGTGGTCCAGAAAATATTCAAAGTACTTTGGGGTGAGGCTGGGCATAGCCAGCGCCATGCCGACGAACTTCGTATCCGGCGAGACGGCGTGAATCGCGCCGACGATTGCGTCGTAACGTGCGGTGTACTGTTCGGGCGTCATGTTGTGCTCGAAGTCGACTTCGTTCAGCACCTCCCACCAGGGCATCTTGTAGTGGTAGCCGGAGTTGTGGCGTACGCCGTTTTCATCGGTGAATCCGCCGTTGACGTACCAGCTTACGAGCCGAGCGTAGTAGTCGCCCAGTTGCTTGCCGCTGGGATCGCGCAACTCCGTTCCTTGCGTGTAATCCCAAGAGACTTTATTCGGATCGTCTGGGTAAGTGGCCGGCTTGTCCGTCTTGTAAAGCCAGGTGGGACTGGTGCTGAAATTCAGGATGGCGGAATGACCATCCGTAGCGGCAAGAAAATCCTTGGTCATGGGGTCGATCAGGCTAAAGTCCCATGAGGTCTTCTGCGCGGTGGGCGGCTCAAGCTCGGCCACACCCAGCCGGGGATAGGGCAGCCAGGGAACGTAGCGCACGTAGTCGGCGCCCAACTCCTTCACGGCCTTGTAGGAGGCGATCCCCAGAGGTTCGCCCGGCCGGAGAGGCGGGTTCACCACCACCTGGAAGGTTGGCGTCGTCTTCGAGACGAGTCCGGCCTTGTCCCAGTTGATGGTGAGTTTAGGCGCATCCTGTGAGCAAAGCGTTGCGCTCATCGCTACACTTGCCATGCCCGCAAACAGCAGAGGTCTCAATCCACGAACTTGCGATATCTGGTGAAACATTCTCATAACCGGCACTCCTTCGCGCATCGCAAGCGCCCATCCGCAGGTCCACACAGGGAGAGCGGAAGGCGATAAACGAGCGACGCCAAGGTATACCACCTCTCGAATGCCCTTTGCAATCTTTTATGTATTGGTATTAGCACATCGGCTGCGATGCAGATATGCGATGGCGAGGTGTGTTTGTGTGCTCGCAAAGCCTGATCGCTGCTGAGTGCCCCCAGGCGACCTGCATGCCCCAACAGCCGCGACCGGCAGGAAGCGACCGGACTTGCCAATTCCGGGATACGGAATATAATCTGTTGCACTTAAGCGTAGGCTCGCAGGTGAATGGATGAGCGCTGGCAGCAGCAACAAGGCTATGGATGAAGCTGAGGCGGCCAAGGGAGATGGCGGCAACGTGGACCGTAACGAGTCGCAAACCGTGCTCCGTGCCTGCGTGGTGCTCAAGGCCTTCCGGCAGGTGGGCGAAGAGCTTCAGCTGGCCGATGTGATCCACCGCACCGGCTTGCCCAAGACCACAACCTTTCGCCTGTTGCGCACGTTGATTCATGGCGGCCTTATTGAGCGGGCTGGCGCCGGACTTTATCGCAACTGCTTTGTTCCCGTCACGGCGCGGTCTTTCCGAATTGGCTTCGCCACCCAGGGCGATACGGAGTTTGCGCGCGAAGTGACAAAGGGCTTGGAGAGGGTGGCCGCTCGCGAGCACGTGCAACTGATCACGCTGAGCAACCGTTACAGTGCCCGCGAGGCGCTGCGGAATGCGGATTTGCTCATCCGCGAACGGGTCGACCTGGTGCTCGAGTTTCAGACCTACGAGCGCGTGGCGTCGGTGATCGCTTCCAAGTTTCTTGCCGCCAACACCCCAGTGATCGCCATCGAAGTGCCCCATCCGGGGGCTACGTTTTTTGGCGCGGATAACTACAAGGCGGGCCTGATCGGCGGCAAGGCCCTGGGTCGCTGGGCCAACGAGAACTGGGGCGGCCAGGTAGACCAGTTGCTGCTGATAGAGTTGCCCATTGCAGGCTCCCTTCTGGAACTGCGGCTGGCTGGCCTGGTGGATGGCCTGCGCAAGGAACTGCCCGGGATTGTGGATGTACCGCAGGCTCGCCTGAATGGTCGTGGAACCTTCGAGCAGGTGCTGGATGGGATGCGCAGGTACCTGCGACGGCGAAGCGCGCGGCGAACTCTGGTGGGCACGGTCAACGACATCTGCGCGCTGGCTGCGTTGCGCGCATTTGAAGAGGCCGGCGCTGCCGACCAGTGCGCGGTCATGGGCCAGAATGCATTGCGCGAGGCCCGCGCCGAGCTGCGCCGGCCCGGAACGCGCCTGGTCGGATCGGTAGCCTATTTCCCGGAACGCTATGGTGAAGAGTTGATTCCTTTGGCGCTCAATATCCTTCGCAAGAAGCCGGTACCGGCATCCATCTTTGTAAAGCATCAGCTCATCACGCCGCGAAACGTGGACCTGATCTATCCCCTCGACAGCCAGTCTCAATCATCGGCGGAGCAGGACCGGAATCAACTCCAGCTGGCATCGTCGTGACGGAGATTGTTCCGCAAAGCGGAATTGCGACGGCTCTTGTTTTTCAGGTTCAGGGGTCGGCGGAAAGGCGAGAGTTTGCAGATGAGAACGGGAAGCGGACTGGGTCGATTGAGTGGAGATCTGTCCCGCAGGCGGTTCTTGGGCTGTGCCGGAGCGGCGGCGCTGGCGGGAGGAATTCCTTGCCTGCCGGCTATCTCCATCCCCGAAGGGCGCACTCAGCACCCAACTCAGCTCCCAACTCACCTCAATGAGTTCGACTATGGGCAGGTTCAACTCACGGGTGGTCTGCTCAAGCAGCAGTACGATCGCGTGCTTGCCTCTTACCTGGCTCTGGACAAGGACCGGCTGCTGAAGGTCTACCGGGAACGCGCCGGCCTTCCCGCTCCTGGAGCTGCCATGGGCGGCTGGTATGACGCCGATGGATTTGTGCCTGGCCACACGCTGGGCCAGTACATCTCAGGGCTGGCGCGCATGGGCCGAGCTACCGGTGACGAGACGTGCCTGGCCAAGGTGGGCGAACTGGTTGAGGGCTTTGCCGCCACCATGGGGAGCGAGGACCGCATCTTCGCCGGATCCAATGCCGAGAGAGTGTGGCCCTGTTACATTCTGGACAAGCACATGGCAGGGCTCATTGACGCCTATAACCTTGCGGGCGTAGCGCAGGCGCAGGCGCTTTTGCCGCGCGTCCTGCACGGCGCACTGCCCTTCATTCCAGGGCGCGGCCGTGACCGCATCGGCAAGAAAGACCCGCCCTACGACGAGACCTACGTTTTGCCTGAGAGCCTCTTTGCGGCTCACGACCTCACCGGCGACGTCGCCTTCCACGACCGCGCCGCGGCTTATCTGCTGGACCGGGAGTACTTCGATCCGCTGGCGCGCGGCGAGGATGTGTTGCCAGGCCGTCATGCCTACAGCCACGCCATCGCGCTCAGTTCAGCGGGCAAAGCGCACCTCATGCTGGGAGATGAGAAGTACCTGAGGGCCATGAAAAACGCCTGGGAGTTTCTGGCCACAACGCAACAATATGCCTCCGGCGGCTGGGGGCCGAACGAGACCTTCATTGAACCCCACAAGGGCCAGCTCTACGAGAGCCTGCGCACTACCGACGAGCATTTTGAAACTCCCTGCGGGAGCTACGCGGCCATCAAGCTTGCGCGCTATCTGCTCTGCGCCTCCGCGGACGGCCGCTACGGCGACGGCCTGGAGAGGGTGCTGTACAACACGATTCTCGCCGTCAAACAGCCGGACAGCGACGGCGATTATCCCTACTACTCAACCTACGGACCGCGCGCGCGCAAGGTCTACTACGCCAAGAAGTGGCCCTGCTGTTCCGGCACCCTGGTGCAGTGCGTGGCCGACTACGTGAAGAACATCTACTTCCGCGCGGCGGATGGCGTGGCGGTGAATCTCTACGCACCCTCCACTGTGCGCTGGAATCAGGACGGCGCGGCCATCATGCTCACACAGCAGACCGGCTATCCGCTTTCGCCGGCTGTGACGATCAAGGTTGACTGTGCTGCGCCAGCGGTCTTTGCGCTGCGGCTGCGCCTTCCGGGATGGCTGGAGCGGGAGCCGGCGATCCGGGTAAACGGCAAGCCCGCATCCGGGGAGACGCAGCGCGGATTTGCCGTCGTCAATCGCCTCTGGAAACAAGGAGACACGGTCACGCTCGATCTGCCGCTCGCCCTGCGCACCGAAGCGATCGACGAATTGCACCCGGATACAGTGGCCGTGCTGCGCGGGCCGCTGGTGTATGTGGAGTTGAATCCCGCGCCTGGAACGGCTGCGCTGGGTAGACTGGAGCGGCAAAGGCCCATAGCAGGAACGATGGGAACGTTTGTGGAGCATGCCGAGGGACGAGATCGTGTCCATCTGCCGCTCTACTCCGTGCAGGAAGAGAGTTACACCACGTACTTCGAGAAGAGCTGAGAACGGCAGGCACGAAGCGCGACAGTCAGGAAGGAGCTCGCAATGACGAATCGGATGCACGCGCCTCGATCGGTGTTCCCAGGTGAGGCCGCGTCGTTGTTCGCTCTTACCGGAATTTGGTCAAACGGAATTGTCCCCGGCGCGCGGGGCGTCGTGTCCGCCAGTCTACTCCACTGGAGTTCCCTGTGATACACGGAGTGCGGAGAAGAGCTTTGACGCTCAGGATAGACATTGCCGCAGTGGCACATGGTTGCAGGCTCGCGATTCGACTTGCGCTTGTGACGCTTTGCCTCTCCTGCGGCGGTCTGCTTGCCCAGACCAGCGCATTGCTGGGAGCGGCATGGTATCCGGAACAGTGGCCGGAAACGCGCTGGGATCGAGATCTGCAACTTATGGAAGAAGCCCACCTGCACGTAGTGCGCGTAGGCGAGTTTGCCTGGAGCCGCATGGAACCGGCCGAGGGTCACTACGATCTGAATTGGCTGGAACGCGCCGTGCGCCTGGCTGAAAAGCATCATATCGCCGTGGTCATCGGCACACCGACCGACGCGCCCCCGGCGTGGTTGACCAAGGCGCATCCGGAAACGCTGCGCATCGATGCGGCTGGCCATCGTGCCGAGCACGGTCAGCGCCGGCAATTCAACTACGCCAATCCGCTCTATCGCGTGTACTGCGCGAGGATTGCGGCCCAGCTGGCGCAGCACTTCGGCCACGATCCAGATGTGATCGGCTGGCAGATCGGCAACGAATACAGCGACGAGTCGTTTGACGAGGAGACCAAGCGTCAGTTTCAGGATTGGCTTAAGCACCATTTCGGAACGCTCGACGCACTGAACTCCGCCTGGACCACGGCCTATTGGAGCCAGACCTATGACAGCTGGGATGAGATCCCGCTGCCCAGCGGCGGTGGCAATCCGGGGCTGCTGCTGGAGCATCGCCACTTTGTCTCGGATACCTGGCGCGACTTTCAGCACGTGCAGATCAAGGCCATTCGCAAGTTCGCCGGGAAGCGGCAGTTCATCACCACCAACCTGGGAGGCCTTGGCTGGTCAGACAACTTCGACCATTACGAGATCAACAAGGAGTTGGACCTCGCCGCCTGGGACGACTACGTTGGACAAGGCCATTTGAACGTCGCGCGTAATGGGGCAATGCACGACTTTGCGCGCGGCTGGAAGCGCGCCAACTTCTGGGTGATGGAGACGCAACCCGGCACGGTGAACTGGGCGCCGGTGAACAATGCGCTCGATCGCGGCGAGACCCGCGCCATGGCGTGGCAGGCTATCGGACACGGCGCCGACGCGGTGCTTTACTGGCAGTGGCGCAGCGCGTTGAACGGCCAGGAGCAATACCACGGCGCACTCCTGGGCCCGGATGGAGAACCGCTGCCCATCTATGCGGAGATTGCCCAGACGGGCAGCGAGTTCGAGCGCGCAGCGCAGGCGCTCGCGGGCACTGCGCCAGTGGCGCAGGTGGCTCTGCTGCACAGTTACGACAGCCGCTGGGCTATTGACTTCCAGCCCCACAATCGCAACTACGATCAGCTCGAGGTTCTGCTCGGCTACTATGCGCCTTTGCGCGCGGAGCGGCTCACGGTTGACATTGTGAACCCCGAGGCTCCGCTCGACGCATACAAGCTGGTCTTTGCGCCCAGCCTGAACATGATCTCTGCCGATCTTGCCGCGCACCTGCTTGCCTATGTCCAGCAGGGCGGGCACCTGGTGCTGGGGCCGCGCTCCGGCATGAAGGATGAGCACGACGCCTTGAATGTCCAGCGCCAACCGGGGCCGCTGGTGAGCGCTCTCGGCGGCCGCGTGGAGCAGTTCTATGCGCTGGAATCGCCTGTGCCCGTGAGCGGCGCAGTGGGCATGGGCTCGGCTCTTATCTGGGCCGAGCAGCTTTCCGCGCGCGACGAAGCGGAGCAGATTCTGCTGCGCTACGGAAAAGGCAACGGGTGGCTCGATGGACAGCCAGCCATGATCTCTCATCGCGTAGGCAAAGGCGCCATCGCCTACCTGGGCGCGGTGTTGGACCCGGCTGCGATGCGCTCCACGGTGGAGTGGCTGACGCACGACGCCAGCGTCGAGCCGGAGTTTGCGCCGCTGCCGGAAGATGTGGAAGTGTGCCGGCGCGTTGGCCAGCGCAGTACGATTTACGTGTTCCTCAACCACGGTGCAGCAACTGTGGAGATCGCGCTGCCCCATGCGATGCGCAATGCTCTCGATCACGGCGCGAGCCTGAGCAAAATTACGCTTGAAGCGCAAGGCGTGGCTGTACTTGAAGACGACTCGCATTAGAGCAGAATCTGAAAGGGAGAAGACCAATGAGTGGCAGCATTACGCGGAGAAGATTTTCGGGCGGCCTGGGCTTCGCTCTTGCCGGTCTGCCGCTGTTGCCGGCGCACAGCTTGTTTGCTGAAGATTTCAGCGACAGTGAGATCGCACCGTTCCGCACGCCGTACAAATGCGGCAAGCTTGTGTTGAGCGCATCTTCAGAGCCTGACGCCTTCGACGGGAAGACAGTGGACGACCCGTTTGTCTTCCTTCACCAGGGCGCTTTCCATATGCTCTATATCGGATTCGACGGCACGGGTTATCAGACCGGTCTGGCTCGGTCGTCCGATCTGGTCCATTGGGAGCGTGTTGCGTGTGTTGCCCGCCGCGATCCCAATTCGAAGTACACGCGCTACAACGTTGCCCTGAGCTGCATTGTGCGCGAAGCCGGGCTCACCTCCCAGGGCAAGCTCAAGAAGGTGCATGGACGTTACCTGGGCGCGTGGAATGCTTATCCCAATGCGGGTTATGAGGAGGGTGCGGCGGTCATCGGCCTGGCGTGGAGCGACGACCTGCTGCAATGGGAACTGACCGACCCCATTCTTTTTCCGGCGGACGGCGCGCCGTGGGAGCATGGCGGACTCTACCGGCCTAACCTCATCGAAGAGGCCGGTGTTTTCTATCTCTACTACAATGCCAAGACCGATCCCAAGAAGAATGCACCGGGCGGAGCGTGGCACGAGCAGAGCGGTGTGGCCACATCGCGCGACCTGAAGCATTGGACCCGCTACGCGGGCAATCCGATTCTCAAAAATGGCGGCGAGGGCTCGCGAGACTCACGCTTCGCCAGCAATCCATTTGTCGTGCGCAATGGCAGCGTGTGGGGCATGTATTACTTTGGCTTCGATGCGCGCGGCAAGGCGCGGGAGCTGCTTGCCCTGGGCCGCGATCCGTATCACTTCTCGCAGATCGACGAGATCATGATCGACGTTGGCGCAGACGGCGCCGTGGATGAAACCTTTGCGCACAAGCCGTCGGTCATCTTCCACGACGGCGCGCTCTACCACTTCTATTGCGCCGTCTCAGGCAAATGGCCCAACGAGGTGCGCGGTATCTCCGTTGCGCGTTCCCGGCCCTGGTGATCCCGGTTCAGATGCGCTTCACTGTGCCGCAAGAAACTCACGCACCGCGAGCGTGAGCGCCGGCCCATCGCACTCGAAGATGCGGTGGCCGCAGTCGCCGCTCGAGACATAGGTTTCTGCGTGAGCAGCCTTGGCCCAAGCGAGCGCCGGCGCAGGGTTCACCAGGTGGTCGTTCACCGCCGCAACGATCAGCTGCTTCACGTGGACTTTCCCCGCCGCCGCCTCCACCATCCCGCTGCCACGCGTTACATCGTGCCCGATCATGGCTTTGAGTTGAATCAGACGGTCGTTGGCGTCGCGCCCACCCCAGGTTTTTCGGGAGTTTTCAAGGAACTCCGGGAACTCTGCGCGAGAAACCGTGCGGGCCGTGTACCCAGGCGAGGGCAAGGTCAGCGCACCGAATTCATTGGCCAGCGCGAGTGAGGGCTCGACCGAATAATTCCCGCCGTTGAAGCCGGGATCAGCCTCAATCAGCCTGCGCAGCAGATCCCAGTTGAGCAGATCGTAGGATGTCTGCTGCGGTGTGCCGACGATAGGCACGGCCTTGTCAAGAAACTCCGGATAATCCGCCATCCACTCGAAGGTCTGCATGCCGCCCATGGAGACGCCGACGACCGCGTAGAGATGGTGCAGGTGAAGCATCTCGCTGGCCAGCCGGTTCTCCGCGCGCACCATATCGCGGATGGTGATGGCCGGAAACGCAGGGCCATGCTGTGTTGCACTGTTTGAGGGCGATGAGGAAACACCGTCGCCGAAGGCATCGACAGCTACGGCGAAGAAGCGCGTTGTATCCACCAGCCTGTCGGGCCCAAAGAACTGCCGCAGATCCTCGCTTCGCCCGTTGTACCAGGTGGGGAAGAGGACCGCATTGGACCCATCCGTGTTGAGCCGGCCCCAGGTACGATACGCAATCACGCATGGGTCGATGAACTTGCCGGAGTCGAGCGCGCAACGGCCCAGGTTCGCAGTCTGGAGCGAGCCGTCCTGCGCGAATGCATGCAGAACGCACACCGCTAGTAGCATGGGCACAATGCCGCGAAGTGGGGTCAGAAGACGGAATGCAGCGATTGCCGCTCTTGCCGAGTAAAGCATGTATTGACGGTGATACAGCAGAGCGACGCAATTTGCAATACACATCGCGGTTCTGTCTGCTAGGTTGTTGCCATGGTCCGCGACGGAGTTTGCACTCGCATGCAATCGGCTCTTGCCCTGTTTGCTTCTCTCATTCTGGTGGCAGCTCCACTTCTTGCTCAGCAGGTCGCGCCTGCCGTGGAGCGGCAATTGGCGCGCGTGCAGCGGGGTGTCGGCGGCGGACCTTTCTCCGCGAACTGGGACTCGCTGGGTGCGTATCGTGTTCCCAACTGGTATCGCGACGCCAAGTTCGGCATCTTCATCCACTGGGGCGTGTACTCGGTTCCGGCATTCGGAAACGAGTGGTACCCGCGCACCATGTACCAGCAGGGCAGCGCCGCTTTCAAGCACCAGGTGGAGACGTACGGCCCGCAATCGAAGTTCGGCTACAAGGACTTCATTCCACAGTTCCGCGCCGAGAACTTCAACGCCGACGCCTGGGTAGACCTGTTTGCTCGCGCCGGCGCGCGCTATATTGTGCCGGTGGCCGAGCACTGCGATGGATTCGCCATGTACGATTCCGAGATCAGCGGCTGGAACGCAGCGAAGATGGGGCCCAAGCGCGACGTGGTGGGCGAGTTGGCCGTGGCCACACGCAAGCGCGGGTTGCACTTTGGCGCTTCGTCGCACCGGGCTGAGCACTGGTGGTGGTACAACGGCGGCATGAACTTCGACTCCGACGTCAAGGACCCGCACTACGCCGAGCTCTACGGTCCGGCGCGACCCATGGTGCTGGCCGGCGAAGACGACTCCCAAGAGCCCGATCCGAACCACCTGGAGCGTTGGCTGGCCCCCGACGCCGCCTTCATGGACGATTGGCTGGCGCGCAGCACAGAGATCGTGGACAAGTATCATCCCGACTTTCTCTACTTCGACTGGTGGATCGGCCAGCCGGCCTTTCAGCCTTATCTGAAGCGCATGGCCGCCTACTACTACAACCAGGCGGCCGGGCGGCAGCAGGGTGTGGTGCTCACCTACAAGGACCATGATTTCCCAGAGAACGCCGCCGTGCTGGACATCGAGCGCGGCAAACTGGACGCGGTGCGCCTGCTGCCCTGGCAGACCGACACCTCGGTCAGCGTGCATTCCTGGGGATACGTGAAGAACGACGAATACCGCGACGCCAAATCTCTGATCGGCGAGCTGGTGGACGTGGTGAGCAAGAACGGCAATCTGCTTTTGAACGTGGGGCCGAAGGCGGACGGCGCCATTCCCGAGGAGGCGCGCGCCATCCTGCTCCAGATGGGCGCGTGGCTGGATGTGAATGGAGAGGCGATCTACGGCTCGCGGCCCTGGCTTGTCTTCGGCGAGGGGCCAACCAAGGTCGCCACCAGCGCGCTCAACACTGACCGCCAGGACTTCACCGCGGACGATGTTCGCTATACAACGAACAACAGCGCGCTCTACGCCATCGCTTTGGGCTGGCCGGCAAGCGGCGAACTGCATCTGCGCTCCCTGTGGAGCGGCAATCCATACCTTGCCGGGCCGGTGCGTTCGGTGCGGATGCTGGGATCGAAGGAAGAATTCAAGTGGAAGCAGGAAGCCGATGGTCTGCACATCAAACTGCCCCAGGCCAAGCCTAATGAGCTGGCATACACGTTCCGGATCATGGATTCAAGGGTCACCGCGGGCAAATAGGGCGGCCAGACTAGCGATGCGCGCCGGGCCATGTATCGATAAACTTTTTATAATGTGGTGACCAGAGACGAGATTGAACCGCCGGCGCCAGCCTTTTCAGGGCGTTAATAACTTGTGTTTCCGACTACTTATAAGACTTCGTGGGCTGCCTAAATACGGCTAAATGCATGTAAGGCGGACCAATCGCGGAGGAGGGAATGCGGGTGGAGGTTTTCTGCGGCGTGTTGCGCAAGCCTTGGAGCAACTGTTGGCAAGGTGATCCGGCGCGCAGGTGCGTCGTCTCCGCCGAGTTTGTACTGGACCGCTCGTTGACGAATGCCGAGCAGATTCTAGGGCTGCGTCCCCGGGAGTTGATGGCCGACGCGCCGCCCAGATCGATGCCGACAAAGCGCCGCAGCACGGGCGATTCGTGCAGCGCGTCCTCGACAGCAAGGTCCGAGAGCGAGTACCACTGCTGCCAAAAAATAGACGCGCTCCATGATCTCAAAAACAAACCGGCTCACGGTCTGCTTCGCCTTTTGAGAAGTGCGGCGCAACCAGTGCCAGTAACTTGGCCCAATGCATCACGGTGCCCATTTCTTCAAGCAGCTGCTTCCGCCGGATCTTCTTCGAGTGGCCCTCGAACTCCCCCTGCTGGGCCAAAGTAAGCTGCTTCATCCGCGATCGTTCTCCTCAATCAACACTACCCGCTTCAGTTGTGGGTTGGGGCGTTTTTTCAGAGGTTCGCTAGTCTCCTGAGTCATTGATTTCTTGCATAAGTTTCAGGTGCATGTGCAGCGAGGGTTGCACTGGCAAAGCGGGCGATGGATGCCAGTATCTGGTCTGCCGATTTGGTCCATCGAAATGGCTTTGG
>Ga0302320_10005477_pt1 | contig 28428 bp, 23 predicted proteins | sample Bog_T0_3_FD_202130 | JGI IMG/M metagenome (GOLD analysis project Ga0302320, IMG submission 202130) | Peat permafrost microbial communities from Stordalen Mire near Abisko, Sweden - Bog_T0_3 | ecosystem: Environmental > Terrestrial > Soil > Wetlands > Peat | place: Sweden: Abisko, Stordalen Mire...
AGGCGCGTGTCTACCGCCAGCGCCGCTTTTTCCGCCCGGCGTGCTTGCTCAATGCGTTCTTCGGTCGAGAGCGAATACACATCGTCGTAATAAAGGCCTAGGTCGCCCTCGATCTGGCCCAGTTGCGCGGCTTCGGGGATTCCCCCCATTGGATCTTCCGAGGTGATCTGCGCCAACTCGATGGCCGCCCGGACGAGTTGCTCTACGCCTTGGGGCGAGAGGTCGCTAGTCGAGGTGTTGGCCGCGTGCTGCCCGACGAAAACCCGGACTCCCAGGCCGCGCGCGCCGGATTCCTTCAGAGTTTCCACCTCGCCGAGGCGTACTACGGTCGAAAATTCCGAACCTTCGCTGACCACGGCCTCTGCGGCGGTAGCGCCGAGTTCGGTCGCTCGCTTCACCACCGACTCGGCCATCTGGCGCAAGTCCACTTCCACTGGCGTGACTGTTGTTGCCATTACTGTGCGCTCCCCGTGCCGCCTACCGTCATGCGGTCAATTTTCAAGGTTGGAATGCCAACGCCGACTGGAACGCTCTGTCCGTCTTTACCGCAGGTGCCAATGCCCTCGTCGAGTTGCAGGTCGTTGCCAACCATGCTGACGCGGGTCAGCACGTCGGGGCCATTGCCGATCAGGGTTGCGTCTTTCACCGGCGCGGTAATCTTGCCGTCCTCGATCAGGTAGGCTTCGCTGGCGGCGAAAACAAACTTCCCGTTGGTAATGTCCACCTGGCCGCCGGAAAAGTTCACGGCGTAGAGTCCTCGTTTCACGCTCTTGATAATGTCCTCCGGCAGGTCGTCGCCCGAGAGCATGTAGGTGTTGGTCATGCGCGGCATGGGAATATGCTCGTAGCTCTCGCGGCGTCCATTGCCGGTGTTTGGGAGCCCCATCAGGCGCGCCGAAAGCTTGTCGGCCATGTAGCCCTTGAGAATGCCCTTTTCGATCAGCATAGTGTTGCTGGTGGAGTTGCCCTCGTCGTCCACGTTGAGCGATCCGCGCCGCTCATTCAGCGTGCCGTTATCGACCACCGTACATTTGTCGCTGGCAACCCGCTTGCCTAACAGGCCAGAGAAGGCTGAAGTCTTTTTGCGATTGAAGTCCGCTTCAAGGCCGTGGCCGATGGCTTCATGCAGCAGTATTCCCGGCCAACCAGGGCCAAGCACTACTTCCATCTCACCGGCGGGACAGGGAACTGCGCTTAGCTGCAGAATTGCCTGTCGCGCTGCTTCGTTTGCAAAATGCTCAGGAGTTTTTTCGGTGAGGAATATCTCAAACTTGTTGCGTCCTCCGCCGCCTGAATTGCCCTTGGCGCTCAGCTCTCCATCGCGCGCAATGACGAATACGCTCATGCGCGAAAGCGGCTGCACGTCTTCGGCGAAGGTTCCGTCGGAGCCGATTACGAGGATGCGGCGAAGCTCGTCGGCATAGCTGGCGCGGACCTCCTTGATGCGCGGATCGTAGGCGCGTGCGGCCTTGTCGGCGCGGAAAACCAGCTCCACCTTCCGGGCTAGCTCGGCGTCCGAAGCAGCGTTGGTCACCGGATAAAGGCTGGGGCGAGCTTTGTCTTTCAGGCTCACGACCGGAGTCTTCGCCGGACCGCTGGCGATCAGCGCCGCAGTGCGGGCCGCGTGCATGATCTTTTCCGGCGCAAGATCGTCCGTGTAGGCGTAGCCGGTGCGTTCGCCGGTCACTACCCGTACGCCGCATCCGGCGCTGATTCCCTGCGAGGCAGACTTCACCATCGACTCATCCACCGAGAGAGAAGTGGAGGTCAGATACTCGAAATAAAGGTCGGCATAATCGCCACCGGCAGAGAGCGCCGCGCCAAGATACTTCTCGAGGTCGCGTTCGCTGAGTCCGTATTTCTCAAAGAAAAACCGTTTGTCCATAGATTTGCTCACAACTGATTGGATGTCCTTCGTTCCATTTAGTGGCAGAGCCTTCGATTATAGAAGGCGATTATGAAACGCGGAGGCTCGAGCAAAACCAAGGTTGGTATAGGTCGGACTTGAAAGGGCACGGCGTCACAGACTGCGGACCGTCCCTCAGGGCCTGAAGGCCCTGTATTTCGGCCTCGCTACGGCACGGCTGAAGCCATGCCCTTTCAATGACTTCAAAGCTACAGCAACTCTAGCCCTGCTCTAGGACAATTTCACGAAAGGTGTATCCGAACGGCAAGGTGGGGCAAAAGCAAGAGAGATCCAACTGCAAAAGCAACAACATTGCAGAGGTGAAGTGGATTGCCGCCCACCTTAATCCGCGCAAAAACAGCGCGGCGAAGGTGGGGTACCCGAGATTCTTGCCAACTCTTGAAGATGACAAGGCTAAACGCCGACCGTCTCAGGCAGCGCTGTCGCCTCGCTCACCGTTGCCAATTCCCACGAGGAAGGATCGTGCATCAACCGGCTGACCAGCGCGGTGTGCATTGCGTGCCCGGCGCGGTCAGCCACCACGCGGCCTAGCACCTGGCGGCCAATCAGCGAGAGATCGCCGATCAGGTCAAGCACCTTGTGCCGCACAAATTCATTGGGGAAACGCAATGGCCCGTTCTTGATTCCGTCCGTGGTGAGCACGATGGCGTTTTCTTCCGAGGCTCCGCGAATCAGTCCCATGTTGCGCAAGGCTTCCACTTCATTCAGAAATCCGAAGGTGCGTGCCGGGGCGATGTCACGCGCGTAGTCGCCGCGCGATAGATCGACGCATATCGATTGCTGGCCAATCAGCGGGTGCGGGAAGTTGATGGTATAGCAGACCGAAAAATTCTCCTCCGGATATAGGCCAACAAACTTGTCGCCGTCGCGCACCTCTACGGGCTTCAGTACGCGCAAATAACGGCGCAGCCGTTTCTGCCGCCGCAGTCCCACCCGCTGAATCATCTCCACTATGGGAAGGGCGCTGCCGTCGAGAATCGGGAGCTCCAGGTTGTCCAGCTCCACGTAGGCGTTGTCCAGGCCCATGCCGACAAAGGCCGAGAGCACGTGTTCGGTGGTCGAGATGAACACGCCTTTCTTCATCAGACTGGTGGCGTAGCTTACCTTGGCGACGTTGCGCCCAACGGCCTCAACCTCGAAGTCGTCAAGATCGGTTCGGCGGAAGACGATGCCGGAACCTGGAGAGGCGGGCACAATTCTCATATGTACCTGGACGCCGCTGTGGAGACCGATGCCGGAACATTCCACGGCCGACCGGATTGTTTGTTCAAAGCTCACGAATGGCCCCGTAACCCACGACTGTCTTTCAGGTTACAGTGATTCCGAGAAATAAGTTGTGGGATTTTTGCCACAGTCCGTGTCTTCCCAAGGACATTTCAGAAGACGACCTTGCCACCGGAAGTCGAGACCGATTGACCGGCATTGCGCGGATTCCTCGCGATGCCAGGCATGACAGCCTGAGAAACACTCCCACTCGACGAGGATGTGGCAACTCTGGGACCGCCTTAGCCATGGCAATCCGGCAACTTACTTTTTCTTAGTCTTCGGGCTATAAGTTTCCGGATTGTAGTTTGCTGTGTCGTCGAACAAGCCGGGTTGGAAGATGGTGTTGTACTCGGTGTGGGTCAGGAAGGTCTGTCCGTTGATTTCGCCATCGCGCTTGGTTGTGATGGTGTAAGGCGTGGCGATTCCCTGTACCGTGCGGTAATTGCCGTAGGTTGTTTCATCCTCGACTTTATACTTGTCCGCATCGCGAAAGGTATAGCGATTGTTGACGGGCAGGTGGGTATTCATGTCAATCCCGATGCTGAGCTGGTCGTTGTTCTTATTCAGGATGCTGACTACATCGACCATCTGCTGATCGGCTACGGACTGTCCTACGTAAAGTAGCATGGTCTGCGGGTCGTTCAGCCACTCGCGCAGGACAACTTCAAGCGAATGCCGGCGGCGGCGCAAAATTTCCTGCATGATCTTGTCTTCTTCACTCGCCGTGCCCTTGTAAGTCTTTTCGTACCCCTTATCTCCGCTATAGATGTAAACAACGTCGCGCTGCTTGGTAAGTTCGCGCCGCTCCTTATCCGGGTACTCATAAAAACGCCAGAAGAGCGTACCCGCCGAGGTCGGCTTCCCCTGGTAGAAACTGTAACTGCGCCCATGCTGTTCAGATGTTGTGTAGGTAAGCCATGCCTGTCCGCCCAGAGCCGTAATCATCTGATCGATTAACTGACGCGCCTTCTTGCTGGACGTATCGGCGCCGGCGGATGGCGGTGGAGTAGGGCTTGCCGTGGACGCTTCCGGGGGCGCGGAGACGCCCTGGGCGAAGGCGCAGGGAGCCACGGCGCAGACAAAGGCCAGCAGCGACACTGGCAGTAACATGGAAATCACGTTCTTCATCGTTCGAAAGCCCTCACCATGCTGCGACGTTTAGCCTACCAGTACCGCGCCTCCGTTCACGTTCAAAACCTCACCGGTGATAAAGCCGGCAAGCGGAGTGCATAAAAATACGATAGGCGCAGCGATCTCTTCCGGCTTCGCAATGCGGCCCATGGGAATCAAGCTGGTGATCTTCTCCTCTATCCCCGGCTCCGACATCACCGGCGCGGACATATCGGTAGCCACCCATCCAGGAGCGACGCAATTTACATAGATGTGGTCGCGCGCCAGCTCGGTTGAGAGTCCCTTGACCATACTGACGATTGCGCCCTTGGTGGCCGCGTAGTCGCAGTGGAATGCCTCGCCGCGCTGCGCCGCCGTCGAACTTACCATCACGATGTGCCCGCCGCGCCGCGATTCCTTCATTATTTTGACTGCGGATCTCACCAGCAAGAATGCACTGTCGAGGTTGACGGCCATGGTGGAGCGCCACTGGTCTTCGTTCATCTGATCGATAGGCACATCGTAGTGCTGCCAGATGCCGTGATTGACCACGAGTATGTCGAGATGGCCGAAGCGCGTGACCGCCTCCTCGACCAGCATCTCCTCGGCGCCTTCGCCGATGAGGTCGCTCTGGACGGCTGCCGTGCGGTCGGGGCCGCAGGATATGACCAGTCGTTCCGCGGCTTCCGACGACTTCTGGTAACTGAACAGGACCGTGGCGCCGGCCTGCCTGAAGAGACGGACGCAGGCGGCGCCGATGCCGCGCGAGCCTCCGGTGATGAGTGCAACTTTGCCGGTAAGATCCAATGCGAGACTCATGAATTATCTCCGTTTGGCACACCCGCAATCGAATCATGGGGCGTGCTTTCAATTCCTTATCTTAGAACGACATGACCCCGATTGGGAGCAACGGACGAATCAGTCAATCTTTACGTTTTCAAAATCGGGAGAACGTAGGGCGAGGCGCTGATGCCAGGAGCGAGCCTCGGCAACGAGTTTCTCGAAGACGTGGCGCGATACCTCGTTCTCTCCGAAGGTTCGCTCGGGATGCCACTGCACGCCGAGAACCCAATGCCCGGCGGCGGTGCCTTCGATGGCCTCGACGATTCCGTCCTCGGGAGAGCGTGCCACCACGCGCAGCGCGTCACCCGGCGTGGCCACGGACTGGTGATGACTGGAGTTGACGGCGATGCGTTCTGCGCCGGTGAGCTCGGCAAGACCTGAACCGGGCTCGATCTGGGCCGCGTGCTGGATCACCGTGGTGGGCGGCGCACCGTCCGGGCACGTGTGCTGCACGGCTGACTCAATATGCTGGACAAGCGAACCGTTCCGCCATACGTTTAGCGACTGAGTGCCGTAGCAGATGGTGAGAATAGGCTTGCGCATGTTGTGTGCGTCCTGCAGCAGAAGCTCATCGACGTTGTCGCGCGCCGAGTCAGGCGCGGCAGTGAGCGGATGGGGTGCCTGGCCATATTTCTGCGGATCGACGTCGGCAGGCGAGCCGGGAAGCAGAACTCCGTCACAGGATTTGGCAAGCTGAGCGGTGGCAATGTTTGGGAGATCGAGCGCAATCACTACGGGTTCGCCGCCAGCGCCGGTTATCGAGTTCACGTAGTCGGCCAGAGCGCACGTGGAGTACTCCAGGTCAGAGTTGGGAACGGGAATGGCAATGCGCGGTTTCATGGGGTAGATGGTATCGCGGAAGGGCGCGGAGAACAAAAGCGCCGGGGCGAGGGCAAAAAGAACAAGAGCAAGCCCAATTGCAGAAGCAACACCATTGCAAAGTTGGAGGCTTCCGGGTCCCAGGCTGTCGCAAGAAAAACCGCGGGAAGGTGGGATACCCAGCCGCAGCGATAAGAAATGGTGCGGCAACCGCGGCGGCGATGTTATACATTCATCGTGGCTATGGAACGACTGAACTACCATCACCTACTGTACTTTTGCACGGTCGCGCACGAGGGTTCCGTGGTGCGCGCCAGCCTCCGCCTGGGACTAAAGCAGCCCACCGTGAGCGCGCAGATTCATGCATTGGAAGAGAAGCTTGGGCGCAGACTGCTGGAGCGCAGCGGGCGCGGCCTGAAAGTAACCGCTGCCGGCGAGACCGTCCTTCGCTACGCGGAAAACATTTTTGACCTGGGCGGCGAATTGCTTTCGGCGCTCGACGGCCAATGCGAGGATGTCCCCAAGCTTGCTGTCGGCGTGAGTTCGTCACTGCCGCAAGGGCTGGTGGCAACTCTTCTGGAGAGTGTTTTCGGGTTAAATCCGAAACCCGCACTGAACATTGTGGAAGGTTCGACGGAGACGCTTTTGGCGAAGTTAACTTTGCGTGGGTTGCAGTTTGTGCTGACCGCAGTACCCGCGGAAAACGCGGATGGCCTGCACAGACAAGTGCTGGTGGACAGCGCCGTGGAGGCGTTCGCGCCCGAGCTACTGGCCCGCAAAATACGCAAAGAATTTCCGGCCCGGCTGGCTGGCGTCCCAGTTCTGATGCCGCGGGAAAGTGCGTTGCGCCGTGACGTGGAGGGCTGGCTGGCCCTCCACAAGCTACCCGTGCAGAAGATGGCGGAGATGCCTCATCCGGAGATGTATGCCGCTTCGGCAGGAGCGGCAATCTTTGCGCCTTCAGCCTCGCGCGAGTCGTTGAAGGGCGCTTATCGCTTGCTGCCCGTGGGTGAACTGGCCGGCTTGCGCTGGCGGCTATTTGCAGTCACGGTCTCGAAGAGCGCCAAGCATTCGGGGCTGGATGCGGTGGTTCGCGCGGCCAAGGCTCTGCGTTGAATCGCTCAAGTTTGAACACAACGTTCGTTGCGACTGCGTCGTTGCTGCTGCTGGCGTTTTCTTCCGGCTGCACGAGCGCCCATGAGCGAGCCCTGGCAGAGGCTAAGTCGCGCGTCGGCGGCAACCCTGAGCGCGGCGCATTCCTGATCCAGCGCTACGGGTGCGGCGGGTGCCATCTGATTCCGGGCGTGGCAGGCGCGGGAGGAAAAGCGGCGCCGTCACTGCAACGTCTCGCGAGCCAGACTTTTATCTCCGGCAATTTGCCGAATACGCCGGAGAACGTGATGCGCTGGATTGAGTCGCCGCACTCGATTTTGCCAAAGACGAAAATGCCGGAGCTCGGAATCGGCCACGCGGGGGCACGCGATATAACGACTTATTTGTGGTCTCTGCGATAAGCGCGGATTTTTCGTTTGACCTCGCGCGGCATCCGTCGTAATCTTTTTTTGTGAGCATTGCAACTTTACTCTTCGCTGATTGCTCCTCCAGTCGATGGTGGCCCCACACCGTCGTGTGCCTCTAGTCCGGGCACGTTTCTTCGCTTTTTCCCCGCAATTTGAAACAATAGTTAGACTTGAGCGCATTCCATTTGCGCGGAATCTCAGGACAAACCAGATGCAAGCAAGTTCCACAAACGTACGAGCCGCCTCCACCCTGGTAGAACTACTCCCTGCGCTGCTGGCTGGACGCGATCTTACGCGCCACGAGGCCGCACGACTGGTAAACGCGATGCTCTCCAAGGAAACTCCCGATGCACAAATTGCGGCGGCGCTGGCGCTGCTGGTGAGCAAGGGCGAGACTCCGGACGAGTTGGCGGGTTTCGCCGATGCGCTGTACCAGCGCGTACTGCCCATCCCGATTACGCCGCAGGTGCTGGACACGGCGGGAACCGGCGCCAGCGCGGTGAAAACGTTCAATGTTTCCAGCGCGGCGTCATTTGTAATCGCCGCCGCGGGATGCGCGATTGCCAAACATGGCGCGCGCGCTTCCACCAGCCAGAGCGGGAGCGCCGACGTGCTGACTGCGCTCGGGGTCCGCATCGATTGCGAACCGGAAACCTCCGTCCGATGTTTGCGCGACGTGGGAATCTGTTTCCTGTTCGCGCCGAAGTATCATCCCGCCCTGGCCCGTGTCGCCTCCATCCGAAGATCGCTGGGAATCCGAACTACATTCAATCTGGTTGGCCCGATGGTGAATCCCTGCCGCGCGCAGTACCGGCTGCTGGGCGTGTCAGACGAGGCTCGCATGGCCGCCGTGGCCGGTGCCCTGGCGCATATCGGAGTGTCGCGCGCCTGGGTGCTGCGCGGAGGCGATGGACTGGACGAGATCACCACGGCCTGCGGCACGCGAGTTCTTGAAGTGCGTAATGGCCGATGCAGCGAGTTCACGATTGGCGCGCGCGATTTCGGACTCACCGAACGCCCAACCGATGCGGCCCGCGCCGGAAGCGTGATGGAAAACGCGGCAACGGTGCGCGCGGTGCTTGCGGGCGATCGTCGCGATGCGGCCCGTGACCTGGTTGTGTTGAACGCCGCTGCCGCTTTGCATGTGCGCACAGGGGAGGGGCTTCGCGAATGCGCTGAGCGGGCGCAACGGGCCATTGACGAAGGGACCGCAATACAGAAACTAACGGCGCTGATTGCGGCGTCAAATGCGACGGACGGAGAAGCCGGGTGAGTGAATTTCTGCAACGCGTGATGGATGCCAAACGGCGGGAGTTGAGTCTGCTTGGCGACGCCGAGCGCGAAGCTCTGCGCGATACCGCACTGGAGTTGCGCCAGCGGCGTACGCCGCGCTTTCGCAGCGAACTAATGGCGCGGCCAACGGCCATCATCGCTGAGTTCAAGCGCCACTCGCCATCGGCGGGAGACATTCGGGGCGGAGCCGATCCCATGCAGGCCGCTCGCCTGTATGAGGCTGGCGGTGCGGCGGCCATGTCGGTGCTGACTGAGCCGGAACATTTCAAGGGATCGCTTGACGATCTCCGCCGCGTGGCTTCCGGTGTTACGCTGCCGCTGCTGCGCAAGGACTTCATGGTGGATCGCCATCAGGTATATGAAGCCGCTATGGCCGGGGCCGACGCAGTGCTGGTGATCGTCGCCGGATTGACGGATGCGGATGCGTTAAAGCTGCTCGACGCGGCCTACAACGTCCACCTCGATGCGCTGGTCGAGGTTCACACCGAAGAGGAACTGCGGCGGGCGGCATCCCTTGGCGCGACCCTGATCGGAGTCAACAATCGCAATCTGAAAACCCTCAAGACCGATCTCGAAACCTCGGTGCGTCTAGCTGCTTTGGCTCCGGCGGATGCGACTCTGGTGGCCGAGAGCGGGCTGCGCACGCGGGCCGACATCGAACGACTGCAGACTGCCGGATATCGCGCTTTCCTGATCGGTGAGACGCTGATGCGTGCGGGCGATCCGGTGACGGCCTTGCGCGAATTGCAAGGATTGGAGCAGCCGCGATGAGTGCGGTCGAGATCAAGATCTGCGGCATTACCTGCGTGGCAGACGCGCTGGCCGCTATCGAATTGGGCGCGGCTATGGTGGGAGTGAATTTCTATGCGGGAAGCCCGCGCTGCGTCACCTTGCAGCGGGCTCAAGAGATTGCCGCGGCGGTCTCAGGGCGAGCGAAACTAATTGGCGTATTTGTAAATATGAATGTATCGGAAGTCCTGCGGATCGCTCGCGCCGTACCGCTCGATGCCGTGCAATTGCATGGAGACGAGTCGCGCCAGGAGTGCGAGGCGATGACAAAGGAATTCGACGTGATTCGCGCGCTCAAGGTGGATGCGAAATTCAGCGAAGAACGATCCGCGGAATTTGCTTGCTGCAGTGGCCTGCTGCTGGACACTCCGAGCGCGGGACATGGCGGCTCCGGCGAAAGTTTTGACTGGGCGAGCGTGCGGTGGCAAAGCGTGCATAGTGCGTCTCCATCCGCGAGAGTGTTTCTTGCAGGCGGGCTGCATGCAGGCAATATCGCAGAGGCGATTGCCATGGTGCATCCTGACGTAGTGGATGTTTGCAGCGGCGTGGAATCGGAAAAGGGAATCAAGAGCGTGAACAAGATGCGCGAATTTGTGGCGGCCGTACGGGCCGTGGAGAGGCAGGAGCGATGAAAGACCAAGCAGTGTTGGAGAGCCTTTTGAGCGCCTCTGGCGAGGGTTACTTCGGCAACTACGGCGGACGCTTCGTGGCGGAAACGCTGGTTGAGCCGCTGGATGAGTTAACCGCCGCGTTCGCCGCGGCGCGAAAAGATCCGGGCTTTCAGCGCGAGTTGAGCGGCCTGTTGAAGGAATTCAGCGGCAGGCCGACGCCTCTGTATTACGCCGAACGGCTCAGTGAATATGCGGGTGGCGCGCGTATTCTGCTGAAGCGCGAAGACCTTGGGCACACCGGATCGCACAAGATCAACAATGCGCTGGGGCAGGTGCTGCTGGCGCGGCGCATGGGCAAGCGGCGCATTATTGCAGAGACCGGCGCAGGCCAGCATGGCGTGGCCACGGCGACGGTATGCGCGCGATTTGGTCTGGAATGCATTGTGTACATGGGCTCGGAGGACATGAAGCGCCAGGCGCTGAACGTCTTTCGCATGCAGTTGATGGGCGCCGAGGTGCGCGGCGTGGATGCGGGTGCTAAAACCCTGAAAGATGCGATCAACGAGGCGTTGCGCGACTGGGTGACGAATGTGCGCGAAACCTACTATCTGCTGGGTTCGGCCCTGGGGCCGCATCCTTATCCAACGATGGTTCGCGAGTTCCAGCGCGTGATTGGCGATGAGGCGCGGGAGCAGGTGCTGGCCCGCGAAGGCCGCTTGCCGGATGCCGTGGTGGCTTGCGTGGGCGGCGGCTCTAATGCGATTGGTACGTTCGCGGCATTTATCGCGGACAAGAATGTGCGGCTGATTGGCGTGGAGGCCGGAGGACGCGGCGAGTCGCTGGGCGATCACGCGGCGCGATTCCGGGGTGGAATGCCGGGCGTGCTGCAGGGAACGTACAGCTATGTGTTGCAGGACGACGACGGCCAGATCGCGTTGACCCATTCGGTCAGCGCCGGACTCGATTACGCGTCGGTGGGGCCGGAGCACTCACATCTACGCGAGTTGGGGCGGGCGGAGTACGTTTCCGCCGACGACACGGAAGCTCTTGAGGCATTTGACCTGCTGTCGCGGCGCGAGGGAATCATTCCCGCCCTGGAGTCGGCGCACGCGGTCTCCTATGCAGTAAAGCTGGCTAAGGAACTTGGTAAGGATGGATTGATGATTGTGAATCTATCGGGACGCGGCGACAAGGATGTGGATACGGTGGCAAAGCTGAAGGAAGGGGGCGCGCAATGACGACCCGGTTGCAGCAGGCTTTCAAGACTTTGCGTGAAACGGGGCGCAAAGGCGTGGTTCCCTATATTACGGCGGGCGATCCCGATCTCGCGACCACCTATGAATTACTGGTGGCCATGGCGCGCGGTGGAGCAACCGCGATTGAAGTGGGCATGCCGTTCAGCGATCCGGCGGCGGATGGACCGGTGATTCAGCGGGCGTGCGAGCGTGCATTGGCGCGGGGCGTGAAACTGCACGACGTGATCGAAGTTGCAGGGCGCGCGGTGAAGGCCACTGGGATTCCGATTGTGCTGTTCAGCTATCTGAATCCGCTGTTGCGCCGCGGCCTTGAAAATCTGGTGCGGGACGCGGCAGACGCTGGCCTGGCGGGCGTGCTGGTGACGGATCTTCCGGCGGAGTCGGCGCAGGGATTCTCGCAGGCGCTGCAAGGGCGTGGACTGGATCTGGTGTCACTGGTCGCTCCGACTTCGACGGAGGAGCGCATTGCCCAGATTGCGCGGCACGCGACAGGATTTCTCTACGCGATCGCGGTTAACGGAGTTACGGGCGCGCGGCAGCAGTTGAGCGCCGACGCCACTGCGTTGCTGGGGCGCATCCGCCGCGTAACGGATTTGCCGGTTGCGGTTGGATTCGGGATCAGCAACGCGGAGCAGGCTCGCGAGGCGTGGGCGCAAGGCGCGGACGCGGTGGTCGTCGGTTCGGCAATCGTGAGGAAGATTGAAGAATTTGGAGTGCAGGCTCCGGAAGCGGTAGAACGCTTTGTGCGCGAGTTGCTCGCATCACAGGCGGTGGAGGCGTAGGGCAATGCTTGTATTGATGAATGTGAATGCAACCGACGAGCAGACGCAGGCGGTCTGTAAGCGCGTGGAGGAACTTGGGTATCGGCCTCATCCGCTGCCGGGCGCAACCCGTTGCGCGATTGGAATCACCGGCAACAAGGGCGCGGTGGAAGCGGATGCGCTGGGGCAAATGCCGGGCGTGGCCGAGGTGATCGCCGTCTCCAAGCCTTACAAGCTGGTGAGCCGCGATATGAAGAGCGATGACACGGTGTTGCATTTTGAGGGAAGCGATGCGACGGTCGGCGGCCCCGAACTGGCGGTGATGGCTGGGCCGTGCGCGGTGGAGAGCCGGGATCAGCTCTTCCGTATCGCCGAGGCGGTGGCCAAGTCCGGCGCGCGGTTCCTGCGCGGAGGAGCATTCAAGCCTCGCACCTCGCCCTATGCGTTCCAGGGCATGGCCGAGGAGGGGTTGCAGATTATGGCCGAGGCGCGCGAGGCATTTGGCTTGCTCGTGGTGACCGAGGCGATATGTCACGAATCGCTGGCGCTGGTGGATCAATACGCCGATATGATTCAGATTGGCTCGCGCAACATGCAGAACTTCGCACTGCTGAAACTGGCCGGGCGCAGCAAGAAGCCGGTGCTGCTGAAGCGCGGCATGGCCGCAACGCTGGATGAACTACTGATGGCCGCCGAATACGTGATGAGCGAGGGCAACTATAACATTGCGCTGTGCGAGCGCGGCATCCGAACCTTTACCGATCATACCCGCAACACGCTCGATGTCGGTATCGTTCCGGTGGTGAAGAGACTGAGCCACCTTCCCATCATTGTCGATCCCAGCCACGCGGCCGGCAAACGCGAAAATGTTGCGGCGCTGGCGCGGGCGGGGGTTGCGGTTGGTGCCGACGGTTTGATCGTCGAGGTGCATAGCGATCCTGACCTCGCGTACTCCGATGGAGCGCAATCGCTTTATCCGGATCAGTTCGAGGCCATGCTGCGCGATCTTCGCGGGATTGCCGGGATCGTGGGGCGGACGATGTATGAACCGCAGGCAGAGAGGCATCAGGCCGGTGGGGTGGTGACAAAGTGACGGCAAGTTCGGAGTTCGCGGATTTTTGCAAGCTGGCTGCGGCGGGTGGATTGGTTGCCGTGGCCGAGACGGTTTCGGCTGATTTACTGACTCCGCTTTCGGCATACTTGCGGATAGCGCAAGGCGCGTCGCGTTCGTTTCTGCTGGAGTCAGTGGAAGGCGGCGAGCACCTTGCGCGCTATTCGTTTCTGGGAGCCGAGCCCGCCACGGTGGTCAGCACCCGCAATGGCGTGACCACGGTTCAGGACGCCGACGGAGAACGCCAGGAGCCAGGCACGGCAGTGGACGTATTGCGGCGCGAGTTTGCCCATCGCAAGCTGTTTGCCGCGGAAAATATTGCACCCATGGCAGGAGGCTGTGTGGGCTATCTGGGCTATGCCGCTTCAGGCTGGTTCGATCCCGCGATGCAGGCGGTGGTAGGAACGGGCGACGACGCGTGCTTCCTGATCTTCCGCACGGTGTTGGCGTTCGACCACGCGCGCCAGCAGATACAGATTCGCAGTCTTGCGGAAGTGGAACCCGGCGCGAACGCGGCTGAACTCAAGGAAAAATTTGACGAGGCGACGGCGAAGAATCGCGAAGTGGTGCGCAAGCTGAGCGCGCCCATGGAGTTGACGCTGAAGGGCGTTGCGGTTACGGGCGCGGGCGAGGCCGAATTCGAGTCGAACTTTGCGCGAGCGGAATTTGAGCGCGCGGTGGCTGAAGGCAAGGAGTTGATCTTCGCCGGCGAGTGCTTCCAAATCGTGTTGTCGCAGCGCTTCCGGCGCAAGACGACGGCCAACGCAGTCGCTCTTTATCGCGCCCTGCGCGCAACCAATCCGTCGCCGTATATGTTCCTGCTGAACTTTGGAGTCTGCAAGGAGAACGGCGGAGAGCGGGCGCTGATTGGCGCATCGCCGGAGATGCTGGTGCGCTGCCGCGATCGCGAGCTGACCTATCGCCCGATCGCCGGAACGCGTCCTCGCGGAGCGAATGCCGAAGAGGATGCAAAGCTGGCTGCGGAGTTGCTGGCCGACGAGAAGGAACGCGCCGAGCACATGATGCTGGTTGACCTGGGGCGCAACGACCTGGGGCGCGTAGCTCGCTATGGCACGGTGAAGGTGAAGAAATTGCTGACCGTGGAGAAGTATTCCCACGTGCAGCACCTGGTGACCGAGCTCCAAGCGGAGCTGCGTCCGGAGCTGGATCGCTTTGATGCCTTGGGCGCATGTTTTCCGGCGGGCACGGTGACCGGCGCTCCGAAAATTCGCGCCATGCAGGGGATTGCCGAGTTGGAGCGCGGAGCGCGCGAAGCGTATTCGGGGGCCGTGTTGTATGCCGATTATGCGAACAATCTCGACTCCTGCATCACCATCCGGACGATGGAACTAGCCGGAGATGAGCTGAGCGTGCAGGCAGGCGCGGGCATCGTTGCCGATTCCGTACCGGCAACCGAGTGGGAAGAGACAATCAATAAGTCGCGGGCGCTGCGCCGTGCCGTGGCGCTGGCCGAGCTTGAGGAATAACGCGGAGGGTAACGATGCTGCTGGTGATCGATAACTACGATTCATTCACCTATAACCTGGTGCAGTTTCTAGGCGAACTGGGAGCCGAGCCGGTAGTCCGCCGCAACGACCAGATCACGGTGGAGGAGATTGCCGGTGGAGCTTATCGCGGGCTCGTAATCTCACCGGGGCCTGGTGAGCCCAAGGGCGCGGGAGTTTCGCTGGCGGCGATCCGCCAACTGGGCAGGCTGATGCCGATTCTGGGCGTATGCCTGGGGCATCAGGCGATTGGCGAAGCCTTTGGCGGGCGCATTGTTCGCGCCGCAAAGCCGGTCCACGGGAAATCCACCCGGGTGAAGCACGACGGTCGCGGAATCTTCATGGGCGTACCTGAGGAGATCGAAGTTGGGCGATATCACTCGCTGGTGATTGAGCCGCAGAGCTGTCCGGAGGTGCTGGAGGTTACGGCGGCGACCGCGGACGGAATCATCATGGGGGTGCGCCATCGCAGCCTGCCGATTGAAGGAGTGCAGTTCCATCCTGAGTCCGTGCTCACCAGCTACGGGATGCAGATCCTCTCGAATTTCGTTAACCAATGCGGAGCCGCTCCGGGATTAGCAAGAGTCGCTACAACGTTGCAGAGCGAAGCGCGTTCAACTCGATAGATGGAGAGAGTGTATGAAGAACGAAAAACTGTGCCTGCTTGCGATTGCGCTGCTGCTTGGCCTTCCGGCCTTTGGGCAGAGCGCCGCGCCGCAAAACGATAAAGCTCCCGCCGTAACCGCGGGACAGAACGTGGATGCGATTCCAGCGCTGCCGGCGCGCAAGCCGAAGAATGCACCAGCCAGCGAAGAAGACCGCATCTCGCGTGAGGTGCGCCATGAATTGGTCATGCTGCCCTACTACAGACTTTGGGATTGGCTCGCCTTCCGCGTAAACGGCAGCACGGTTGAACTGCTAGGTGACGCCAATAGCCTCGGACTGAAGAGCGATGCCGTGAACAGCGTGAAGCACATTAAAGGCGTTCAGAACGTGATCGACCACATCAACCAGTTGCCGCCCTCGTCCATGGACGATCGCATCCGCCGCCAGGTGGCTCGCGCAATTTTCAACTGGGGAGGTCTCTCGCGGTATTCATGGTCAGCGGTGCCCAGCATTCACATCATTGTGAGCGGCGGACGGGTGCGGCTGGAGGGCATTGTGGACAGCCAGCCGGATAAGGACGCGGCGGGTTTGCGCGCCAATGGCGTTCCAGGCGTATTCGAGGTGACGAACAATCTCCGGGTCGTGAAGGACTAAGGCCCGGGACATCCTGCGGGTGGCTACCGCCCAACTAGAACATAAGACAAAGACGCCCATGGAATTCTTGCAATGCGCCCTCATTTAGGGCTAAGGTTACGACGAACCAGACTAAGAGGAATGAGGTTGGGGGCCGGGTGCTCCCCCTATTTAATGCATTTACCAAAGATTTACACTGGTGTCATGGCCCCGCAAGGGTTCGCGGGGAGAATGTACTCATGACGACGATCCGCCGTAGCGCCACGACTGTAGATCCTCCATCTCCGTTTGCAAAGCTCGGGAAACAGATCCCCTGGGTGCGTCCTTTTCTCCCTATCCGCCGTATGGACCGCATTTACGCCGGTGCGCTGGGTCATGCTGAAGGAAATGTCTTCGATGGCATCCTGCGCGAGATGGACGTGGAATATTCAGTGCGCGACGCTGACCTGAAGCATGTGCCACTGACTGGTCCGGCGATGATTTTTTCCAACCATCCATTTGGCATGCTTGACGGCATCTTGATGGCTTCGCTTATGCTGCGCCTTCGTCCTGACGTCAAGCTGCTGGCGAATCAACTGCTCGGGTGTATGGAAGAGCTTTCGCAGAACTGCATTCTGGTTGACAACATGATGGGCGAAGGCCACGAGGCGGCTAATCGCCGCGGCATTCGCGAAGCCCTGGAGTGGGTTAAGCAGGGACACATGTTGATCGTCTTTCCGGCTGGCGAAGTTGCCTCGTGGAGCCGCCATCATCGGCGGGTGCTCGATCCGCAGTGGAATCGCAACATGGCCCGCATCGCGCGGATGACCGGCGCCAAGAGCATTCCCGCCTTCATCTCAGGCGCCAACAGCGTTGGCTTCCACTTGGCGGGCATGATCAATCCTCACCTCCGTACGCTGTTTCTGCCGCATGAACTGATCAACAAGCGGGGCCGCCGGATGGAAATTCGCATCGGGGCCCCGGTTGAAGGCGAAACGCTCAAGGCAATTCACGATGACGACAAAGCCATCGACTTGCTGCGCTGGAACAGTTCTTTGCTCTCGCTACGCGACCGCATTGGCTCGCCTCGTACCCGCTTTTTCCCCGTCTGGCAGCCAAGGCACGACGTGGCTCCGGCGGAAGACCCTAACGTTCTATTAGGTGAACTGAACTCGCTTCCTGCCGGTGCCTTGCTGGCGAGCGCAGGCAAGATGCGCGTTTTTGCTCTCAGCTCACGCCAGGCACCGCGCATTGTGCGTGAAATCGGGCGGCTGCGCGAGATCACTTTCCGCGCCGCGGGCGAAGGAACCGGGAAGACGCGCGATCTCGATCGTTTTGACGCCTACTACACTCATCTCGTGCTCTGGAATGACGAGCGGCAGGAGATTGCGGGCGCATATCGGATCTGCAACGTGCAGAACGTTGTGCGCCGCTACGGACTGCGCGGACTGTACACGACGACGCTGTTTCACTTCAAGCCAAAGTTCTTTGCCAAGGTTGGTCCTGCGCTGGAGTTGGGACGCTCGTTCATTCACCTGGATTACCAGCGCCAATATGCGCCGCTTCTGGTGCTCTGGAAGGGAATTGGCAGCTACCTCGTGCGCCACCCGGAGACCCCGGTGCTCTTCGGCGCCGTTAGCATCAGCGCGGATTATTCGATGGCATCGCGCGAGGTGTTGACCAGCTATCTGGGCGCGCATACGGTAGATGCCGAGTTGCTGAAGCTGCTGCGGCCAAAGCACCCGCCGAGGAACGCTGCCGAGGACGTGAAGGAACCGGAAATATTTGCGCGGGTTTTTTCGCTCGACGACATCTCCGATTGGGTCAGCATGTTTGAGAGCGACGGCAAGGGCGTTCCCGTGCTGGTGCGGCACTATATGAAGCTGGGTGGGAAGTTCCTCGGCTTCAACGTGGATACCAAGTTCTCGAACGTGCTCGACGGACTGCTATTGGTGGACTTGCGGCAGGCTAAGCCGGAATTGCTGGCACGCTATTTCGGCAAGCAAGGTGCGGTTGATTTCCTACGCCTGCACGGCGTCGGCGTTCCGGCAAAGCCGCTTACCAAAGACGAGAGCGAGCCCGCACTCACCGAATAGCCTTTGGCTGGTTGGCCTACATCCGGACGAATGTGGGAGTGCAATGCCCCTCACCTCTGCAACGGTGTTGCAGAGGTAGTTGGAGTTACTTTTGCATTACCGGGCTGTTTGCCAGACCCACCTTTCGTGAAATTGCTCGAAGAGTGGCGTATCTTTTTCCCATAGCACCGGCAAACCAGAGGAACCAACCATACTTAATTTCCGGGAGAGCCATGGGCGGGCAGCAATGCATCTCATTGGATTGTTGTAGGCTGGATGAATCATGGCGATATTGGCAGCCGTTGACATCGGCGCAAACTCGGTTCGGTTGAAAATCGCGCGAGTTGTGCGCAAACGCCTTCAAATGCTGCATGAGGACCGCGAGGTCGTGCGGTTGGGCGAGGGTGTTTTCCGCACCGGGACGCTCGACCCGTCCGCCATGGAGCAAACGATACGCGTGCTGAAGCGTTTCCAGAAGGCGGTGCAGATTCATGGCGCCACTCATGTACGCGTGGTTGCCACCAGCTCCCTGCGCGATGCCAGCAACGGCGGCGCATTTGTGCAATGGGTGAAGACGGCAATCGGCTGGCACGTGGAGGTGATCAGCGGCGTGGAAGAAGGCCGTCTCATCCACCTCGGCGTCATGGCCAACACCCGCATCGGCGCCGGACGCATGCTCCTGATTGACCTGGGCGGTGGAAGCTGCGAACTCACCCTTTCGTACAAAGGCCAGATCGAGCACATCTATAGCATGCCCCTGGGAGCAGTGCGCCTGACCCGCCAGTTTCTCCAGAATGACCCACCGACTGGAACCGAGCTGCACCAGATGCGCGGCTACATTCGCGAAGAGGTGGGGCGGGTGCGGCGTGAACTCACGGAACGCAAGATCAATCTCACGGTTGCCACCTCGGGCACGCCCGCCGCGCTGAGCGAACTCTGGTCGGCGGGGCAGGCGAGCAGGACCGCAACCGTTCCCCGCGATGGCCTGCTCCGGCTCACTAAGAAGCTTTCCAAACTGAACGTGGACCAGCGTCGGGCCCTCAAAGGGATCGGTCCCCGCCGCGCTGAGATTATTCTGGCCGGAGCCCACGTTTTTTCCGAGTTGTTCACCGAACTCGATCTCACCAGTTTCCGTTACCTGCCATTCGGGCTGCGGGATGGCATCCTGGCGCAGATGGCCGCCGACAACGAGGATATCGGCCTCCGCAAACAACTGGAGAGCGAACGCAGTAATTCAATTCTGAATCTTGCCGCGCACTACCATGCGGACGCGCGTTTTTCTACCCGGGTCGCCGAGCACGTCCAGCGTCTCTTCAAACTGCTGGCTCCGGTACATCATTTGCCGCCGGATTACGCCAACCTGCTGAACGCGGCGGCGATGCTGCATGAAGTGGGTTCGTACATCAGCCGTGCCGGACGCAGACGTCATGCTTTCTACATTCTTGCGCACTCAGAGCTGCTGGGTTTCAGCTTGCCGCAACGCCGGGTCATCGCGGCCATTGCGCGCTATCTTGGCAAGTCGAAGATTACTCCAGCCAGCCCCGTGGTTCGCGCGCTGGCAACGGTAGATCGCCCGCTGCTGCCCGAGGCCGTGCTATTACTGCGGCTGGCGCGCGCGGTGGAGCAGGGAAGACGCGGAGCGGTACTCAGTATGCGCGCCAAACTCGACCCGAAGAGCGTGCAACTCACCCTGGTCACCCGGCCTACCGGCGCTGAGTTGGAGATTTGGGCCCTGGAAAAGGAACGCAACTATTTTTTGGAAGTCTTTGGCCGCGAGCTGACTTGTGCCGAAGCATAGGCGCTCTTGATCAGGCGTGGAGTGACAATCCAGTTGAGCACGCTGCGCTTGGAGCCCATCTCCAGGCGGGCTACGCTCCCCTTCTTCATCTCGATAGCGCGCTCGCTCAGGCCTCCGGTTACCATCAGCGAGATAAACTTGCTCATATTGGGATTGTGTCCGACTACCATCACGGCCTCCAGACCGCTGACTTTACGGAGAAGCTGGCGGAAACTCTCATAGTCCGAATTGGGATGCAGTGCTGGAGTTGGTTCGATCCGTTGCTGATAATCGATTTCGTTACCAACCATTGCTGCCGTCTGGGTGGCGCGTTTCAATGGACTGGAGAGTATCAGATCCACATGCGCGTCCAGCGAATTCAAGAATCTGCCGACGTACCCGCATTGTTCGATGCCCTCCTTGTCGAGAGGACGTTTTTCGTCCTGCACCGGGTTCAGGCGTTTTTCTCCAGCATTTGCGTGGCGCAGAAAGTAAACGATCATCTACCTATCTTACCTTTATTACTTGGCACGCACTTTCCCGGCGCGCGGCTTAGCGATGCGCCGCGCCGGTGGCGCGACCGGAATGGCCGAAAGATCGCGCTTGCCCTCAGCCACGTCGATCAGGAAATCCTGCGAGTTGAAGGGCGCAGTCTTGCCCTTTGAGTTGGCGCGAACGTAGCCGCCCCCGCGCTGCAGAATGCTGGCCTTCACGTTATCCGCGAGATACGCGGCCAAAATCTCATGCTGCACGCGGTCACGCAGCAAGGGATCGCGAAGCGGAAAAACCACCTCCACGCGTTCGTGCAGATTGCGCGGCATCCAGTCGGCACTGCCGAGGTAGACCTCTTCTTCGCCTCCGTTCCGGAAGTAGTAGATGCGGCTGTGTTCCAGAAAGCGGCCTACGATGCTGCGCACCCGTATGCGGTCGCTGATGCCGCGAATGCCGGGGTTGAGCGAGCAGATGCCTCGAACGATCAGATCTACCTGCACGCCTGCCTGCGAAGCGCGATACAACTCCTGCACCACGTTCTTATCGAGCAGCGAATTTACCTTTGCGACGATGCGGGCTGGCTTGCCCGCCCGTGCGTGGTCGGCCTCGCGCGCGATCAGGTTGGCTACGCGTTCGGCGAGGTCCACCGGAGCCACCAGCAGCGGGTGGTAATTTGGCTGCTCGGAGTAGGCCGTGAGGAAGTTGAAGACATTGTGCACCGCCATGGTCATCTCCGGATTGGCCGTTAGCAAGCTCAAATCGGTGTAGAACGCGGCAGTGGTGGGATTGTAATTTCCCGTGCCCAGGTGACAGTATTGGCGCATCACGCCGTCGACATCCTTGCGTGCGATCAAGGTCAGCTTGCAGTGTGTTTTCAGGCCTACCAACCCGTGGAAGACCTGCACGCCCGCATCCTCAAGTTCACGCGCCCACTTGATGTTCGAGGCTTCATCGAAGCGCGCTTTCACCTCTACGACCACGGTTACTTCCTTGGTCGCTGCGGCCTGGACCAAGGCCTCCACGATGGGCGAATTATCGTTGGTGCGGTAGAGAGTCTGCTTAATGGAGAGCACGGCCGGGTCTTGCGCCGCCGCCTCGATGAAGGAGACCACGCTGTTATAGCTATCAAAAGGATGGTGCAGGAGCACGTCGCGCTGACGTAGCGCGGCCCAGATATCCCGGGTTCCTTTGGGCAGCGACCATTCGCGCGGCAGGAAGGACTTGAATTTAAGGTCGGGGCGATTCACCGCGCTGTAGAGGTGCATAAGCCGCGAAAGGTTCACCGGTCCCTGGGTGCGATATACCTGCCAATCCTCCAACTCGAAGACGCTCTGCAGGCGCGAGACGATGTCGGTGCTTGCGTCGGATTCAATCTCGAGCCGCACGGCGTCTCCCTTGCGCCGATTATGCAACTCCGTGCGTACCGACTCGAGCACGCTACGCGATTCTTCCTCCTGCAGGTAGAGGTTACTGTTGCGGGTAATTCGGAAAGCGCCTTCGCTCAGAATTTCATAGCCGCGATACATCCGTCCGGCGTGCAGTCCCACGAGGTCGGCAAGAGTAATGAAGGAATCGCCCCGGGCATCCGGCAGCCTTATCAGCCGCGGCAGCGAGCGGGGCACGGTGACCACGCCCATATAGTTCGTTGCATTTGCGGCGCGCCGCCGGCGGCGCAGGAGCAACGCCTGGCAAAGCGCCTTGTGAATCACGCGCGGAAACGGATGCGCGGGATCGACCGTAACCGGGGTAAGCAGAGCGTCCAGATCGTTGCGGCAGTAATCGTCCACCACCTCGCGCTGCGCCTCGTTGAGGTCGGCTATCGAGTGTATCCGGATCCGATGTTCGGCTAGCGCGGGCAGCAGATTCTCGTTCCAGCACTCGTACTGCTCACGGACAAACTTGTGGGTCGCCTCGGCCACCAGCTTCTGCTCGTCCATTGGAGTCAGGCCGTCGATCCCTGGGTCAACCTGTCCCTCTTCCAGGTGCTGCAACAATCCGGCGATGCGAATTTCAAAGAACTCATCGAGGTTACTGGCCGTGATCGCCAGGAACTTCACCCGCTCCAGCAGTGGATTGCTCTCGTTTTGGGCCTCCTCCAGAACGCGGCGATTGAAAGCAAGCCACGATATGCTTCGATTAAGGTAAAACTCCGGACTAAGCAGCGAACGAGGTGGCATAGCCAATCAGTGTACTGCGTTGAGGGAACGAACTGCCACCCGCGGATTGTTACAAGAGCGTGAACATTCAGCGTCCCGCTTGGCTGTTGGACAGGACTGCTGCCGATAGCTCAATTGACCGGGCATCGTAATTCGCGTTATGTTTCATTCAAGACGATGAGTTTCACCAGCGTTGTGGCGCTGATTCCGTCTGTTCGATAATTCCTGTCAGCTATGAAACTGAAAAGCCAATTCGATCGCTCGCCGCTCCAGAGATGGACGGCACTTCTTTTCGTATTGGTGATCACCGTCTTCGGGACCGTGCAAGCCGTTCACATTCACAGCGGGCCTGCAGCGCGGGGCGCAGACGAGTCTGCCACACACTGCGCCTTGTGCCTGGCGACGCACTCGGTTGCCACCATCACCGAAGCCAATTCCTCACCAGCACCCATCATTCTTTCCGTGGCAGTTGTCGTGACTCGCCCTCAAGCGGAATCGCGACTCGTCGTTCCCATTTCGTTCATCCGTCCTCCGCCTGTAACTCTCTAAATCCGAGCAATTGAAACGCAGGACGTCTCCGGCTGGCCCTTACTGGCCGGCACCGTCTGTTTGGTTCAAACGCGGGCTTGCGGGCTCGCGTTGGAAATTGCGTATTTACCCCGGCGTGCCAGGCGTGTTCGGCTTTTTGCCGGAACGCCGGTTATAGGAGAGTTTCAAAGTGAATTTCAAAAGCATTTCAGCTTCGCAGGTTAGGCCGCGCCATGCGGCGATCATGATTCTGATGTATTTTGCGCTGGGGCTCTATGCGTTTGCGCAATCCGGCGGCGGCTCGATCAGCGGCACGGTTGTGGACCCTTCCGGCGCAGTGGTTTCAAACGCCAAGGTGGAAATTCACAACCCGGTCAGCGCGCTCAATCGCTCAACCTCCACCGATGGCCAGGGACATTTCAGCTTCCCGAACGTACCCTTTAATCCCTATCACCTCACGGTGACCAAGTCCGGTTTTGCTCAAAGCGTGCAGGACGTGGAGGTCAGGTCGACGGTAGCGGCGCAGGTGACGGTCAGGTTGAACGTGGCCACCAGCAATAGCGTCGTTGAGGTCGAGGCTGGGGCTGACTTGGTGGAGAATGAACCGGTCGGACACACCGACGTGGATCGCAAACTGTTCGACAAACTTCCGCTGGAGAGTCAGTCATCGTCACTAAGTTCGCTGGTAACGCTGGCGACTCCCGGTGTCGCCGCTGATTCCAATGGGCTCTTTCATGGCATGGGAGACCACGCGTCAAACTCGTTTTCAGTTGACGGCCAGCCCATCACCGATCAGCAGAGTAAGATTTTTTCGAACCAGATCCCGATTGATTCACTGGAGTCACTGGAAGTCATACCCGGAGCGCCGCCAGCCGAATACGGTGGCAAGACGAGTCTTGTAATCGTCGCTACGACGCGTTCCGGACAGGGCGTAACCACGCCTCATGGAAGCGTGAATGCCTCCTACGGGTCTTTTGGCTCCTCCAACCTTGGATTCGATCTTGCCTACGGAGGCAAGAAGTGGGGCAACTTCATCTCCGCCAATGGGCTCAATACCGGCCGGTTTCTCGATCCGCCGGAGTTCGTCGTGATGCACGACAAAGGCAACGAACAGAATATCTTCGATCGAGTGGACTATCAACCTACCACTGTGGACTCGCTTCGCTTGAACCTGGGTTTCTCGCGTTCGTGGTTTCAAACGCCGAATTCTTATGACTCCCAACACGCCACTCCGTGGTCTGGGGTGGTGGTCAACAACGGTGGTCTCGATCCCAATGGCGATGTGGTAGGCCCGACCGACCAGCGCTCGAAAATATTGACCTTTAACATTGCCCCCACTTGGACACGAGTGCTCAATCCGTCGACCGTATTCACCCTGGGAAGCTTTGTGCGGCGGGATGCTTACAATTACTATCCCAGCGCAAATCCATTCGCGGATCTGGGGCCTTCCAATCTTCAGCAGGAGACCATTTCGCAGCAACGGACACTGGCAAACACCGGGATTCGCTCGGATATCTCGCATGTTAAGGGCATCCATAATTTCAAGGCCGGCGTTACCTATCAGCAGACGTTTCTCTCCGAAAACTTTCATCTGGGAATCGTCGACCCAACGCTTCTATCCTCGCTGACGGATGCGAATGGCAATCCCTGCCTCGTGAATAACGTGGCGGTGGCTGCTCCATGCACAACCTTGGCCCCCTACGACCTCACGCGTCCGGGAGGCACGACCTATGGTTTTCACGGCCACACCGATGTAAAGGAACTTGCCCTCTACGCCCAAGATGCAATCACAAAGGGAAATTGGGCCCTGAACCTGGGTATTCGTGGCGACCTTTACAACGGCCTTGTGGTCGCCCGTCAGGCCGAGCCTCGCCTGGGCGTTTCCTACAACATCAAACCGAGCAGCACGGTTCTTCGCGTTTCGTATGCCAGGACCATGGAGTCTCCGTTCAATGAAAACCTTGTGCTGGCGAGCAAGGGATGCAATTTCCCCGTCATCGCCGCTCTCATTCCGTGCGTGCCTGCGCCAAATACGCCCGGCTACCGCAATGAATTTCACGCTGGTTTGCAACAGGCGCTGGGACGCTATGCGGTCATAAGCGGCGACTATATCTGGAAGTACACCCACACGGCCTACGATTTCAGCGTGCTCGGCGCGACCCCAATCACATTTCCGATTGGGTGGCACAACTCCAAGATTCCCGGCTACGCCGTCCGCGTGAGCGTGCCGGACTTCCATGGATTCAGCGCTCAGGTCGTATTCTCTAGCGTGGCAGCCCGCTTCTTCCCGCCGCAGAGCAGCGGCCTGGGTACGTCCGTCGGGCAGAGTGGGCTTCCGTTCCGCATCGACCACGACGAAAAATTCAACCAGACCACCCACCTGCAATATCAGCCGTGGAAGCAGGGCCCATGGATCGGTTTTAACTGGCGCTATGATAGCGGCCTGGTGGCGGGCGCGGTGCCGTATGCGACCGGTCTCAACACCCCGGTCAACCTCACGGGGCTCAGCGCCGATCAGCAAATGCAAGCCGGACTGTTCTGTGGAAGCCAGCGCCCGACGCTGTCCACTCCTCTGACGACGTGCGCTCCGTTGCAGTATGGTTCGACCCTGCTGAAAATACCAGCGCCTGGGACGGAAAACGATGACCGGAATCCTCCACGTATCGCGCCCAGAAATCTGTTCGATGTTTCGATTGGAGACGACAACCTGTTCAAGACTGATCGCAACAAATGGAGTCTCACCCTCACGGCGATCAATGTGACCAATAAATTTGCGCTGTACAACTTTCTCTCAACATTTAGCGGCACGCATTACGTAACGCCGCGAGCGCTCACCGCCCAGGTAGGATTCCATTTTTAGTTGGGATACCGTAGTTCGGGGACACCACCCTTCGGCCCGTCTTTGGCGGAGGGTGGGGCTTTCTTGATTTTGATCCAAGCCCGCTTTGCAGAATGCGCTTCAGTGTTTCTGATGTTCGTGACGCAGATAGGGCGAGGTATGTTTGTGAGGTACGCCGCCATGCAGATGCCTGTGTGAGTGGATGAGATTCGCCGATTCCAGTAGTTCGGTGTTTGCGAGCACCTCGGCGGGCGATGCGTCGGCCACGATTGCGCCATGCTCCAACACAACCGCACGGTCAGAGATTTCGCCAAGTATTTCCAGTTGATGAGTGGCCGTGATGATGGTCTTCTGCCCATTGTTCCAGGATTCCAGCAGTTCGATGACCTGGCTCTGGCTGCGCGGGTCCAGCGCCGCCGTGGGCTCGTCCAACAGCAGCACGTCGGGGTTCAGCACAATCACCGAAGCCAGCGCCACGCGTTTCTTCTCGCCTCCTGAGAGCCTGTACGGAGGCCGATCCTTCAGGTGTTCCGCGCCAATCCAATCGAGCGTTGCGTGTACCCTCTCCAGAATCTCCTCGCGCGGCCAGCCAAGCTGCAGCGGTCCAAAAGCTACCTCGTCAAACACCGTGGGGTTGAACAACTGAATGTCTGGGTTTTGGAAGACCAGACCCACTCTCCGGCGGAACTGGAGCGCGAAAGCATCGTTCTCCATTGCGGACTCGGTCAGGGCCTCTCCCCGAAAGCGCAGCGTGCCTTTGCACGCAAAGCGCAGTCCATCCATCAGGCGCAGTAACGTGCTTTTGCCGCTGCCGTTGGCCCCAAGCAGCGTAATGCGCTCGCCTGCGCGTACTCGCAGCGAGAGTCCCTGCAAAGCGGCGATGCGCTCATATTCATAGCGCACGCCTTCGGCTTCAAACTCAAACGACTCGGATTTCGACATTTCGGACGGATCGCTTTCCGGCACGCGTGCTTCCTTTCCTACCATCCCATCACCACTGCCGCTACTACTGCTGCCGCAAAGCCGGACATTGCCAGATAGTCCCTCGCGCGCAGGCGGAAATCCGTGAGCAATCGCACCTCTCCACGGAAGCCCCGGGATTGCATCGCCAGAAAAACTTCGTTCCCCATTTCCAGCGTTTTACTCATCAGCACGCCGCCGGTGTTCACCATCAGGCGGCGTTGTTCGCGACCGTTCAATCGGCCCACCATGCGGCTCTGGCGGGACTCGAACATCGCGTTCGCGGTCTCGGTCAGCAGCACTACATAGCGATGCGTCATTGCCAGCAAGGCGATCACCTCCACTGGAACCAGCAGGGTGCGCAGCGCCTTTAGCAGATGCATCCACGGCGTGGTCAGCACTAACAAAGTGCTCAGGGTGACGTCGGCCTCTACGCGTGCAATCAGCAGAAGCGCGCTCCTCGCCCCCTGCCCGGTAATCGCCACCGAGCCGAACGGCAGTGCATACAACGTCTGCCCTGGGGTGAGAAACAGCGCCGGTGCGGCAATCATCGCGGTAAATCCGAACGCCACGAGCCATACGCGCTTTGCAAAAGACCACAAACTCAGGCGCGAAGCCACTGCCAGCACCACACCCAAGCCAAACAGCGCGACGATTACGGCGAGCCTCCGCGAGAGTGCCGCGGCAACCACCAGCGCCAGCAGTCCCAGCAGCTTCACTCGCGGGTCTAGCGTTTGTAGGAGGCCGTGGGCGTGGGCAGAGTTTTCAGAGACCAGGGTCTGTGCCAGCGCATTGGTAAATCCGCGAACTGTCTTCGAGAGTACGCCTGCGCTCATAGCTCGCTCCGCTGCTTTGCCGATTGGGTGAAGCGAAGCGCAACCCAGGCGACCACCAGGATTAATCCCACGCCGAACATCGCCGAGAGCAGATAGCCGAAGGCCGCGCTCTTCACAAAATGGGGCGCGTAGTTGGGCAGAGGCGCGGTCCAGAGATTGGCCAGCCGCGCCAGTCCGGACGGCGCAGCCATGGGAGCAGCCGAGTTGCCGCTGGCTGCGGCAATCTGCGCCCGGGCTGCGGCATCGGAGAAATCCCGGGGTGCCCACTCGCCCCATGCGGCTCCGCTGGCGACAATGCCCAGCGGAGTTAACAGCAGCACGAGCGCCAACGCACCCCAGAGGCTCCGCGCGGTTTTTCGAGCGGTCGCCGGCGACGCTATGCCGACCAGCGCCGGTTCGTTGCGCCGCAGATAGCTGAACAATCCCGCGCTCATTATGGCCTCGGCCGCTCCGGCGATTGTCAGGTGCCCAGCCATCATTGCCGGGATGGCGACGCTCAACGGATATGGCGCGTAGAGAGGCGTGCCAGTCGCATCGTGGAACAGCATCGGCTGGATGCCAAATTCGATTGCCGCCAGCAAGGCGGAGAGGTTAATCGCGCCATAGCCAGCCAGCGCCGCCGCAACCACCCGCCGCCGCGACTCCGCCGCCGCTCCCAGGCTCACCAGTTGGTAGATGCCCCATGCCGCAAACGAGCCCGCAATGGCCATGTTGAAGCAGTTTGCGCCGAGCGTAG
>Ga0302320_10005478_pt1 | contig 28427 bp, 26 predicted proteins | sample Bog_T0_3_FD_202130 | JGI IMG/M metagenome (GOLD analysis project Ga0302320, IMG submission 202130) | Peat permafrost microbial communities from Stordalen Mire near Abisko, Sweden - Bog_T0_3 | ecosystem: Environmental > Terrestrial > Soil > Wetlands > Peat | place: Sweden: Abisko, Stordalen Mire...
AAGCCCGCGCGCTCCAGTTGCTCCAGTCAATCACCGTGTAGCCACTCGCTCGACACTCCAAAATGGCTCAACCTCTTGATCTGCCGCAAAATACCGTTCACGCCTGGGGAGAACTTCCGCCTAGATATCCAGGTTCGACACCTGCAGCGCGTTCTTCTCGATGAACTCGCGCCGGGGTTCGACCGCATCGCCCATGAGCGTCGTGAAGATGTCGTCGGCCGCGACCGCGTCTTCGATGCGCACCTGCAAGAGCCGGCGCGTCTCGGGATTGATCGTCGTGTCCCAGAGCTGGCTCGCGTTCATCTCACCCAAGCCCTTGTAGCGCTGGATGCTCTGGCCCTTCTTCGCCTGGTCGAACAGCCAGTTCATCGCGACCTTGAAACTCGCGATCTCGCGGCGCTCCTCGCCGCGCATGATAAAGGCTCCTGGCCCCATCAGATCGTTCAGGGTCTGCGCGAGCTCGGCGATGCGGCGGTATTCCGCGGAGTCGAAAAACTCGCGCGGGATGTGTTTCTCCGAGGTCAGACCGTGTTCGATGCGCTGCAAGGCAATGCGTTGGCCGCCGGCCGCCACCGGCTCGACGAGCACGCGGTAGCGCCGCGACACGTCGTCGAGCGAGTTCAGGCGTTGATCGAGCAGACGGCACCAATCGCGCAGTGCGTCGATGCGGTCGAAGGCCTCGGTCGTGAGCGCGGGGAGGTACAGCAGGCTCTCGAGGAAGCGCTCGTCGTAGCGGCGCGCCCAGCGCTTGATGATGTTCTGGATCTCGACGTACTTGCGCGCAAGGGATTCGAGACCGAGTCCCGACATCGCGGGCGATTCGGCGCTCACGTGCAGGGCGGCTCCGTCGATCGCCGTGCTGAGCAGCAGAGCGTTCAATTCCAGGTCGTCTTTGACGTAGGTCTCCTGCTTGCCCTTCTTCACCTTGTAGAGCGGCGGCTGGGCGATGTAAATGTGCCCGCGCTCGATCAAGATCGGCATTTGCCGGTAGAAGAACGTCAAGAGCAGCGTGCGGATGTGGGAGCCGTCGACGTCGGCGTCCGTCATGATGATGATGCGGTGATAGCGCAGTTTGTCGACGTCGAAGTCATCGCGCCCGATGCCGCAACCCAAGGCCGTGATCAGCGTGCCGACCTCGGCCGAGCCCAGCATCTTGTCGAAGCGCGCCTTCTCGACGTTCAGGATCTTGCCCTTGAGCGGCAGGATCGCCTGGGTGCGGCGATCCCGCCCCTGCTTCGCGGACCCGCCTGCCGAGTCACCCTCGACGAGGAACATCTCCGATAGCGCGGGATCCTTTTCCTGGCAGTCCGCGAGTTTGCCGGGCAGGCCGGCGATGTCGAGCGCACCTTTGCGGCGGGTCATTTCCCGCGCCTTGCGCGCAGCCTCGCGCGCATAGGCGGCCTCCAGCGTCTTGCCGACGATGGCGCGCGCTTCCTGGGGATGCTCGAGCAGGAACTCCTCCAGGCGCTGTGCGACGACGGACTCGACCACGGCCTTGACCTCGGAGGACACGAGCTTGTCCTTGGTCTGCGACGAGAACTTCGGATCGGGAAGCTTGACCGAGAGGATCGCCGTGAGGCCCTCGCGGCAATCGTCGCCCGTGGTCTGGATCTTCTCTTTCTTGGCCGCGAGTTCCTTCTCGATGTAGTTGTTGAGCGTGCGCGTGAGCGCCGCGCGATAACCGGCCAGATGCGTGCCGCCATCCTTCTGCGGAATGTTGTTCGTGTAGCAGAACATGCTCTCAGTGTAGGAGTCGTTCCATTGCATGGCGACTTCGACCTGGGTGTTGCCGTCCTTCGCTTGGAACCACAGGACCGTCGGATGCACGGGGGTCTTGCTGCGGTTCAAGTGCTGGACGAACGCCTTGAGCCCGCCTTCGAATTGGAATACTTCGGTCTTCTCGTCGCGCTCGTCGACGAGTTCGATGCGCACGCCGGAATTCAGAAACGACAGCTCGCGCAGGCGCTTTGCGAGCGTCTCGTAGTTGAAGGAGATATTCGTGAAGATCTGGGCGCTCGGCTTGAAGCGCAGCGTCGTGCCGCGTTCCGTCGTATCCGCGATCGCCGCGAGCGGCGCGACCGGTTCGCCGAGGCGGTACTCCTGGCGGTGCAGCTTCCCGTCGCGACGGATGTTCAATTCCAGGAAGTCCGACAACGCATTGACGACCGACACACCGACGCCGTGCAGTCCGCCCGAGACCTTGTACGAAGTGTCGTCGAATTTTCCGCCCGAGTGCAGCACCGTCATGATGACCTCGGCGGCCGAACGCCCTTCCTCGAGGTGGATGTCGACGGGGATGCCGCGGCCGTTATCGGAGACCGTCACCGACTCGTCGGCGTGAATCGTCACGACGACGCGGTCGCAATGACCCGCCAAGGCCTCGTCGATTGCGTTATCGACGACTTCGAACACCATGTGATGCAGGCCGCTGCCATCATCGGTGTCACCAATGTACATGCCGGGACGCTTGCGGACCGCGTCGAGCCCCTTCAAGACCTTGATATTCCTAGAATCGTAGACGTCTTTATCCGACATGATGGATCCTGTTCGATGACCCGCTAGTTTAGCATTTTTTAGCGCTAAAAACGAATCCGGGAGCCGCGAAAACCTTAATAAAATGAGGGGCTTACGGCAGGTGCGATGGGTGTGAGGGATTGCTTCAGTACCGATTTGGGGCTGAGCGGCAGGATGTTCCACGTGGAACGTCGCCGCGACGAGTCCAGGCGCCCTCCAAGTCCGCCCATGTCGCCGGACCCGGCCGCCATCGCTGGCCTCGATAGCGCTCGCTCGGACCCCGCGCCATCCCTTGCTTCAGCCTCGCGGTTCCACCCCGCCCGCTGTGATTCGGAACCGCCGACCGGGTGACCCAAACGCCGAGAAATTTCCTTGAAGCGTCGTCACGATAAGCTGATTGGCTTGTCCCGACACCTCGGCGATGAGCCCCGCCAGGCGCTCTTGGTCGAGTTCCGCAGCCGGATCGTCGAGCAACAAGGTTGGCCGAGCAGGCGCATGCGCGGGAAAAAGATTGATCTGCGCAATCAGCAAGGCCGCCGCCAGCAGCTTCTGCTGTCCTCGGGATACATGATCCCGCGCCGCTACGCCATCCAGGTGTATCGCAAGCTCTGCGCGCTGCGGCCCGACTTGCGTCGAGCCCCGCTCCTGATCCAAAGCCCAACTATGCGACAGGGCGTCGGCGAGGCCCCATTGCTTGGCCCATCCACTGCGGTAGTGGAGTTCTAGGTCCCGGTCCAGCAAGCGCCTGACGAGTCGGCGAGACTCGACGAGTAGCGCGCTGACATAACGCGATCGTGCGGCCGCAAGCTCTTCACCACATCGAATGAGGTCCGCGTCCCAAGCCGCTACCACCGCGCGAGGTTGGCGAGCTTTGAGCGCCGCGTTGCGCTGTCGCAAAACCTGGTGGTACCGCTGCCAAACGTCCATGAAATTCGGTTCCACGTGGAACACACCCCAGTCGAGAAAGCGCCGCCGCCCGCTCGGCCCCTCTTCGATGAGCTTATGAACCTCGGGATCGATGACTTGGACCGGAAATCCGACGGCGAGCTCCGCTAAAGAGCCTGGCACAGCGCCCGCGATCCTCGCGCGCAGCGCGCCGTCTGCGCCTTCGAGTCCGACGGGAATACGCCGCTCCCCTGAGAGTAACTCGCCGAACACGACGAACCGGTCGGCGCCGCGCCGGATCAAGTGCTCGAGGCGCCGCGTGCGAAACGAACGCCCGCGCCCCAACAGGTAAATCGCCTCCAATAAACTCGTCTTGCCGGAAGCGTTGGCGCCGCTCACGAGAGTGAACCCCGGGTCGAATTCGATATCGACCGACTGCAAGCAGCGGAAATCCGTTACCTGCAGTCGGCGCAAGGCCATTCGGGACCTATAGCCGCATCGGCATCACGACGAACCGTGAGGCCGCATTACCCGGCGAGCGAATGAGGCAACTGCTATTGCTGTCGGTCAGCCCCAATTCCACGTCCACGCCGTCGATCGCTGCAAGCGCGTCCAAGAGGTAATTCACATTGAAGCCGACCTCGAGATCGTTTCCCTCGTAGCCCACCTCGATTTCCTCCTCGGCCTCTTCCTGTTCGGGGTTGTGGGCCTGCACCGTCAACACGTTCCTCTTGACCGTGATCCGAATGCCGCGGTATTTCTCGTTCGAGAGGATCGAGGTCCGCTGCAGGGCATGCCGCAGGACATCTCGATCGGCCTTGATCGCAGCCGTCGGCGCCGCGGGGATCACGCGTGAATATTCCGGAAAGCGGCCGTCGATGAGCTTCGACGTGAACCGCACGTCCCCGATCTGCGCCCGCACGTGATTCGTCCCGATCGCGAGTTCCGCATCACCTTCCGGCGTCAAGATCCGCTGCAGTTCCAGCACACCCTTGCGCGGTACGATGACCTGCTGAACCGTCGTCGCCCGCACCGACAAGCTCCCCTCGCAGAGCGCCAGCCGATGGCCATCCGTGGCGACTGCCCGCAGCACCTGGCCGTCGATTTCCAGAAGCATACCGTTCAGGTAATACCGAACATCCTGCTGGGCCATCGAAAAATGCGTCTTGTCCAAGAGACGCAGCAAATCCTTGCGCGCGATTTGCACCGTTTGCTGCGCGTGGATGTCCTCGATGACTGGAAACTCGGCAGCCGGCAGCGTCGACAGACTGAATCGACTGCGGCCTGCCTTGATCACGACCTTCTCGCCTTCGAGCGCAATCGTCACGAGCAACTTCTCGGGAAGCGCACGGAGAATATCCAAAAACTTTCGTCCCGGCACCGTGATCTCGCCGGGATCGACAACTTCAACGTCACGCGTCGCCGCGACGAGTTCGACCTCGAGATCCGTCGCCGTGACCGCGACGCGCCCGTCTTCCGCGCGCAGCAGCACGTTCGCGAGCACGGGCATGGTCTGGCGACGTTCGACGACGCCGATGACTGCCTGCAGGGGAACCAGCAACTTTTCACGCTCAGCCGTCAATTTCATGGTGTTTAACCTTCGCTTCCAGTCATAACTCTTAATTCTTAGATATAGATGATAATGATGATTATAGAAGGCTAGATTCTCGCGGGATAACCTAAAAATAACAAATCATTTCAATCACTTGCCGTAAGCACAAGCCTCCCCGCCACCTGTTTGTCCCGTGTTCGCGAGCGGGGTGGAACCTGTGCATAAGCTTGTCCCCAAAATCATCCACAGGCTGTCCACCGTCATCCGGCCAGGGTTCTCAACAGGTTCATGTAGTCCTCGCCGATGCGCCGATCCGTCTCCCGCAGCTCCTTGATCCGGCGGCAGGCATGCATCACGGTCGTGTGATCCCGGCCGCCGAAGCCATCTCCGATCTCCGGGAGACTATGGTTCGTCAATTCCTTCGCGAGCGCCATCGCCACTTGGCGCGGCCGCGCGATCGACCGGCTGCGACGTTTCGACAACAGATCGGCGATCCGGATTTTGTAATATTCCGCGACCGTCTTCTGGATATTTTCTACGGTCACGAGTTTTTCCTGGAGCGCGAGCAGGTCGCGCAGCGCGTCCTTCGCGAACTCGAGCGTGATGGGCCGGCCGGTAAAATGCGAGGTCGCGACGACTCGGCGCAAGGCCCCCTCGAGCTCGCGCACGTTCGAGCGAATGCGCTTCGCGATGAAGAATGCCACCTCTTCAGGCAGGTCGACCTTCGAGAGCGCTGCCTTGCTCATCAGGATCGCGACGCAGGTCTCGAGCTCGGGCGGTTCGATCGCCACCGTGAGGCCCCATCCGAAGCGCGACTTGAGCCGCTCCTCGAGTCCGTCGACCTCCTTCGGATACCGATCACAGGTGAGTATCACTTGCTGCTGGCTTTCGAGCAGCGCGTTGAATGTATGAAAAAACTCCTCCTGAGAGCGCTCTTTGCCGGCGAAGAACTGGATATCGTCGATCATGAGCGCATCGAGCGAGCGATAGGCCGTCTTGAAATCGTTGATTGTGTTGTGCTGCAGCGCTTTGACCATGTCGCCGACGAAGCGCTCGCTGTGCACGTACGCGAGGCGCGCGTCGGCATTGCGCTCCTTGAGCTTGTTCGCGACGGCGTGCATGAGGTGGGTCTTGCCGAGCCCGACGCCGCCATAGATGAACAGAGGGTTGTACGCCTTACCCGGATTGCCCGCGACCTGGATTGCCGCGGCTTTGGCGAGCTGGTTGCTCTTGCCCTCGACGAACGTATCGAACGTGAAATCCGCGTTGATGCGGCTTCCCAGTACCGAGGGCGGCATGCGCATGCGCCGAACCCCCAACCTCCCGTCCGGCGTGCCGTTCAGACCAAACCCTGCGGCTTGCGCCGCCGCGTGCGCCGCATTGTGCCCCGCAGCATTGCCTCCGAGAGCCGCCCCCGCCGCCGGGGCGAAACCGCCGGGTGCGCTGGCCTGGATCGCACCCGCGCGTGAGCCCACGTCCAAGACGACGTCCGGCTCCCCCCCATCGGCAAATGCCCGCACCAGCTCCTGGATCCGACCGAGACAATTCGCCCCCAGCCAATCGATCACGTAGCGGTTCGGCGCCAGCAGACATAATTCCCCATCGCGGTCGATCGCTTGCAGCGGCCGCACCCAGGTATTGAACTGCGCTTCCGGGAGTTCGCTCTCGAGCACGCGCAGACAGCGATTCCATAGCGTCTCCGACAAGAGCGCTCTCCTTGGGGCATGCGGGGTGGGACAACTCGATGAAGGGCAGCGAGTCTAGCTCCATCGGGGCGAAGCGTCTATTGACCTCGGACGCGGCGTCTATTGACACCTTCGGACATGGTGAGTACCCTTGCCGCCTTTCGCGAAAGACCCGCGCCCGACCGGCATTCCGCTATGAAACGTACATTCAATCCCAGTAATCTGCACCGCGCTCGCACCCATGGCTTCCGGGCCCGGATGGCGACCAAGGCCGGACGCCGTTTGCTGGCCCGCCGTCGAGCGAAGGGCCGCAAGCGTCTCTGTCCGTAGGGCGTCCTGAAGGACGCGCGGCCGATCCGTAGACTGAGGTTCGAGCCGAGCAGGCGACTGCACCAACCGGCCGAGTTTCGCGACGTGCGCACGCGCGGCCAGCGGCTCAACTGTCCCTTATTCAGTCTATCCGTGCTGGTCAATCATGAATGTCACCCGCGCTTAGGTCTTGCGATCGCGACACGCACTTTCGGCAGCGCCGTCGCGCGCAATCGCATCAAGCGCATCACGCGCGAGTCGTTTCGCTTGAATCAGCATGCCCTGCCTGCGGTCGACGTCACCGTCGCGGCCCGCGACGGCGCGCGCCATGCCACGGCGAGCGCACTGCGCGCGAGTCTCGACAAACACTGGCAAACGATCAGCCGACGATGGTGAGACCGTGCGAATCCTGTTGATGGGCATCATCCGCATCTATCAGCTGGCCTTGAGCCCGTTGCTGGGGCCCCATTGCCGTTATTACCCCAGCTGCTCGTGTTATACGCACACGGCGATCGAACGCCACGGCGCGCTGCGCGGCACGTGGCTGGGCTTGCGCCGCATCTTGCGCTGTCACCCTCTCGCACCGGGCGGCTATGACCCGGTGCCGGACAAGAGATCGACCCATGCCTAATATCCGTCTCGTCATCTGGCTGGCCCTTGCCGCCGTGCTTTATTTGAATTACGAAGCCTGGAACCATGACTACGGGCCGGCGGATGCCGCCGCATCGAACGCGGCGGCCTTGGGCACGAGCCCTGCCGGCAGCGCGAGCGCCACGAACTACGCAAACAGCGTGCCTGTACCCACGGCGAGCTCCGCCGGCGCGCCGTCGGCGTCCGAATCCCAACCGGCCGCCACCGTGACGTCCAACGGCGCGGACGGCGTGCCCTCGATCGCGGCACCCGGTGCCGGCAGCCCGCCGAGCGCCGGCGGCGCAGGGAATGCGGCGGGCGCACCCGGCGCCCTGGCCGCCGGCACGATCCGTGTCCGTACCGACGTCCTCGAGCTCGCGATCAGCCTGCGCGGCGGGGAAATCCATCGCGCCGATTTGCTCAAGTACCCGAAGCGCAAGGACACGCCGAACGAGCCCGTTCGCCTCTTGAACGACGACGATCCGAATACGCTCTACGTGATGCAGACCGGCCTCGCCGGCGAAGGCTCGGCCCCCGCCCCGACGCACCTCGCGCTCTGGACTGCGGCCGCCGACTCCTACACGCTCGAGTCCGGCGCAAGCGAGCTTCGTGTGCCCCTCACCTGGACCGACGGACAAGGCCTGACCGTCACCAAGACCTTCGTGTTCCAGCCCGGGAACTACGCGTTCACGCTCGATTATGCGGTCAAGAACGGCGGCACGACCGCGCGCAAGCTCGTCGAATACTCGCGCATCGAACGCCACTGGGAACACGCCTCACGTTCGTACTTCAACATCGAGACCTACTCGTTCAAGGGGCCGCAAATCTTCAACGGCACGAAGTCCTTCGACCTCAACGTCGAGGACAGCGCCGACAGCAAATTCGACCAGAGCGCGACGAACGGCTGGATCGCCTCGCTGCAGCACCATTTCGTGAGCGCGATCGTGCCGACACCCGGCGAATCCTTCACCTACCAGCTCAAGGTTCAGGACAAGGACTATTTCGAGACGGCGACCGGACCTACGATTAACGTCGCGCCGGGCGGCGCAACCGAGTTCAGCGAGAAACTGTTCGTGGGTCCGAAGCTCCAGGCACAGCTTGCCGCGGCGACCCCGACGCTGGAACTCGCGGCCGATTACGGCCGCCTCACGGTGCTCGCGCAACCGCTGTTCAAGCTGCTCGCCTGGGTGCACGCGCTCATCGGCAATTGGGGCTGGTCGATCATCATCGTGACCGCGCTCATCAAGCTGTTGTTCTATCCCCTGAGCCAGGCGAGCGGCCGCTCGATGGCGAAAATGCGTGCGGTGGGTCCGCGCATGAAACAGATCCAGGACACCTACAAGGACGATCGCGAAAAACTCGGCCGCGCGATGATGGATCTCTACAAGAAGGAGAAGATCAATCCGCTCGCGGGCTGCCTGCCTATGGTCGTGCAAATCCCGTTCTTCATCGCCTTCTACTGGGTGCTCGTCGAGAGCGTCGAGATGCGCCAGGCGCCCTTCATGCTCTGGGTCAACGACCTGTCGGCGCGCGATCCCTACTTCGTGCTGCCGCTGCTCATGGGCGGAGCGATGTTCGCTCAATTCAAGTTGAATCCGGCGCCGCCGGATCCGATGCAGGCGAAGATCATGCAGTTCATGCCCTTGGTCATGACGGCGATGATGGCGTGGTTCCCCTCGGGACTCGTGCTCTATTGGCTCACGAACACCGTGCTCTCGATTGCGCAGCAGTGGCGCGTCAACCAGGTCGTGCAGTCCGAGGCGGCGAAGAAGAGGACTTGATGCCGCCATGGCGGCGCCCGATACCATCGTCGCGATCGCCACCGCTCCCGGCCGCGGCGCCGTGGGCATCGTGCGGGTGTCCGGGCCTGATGTCCCGCGCCTAGCCGCACTGGTCCTCGGCTCGTTGCCCGCGCCGCGCCGCGCGACGCTCGCGCAATTTCGCGGCCCCGACGGGGCGAGCCTGGATGCCGGGCTCGCGCTGTACTTCCCTGCGCCCGACTCGTTCACCGGCGAACATGTCCTGGAGCTCCAAGGTCATGGGGGACCGATCGTGCTCGACCTGCTGCGCCGGCGATTGTTGGTCCTGGGCTGCCGCGCGGCGCGTCCCGGCGAGTTCACCGAGCGCGCATTTCACAACGGCAAACTCGACCTGGCGCAAGCCGAAGCGGTCGCCGATCTCATCGATGCCGGCAGCGCCGCCGCCGCCCGAGCCGCCGCGCGCTCGTTGGCGGGCGAGTTTTCGCAGCGAGTCCGCGAATTGCAAGCCGAACTCACGGCGTTGCGCGTCGCCGTGGAGGCGGAGCTGGATTTTCCCGACGAGGACTTGGGCTCGGGCGGCGGATCCGTCGCTGACCGAAGCCAGGCCCGCGCGACCCGCGCGCTTGCGGCCTGCGATGCGCTGCTCGCGAGCGCGCGCCGCGGTGCGCGGCTGCGCCAAGGTCTCTGCGTCGTCATCGCGGGTCGTCCGAACGCGGGCAAGTCCAGCCTGATGAACCGCTTGGCCCAGGAAGACGTCGCGATCACCAGCGATCTTCCCGGAACGACGCGCGATCTGCTGCGGCAATCCATCGAGCTCGATGGCCTGCCGCTGCATCTCGTCGACACCGCGGGGCTGCGGGAGCCCGGAGACCGGATCGAAGCCGAGGGGATCCGCCGCGCAACGACCGAGATGCGCCGCGCCGACCGTATCCTTTATGTTGTCGACGCGAGCGACGCGGGCCCGCTACCCGACCGCGCCGGCGGCTGCGGCGGGAGCGCTCTCGACGCGCAACTCGCCGATTTGCCGCGAGGCCTGCCGACGACCGTGGTTTTCAACAAGATCGATCTGCTCGCCTTGACCCCGTGGTTCGATCCGACCGCGACGCCGCCGCGCCTGGGCCTCTCGGCGGCGACGGGTGAGGGCTTGGATCTGCTGCGCGAGCATTTGCGCGGGGCATCGGGTGAGCTCGATCTCGAGGCCGATACGCTGTCGGCGCGCAGTCGCCATGTCGATGCGCTCGTGCGCGCTCGCGCGCACATTGCAGAAGGCGTGCAAGCGCTCGCCGCTGGGACCCTCGCCGAATTGTTCGCCGAGGATCTCGCCCAAGCGCAGCACGCGCTCGGCGAAATCACCGGCGAGTTCACGAGCGATGACTTATTAGGTCAAATTTTCGCGAGTTTTTGTATCGGCAAATGACGCCGATGCAGGAGGGTGATCAGTGGGTCGAGACGCCGCGCTCGCCTTCGAGTTCCGTGGCCTCGCCATCGGACGCGGTCGCCATACGGGCCGAAAAACCCAGCCACAACAACACCGAGACCGTCACCGCGGCAGTGACGATGGGGAAACGCCATACCAACCACAGCATCGTCGCCGCCGAAGTGACCAGAATGGCCAACAACACGACGATATTTGCCCGCCCGTGAGAAGAACTATTCATGCCAACGACCCCGAAATGAGAACTGCGACACACTTTTTTACTATTTGAGCTATTTATAACAGAAAGGACGTGAGAGTCCAGTCGTGTCCAGGTTAAAAAATCACCACGGTTTGTAGGAGTTCGCCTAGTAGTCGCTGCCACGGCGGCAAGCATTGCAACATGCACCATAAGCGAGCAATGCGCGCAGACAAATGCGGGGAACACGTAACGCGCAATCGCGGGTAAACCCCGAGTCCCGCGCGCCCGATCCGCGCGCCCGAATCGCGCAATTCAGCCGAGCATCGTTTCGCGCCGCCAGTGTCGTGCGGTCAACGCCGCCAACAGCAGCGCGAGCGCGAGCGAGGACGCCGCCGAGACGCACACGTCCCGCACTGCAATCGACTCCCCTTTCAAGACGCTGGTCATGAGCAAGTGCTGGCTCAAGGACGGGATCAACATCAACGAGCTCTTGGTCTTCAAGGAGTAGATGCTCGCGAACGCGATGGGCAGCGTCGGGATCAAGAGCACCGTCGTGAGATACGTTTGCGCCTCGCGATAGCTGCGCGTGAACGATGCGACGAAGGTCATGAGCGCCGCGCCCAAGGGTACGAACGGCAGGCAGATCGCGAACAAGCTCAAGGCGGTGGCCGCACCCATATTGGTGCTCATTCCGATCTTGTCGAGCGGCACGAAACGCAGGACGACGACGAATGCGCTCAAGCTGATCGCGAGCGAGATCGCCATGTACGCACAGGTCGCGAGCAGCTTGCCGCCGACGAGCGCGGCGCGCTCCACGGGCAGGCTGAGCAGCGCCTCGAGCGAGCCGCGTTCGCGCTCGCCGGCCGAGGAGTCGATCGCCAGATAAAGTCCGCCCATGAGCACCGCGAACAGCACGAAATACGTCATGAAACCGAGAATGCCGGCGGCCCGGCCCGTCGGCGTCGCGACGTCGATGTCATTGAGCGCGACCGGCACGCTTACGAGCGGATTCACGCCGCGCACCTGCAGACGCAGCTGGGCGATGCCGCTGCCGTACCCGCCGAGCAGCGCGCGCGCGCGATCCGCGTACTTGCGCGTCTGGGAATCCGCACTGTCGGCGAACAACCAGAGCGGCGCGGGTGCCCCGGCGGCAAAACGCGCGGCATACTCGGGCGGCACGATCAGTACGACACCAGCCGCGCCGCTCTTCACGGCCGCGCGTGCGCCCGCTTCCGTCAAAGTGCGCGGCGTGAGTCGCACGCCGTGCGATCTCAAGTAATCGACGAGACCGGGTGCGACGGCGTCGCCGGAAATCGTGAGCTCGAGCGGACGATCGGACTCGACCAGATTCTGCTCGAGCATGCGCGAAATGACCGCACCGAACATGAGCGGCCCGAACAGCGGCCCGAACAGCAGCGCTGCGGCGAGCGTGCGCCGATCGCGCAGATTCTCGCGAAACTCTTTCAGGAATACGATGACGAGGGCACCCATGCTTCAGGCCGTCTCGGCGAGACTCAGGACCTGGAGGAAGGCCTGTTCGAGGGTCGCACTGCCCACGCGCTCGCGCAGCGCCAGCGGCGTGTCGTCGGCGAGCACGCGGCCATTGCCGATGATCACGACCCGATCGCAGAGCGCCGCCACCTCGCCCATCACGTGCGAGGAAAACAGCACGCAGCGTCCTTCGCTGCGCAGGTTCAACAGCATCTCGCGCAGTTGCCGGATCGCCATCACGTCGAGTCCATTGGTCGGCTCGTCGAGGATCAAATTGCGAGGGTCGTGCACCAGCGCCCGCGCCAGCGCGACCTTGATGCGCTGGCCCTGTGAGAAGCCCTTCGCGCGGCGATCCAGGAAACGCGTCATGTCGAGCGCAGCGGCGAGCCGTTCGATGCGCGCGTCGATGAGCGGCGGAGCGAGTCCCTGCAGCGCCCCAAAATACGCGATGTTCTCGCGCGCGCTCAAATTCGCATAGAGTCCGGCGGCGTGCGGCAGCACGCCGAGATGCGCGCGCGCGCGCGATGTCTCGCCGCGCACGTCGAGTCCATCGACGGTGGCCCGGCCCTTGTCGGGAGCGATGACGCCGTAGAGCATGCGCAAGCTCGTCGACTTGCCGGCGCCGTTGGCGCCGAGCAGACCCGTGATCTCCCCGTCGCGCGCGCGGAACGAGACGTCTTCGACGGCCGCCACGGCACCGAAGCGCTTGGACAGCCCGTCCGCTTCGATCATGGCGCGGGACCGGTCGGTGCGACGAAGAACGGCGGCGGCCGGTGCAGCGCGAGACAGGCGGTGTCGATGCGTTCCGGCAGCTGGGCGTCGAGGAACTCGGCCATGAGCCGCGGCACGCAAGCGGTCCCGAGCTGTCCGTGACCTTCGCCTGCGAGGATCAGGTGGCGGTGCCGCGTGAGTCCCTGTGAGGCACGTTCCGCCGCCTCCGGCGGCGTGACCGGATCCGCCTCCCCCGAGAGCAGCAAGGTCGGGACGTCGCTGCTGAGCTTCGCATGTAAGTCGGCATCGACTGGGCCGCGCGGCCAGACCTTGCAGATCGTGCGCAAGGCGTCGAGTTGATCCATGCCCTGGTAGGTCGCGGCGATGCGCGCGCGATCGGCCGCCGAGATCGCGAAGAACGGTTCGTCTTCGCTGCACACGACCGTATTTTGCATGCCGCTCGCGAGTTGCTCGCCGATTTGTCCCGCCATCATGAGCGCCTGGGCCGCGACCGGCGCATAGCGCCCCTCGGCCGCACCGTGTATGAGCGTCGGCAACAGCGCGGCCTCGGTCGCGCTATAGGACAAGAGCCGCAGCGCGGCGTTGAACAGTTCCCGATCGAATTCCACGCTCCTCGGAACCCCGCTTCGTGGGTCGTCGACGCTGATGTCGAGCTTCTGCGGCCCGAAGCGCGCACGCAGGGCGGCGAGTTCCAGCCCAAGCTTCGGGTAGGCCTTGGCGCAGGCCTCGGACTCCGCGCAGCGCGCGAGAATCTGCCGAAGCGCGCGTTCGCCGTCCTCGGGGGTGTCCGGGCCGATCGGCCGTTCCGGGTCCGTGACGCCGTCGAGTATCATCGCATGCACGTTCGCCGGGAAGCGCCGCAGGTACAGCTCCGCGACGCGCGTGCCATAGGACGCGCCGTACAAGTCGATCGTGGGATAGCCCAAGGCGGCGCGCACCGCATCCAAGTCGCGCACGGCGATGCTCGTCGTGTAAAACCGCACGCGGTCACCATGATTCCTGAGACAGTCCGCCGTCGCGTGCGCGAGTTCCGCGGCCTCATCGCGGCTCGCCTGCCAATCGTCCGGATATTCGCAGCGCAGCGGCGCCGAGGCGCCGGTGCCGCGCTGATCGACCAGGACGATGTCGTGATTGCGGTTGATGCGCGCGAACGCGCCCGCGAAGCTCACATAAAGGTCCACAGCGCTTTGTCCGGGGCCTCCCGCGAGCAGGAACAAGGGCGCGGCACGACTGCGCAGGTTCAGGGCCGCAATCACGGCGACGCGCAGCCCGATCTTGGCGCCTGCCGGCTCTGCCGGATTCTCCGGCACGGTGAGGCGCCCACAGCGCGCCGCCACCGACGAGAGCTGCAAGGGGTGTTCGAGCCGGCAGTCGGCGAGCGGCAGGCCCGTCTTCGGGCCGGCCGCCGCGGCGCCTGGGGTTATCGCCGTCCCGGAGGCCGGTCCGCCCGCCGATGCGTCGCTCACTGCGCCCACCGATACGTCGCTCACTCCGCCCCCCGTAGCGGCGAGTGCGGCGCAGCCGACGGCCGCCGCGAGCATCGCCGCGATGCCGACCACCGCCGATTTGAACATCCGCATGCGCAGCTCCGTTTCCCCGAGTGTAGCGATTCCCTCCCCACGGACCGTGCCGACTTGGTAGATTTGCGGCCCAGTTCCCCCCGTAAGACCCCGAGATACCCCCATGAGCTTGATCCGCGAAGAAGATCTCATCACGAGCGTCGCCGATGCCCTGCAGTTTATTTCTTACTATCACACTCCCGATTTCATTGGCGCCATGGGACGCGCCTACGAACTCGAGCAGAGTCCGTCCGCGCGCGATGCGATCGCGCAGATTCTCACGAACTCACGGCTCTGCGCCGAAGGTCACCGGCCGATCTGTCAGGACACCGGCATCGTCGTCGTCTTCGTCAAGGTCGGCATGGGCGTCCGGTGGGACGCAACGCGCGACCTCGAGGCGATGATCAACGAAGGCGTTCGACGCGCCTATCGGGATCCCGACAACAAATTGCGGGCGTCGATCGTCGCGGACCCCGCCTTCAAGCGCACGAACACGCGCGACAACACGCCCGCCGTGATCCACACCGAGTTCGGACCCGGCGAGCTCGTCGAGATCACGGTCGCGGCCAAGGGCGGCGGCTCCGAGAACAAGGCCTTGTTCGCCATGCTGAACCCCTCGGACTCGGTCGCCGACTGGGTGCTCGAGATGGTGCCCGAGATGGGCGCGGGCTGGTGCCCGCCCGGGATGCTTGGGATAGGCATCGGCGGGAGCGCCGAGAAGGCGATGTTGCTCGCGAAGAAATCGCTCATGGAACCCATCGACATCGTCGATCTGCTCGCGCGCGGACCCGCCACCCAACTCGAAGAACTGCGGCTCGAGATCTACGCGCGCGTCAACGCACTCGGCATCGGTGCGCAAGGCTTGGGCGGCCTCACGACCGTGCTCGACGTCAAGGTGCTCGACTACCCGACCCATGCAGCCTCACTGCCGGTCGCCGTGATCCCGAATTGCGCCGCGACCCGGCATGTGCATTTCACGCTCGACGGCTCGGGTCCCGCCCGGCTCACACCGCCCGACCTGGGGCTTTGGCCCAAGGTGCACTGGCAGGCCGACGCGAGTGCGCGGCGGGTCGCGCTCGACGGTCTCACCCAAGCCGAGATCGCGACCTGGACACCCGGCGAGCGCTTGCTGCTCTCCGGCAAGCTGCTCACCGGCCGGGATGCCGCGCACAAGCGAATCTGCGCCCTGCTCGATGCCGGCGAGCCCCTGCCGCCGGGGCTCGACTTCAAGGGTCGGTTCATCTATTACGTCGGACCCGTCGATCCCGTCGGCGTGGAAGTCGTCGGACCCGCGGGGCCGACGACGGCGAATCGCATGGACCGCTTCACCGAAACCATGCTCGCGAAAACGGGACTGCTCGGCATGGTCGGCAAGGCCGAACGCGGACCCGAGACCGTCGAAGCAATACGTCGGCACGCCTCGGCCTATTTGATCGCCGTCGGCGGCGCCGCCTACCTCGTTTCGAAAGCCATCCGCTCCAGCCGCGTCGTCGCCTTCCCCGAGCTCGGCATGGAAGCGGTCTACGAATTCGAGGTCCGCGACATGCCCGTGACCGTCGCCGTGAGCGCCGACGGCGTTTCCGTCCACGACACAGGTCCGCGCGAGTGGCGCGGGAAATTCGCGGGAATTCCGGTCAAGGCGGGCTAGGCCGCCGGCGCGGGTTGCCGCTCGACTCGCGGTATTTCGGGGCTGATAGACGCCCAACTCGGTGCCTCTGACGTCCAGATGGTGACGGCGGGTTTCGCGATCTCCGGATCATCGAGCGTCCCCGCTCGCGCGAAAATGAGCTGGGGTCTCGCTTCGGCCTCGCTGAACAGCGGTGTGCCGCAGGCTGCGCAGAATCTCCTTTGCATGCGGTTGCCGCTCTGCGCGACGCTCGCGTACGCAGTCGTCGCACCGCGCACCGTGAACGACGCGGTCGCAAAGCAGACGTTGACCGTCCCGCTGCCGGCGCCGAGATATTGGCAGACGCGACACCAGCAGATGCGCGTGACGATCGGATCCGACGTAGACTCATAGCGCACCGCTCGGCATAAACAGCCACCGGTAATCGTCATTGTCGCGCTCCTTGATGCATCGTGTTGAACCCATGAGGATAGTCGCTCTCCGCTTCCCATGCGCACCTGGATCCAATCCCTCTCGACGAACGCCGAGGCGCTCATCGTCTGCACCTTCGCTTTCGGGCCGTCCCTGTTCGGCATATTTCTGATTCTCGCGGGCGCGTTGCCTGCGCCGTCAATCGCCCAAGACCATATCAATCGGCTGCTCGTTTTCGAGCCCCTGGTCCTCCTGCTGCTCGGCGGGTTCTTGCACCTGCGCGGCTGGACGATGCAGCGCATCGGACTCGTGCCGGGCTGGAAGGACACGCTCTTTGGAGTCGGCCTGGCCGTCGCCGCCTACGTCGCTTACGCGATTCTCTGGTACGCGTGCTGGTTCGCGCATTTCCGTCCGACCTACCTCGCGGGCAACGCCGCGCTCGTCCACGGCCGGCTCTCGCTGTTCTCCGTGGCGGCGGTCTCGCTCGTGAACCCGCTCTTCGAAGAGGTCTTCGTCTGCGGGTATCTCATCACGCTCGGCAAGGAAGCCGATCGATTGACCGCCGGAATGAACGCGAGCATCGGCCTGCGGCTCGCCTATCATCTCTACCAGGGCGGTGCGGGAGTCATCGGAATCCTGCCGTTCGGATTCCTCATGGCACTGTGGTATTCACGCACTCGCCGGCTCTGGCCGGTCATCGTTGCTCATGCGATCACGGACTTCTCCGGTCTCGCGCCGTTCATCGATCATTGATGCGCATCGCGACGTAATCCGCGTCGAGACGGCCGGCCGTCGCGCCTTGATACTCGAGTTCGCACACGACGCCGAGTCGCGCGCGGCCCTTGCGCAGCAGCGTGCGCACGAAGAACCCCCAAGCCTCCGTGTCCGGCGGGTAGGCGACGGCGGCGAATTCGCCGGCGATGGGTCGCTCGTAATGCATGGTGTTGCGCTGAATGACGAGACGGTTGGGAATGCCCGCCTCGGCGAGCCGCACATGCGTGAGGGACCAGCCGGCGAGGATCGCGACCGCCGACGCGCTGCCGCCGAAGACGGTCGCGTGATGATTGATGTTGGCCGCGAGCGGGGCCCCAAGCGTGACACCCGCTGCATCGAGCCGGCATACGGTCACCTGCATCGCCCGCGCCAGGGGGATGTGGTCGTGCAGATAGCGTTCGAGGTCCGGCGCTCGCAAGGCCTAGATCTGCATCCCGCCGGGCGGCGCCTGACGCAGGATCCAGCCGTTGCCGTCCGGATCGCTGAACGTCGCGAAACGCCCCCAAGGTTCCTGCCGGATGGCCGACAGATCGAGTCCGCGCGACGTGAGCTCGGCGTGATCGGCATCGATGTCCGTCACGTTGAGCATGACGCCCTGCAGACCGCCGGGCCGCATCGCGTCGAACCACGAGACGAGGGCGATCGTCGTCGAACACGCTTTCGGCGCGAGCTGGATCCACTTTTGATTCGGTCCCATCGGCATTTCGCGCAGCAGGTCGAAGCCCAATACGTCCCGATAGAAGAGTTTGGCACGCTCTTGATCGGCGACCGGAACGGAAAGAATTTCAAAGGATGCGATGGCCATGCGCTCTCTCCCTGTGTGAAGTTTTTACAAGGCGAATCGAGTCGAACTTCCGGCACGCGGCGCGGGTCTATAACAGGGCGAATAATTTCAAGAACCCGAAGGAGTACGGTCGATGCGGACCAAATCGAGACTCGCGATGATGACGGCACTCACGGTGATTATGACAGGCGCCGGCATGGGTGCCAAAGCGCAGGAACATGGCGGCGAACATCCGGGCGGCGAGCACGGTGGCCCGCCCGGCGGCGGCGAGCACGGTGGTCCCCAAAACGCACCGGAGCGCCGCGCTGCCGAGCCGCACGCCGGCCCGCGCGGCTACCAACGCGTCGAAGAGCCGCATGGCTGGAATGCCCGCCCGCAGACCGTCGATCGCGATGCCTATCGCCATAACTTCCAGGCGCAGCGCAGCTTCCATGTCGGCCCCTACCACCGGCCGCATGGTTGGTACGATCATCACTGGGCGTACGGCGAGATTCTGCCGCGCCCGTTTTGGGCGGCGCCTTATCTGCTCGCCGACTACTGGCTGTTTGCGCTCGAGGTGCCCCCGGTGGGCTATGAGTGGGTGCGCTATGGCAGCGACGCCCTGCTCGTGAACGTCGCGAACGGCGAAATCCTGCAGGTGGAATACGGCGTCTTCGCCTGACGGGTGTCGGTAGCGCTTTCGGGGGGACGGGTTTAGAGTACGCGACCTGGTAAACCCCCCGAGATCTTCGAGTCATGCGTTTCGCTGAAAGCTTCGACGTCATCGTGATCGGCGGCGGCCACGCCGGCACGGAAGCGGCGCTCGCCGCGGCCCGCATGGGGGCTCACACGCTGCTGCTCACGCACAACATCGAAACCTTGGGCCAGATGAGCTGCAACCCGGCGATCGGCGGCATCGGCAAGGGGCATCTCGTCAAGGAAATCGACGCCTTGGGCGGCGTCATGGGAATGGCGACCGATCGCGCCGGCATCCAATTTCGGACTTTGAACGCGAGCAAGGGACCTGCGGTGCGCGCCACCCGTGCTCAGGCCGACCGGCAGCTCTACAAGCGGGCGGTCCGCGGTATGCTCGAGAACGCCCCGAACCTCGAGCTCTTTCAACAGGAGGTCATGGACCTCATCGTGGAGGGTGAACGGGTCGCCGGTTGCGTGACGCAAAGCGGCATCGAATGTCGCGCGCGCGCCGTCGTCCTCACGGTGGGCACGTTCCTAAGCGGTAAGATCCATGTCGGTCTCGAGAGCCATGCGGGCGGCCGTGCGGGTGACCCGCCGTCGCTGCATCTGGCAGCGCGCTTGCGTGAGCTATGTCCGCGAGTCGGCCGCTTGAAGACCGGTACTCCTCCGCGTATCGACGGCCGCAGCATCGACTTCTCGGCGCTGCGCGTGCAGCACGGCGATGAGCCGCGGCCGGTGTTCTCCTATCTCGGCCGGCGCGCACAGCATCCGCGCCAATTGCCATGCCACATCACGGCGACCAACGATCGCACGCACGACATCATCCGCGGCGCGACCGACCGCTCGCCGATGTTCTCGGGCCGCATCGAAGGCATCGGCCCGCGCTATTGCCCCTCGGTCGAGGACAAGGTGGTGCGCTACGCCGACAAGACCTCGCATCAGATCTTCGTCGAGCCCGAGGGACTCGATACCCACGAAATTTATCCGAACGGCATCTCGACGAGCCTCCCGTTCGACGTTCAGCGCGAGTTCGTGCGGACGATCGCGGGCTTCGAGCGCGCGCACATCACACGGCCCGGCTATGCGATCGAATACGACTTCTTCGATCCGCGCGATCTCAAGCGCAGCCTCGAGAGCAAAGCCTTGACGGGCCTGTTCTTCGCGGGACAGGTCAACGGTACGACGGGATACGAGGAGGCGGCGGCACAGGGCTTGCTCGCGGGCGCGAATGCAGCCCTGTCGGCCGCCGAACGCGAATCCTGGTGCCCGGCGCGCAGCGACGCCTATCTCGGCGTGCTCGTCGATGATCTCGTCACGCGCGGTGCACCTGAACCCTATCGCATGTTCACGAGCCGTGCCGAGTATCGCCTGTCGCTGCGCGAGGACAACGCGGACCTGCGCCTGACTCCCGCGGGCCGCGCCCTCGGCCTCGTCGACGACGAGCGCTGGGCGTTCTTCGAGACCAAGCGCGCCGCGGTCGACGCCGAGCTCGCGCGGCTCGCCGCCCGTGTCGTCCAGCCCTCCCAGGTCGATGCGGACCTCGCTGCGAAGCTCGGAGCGCCGCTCGCCCGCGAGACCCACGCTCTCGAGCTCTTGCGCCGCCCGTCGATCACGTACCGCGATCTCGAATCGCTGCACGCTGCCGATGCCTCGGACGCGAGCCAAGCCTGGCGTGCGGACGAGCGCCTCGCCGAGCAGGTGCCCGCGCAGGCCGAGGTGCAGGCCAAGTACGAGGGCTATCTGAAGCGCCAGACGCTGGACATCGAGCGGCACCGGCGCAACGAATCGCTGCGCCTGCCGCGCGACATCGACTATGGCGCGGTGACGGGACTGTCGAACGAGGCGCGCCAGCGGCTCCTCGACGTCCGGCCGGAAACGATCGGGCAGGCGGCGCGCATTCCTGGACTTACGCCGGCGGCCGTCTCCTTGCTGCTCGTCCACCTCAAGAAGCGCGATCGCGCGGCATAGCGCCCAGAGACCGGTTCACAATCCACGGGGACAAGCTGCCATGAAAAACTTCTACGACTTCACGCTCGCCGGGCTCGATGGCACGCCTGATTTGCTCGGACACTTGCGTGGCAAGGCGGTGCTCGTCGTCAACGTCGCGAGCAAGTGCGGTTACACGCCACAGTACGCAGGACTCGAAAGCCTGTATCAGGAGCTCAAGGATCAGAACTTTACGATCCTGGGCGTGCCGTGCAACCAATTCGGCGGCCAGGAACCGGGCAATGCCGAGGAGATTCAGAGCTTTTGCCGGCTGAATTACGGCGTGAGCTTCCCGCTCACCGCGAAGATCGAGGTCAATGGCCCGCATCGCGATCCGCTCTATGCGTGGCTCACGGCCAAGGAAAACGGCTTTCCCGGCGACATCGGCTGGAATTTCGAGAAGTTCCTGATCGGCACCGACGGCCGCATCGTGGCCCGCTACGCCTCGTCGACCAAGCCGCGGGATCACGGCGTCATGGAGGACATCGCGCGGGCGTTGTGAGGCTCACCACGCGATAAGCCGGTGGCAATTTGGATGTCTACTCTTTAACATCCACGATCTTTGTAGGACTTCAGGCGCGCGGAGAAGCAGATGCTCGGTCGATCGAACGGCGGTGTGTGGCTCGTGGCCACGATGACGGTGTGCTTTTCCTTGTCCGCGCACGCCGCCGGAGAATCCAAATCCGGCGACGCCGCGCTCGGCGAGAAAAAGTTCTACACCTGCTACGGCTGCCATGGCACCGAGGACTACAAGAACGCCTACCCGGAATATAGCGTGCCCCGCCTGCGGCACCAGACCGCCGAGTACATCGTCGCCGCATTGCAGGAGTATAAGACCGGCGAACGCCCGCACGCGACCATGCACGCGCAAGCCGTCTCCCTGAGCGATCAGGACATGGCGGACATCGCGGCCTACCTGCAGGGCCCGCAAGCCGTCAAACCCGCAAGCGCGGGAGGCCACACGCCGCCCGTCCAGGTGACGACCTGTGTCGCTTGTCACGGCGATGTGGGCCTGGGGGTCGATGCGCCCATGACGCCGAAGCCGCCGATACTCGCGGGCCAGCACGCGGATTATCTGGTGCAGGCGCTCGGCGCCTACAAAAACGGCCGGCGCAAGAATGCGATCATGGCCGGCATGGCCGCGTCGCTTGCGAGCGAGCGCGACGTCGAGGTTGCCGCGTCATATTTCGCGCACCAGCCCTCGCCGCTTGCGACCGCCACGACCGGTTCGAAGTAAGCCGCCCGCTCTGCGCCGCGAATTCAACGCACAGCGCAGAGAACTCAACTTTAGCGCAGCGAATTCAAGTAGAGCGCAACGATTCCGAGGTAGGCCTCGCGATCACTGTGGCGCTCGATCACCGCGCCTTCCTGCGCAGCGACCCAATACCAAGGGGCGGGATCGCGCGCCCGCAGACGGTCGAACAACTGCTCCGACTGGGATTCCGGCACTGCCGCCGCATTGCGTCCGTGCGCGATCAACAGGGGTTTGACGAGGCGTTCGGCATTCGTCGAAGGCGCAATCCGCCGCAGGTACTGACGCACCTCGGTATCCCGCTCGTCGCCGAATTCCTGGCGCAGACGGTCCTGGCGATAGCCGGCGGCGTCGGCGACGAGGCTCACGAAATCCACGATGCCGCCCGCATCGATCGCGCCGCGCAGCCGATCGCCGTAGTTGGCCAGCGCGGCGAGCGCGAGGTAGCCCCCATAGGAATCGCTGCCCGCGACGACGACGCGGCTGGCGTCGAGCTCCGTTTGCGCGCGCACCCAAACGATCACCGCACCCAAATCCTTGATCGCATCCTCGCGCGCGCGGCCCATGGCGAGCGCCGCATAGCTCTTGCCGAAGCCGGAGGCGCCGCGCAGATTGGGCGCGATCACCGCGTACCCCTCTGCGACGAGGAATTGGATCTCGGGATCGAAGTTCGGACGGAATTGCGCGTGTAAGGTCCCACGCAGCAAAATCACGACGGGGTGCGTTCCGGGGGCGGCGGGTTCGTAGACCGTGGTCGGAATCTCGCGCGCGTGCGCCCCGTCGCGGTCGAAGCTCGGGACGAGGAGGCCGCGCGGCGGCGCGAACTTCGCGACGTCAGCCGCTCCCGCTTCGCTGTGGGTCCAGGCGTCGACCCGATTCGTGGCGACGTCGAGCACGTAGGCATCGCGCGGCGCACTCGTCGATGCCACGTCGAAAGCGAGGCGCGTGCCCTCGGGGTCGAATGCCAGGCCTTCGATGATGCCCGGCACCGGCAGGTGCGGCGGCGTCAAATCCTGATGCGAATTCAGATCGGCAAGCTCGAGCCGGTCGGCGCCGTCGTCCTCGACGACAAACGCGAGATAGTGCCCGTCGCGCGCGAGGGCGAGGCGCTTCACGTCGCCGCTGTGATGCCCCGACACGAGACTGCGCTGGTTCGTGAAGAAATTCACAAACCAAAGCTGTTTGAACTCCGCGTCCCGATCCGTGATCACATAGGCGCCCTGACCATCGCGCGCAAAACGCGCCGCGGAGATGGACGCGGTTGCAACGGCGGTCGCTGACGCGGCCGACGATCCTGTGCGTGCCGATTTGGCGGCCGGCGTCCCTCCGTCGATCTCGCGCTTCTTGCCGCTGTCGACGTCGACCAGGTAGAGGTGGCTCTCGCGGCTCGATACCTCTTTGAGCACCAGAATTTCGCTGTCGTCGGGCGACCAATCGAGCGGCGTCCAAGCGGCTCCATCGGAGGCCACCAGCAGGCGCGGCAGCGCGCCCGTATGCGGTTCCACGAGGTCGATGTCGAGGCTCTTGCCGTCGCGCGCAGTGGTCGAGAACGCGAGCGCCCGCCCGGTGTTCGACCAGACAGGGGCGACATTCTGGGACTTGCCGTCCGATAACCGTCGAACACCGGGTTCGTCCAAGCGCTCGAGAAACAGCTGGAAGTTCTCGTCGCCGCCGGTGTCCCGCAGGAACGCGAATGCACCATGCTGCGGATCGGGCGAGAATGCAGCCGCTTTCACGGGCTCGCGGAAAAACGTCAATTGCCGCCGCTCGCCGCCGGCCGCCCCGACCAGATGCAATTGCTCCGTCTCACCGAACCGTGTCGAGATCAAGAGGGCTCCCTGCGGCGACCAGCCGAGCAGCCGCGCTTCGCGGGCACTCAGGTAGGCGTGGACCCGTTCCTCGAGTTCGGCGGGTACCGCCGGAACGTTCACGGCGCTGACCCCTTCGACCGCCGCCCGGACGGCGGCGTTCGTCAGGCAGCCCGCGAATACGCCCGCGACGAGCAGGCCGAGGGCGCGGCGGCGCGCGCATCGCTGCGTGCCTGCGCGCAGGGCAGCAACGCGCTCCTGGCCCGAGACTTGATACAACAGGGGCCCGCCGAACTGGGGTGCACGAAACTCGGGTCCACGAAACGGGTGTCTATGACAATATCGGCGCATCGGTTCCTATGTTCGCACACGTCGAGGATAATGAAAGCGTGCAAGGCTTCGAGCATCTCCTTCGATCTTTTGATTTCGACGATCAACTCGACGAGATCGCGAGCGCCGATCCGCCGTCGTACCTGCGCCGCTGCTTCGCCGAAGGCCGCTCGGCACCGCACTTGACGTTCGCCCGGCTGCAGCAATTGGCGGCCTGCGCGATCGTCGTCGACGCCGTGCTGCACGATCGAGCCTACGAAGGCTTGGAACCCGAACTCGTCGCGGATTGGCGCCGCCACTACCTGACCGCGTTCGCCGCCCTGCGCGAACCCGCCGTCGCGGCGCTCGAGCGCGGACTCGAATACCAACCGCCGCTCGCCGAACCGGAGGCCGCACAGGAGCTTCGGGAACTCGCCCACCGGCTCGCCGGAGACTGAAGCTTGCCGATGCGTATCACGCCCGTCGACACCCACTACGTCCGCCCGCGCATGGATGCGAGCCATTTGCTCGAGAGCGGCGGCCGTGCCGCCTTCGTCGACACCGGGACCGATCATTCCATCCCGCATCTGCTGGCTGCGCTCGCGGCGGCGGGCTTGAGCCCGGAATGCGTCGATTTCATCCTGCTGACGCACATTCATCTCGATCATGCGGGCGGCGCCGGCGGGCTCGCGCGGGTCCTGCCGCACGCGACCGTCGTCGTGCACCCGCGTGGCGCCGCGCATTTGCGCGATCCGGCCAAGCTCATCGCGGCCACGCGCACCGTCTACGGCGATGCGAACTTCGAGCGCCTGTACGGCAAGATCGAGGCCGTGCCCGCCGAGCGCCTGCTCGCCGTCGAGGACGGTCACCGGCTGACACTCGGCGCGCAGGAGCTCGAATTGATCCACACGCCCGGCCATGCGCTGCACCACCTGTGCATCGTCGATCGCGCATCGGGGGTCGTTTTCGCCGGCGACACGTTCGGCGTGAGCTACCGTGAACTCGATACGGAGGCGGGTGAATTCATCCTCGCGACCACGACACCGAGTCAGTTCGACCCTGCGCAGCTGCATGCCTCGATCGATCGCATCCTCGCGCTGCGCCCCGGCGCGGTGTACTTGACCCACTATAGCCGTGTCGAGCACATCGAGCGGCTGGGAAGAGACCTGCATGCCGACATCGACGCCTACGTGACCATCGCGCGAGACTGCGCTCGACTGCCCGACCGGACCGCACGGATCGCGGCGCGACTCCACGAACACTTGGCGCGGCGACTCGACGCGCACGGCTTTCGCGGCGCCGATGCAGAGCGCCACGCCATTCTCGACGGCGACGTGCAGTTGAATGCCGCGGGACTCGATGCGTGGCTCGCGCGCACCGCCTCCTAGCGGCGACACTCGCCGTAGCACTGGCCGCCGCGCTCTCGGCGTGCGCGGGGGCGCCGCGCGGCGCACCTGCCACTGCCGTCAGCGCGTCCGCCAATACCGCGGCCGCGACGCACGGCGCCGCCGAGAGCGACGCCTTGCCGGCCGCCGCGCGCACGCCGGTCGACCCCTCCTTCGATTGGCGTCGCCTGCCGCTCGCGCCATTGGGTACCCCCTTTAAATCGCTCAATCCGCTCGTGCACGAGGTGCTGCTGTTCCGCGACGCGTCGCCGCAAGCCGACGATCATGAGGACTCGGAGCGGGCCGAGGCGCGCGACTGCTACGGCCCGAACGGCGCCGCGCCGCGCTTCATCGGCCGGCCGACGGAGAATTATTTGCTGTGCTTTCACGACGACCGTTTGAGGCGCGTGCAGGCAGCCGTGCGCTTCGACGCCGTGGACGATGAGCCGGTGAGACTGTTTGCAAGGCTCTGCTCGGACTGGCTCTCGGGCGCCGACCCCGAGGTCGAATCCCCGGCCCGCTGCGCCGGGCGCGACGGGAACCGCGCATTCACCGCCGATCTGGCGCCGTCCACCGACGCCGAAACGGCAACGCTCGGCATCGTCGTTTACGACGTTTCCGAGCGATGAGAATGAGGATGCGAATTCGCGTGCCGCCGCAGGCGCGCGCGAGCATTCCAAGCGCCCCGCGGTGTTTTGCTATATTGCGCGCTTGCGATGATCCACTGCCCGAGGAGTTCCCGATGGCCGATTCCGATTCCCCCGGCGCGACGTTTCGCGCGGCGCTCGCAGCCGAACAGCCCCTGCAGGTCGCGGGCGCCATCACCGCTTATGCGGCACGCCTCGCCGAGGCCGCCGGATTCAAGGCCGTGTACCTGTCGGGCGGCGGTGTCGCGGCCAACTCGCTGGGCGTTCCGGATCTCGGCATCAGCAGCATGGACGACGTGCTCATCGACATCCGGCGTATCACGGATGCGACGGCGCTGCCGCTGCTCGTCGACGCCGACACCGGCTGGGGCGGGGCGCTCAACATCGCGCGCACCGTCCGCGCGTTCGCGAAGGCGGGCGCCGCCGGCCTGCACATCGAGGATCAGGTGCAGGCCAAGCGCTGCGGGCACCTGCCGGGCAAGGAGATCGTCTCGAAAGAGGAAATGGTCGACCGCATCAAGGCGGCGGCCGATGCGCGCGTCGATGCGTCGTTCGTGATCATGGCGCGCACCGACGCGCTCGCGAGCGAAGGCCTCGAGCGCGCGGTCGAGCGCGCGGTCGCCTGCGTCGAGGCGGGCGCCGACATGATCTTCCCGGAGGCGATCACGGAGCTCGGCATGTACCGGAAGTTCAAGGACGCCGTGGGCGTCCCGATCCTCGCGAACATCACCGAATTCGGCAAGACGCCCTTGTACACCCGCACGGAACTCGGGGCGGTCGGCGTCGACATCGTGCTGTATTGCTGTTCGGCCTACCGCGCGATGAATGCGGCCGCGCTCGCGACCTATACCGCGATCCGTCGCGACGGCACGCAGCGCGCGGTCGTCGAACTCATGCAGAGCCGCGCCGACCTGTACAAGTACCTGGACTATGATTCCTACGCCAACCGGTTGAAGTCATCATGAGCGACGCGCCCGCCGCTTCCCCTCCCGACGCGACGCCGTCCGCGCCCGCCGCCGCGCCGGGGATTCGTCCGAAGAAGTCCGTCGCCCTGTCCGGCGTCGTTGCCGGCAACACGGCGCTTTGCACGGTCGGCCGCACGGGCAACGACCTCTCTTATCGCGGCTACGACATTCTCGAAATCGCCGAGACCTGCGAGTTCGAGGAGATCGCACACCTCTTGATTCACGAGCGCCTGCCGACCGCGCCCGAACTCGCCGCCTACAAGGCGAAGCTCAAGGGCTGGCGCGGGCTGCCGCGCGCCGTGCGCACCGTGCTCGAAACCATCGGGCCGACGACGCACCCCATGGACGTGCTGCGCACCGCCGTCTCGAGCTTGGGCTGCGTCAATCCGGAAAACGATGCGCACCTTCCCGCCGGCGCGCGCGACATCGCCGACCGGCTCATCGCGGTCCAGGGCTCCATGCTCGCCTACTGGTACCATTTCAGCCGCAACGGCGCGCGCATCGACGTGGAGACCGACGACGATTCGGTCGGCGGACATTTCCTCTCCCTGCTCCACGGCTCGCCCCCGCGCGACTCCTGGGTGCGCGCGATGCATACGTCGCTGATCCTGTACGCGGAACACGAGTTCAACGCCTCGACGTTCACGGCGCGCGTGATCGCCGGAACGGGCTCGGACCTGTATTCCTGCATGACCGGGGCGATCGGCGCGCTGCGAGGGCCGAAACACGGCGGTGCGAACGAAGTTGCGCACGAGATCCAGGAGCGTTACGGCTCGCCCGACGAGGCCGAAGCCGACATCCGGCGCCGCGTCGCCGCCAAGGAGGTGATCATCGGCTTCGGTCACCCCGTCTATACGATTTCCGATCCGCGCAACGTGGTCATCAAGCGCGTCGCGCACAGCCTCGCCCTGGACCAGGGCGACCTCACGCGTTTCGCGGTCGCCGAGCGCATCGAGTCGGTCATGTGGGATGCGAAGAAGATGTTCCCCAATCTCGACTGGTTTTCGGCCGTCTCGTACGCGGCGATGCGCGTGCCCACCGCGATGTTCACGCCGCTGTTCGTGATCGCGC
>Ga0302320_10005481_pt1 | contig 28423 bp, 38 predicted proteins | sample Bog_T0_3_FD_202130 | JGI IMG/M metagenome (GOLD analysis project Ga0302320, IMG submission 202130) | Peat permafrost microbial communities from Stordalen Mire near Abisko, Sweden - Bog_T0_3 | ecosystem: Environmental > Terrestrial > Soil > Wetlands > Peat | place: Sweden: Abisko, Stordalen Mire...
CCCATTTTGGACCTGCCGATCTGCCCGATACAAACGGCCGTTCGATATACCGATATGACCTTCTCTAATCATCTCGTCGATTACTCGTAATGCGTGCGTCTTATTACCTCCCGATTGTTCGTAAACACCGTTCTTTGATTTCGCGGCTTCCTTCGAATCGGGGATCGCCGCCCAGATCTTGGCGCGCAGATCGGCCTCGTAGCGGGTCATCTCGGCCTGGCCGGGAACATCGACTTGGACGAGGGCCTCGGGCCCGGTCATGGCGATAGAGAAGCGGTGGCCCTGGGGCTTGGCCTCCTCGCGTTGCTTCGTCATCCAGAGGTCGAAGTTGACGACGCCTTCGCGCTGGTCGAGGACGGGCACGGGCGCGAGCGAGATCACCGTGTCGACGCCAGCCTCGAGCGCAGAGGAGCCGCGCGAGTCGCCCAGGCTAGGCACCTGCCCAGGCTTCCAGTTCGCCTTTGCGGTGTGGTGGATGGTGAGGACGGCCGCGCCGGTCTGGGTGCGGAGGAGATCGAGCGAGGCGACGACCTGGCCGATCTCCTTGCTCGAGTTCTCCTCGACACCCGGCATGCAGCGCGCGAGCGAGTCGATGATGATGAGATCGAAGCCCACGAGCTCGTCGCACATCGCGGTGACGTCGCCAGGGCTCACGAGAGAGACGCGCGGCTTGAACGAGTAGGAAACGTTCGCGGCCTGCTCTCGCGTGGCTCCAGCGGCGCGCAGCGCGCGGGAGAGGCGCTTCTGGAATCCGCGCTCGCCGCCTTCCTCCTCGATGAAGGCCACGCGGCCGCCGGCGAGGATGACCTGCGTCATGATCCACATCGCGAGCAGCGTCTTGCCGAGGTTCGGCGGCGCGACGACGGCGACGACGGAGCCGCGCTCGATGTACGGCTCGAGCAGCCACTCGATCGGCGGGATCTCCTTGTCGAGCAGCTCGACGGCGGAGCGCAGGCCGAGGCGCGATGCAGGCGCCTCGACGCCGTCATCCTCGCCCGGCTCTCGCGCTGGCTGGCGCAGCGCGAACTCGATGGCGTCCTCGTCGCAGCCTCGGTTGCAGTGCGAGATGGGCCGGCCGCCCACTTCGCGCACGAGGAGCTGCCCGAGGCCGAGGACGCAGGCCGGGCAGCTGGCGCGCCAGAGCTGCGGGTCCCGCTCATCCTGCTCTGCATCCGCGAGTGCGCCGAGGTAGCGCACGGTGATGGGCGAGAGCGGCGGCGGTGGCGGCGGGAGCTCCGCCACGACCTGGTCTTGCGCGAGCGCGTTCACGCAGCTCTCCGAGCTGCAGCAAGACGCACGTCCTCAGCGGTGACCGCCTCCACGCGCAGCGTCCAGAGCTTCCGTGCTCCGCGTGCGCCGCGCTTGCTCCAGCTCCAGATCTCCGTGCGCCACCCGGACGCGATCACGAGACCGAGACGTGCCCGACGGAGTTCGCCTTGCGCCTCCGTCTCACCCTTCTGCGGCTGGCCGAGCATCTTTGCGCGGCGGGCGGCGTGGCTCGCTCCTGCGCACGCCTGGACCGCGATCGTTTCGCCGCCCGTCACGATCACGATGTCGAACAGCCCGAACAGGTCGGTCTTCCTATGCGAGAACGGATTGCTGAACTCGACCACCCACGGCAGCCAGCCTTGCTTGCGCGCATGCTCGAGGCTGCGAGACGTCGGGCTACCCACGGCGCACCTTCTTTCGCCGCGCAGCGAGCGCAGCCTTTCGCTGTTCGTTCTGAATCGCCTGGGGAGGATTGAGCGTGCAGGCCATGCAGCGTGGCCAATCGGGACGCGACAGGGGCGGCTCGAAGGCCACGCCGCATGGGCAGCGGGTCATTGCGCTATTCACGGCAGTGTCTCGACGCGGACCCACTCGCGATCGCCCGAGATCGCGTGGATGGCGGAGCGCCCGCCGAAGACGTGATCGACAACGCAGACCGCGCCCAGCTCATCGGGGCGCGAGGGCATCGGCGGGCGCTGCGATCCTGTGTAGAGCTTCGGCGCGTAGAGCCCATCGCTCTGCCGGCGGCAGCGCGCGTAGGGCGTCGTGTCGAGCTGCTCGGCGAGGACCGGCGCGCTCATTTCCACTCCAGCGGCGGCAAGATTTCGCTGGCGTAGAGCCAGCCGGCAGGCTTCCACACGAAGAGGCCGTATTCGCTCGTGTCGCTGCCACCGCCGGTGAAGCTTGGGCGGCCGGCGATAGGCTGAAAGAAGCGCAGCGGAAACTCGCGATACAGGGGGACGCGAGAGAGCGAGCAGAGGAACGAGATACGCAGCAGGAGCGCGAGGCAACCGCGCGGCTCGAGGAGCGCCATGCAGTGTCGGACGACCTGCTCAGCAACGCCGAAGTCGGGATTGCCAACAATCAGATCGAACTTGTCGTGCACCGTGAACAGGTCGCGGTGCTCCACGCGACCTGGGCCGACACATGCCGGCACCGTGTCCACGCCGAGGAGAGATGCGCTCGACCATTCCTCGTGCGCGGCGCGCAAGAATGCACCGCCACCACAGCCCGGCTCGAGAATCGTACGCGGCTGGGCGATGTTCTTGCCGAGTGAGCGCGTGATCGCGCGTGCGAGCGCATCGGGCGTGTAGAAAGCCCCTCGTTCGCGTCGGCCCTTTTCGCCGTCGATTGGCTGCGTGGCGATCGCCGGCGTGCTGAAGAGATCGCTCATCGCCGCACCGCCGCGTGCGCTTCCGCGAGCGTGAGGCCGGCGTCGAACCATGCCAGGAAGAGCAGATTCGTGGCAGCGTGCGCGAGGTGCGGGAGCTTGCTCTCCGCGTCAATGCGCTCGCCCTGGTACCAAGCGAGGATGTGGCGCATCGCCGCCGCGAAGTAGCGGTCGCGCGCGTTCGGCACCTTCTTCCAGCCGCCCGGCGCGTACTTCTTGGCTCCGTACTGCAGGACGCGGGCGACGTCCGCCACCTGCGCCCACGGCACCAGATCCCAGGGCGTCTTGCCTTGGTCGTGCTTCTGGCCGGCGGCGCTCACCGCAGCACCATCGAGAAATCGCAGCGGCGGCAGAGGATTGCGTGCGCGCCGTAGATGTGGCTCCGGTGGTGTGCCAGCAGGCACCAGCCACGGCGGATAAGCGCACTCATTTGCCACCGCCGCCGAACGCCTTAGCGATGGTGCGCTCACCTGCGGCGCCGTGCTCCTTGCGGACCGCGTCGATCAGGATTCGCAGCTTCTCTTCCGGCTTCTGCTCGACGAGGCGTTCGGGCATCGCGTAACCGGCGGAAGCGCAGAGGTGACGCAGCAGTTCGCCCGAGGTCTGCGCCTTGATGAGCGCCTTCAGCTCGCGCGCGTGCGGCTCGCGACCATCGCGGCAGGCGATGCGATTCGCCAGCGTGGTGCGGTCCACGTTCTGCAACGTGAACAGCACCTCCTTGAAGCCAACCTCATCGACCGCGTCGCGAACGGACGCGAAGAGCTCACGGTCGGACTGATCTTCGTCCCACGGAAGCTCGCGCTGAATTGCTGAGTGATTCGGCACTGGAACACTCCCGCTCGTTTGGTTTCGTGATGTTTCGGGGTCGCTTCAGGCAAGAAAAAGCGCATGGCCAATGCGGCACATGCGCGACAGAAATCAGGCGGCTTTGCGGGACGTGCGGCGCTTGCGGGGCGACGTCAGCAGCCGCTCAAATCCGAACGCAACCTTGCCGCCTGTGGCGGCAAAGATGCGCTTGGCGATCTGCATCCCCGGCGTGGTCTTGCCGGTCCGGTACGACCAGATCCGAGTGCGGTGAACTCCTGCTCGCGCACCGAACTCGGTGTCACCCTCGCCGGTCTGTTCCAGGTATTCGCGGAGCGTCATGCCCGCTATGTAGCAAAACAGGAGCATTGCGGCAAGCGCGATGTTCTCTTCTTGCTATTTCGAGAGTTGGCTCAGGTGCGTAAATGATTCAATTCATGGCACCAAAAAAGAGCCCGACCGCTAGCGGAAAAAACTGGGTTCGCCTCATCGTGGACGCGATCCCGGATCCGAAGGGAAAGCGAGACCACATCACCCTCGAGGACTTCGCCGCCAAGGTGGGAGCGGGCCACGAATTGGTGCGCAAGTGGAGCACCGGCGCAAACCCAGGCTTCAAATACAGCCAGCAGATCCGGAAGCTCTTTCCACGCGAGGCGGCTCTCGCCGACGAGGCGGTCGGCATCGCGCCGGCGCCCCCGATGTCAGACTCCTCTGGCAAAGTCGCTTCATCGACTGACCAGGGGGACCATCGAAATGACAGTCACGCGCTCCTCGAAGAAGAACTCCGACGCAGAGGCAAAGCCATCTCCGACGACGCACGCAAAGTCCTCGCAACAGCCATCCGCAGCCGGCGCTACGGACCGCAAAACGCCGACGAGGCCCGCGACTACATCGACGGTCTCCTCGAAGTTTTCGCTGATGCAAGCCGCGGAGAATCTCGCTGACGAACTGCTGCAGCGCTCACGTGTTTTGCCGGGAGAGACCCTGCGGAAATGCGCTGAGCGAATCGGTGTGCGTATCGTCGAGAAGCGACTGCCGGGCGCCTCACTCGGTGTCGCGATCGCCAGCCTGCGAACGATCGTCCTATCGTCCTCTGGCTACGGCGCGCGCGACGAGTTCACCATCGCTCACGAGTTGATGGAGTTGCACATCCCCGGCAGCTGGCATGACCTGCCACCAGAGATGAAGGAGAGCGCGTGCGATCGCGGCGCGGCCGCCCTGCTTCTTCCCGCCGCCGCGTTCCGCTCGACCGTCGCCGAGCTCGGCCTGGACCTGCCCCGCCTGCGGCGCCGGTGGCGGCACGCGAGCTGGGGCACGATCGGCCGGCGCCTCGTGGACGTCGGCGCCGCATCGACCATTGCCAACTGGAGCGACCTCGAGCTGGCCTGGCGCTACGGCGCCGAGGCGCACCCGGACGAGGAGCACGCCCTCGCGGAGGTCTACGCCGGACGCGGCCGCGCGCAGGTCGGCGCGGTGCGCGCGTGGCGGCTGGGCGGCGCGGGGCTTGGGCGGGCGGTCAGCGTTGGTAGATAAGAAAGATTCCTTGCAGCAAGCATTATTGACTAATCTGATGCTTGCTGTTATCTGTTTGCGAAAGGAGACTGCAAATGGCTGACAAGAAAAAAGAGTCGAAGGAGATTGCCGCGATGGGCGGCCAGGCTCGAGCAGCGAACCTGTCGGACGACCGCAAGAAGGAGATCGCAAAAAAGGCCGCTCTTGCGCGGTGGGGAGAGAAGCCGCTCCGCGCTACGCACAAGGGCAACTTTAAGGAGGACTTCGGGATCGATGTTGAGTGCTACGTGCTCGACGACGAACAAAAGACCGCCGTGATCAGTCAGCGCGGGATGGGTTTGGCTCTTGGTCTTGAGAAGGGGAGTGGTCGAGCGCTCCCGCGATTTCTACAGGGATCCAAGGTTGCCCCGTACGTCGGTGCTGAATTGAGGGAAAAACTCGAGAAACCCCTGTTGTTTCAATGGCCCGCCCCGGTGGCGAAATCGCCACCTCTCAAGGTCTACGGCAACGACGTGACGATCCTGATCGACGTGTGCAAGGCCATCATTGCCGCCGATGCCGCCGGAGTCTTTACCTCTCGCCAGAAAGAAATCGCGAAGCAGGCTCAGGTGATTCTGAACGCGTCGGCAAAGGCTGGCATCAAGGGGCTGGCCTACGCGCTGGCGGGGTACAACGCCACGCGCCAAGAGGTCATTGACGCCTTCAAGGTCTTCGTGCGGGATGAAGCACGTGAGTACGAGCGAGAGTTTCCGGCCCAACTCTACGAGGAGTGGTATCGGATCTACGATCTCACCAAGCCGGAGAAGAATCGGCCCTTCAAGTTCAAGGATTTGACGGTTGCCCACGTCTACAAGCCTTTGGCGAAGAGCAATGGCAAGATTCTTGAGTTGACGCGAGCACAACGCGATCACAGCCCGGAGCGCCGCAAAAAGCTTCACCAATTTCTATCGGACATCGGAGTCAAGGCGCTGCGCATGCACCTGGGCCAACTGCTCGGCATCGCTCAATTGTCAGACGATAAAAAGACGTACGAGATGAATGTCGAGAAGGTTTTCGGCCTGGACGTTCAGCTCACACTGAAGGGCATCAAGGATTAGCGCGACAACCGCCGCCGCCGCTACCGGCACGGCGAGCCGACGTGGACGCCGTTCGCGGGAGAGGCGGCGGCGCCAGGCCGCGGGTGAGGCCTACTTCGCGACGGAGGCCGCAGGCGCCGGAGCGACGGCGTGCGGGAACTTCACGTCCTCGAGATCGACCTCTGTGCCGTCTGCCCGCACGTATCTCGCGAGGTAGCAGATGGGCGGTGCTGGAGGCTTATCGGGCGTGGACGGGTAGCAGGCGAAGAGGCCGGTTGCCTCGTGCTGTAGGACCTCGTTGGGGCGACTCTCCGAATACCAGATCGTCCGGCTCACCCAGATCTGGCCGGCACTATTGGGATGCACCACGGGCGGCGCCCCCTTGATGTCACTCACGACAACGCCACACGCAGAAAGCGCGAGCACTGCAAACACGGCCACCAGCTTCTCGACCTTCATCAACCCTCCCCTTCGCCGCCGCCGCAGCGGGGTAGTGGCTCAATTTGAAATCCAGCCGGTGGCGGGTCGGCCCCGGTTCTGCTAGAGCGAGACTATGGCGAACCGCCCCAAGCGGCCACGAGATCCAGCGCAGCTTGCGAAGTTCGTGGTGGACATGGCCACCGGCCAGATCCCGCCCGACAAAGCCCCCGAAGCGCCTGCGCGTCGCACGAAGGCACCGCTGCCAAAGGCTCGGAAGACGCTGGCCGCGCCGCTCAAAAAGCAGGCTTGAGGTAGAGCCAACTCTTGCGGAGTTTCGCGATCCCGCTGGCGTCCAGCGTGGCGGTTCTGGTCCCTCGCGGGCCTCTGTCATTCTTTCGGAAGTCGGACTCAACAACCTGTCCGAGGTAGACCTCCGTGAACGCGAGCGGTCGTCTCTGGGTTGCTGGTTCGGTCTGGTTGTCCACGGCGTAGACGAATACGCACATCCACTGCTCACGCGCGCCGTGCGAATCCACAGCACCGCCTCCCTTTCGCGTGGTCTTGATTTCAACGCCTTCCGTCCCCGCCTTTACTGAATCTTTCGCGTAGACGCCCTGGACGACCAGATCGGGGTGCCCATTGAAGTAGCGGTTCTGCACAAGCGTTCTGGAATGCTTGGCGACGCTCGCAGTCAGCATGTCGGACAGCAGGCCGGACATGATTGCCGGTCTGATCATGTCGTCGAGGCGCTGCAGCCCCTTCGAGGTGAGTAGCTTGTTCACGTCGAAAAAGAAGTCGTAAACATCCTGCATCGCTAACTGGAAATCAGCGACTCGCAGCTCGTGCGGCAATGGCAGATTTTGATTGAACGCCGTCGGGTCTGGCTGCTGGCGAACGAGGGGCATGCGCGAACTCTGATTCCGCAACTTGCAGCCCCGCAAGTTTTTGGATCGCCGCTCTTGCGATCTCACAGTACGTCTCGTCCAGTTCCACGCCGATGCTGTCGTATCCGACCGCTACAGCTGCCGCGATCGTCGCGCCACCGCCCATGAATGGGTCGAGAACAACGCCCTCCCCAAGCGGGAGCGCGGCGCGCACGATCTGCCGCATGAACGCCTGCGGCTTGAGGTTCGGATGTGGCGAAATGGCCCGCTCCTCCGCGCGCGTCGTCGATGACCGGATCACGTCCGCGAACGGCTGCTCTTCGGAGAGGCGACGCAGCCCGCCCGTCTTCCACTTGCGTAGGTTGTCCTGCACGCGCCCTTGGCAGGGCTTACGGAACAGCCCCCACGGCTCCCATTGCGAGCGCGGCATGACCGATACGTCTGGGAATTCCTCGTGAGCGTTTTTGGGGCGGTCTCCCCCTCGTAGCGTCTGGACAAGGCGGATGATCTCACCGCGCTTCTCAAAACCAGCGGCGATCAACGGCTGGTAGACCAGATGCGATAGCAGCGGATTCCCGGCGATGAACAGGTGTGCCCCGGGAGTCAGCACTCGCAGCAATTCCGTTGCGAACTTGGCGAAAAACGCACTCAGCGCAACACGCTCAGGATCGGTGAGCACGGTAAAGCGAGGCAGCGGGGCCCGCTGGCAACCGTCGAACGAGGGCGGGATGCGCCACACACCCCCACGGCCAGAGCGCAGCTTTCGCTTCTCGACTTCAGAGAATTCCTTGAGACCGTAGGGGGGATCAGTGATCGCGGCGTGGATGGAGTTCGGCTTGCACGCGCGCATCCAGTCGAGGCAGTCGGCGCGATGAGTCTCGTAGGTCACGGCGCGCTCCTTTCTGCGGCGGCCAGCGCCTGCATGCCGAGCTGGCGTAACCATACACTGACACCCAGACCCAACTTATCGGCGGCGGCGACAAACGCCTGTTTCTGCTCTGAAGTGACCTTTACCGGCACGATTTCTTCCTTCCGCTCGGACGCCTTCTTTCGATGCCCAGTCTTGGTCATGGGTTCATGTTGTACGCCTACGGGATCGCCTAGTCAATAGGCATACGTTAGCGATCCAATGTCAGACCCCTCCTGTACGCTGCTCTCTATGAACCGCTTGAGCCGAGCCGACCGAATCGCAGTCATCCGGGCCTTGGTTGAGGGCAACTCCGTGCGTTCCACCTCGCGCATGACCGACGTGGCGCGGAACACCATCCTCTCGCTGCTCATGGATGTTGGTCGCGCGTGCTGGGACTACCAAGATCGGACGCTGCGCAACCTCAAACTCAAGCGCGTTCAGGTGGACGAGATCTGGTCGTTCGTCTACGCAAAGCAGAAGAACGTGGCGACCGCGAAGGCCGCGCCCGCGTTCGCTGGCGACGTGTGGACCTTCACCGCGATCGACGCCGAGACTAAGTTGGTGCCGTGCTGGATGCTCGGCTCGCGTGACCTCGGGACCGCTACCGAGTTCATCCAAGACCTCGCGGGCCGTATCGCCACTCGCATTCAACTCACCACCGACGGCCACAAGCCCTACGTCAACGCCGTTGAGGATGCCTTCGGCGCGGACGTGGACTTCGCCCAGCTCGTGAAGCTCTACGGCGCGGAGCGGCCCGGCGAGGCTCGCTACTCGTGCGCCAACTACGTCTCGTGCCGCAAGGTGGCCGTGACCGGCAACCCGGACGAGAAGCACATCAGCACGAGCTACGTCGAGCGCCAGAACCTCACGATGCGGATGTCGATGCGGCGCTTCACTCGCTTGACCAACGCATTCTCGAAGAAGGCAGAGAATCACGCCGCGATGGTTGCGCTCTACTTCATGCACTACAACTTCGCTCGCGTTCACCAGACGCTTCGGGTTACTCCGGCGATGGCCGCTGGCGTCGCCGATCACGTTTGGGAGGTTGAGGAGATTGTTGCACTCGTGGAAGCTCAAGAGGCCGTCTCGGATGCCCTGATTTCAAATTGAGCCACTACCCGCAGCGGCGGTTCTTTGTTTGTGTAGCAACTACATCTCGACTTCGGGAGCCCACTCGCATCGACACCAGCCGACGCGCTTGCCGAGTGCAAAGCCGCACGAGCGCACCGGCAGCGGCATTGATTGGAGCGCCTCCTCAAGTGTGAAGACCTTGCCGCTCAACGACATGCACGTCGGGCAGGAGTCCGCCGTGAGAACACTCACTCGTTTCACTGTGCCTATCTCCTGAAGGGCCATCAGCTCGGCGCGATTCGCCTCGATGAGATCCTCGAGGTGTGACTCTCCTCGCTTGAACTTCGCAAGAGCTCGATCAAACGCCGCCATCTTCGTCTTCTGCCAGTCGGTCATGGGCGGCATCTCACTGCTTCTGTGCCGGCGCGCTGGGCGCAATGGCTGACGTGGCTGAGAGGGAGGTAGCCGAAGGCGCCGCGTCTGCGATCGTCAACGACATCGTCGCTCGAGCCGAGGTATCGAACGAGCAGATGTATTGGAACGTGTATTTTCCCGGTTCCCAGATCTTCGGTAACTCGGTGATCGTAACGTCATATTTTTCGCAATCATTTTCATCGCACACCCCCACGCTGGGGACATCGTCCTTCAGCATCGTTTGAAGAATTTGCTGGTTGTCCCGCCAGATCGTCAGTTGCCAGCTTCCCGGGTTTGCGAATCCAAATGTGCGACTCGAGAAGTGCGAATGAACGAGCGGGATAACGCCATCGTCGTGGAGCATTCCAGGCATGCCGCTCGTAGCACAGGTGACGATCTTGGTCGGCAACAGAGCGCCGGCTGCTGCGGTGGCCTGAACGCACGCACCATCGCGAACACGTAGAGCGCCAGTGTCGACTCGCGCTTCAGAGGGCATCGTTCGCGGCAACAACCCCGCACACGAAACAACCAGCATCGCCACTATCAACGCGCACGCGTTCCGCATCGTCGTCCCCTCCCGGTGGGCCGCAAAGGTGCCGCGACCCAGAAAAAAGATCAACCCCAAAGCCATGTTGCAAAAAATAGAACATTCTGCACTTGCCAGACCGTTCGTCTTTTGCTACATTCCATCTCGCTTTCAGGGCGCCACTTCACGGCGCATGGGGAAGGCGAACATGGACTTCGAGACTGACGACGTAGATTACGACGACGACCGCGAGAGCGCTCGTTGCGACGACTGCCGCGCGCTGCTGTTCGTGACGGACATGCAGCAGATGCAGATCGACGGCGAGCTGCAGACCCGCGCGAGCGGGGCGCCGGTTTGGATCTGCGACGACTGCGCGGATGAGCGCGAGCACGGCGCCGTCGACGAGGCCGCGTAGCCATGCGGACCTTCCTGCTGGCCGACAAGCTGCGCGCGTACACCGCGGCGCTCGATTCCCTCGACTTCAACCTCGAGGAGGCGCGGTACGCGCGCCAGGCCGTGAGCGACGCCGAGGAGGCGCTGCGCAACGCCCGTCTGCACGCCGCGAAGCGCGAGGCCGCGCTGCTTGAGGCGCGCGCGAAGCTGGCTGCGCTGGATCCACAGGCGGTGGCGGCGTGAGCGCCGTCGAAACGCGGCAGTGCGCCGAGTGCGCGCAGGTCCGCCCGCTGGATGAGATGCAGATCTGCGGCGGCCGCTGGACCTGCGACGACTGCGGCGACATCCCGGTCGACGCGGCGGTGCCGCGCAAGCAGGAACTCACCGCGCCCGAGACGACCATCCTCGCCCAGCGCATCGCGCTCGCCGAGAAGGACCTCATCATCACGGACCTGCGCATCGGTCGCGCGGATGCGCTTGAGCGCGCGAACCGGCTCGAGGCTCGCGTAGCCGAACTGGAGCAGCGCGAGGCGCGTGCGGCTGCGCTGGTCGAGCAGCTCGGCGCGGTGCTGCAGCCGATCGTCGATCAGCTCCCGCTCGAGCGTCAGCTTGAGGCGTCGGTGCCGTGGATCTCGCTTGCGAACCTCCTCGGTCGTCCGCAGCCGCGCGTCGCGTGCGCCGGGAAGCTCCCGCGCCTGGCGCTCGTGCGCTGAACCCAATCCCTTCCAACCAAAACCCAGAGGCGAACAATGGCACTCCAGTTCAAGAAGGCTGCTCGTCAGCAGAAGAAGCTCCGGCTCAACATCGACGGCATCAGCGGCAGCGGGAAGACGCTCGGCGCGCTGCGCATCGCGCGCGGCCTGTCGCCCACCGGCCGCATCGCGGTGCTCGATACCGAGAACAACAGCGCGAGCCTCTACGCCGCGGAGATCGCCGGAGGCTACGAGGTGGCGCCGCTCACGGGCGACATGCGGCCGCGCGAGTTCACGAGCGGCATCCATGACGCGGAGGAGGCCGGCTTCGACGTCATCATCGTCGACAGCCTCTCGCACGCCTGGCGCGGCACGCTCGAGCTCGTCGACCGCAAGACGGAAGCGAGCCGCTCCAAGAACGCATTCAACGAGGGCTGGCGCGCGGCGACGCCCGAGCACAACGCGCTCGTCGACGCGATCTTGAAGAGCAAGGCGCACGTCATCACGACGATGAGAAGCAAGTCTGAGTACGTGCTCGAGGAGAACGAGAAGGGCCAGAAGGTGCCGCGCAAGATCGGCATGGCGCCGGTCGCGCGCGAGGGCGCCGAGTACGAGTACGACGTCTGCCTCACGCTCAACGCCGACCACAAGGCGGTGGTCAGCAAGACGCGCTGCAAGCTCCTCGACGAGCAGGTGATCCCGCTCATCACCGAGCAGCTCGGCGCGGTGCTGCGTGTCTGGCTGGAGAGCGGCGAGGCCGTGATCGTGTCGACAGCCACGCCGGCATCAGAGGCGGCTCCGGCGACCACGACTACGGCGAGCCCGTCTGTCCGTTCTGCCGCGGCGCCGGAAGCGACTGCGCCTGCGAGCAAGACTGGGGAGAGTCAGTCGGCGACCGCTGAGCGCGACGCGGTCATCCTCGCAAAGGAGCTGAGCGCGGCTGACGACAAGCCGGCGCTCGACAAGGTGGTCGACAAGATCGCGGCTGCGGTGAAGAGCGGCAAGGTCGACGCGGCCGAGCGCAAGCAGCTCCTCGCGCTCTACACGCAGCGAAACAACGCCGTCGCCTCGAGGGCGGCATGAGCACGCGCATTGTCTACTTGGTGTGCGGCCGAACCGGCGAGTACAGCGACGCCAACGAGTGGCGGGTGCGCGCTTACGAGGACGAAGGCGAAGCAGAGCATTGCGTTAGGCGCTGCACCGAGCTCGCGGCGGCGGTTTTTGAAGTGCGAGACGGCCAATACGATGACGTCGGCACCCCCGCGCACACTTGGTGGACGAAGGCGCTGGAGGCGGCCAAGTCGGAAGACGACAGCATCCAGTGTGACTACACGGGCACTACCTACTGGCTCGAGAAGCTGACGCTCCGGAGTGCGCCGTGAGCATCACCTTCTCTAAGCTCGCGCGTCTGCGCGCGTGCGCGGCGTCTGAGGCGTTGCCGCAGGTGTTCTCGCCGCCGAGCGAGCACGCCGATCGCGGCAACGCAATCCACGCTTACCTCTGCAAGCGGAGCCAGGGCGCGTTGAAGGCGGACGCGCTCGCGGCTGTGCCGCTCGAGTGGCGTGACCTCTGCGCGGCGCTGCCGGAGGTGTCGCCCGGCACTGCGGAGATGGCGTTCGCATGGAACTACGAGACGGGCGCGGTGCGCGTGCTCGGCGAGGACATCGGCCGCGACTACAAGCTCGAGGAGGGCGAGATCGCCGGCACTGCCGACCTGGTCGGCATCGACTGCAACGCCGCCCGCGCAGAGGTGACCGACTACAAGGCCGGATTCCTCGACGTCGAGCCAGCGCGCACGAACCTGCAGCTCGGCGCGCTGGCGATGTGCGTGGCGAAGGTCGCGGACGTCTCCGCGGTGCTGGTGCGCATTCGCAAGATCACCGAGTCGGGCGAGTTCATCGACAACGAACACGAGCTAGATGCGTTCGACCTGGCCGGCATCGAGTCCGAGCTGCGCGAAATCCTGAAGCACGTCCGCACCGCGCAGCGCATCGTCCGCGCTGGCGGCACGCCCAACGTCGTCGAGGGCGAGCACTGCCGCTGGTGCCCGGCGAAGCTCGCGTGCCCGGCCAAGGTCAGCGCCCTGGTGCAGCTGCGCACACCTGGCGGCCTCTCGCAGAAGTTCGAGGCGCTGCTCGGCGAGGCGCCCGCGCAGGCCCTCGCCGCCTATGAGGCGGCAGAGGAGGCGATGAAGACCATCCGCGCGCAGCTCTATGCCTACGCGCGCGAGAACCCGATCGCCCTGCCTGACGGCCAGGTGTTCGGCCCCGTCTCGACGACCCGCGAGCAGGTCGACGCGAGCGTCGCATGGCCGGTGCTGCTTGAGCTGGGCAGCCAGGTCGCGGCGGACGCCATTGAGGCGAAGACGAGCAAGGCCGCGATCGAGCGCGCCATCGCGAAGCACGGGCACGCGGAGCGGAAGAAGGAGGTGTTCGGTCGCCTGCGCGACGTCGGCGCCTTCCTCTCGAAGACCACCGAAGCAATCACGAAGCACAGGGAGAAGACCAAGTGAAACTGACCGAAGGAGTGTTCAAGGCGAAGCCGGTGTCGGCGATTCTCAGGAAGACGAGCACGGGCAAAGACTCGTGCGAAATCGTCCTCGCGTTCTACGACGGCTCGGAGCTGAGCCATGTCGAGCGCAGCGCGTGGGTCTATTTCTCGCCGGTGGCGTTCGACCGCGCAATCGAGACGCTGCGCACCTGCGGCTGGACCGGCGACGACCTCAGCGACATGTCGATGATCTCGGTCGACACCTCGCCCGACGTCGAGGCCGTCCTCGGCGAAGAGGAATACGAGGGCAAGGTCCGGCTCAAGGTGAAGTTCATCAATCCGTGGAAGGACCGCACTCCGCGCGAGCCACTCAGTCACGACGCCGCGCGCAGCTTCGCGGAGTTGATGAAGGAGAAGGTCCGCGCGGCGGATGCGGCGAATGCCGAGCGCGCGGCGAAGCGGGGAGCGGCAGTGCAGCCCTTCTAACCCTTTCGGTTCCGGCGCCCGCTGACGCGCCTCCCCATCGCCGACGCGGGCGCCGGAACCGGATTCTTTTCAATCAATCAATCGAGAATCGATATGGCGACTTCCGCCAATAACGACGGCCGCGTCTTTGTCTTCGGCAGCAATCTGCAGGGCGCGCACGGCGCTGGCGCGGCGGCATTCGCGCTCGAGCACCGCGGCGCTGTGTACGGCGAGGGCATCGGCCACCACGGCCAGAGCTACGCCATTCCCACGATGCACGGGCGCGAGTTCCTTGCCCAGCACGTCGCTATCTTCCTCGACTACGCGCGCGCCAATCCGCAGCTGCGATTCGAGGTCACCAAGATCGGCTGCGGCATCGCCGGCTTCACCGAGGCGCAAGTCGCGCCGCTCTTTGCTGACGCTCCCACCAACTGCGATTTGCCCGAGGGCTGGTAATGACCACCAAGACGAAGAAGACCGCCAAGAAGCTCGCTCCGAAGAAGAAGACCACCACAGCGCTTGCGCCCGGGAAGGTGCTCGTGCTCCGCACGTGCGCCGCGGATATGTCCGCGCACGGCGGATTCATCTGGCCGAAGAGCGGGCCGATCAGCGCGCCGGACTGGAAGCCGACGAAGGAGTGCGGCGCCGGCCTGCACGGCCTGCTCTGGGGCGAGGGCAACGGGGATGTGTTGAGCTGGGCTGTGGACGCGGCCTGGCTGGTGGTCGAGGTGGAGAAGGACAAGATCATCGACCTCGATGGCAAGGTGAAGTTCCCCTCGTGCGTGGTCGTCCATTGCGGCAACCAGAAGAGCGCGACGGAATATCTCGCTGCTCACGGTGCTGAGGGCCGCGCGATCACCGGCGGCACGGCGACGGCGGGCGACCGCGGCACGGCGACGGCGGGCGACGGCGGCACGGCGACGGCGGGCTACCGCGGCACCGCGACGGCGGGCCCCCGCGGCACGGCGACGGCGGGCGACGGCGGCACGGCGACGGCGGGCGAAGGCGGCACGGCGACGGCGGGCGACCGCGGCACGGCGACGGCGGGCGACGGCGGCACGGCGACGGCGGGCGACGGCGGATCTCTGCTCCTCAAGTGGTGGGACGGCAGCACCGGCCGCTACCGCGCCTGCCTGGGAGAGGTCGGCATCGACGGAATCAAGGCGAACGTGAAGTACCGCGTCGAGAGCGGCAAGCTCGTCGAGGTGAAGCCGTGATCCGTTTCATTCTCGACGCGCTGTATTGGGGGGTCACTGGCCGTATGCATGGCGGGAGGGACCGGGCACCTCTCTGCGAGGTGCGTGAGAGGCCCATTATTCGAGGCCCTGCGCCTGCTCGGAGCGACGCCGTGACCCGCCTCCGCCGCATCATCTGCGCCGTGTTTCATCGCCGCAGCCACGTCTACCTGCTGCGCACGCCCGAGCCGACGTGCATCGCGTGCCTGCTGGCGGGTGCGCCGTGAAAGACATGTTCGGGGTCGAGATCACCGAGGAGCAGGCTCTCGCGATGAAGAAGCAGAAGCGGCCCACCTCGCGCAAGGCCATGGTTGCCGCGAGGCAGGCGCGCGGGGTTCACCCGCACAACGGCCTGCCGCTGCTGGCTGCCTCGGGTCACACCTGCGGCGATTGCGGCCACAAACGTGAAGATCTCGGCGGCTACTCTAGGCATTGGTACAAGTGCGCTCTGACTCCTGGTGGCGGCCCGGCGACCGACATCCGCGTGCGCTGGCCCGCGTGCGTGAAATGGATCGTGCCGTGACCTCGGCTGCCGCCAAGCGCGTGCACGAGCCGGGGACCTGCCGGCTGCGACAGGCCGAGGGTCTCTGCCGTGCGTGCGCGGCCGCGTTCCTCGGCGGCTGCCCGACTTGGTTTGACGCACAGGTGCGTCCGACGTTGCCCATCGTGCGCGTCGGGGGCAAGGTGACGTTCTTGATCGACGATCTGCGCGCCTGGCAGCGCGCCCATCGCGAGGTTCCAGAGTGCGTCACCCCGAGGGAATCAAGCTCCGTCGCAAGCCCGGCAAGCGCTTCTGGTACGCCCGCGCCACGCTCCCAAGCGGCAGACGATGGGAAGCCTCGACGGGCATCCCGCTGGAAGGAGATCGCGGCGCAGCTGCGCGACGAGCTGCAGCGCTCTACATCGACGCCAGCCAAGCCGGCGGGCGAGCTGGTGCAGTTCCCGCGTCGGTCTCCGAGCAGCTCGAGCTCGTCGACCTGATCGCGCAGTACCTCGAGCACGAAGAAGAGCTCTATCGCGGCCACGATGGCAGGCACCACGGCCGTATCAAGACGGACCTGATGCGCTACATCGCTCCTCGCTGGAGGCGGGCTGAGGAGATCACCACCGATGCCTGGCTCGAGGCGCGCGGCGCGCTGCACAAGGCGGCCGGCGGTCCGCTTGGCGCGCGATCGATCGCGCACCTGGCGAACACGTTGCGACATTTCCTGCGCTGGGCCCGCGAGCGCGGCGTGGTGCAGACCGTGCCCGAGATCGAATCACCGAAGAGCAAGGACCAGCGCTCGGAGCAGCGCGGCCGCGCGGCGATGGATGCGGGGCAGCGCGATCGCTTCCTGCGCGCGCTCACGTCAATGAAGGAGCACCGAGCCTCCCGCGTATATCGAGCGCTCTTCTATTCGTTGTTGCGCAAGGGCGAGCTCGAGGCGCTCACGCTGCGCTGGGTGGATTGGAAAGAGCAAGTGATCCGTCTGCCGGCAGAGCACGCGAAGAGCGGCGAACAGGAGGAGATCGACCTGCACCCCGAGGTCGCGCGCGCGATCCGCGGCGAGCTGAAAGCCCGCGGGAAGCTGCAACCGGACGATCCTGTCTTCGGCCGGTTCGACTACCACCAGGCCAACACGCCCGACCTGCAGGGCGGCATCTTCGGCCGGGCGTGCCTCCGCGCGAAGATCGTCAAGTTGCGCTCCGACGGCACCGTCGACTTCGACGGCCTGACCGCCCACCACGTCACGCGGCACAGCTCGGCGACGATCGCCGCCGGCAAGCGCGGCACGACGCTCGAGGAGCTGATGGCCATGGCCCGGTGGCGCAGCCCGGACATGGCCGCCCGCTACCTGCACCCGACGGTCAAGGCCGGCCGGCGTGCCTCGAGGAGACTCTGAGTGGGGCCCAACTGGGGCCCCGCTCAGGTCGCCTTGCGAAAAAGACTTGTAAAATGGTGGCGGTGCGTGGACTCGAACCACGTACCTGCGGATTATGAGGGCGCGGGCCCCTCTGGACGGGTTTTGACGCGTCCCTCGTGTTCACTCGAGAGGCCGCGTCGAAGACCGCCTATCTGGGCCCTTTCTGGGCCCCGTCCCGTCAGTGCTTCAGCGGCGCCCGCGCGGCGCGCACGTGGGCCTGCAGCGACTCGATGCCCTCCAGCGCGGTGATCTGCTGTGCCGACATCGCGACCGCCGCCTGCAGCGCGCTGGGCGCCTCCTCGGGCCCGGCATCGGGCGTGTAGGGTGCCTCGCCGCCGTGCGGGTACTTGATCTCGAGCTTGATGGCCTCGGTCACGCAGTCATAGGCCTGATCGTCGAGCGCCTGGTTGGCGAGGTAGGTCCCCAGCGCCGCCTCGACCGCAGCCGGGCAGCCCGCGATGGTGGCGCACTGCGCGGCGTCGAGCGCGATCGCCTTGCCCTCCGAGACGATGGTGGAGACGTTCGCGGCGGTCAGGCCGTAGCAGGCCGGCGCCGCCTTCACGGCGGCCTGCCAGCCGGCCACGCAGGCGGCACAGAGAGTGAGCGCGCAGAGCGCCAGGAGCGCGCCCACGCGAGCGAATCCCTTGGGCGCCGGCAGGCTGGCCGGGTCCTGCTTGACGAGCAGCTTCCCGCCATTGAGCGCGATGTAGCTGACCAGCTTCCCGAGGACGCTGGTCGGCGGGATGTAGTGCGAGAGGAAGCTGCAGAGGGTGATCGCGCCCGCGATGATGGCGAGCGCGCGGTCGACCCAGGGAATGCCGGTGGTGAGCTGCGAGGACATGACGGTGCTCCGGTTGTTGGGGGATCAGGTGCGGTGATTGAGCTCGCGCTGGTGCTCGAGGATCGCGCTCTGGTGCGAGTCGGTGCGGACCTCGAGCACGGCGATCTTCCGGCCATGCTCATTGAGGCGATCGGCGTGCTCCTCGAGCTTCCGGTCGTGGGTGCCGATCTTGCCTTTCGCGTCGTCAATGAGTCCCTTCATCGCCCACGCGAGAAGGCTCATCACGACCGAGAGGAACCCGGCTGCGGCCATCAGCACGATGTGCGCGATGTCGATCTGCATTACGGCGAACCTCCCGCCGGCGAGAGCACGTCTTGCGCGCGCTCGAACAACTCCTTGCGCTCGGCGAGGCCGTTGAGCCCGCCGTTGATCGCCTTGGTCGCGTCCTCGACGTTGCGCGTGTCCGCCCAGTGATTGAGCCCGTGCGTGCGCCAGAACCAGGCCGCGACGCGGAAGCGGTCGAGCCCGGCCGCGTACTCGGGATGGCCGACCAGGTCGACGCCGAGGTAGACGCCGCAGGCGAGGTAGTTGCTGAACCCGGTGAGCTGGATGGCGCCGCGACCGCGATACTTCCACCCGTCCCCGCTCTCCTCGTCGCCGTTGCCGAGGCGCCCGGCGTAGGCGCGATTCGCGATGCGCTCCGGCTGGTGCTGGTAGCCCTGCGCGGCGGCCGCATCGAAGTGCGTTGGCCAGGTCTTGAGCAGCGCCTCGGCACTGTAGCTCAGGCGCTCCTCGAAAACCGTGAACTGCTCGCTCTCGTGGCCGAGCTGCGCGAGCCACATCGACCAGCGGTCGACCGTGTTGATCTGCGCCTCCACCGCGGCCGCGTTGATCGCGTCGACGTGCGGCATCAGCTGCGACGGGCGCACGCGGTGGAAGACGTAGGCCAGCCGCGAGAGGCCGATGCTGTCGGTGTCGCTCATGCCGCAGAGCGTGCCGCCCGACGGCCACAGATTCCGGGCCTAGTGGAAGGTGCGGACGGTGTAAGTGCCGCTCGTGCCGGTGTTCGCGCTCGCGCTCGAATCGCACCAGCGGATCTTGACCGCGTTCGCCGCGCTCACGTAGCAAGTCGCGCTGATCGCCGTTCCGGCTCCGGTTGATGGGACGCCAACGACACACGCATCACCGGCCACAACGCCAGTCACGGTGATCGCGGCAGAGTCGGAACAGTTATTACCAGGGATGGCTCCCGGGGTTTCGCTCGCTGACGCCATATAGCAGGTGCCGATTGCTGTTCCGCTGGCGCCAATAACCAGGCCATTCGTCGTGAACGATCCCACGGTGGCCCCGCGCTGAGGCTGGAATACAATCGACGAGCCAGTAGAGCTCCCCTCGAGGTACATAGTGGCCGTGGAAGAGAAAACCGTTTCTGAACCATCCCACTGAATCAATCCGTTTGAAGACGGGCCCATACTGAGGGTTCCCGTGCTTCCATTGGAGAGGGTTATCTGGTTTCCATTGATCGTCAGCGGCGTATTGAACGTCGTTAGCGTGTTGGTGAATAGTGTTTGGCCGGTCGTCGACCCCTGCGTCGGCCGCACAAAGACCGTGCTGGTTCCTCCCGGGCCGCCGCTCACAATCATGTAGGCCCCCGAGCCAATCGAGGACAGGTTGAGTCCCGACCCGTCCCACCACAGCTGGCCGCCGCTCGTGCTCCCAAGATAGAGGCCCGTCGTGCTCGGCAACGTGAATGCCCCACTGAGCGTCGTCCCGCTGTTCGTCATTCGCAGGCCTATGCTGCTCGAGGAATGTGGCGCAAGAACAAACGCGCCTGTCCCGATGCCGCCGGAGTTGAATATGATCCCGCTGTCGTTCGCTTGCACGATCGGGTTGTAGTTGAGCGAGCCGAGCGCAGCGAATAGACATGCCTGATATGTCGACGATCCCAGGTATACGCCGCAGAGCGCAGGCGTCGATCCGGCAGCGCTTTGTTTTAGCTGCGTCCCTCCGGCGATATCGGCAGCGCTAACAGAAAGAGAGACACAGAGAATCGCGGCAACGATTGATTTATACCGATGCATAGATCACCACCACCTGTTCGCCCGAGGGGATATAATTCGCTCCGAAGACGTAGGCCCCGGTCCCGGTGCTCATTGGATCAATCTGATAGTTGGTCGTCGGCTGTAGCACGCCCCCGACGTAGACCGATGGAACCGTCCCGGCCGCGGGCGGGTTGGCCGTCGTATAGGTGTCGTTCGTGTTGTAGGTCGTCGAGACGCTCGCGGTGATGTTCTCGCTGAGTTGTCCCGCTAGCGCGCCAGCGGTCGCAACCTCCGACACCTGCAGCGTGCTGATATCCATCACGGCCGCACCCGTGAAATTGAATGCGACAAACATACGCATATAACAAGTGCCGGCATATGCTGGTGAGGGCGTCGCGCCGCTCGCGGAGCCCGGCGTCGTGCCCGTCCCGAACAGATTGCTATAATAGGCGTTGAGGTTCACCCATCCGCTTCCACCGGCATAGCCAGGATAAACCGCGCAATGCTGCACGGCCGGATTGCTGCCGTTGGTGGTGACGCCGTTCACGTCGTATTGGGTGACGCCGTCATTTCCTACCGCGACGAATCCGACGTACATGCTGCGCGCGGTAGCGCCGCTGCGCTGCTTCACGGCAGCCTGGATCCGATAGACCTTCGTGGGGTCATACGGGATCAGCGCCCGGTGGACCATCATCACCTGGCCAGCCGAGCACTCGAGCATATGGCCGCCGACGACCGGCGTCGCGCTCTTCCCGCTACCGTGCGAGTCGGTGTTCTGCTTTATCGAGAGGATGCCCGGACCGTTAACCGGGAAATCCCATTGCGTGGCGTCGTAGGTGTCGAACGAGATGCGCAGCGGCAGAGACTCGATGGCGGGCAGGAGCTGCACGCCCGCGGCGCCGGGTCCCGCCATCGTGTACGTGAAGACCGGGCAGAGAGAGAGCGCCATCGACTGCGTGCGCGCGAGGTTGTAGCTGGCCAGCTTGAAATAGACGACGTTGCCGGCCGCCACGCGGCTCGAGTCGATCGGAATCTTGAGGACGTTCTGGTCGATGATCGTGAACTGCGCGCCCACTGCATGGCTGCCGACCGGCGTCCCGTAGAGTCCACGTCGGTGATTGGTCAGAGTGTATTGATTGGTCCCGGACAGGGTGGATCCCTGATAGGCGATCAACTCGGCTGCGGCGCCCGTATCCACGAGCGCCATCGAGGAGAACGCATCTCGGTCGGCTGCCTGCACAGGGGAGATCGTTCCGTTCGAGGATGCGACGCTGACAATCAGTGAGTTCGTGGTGTCGAGCGGAGAGCCGGCAGGGAATCCCGAGCTGGCGATCACGCCCGTCGTCGCGGCGCCGATATCTCCCTGATATGTGTAATTGGTGCCGTCGAAGCTCATATAAACCTGAGCCCCGCCCCAGTCTTTTCCGTTGCTAGCGACGGACACCCAGATCTCGGGCGTGATCGCCTGGGGCCCAACCGGCTTCGAGTTGTGGACCGGATAGGGTCCAGTCCAGCCGCCGACGCCGAACCCGCCAGGCGGCCTGCCCGCGCCCGTTGCGGGCAGCGGAGGCATATAGAAGATCGGCGTGCTCGGAGGAAACGGCACTGTGTTGACGACGTGGCCACCGCCCTGTGCGGAGCCGGTGCCGTAGGCGACCGAGGACGCGCGCCCGATCGCTGCGTCCTCCGCGTCGACATCGAACTCGCCGTGCTCGTCTTCCTCGATCGAGAGGATGCGCACGACCTGGTTGACCAACCCGACGGTGGAGTCGCTGATCTGCAGCAGGTCGAACGGCTCGAGCAGGCAGAACTGCTGCGGCAGCTTGAACTTGTAGCTGTTGCGGACGTAGACGCTCCGCTGCGCCATCATCCGAGATAGCACTTGGGCGATCGCCTGCTTCGTGATGCACTTGAGCGACTTCGCGCCCTTCTTGCGCACGATGCCGCCCGAGGCATCGACGTCAGGCTGCTCGAAGTCCTGCACGGTGCTGATCTGATATTGCGAGTTCTGGTCCGGCGTCTGGGAGTCAACGAACTCGATCGGGCAGCAGTTGTATGTCTCCTGCGCGCTGATGCGAGTGAACTCGATCATGTCTTTGCCGTCGCTCGCCAACATGTTGTCTTCGTTGAGCGAGTATTGCGCAACGGTATATGCCGTATAGCTACCGATATTCGCGTCGCCGACGGGATAGATATTCAGGCGCCCCTGAGACCAGATGCATTCGGCGTTGCAGGCGTCGAGGATCCAGTCGATGTGCTCCAGAGCGCTCTTCTGCTCGTCGAAGATCGGCGACAACAGAATGCCCGCCTGCGCGCAGTAGGTCTGCAGCCCCGTCGCGGTCGTCCCATCGGGACCATAGAGCGCGTTCACCGCAGAGGCGGGGAAGCCCATGCCGTACTGCGTGTTGGTAAGCATGTCGACGAGGATCAGGGCGGGGTTGACATCTCCCGCGGTGCCGTTCGTGAGCAGCCCATTGAACTCGATGGAGAAGTTCTTCATCGCATTCGAGGTGCCCAGCGAGAGCGACTTCGACGCGAGCACCGCCGTGCCGCTATATCCGAGTGAATACTTCCCGATATCGGTGCTGATGTAATACGAGATCGCGACCGGCGCGCCGCACTGGCCGGCGCCCATCAATACGCTGGCAACGTTTGCGGAGGTACTGAGAGCATAGGTGCCCGCGCCGCCCGTTCCTGTGCCGAGAGCGCTGATCCATGTGTTCGCAGGAACACCACTCCCGCCGAGGTTCACGATCTGCATTCCGACCGCGAGCACGCCGCTCGACACCGAAGAGACCGTGAGCGTGTTGCCGGCGCCGCCGCTGCCGTTGCTGATTGTCCCAGTGAAAGTCGCTCCGTTGAATGTGTAGACGCCGGCTGTCGCGTTGTAATCCGCGCCGCCGCTCATCGTCTCGCTGGAGACGCTTCCTCCGAGGTTCAGGTTGTAGGTGCCAGTTCCGCCGGTGCCGGTCCCCAGTGAAGTGATCTGCGTGTTCCCGCCGGTGAAGTTGTTGCCCTCATCAAAGAGCGTCATCCCGACAGCGATCGTGCCGCGCAGAACCGAAGTGACCGTGAGCACTGTTCCGCTGACCGAGCCAACCCACGTCGCACCAGAGAGGGCAGCGATGGGACCGGAGACGAGGTATTTTGGCGCGTTCGGGAATACCGTCGCCTCGATCATGCTGCGCACCGGCGAGGCAACGTTCGCATCCTGTGTCCACGACTGATCTGTGCCGTTCCCTCCTGGCGCGGTAACGCTCAGTGTGAACGGCCCAGCTGCGGGGACGGCCGCGTTGACGCATCGATAGTTCTGGATGTTGCTCGGAACCGACGCGACCACAACCGCGAGCGCGCCAGACGTGGGCGCCGTGGTGAGCGCGACCGCGAATGTGAGCACGTCATTGCCGCCGCTCGCGGCCATCCCCATGATCGCGCGGCTCTCGCCGTCCTGGAAATAGATGGTCCCGAACAGATAGCCCGTCGTGTTGTGCGCGAGTCCCGATACCGTGACCGTGGTGGTGGTGGGCGTGCCCGTGATGGTCACGCTGATGGGCGATGTCGCGCCGCCCGTGTTCGTCCAGTCCGCCGGCGGGCTCTGCGGACGAGAGCCAGGCAGAAACTCGAACGGCTTCGAGCCGTCGCTCGAGTTGCCGTCGATGTTCGTGGTCGTCGTCGGGAAGACGTCCTTATCGACCCACATGCGACCGGTCGAGCACCCGCTGAGTCCCTCGGCGATGGCGATCCAGACGCCCTGATAGTAGCCGCTACCAGCGCTGCCGCCGCCCTTGCCACCACCATTCCCCGCGCCGCTGATCCACAGCTCGGGCGGCATGCAGATGATCGACGCGGCGATCCGGTTGGTGCCGTAAACGACGGGCAAGCACTTTCCGTATGAGGCTGTTTCTACCGGCGGCAGCTGATCGTTGTTCAGACCGCCAATGCTATGACCACCCGTCGTCGTTGCGCCGGCCATTATTTGTCCCCCCGACGAGCCCACGGGTCCCACGCGCCGGCATACCGAGCGCGCAGGTCGAATCGGTGATCGACGTTGTCGAGAGTGACCTGGCCAACGTCAGCATAGGCGTGCACGATCACCGGCCACTCGACGACGATGCCGGCGTGCGAGAGGGAGCGCCCGTACCGGAACAGCACGATGTCGCCCGGCAGCGGCTCTCGGTCGGTCACCCGCGCGGCCATCTGCTCGACGTAACCGAGGAACTTCTCCTCGCCTCGGTGGTGCGCCCACGCGCGAGGATAGCTCTCGATCGTGACCGACCCGATGATCCCGCACGCCTCATAGACCGCCGCCAGCAATTGCCCGCAGTCAACGCCCGCGCCCCTGACGCGTGCCTCGTGGATCCATCGCGTCCCCAACCAGGTCCGCGCCTCCGCGACCACCGCCGCGCGCTGCTCTTGCTCGCTCATCGGATCGACTCCGGCCGTGGGACAAACGGGAATCCGCCAAAGCGGCCGCCAAGCGTTGTGCAATTCCCCGAGTCGGTGCCCAGCGTGGTCGTGCTCTTGTTGCAACCGAGCAGCACGGTCGCGTTGTTCGTGCCGGCGCTGGGCACGGTATTGAGCGGCATGTTCAGCGTGAGCACGTCGTTCGAGCCGCTGCTCGCCATCGCGATGATCTGGCGGCTCTCGCCGTCTGCGAACTTGATAGTGCCGAGCGTGTACGCGCCGTGCGCGAGCCCGCTGACGGTGACGCTCGTGGTCGTTGCGCCGCTTTGGACCGAGACGGTGACCGGCGCCTTCACCACGGTGCAGTTCGCATCGTAGAGCGAGTACGGGCACTGCGGCATCAGGGTGCGCTTCGGCCATTGGAGGTTCGCGAGGAGCTCCGTCGAGCCTTTCAACGTCAGCTCGACGCCGCTGCTCTTCGGCGCCGCCTCCGAGACGAGACCGACGAACCAGCAGAGCGGCTGCTGGCTCACGTCGCCGGGCGACGCCATGAAGAGCTTGTCGACCTGCATTGTCGCGTTGTCGAAAGCACCCTGCAGTGCCGCCAGCGACAGCGAGGTGTAGCCAGGAAGCGAGTATCCGGCGCCCCCGCCGGGCGCGGTGCCGCCGTAGAGGCCGAGCTCCATATCGCACAGCTCGACGCCGTTGACCTGGCGCGACTTGCCAACCGTGATCGCTGGGCCGCTCGAGGAGAACGTTGGCGCCGCGCTCGGCATCGCGCCGCTTGGCGTGATCGCGCCTGTGTCGAGCCAGGTGAGCACGCCTGGGCCCACCGCGCCCAAGTAGAGCTCGGCGCCCGACGTGCGCCCGTAGATGCGGTAGCCGGTGGCGCCGCTGACGGCGGACCAATTGACGTTGATGCCCTCCGTCGTCGCGATCACCGCCGGCGTCTGCGCCGACGGCAGCGACTCATTCGCGGGCCCGAAGAGCGCCGTCACCCGGTAGTAATATGTCCCCGCGGTGAGCGTGCCTGCGCCGGCCGTATAGGAACCGTTGACCGGCACCGGCAATGCGAGCGTGAGGTCCGTCTCGTAGTCGGTCCAACGGAAGACGCCGCCGCCGACGAGCGTGAGGGTGTAGAGCCGCGCCATCATCAGCTCGACGTCCGAGCCAAGGTTGGTGTTGAGCAGCGAGAGCAGCGACGACGAGGCGATCTTCATCGCCGCACCGAGATCATCGTGATGCTCTTCGTCGACCAGACGCGCGAGTAGTCCTCGAGCTGCTCCATCTCGAGATCGTCCATGTCGAAGCGCACGCGCAGCTGCGGCATGGGCCCGGCGGGCGTGATGGTGGTGCTGCTGTCGACGTAGCTCGTCGACGCGGTGTTCGCGATGAAGAGCTCGTTACCCTGCGTCGTCGAGCGCCCGTAGACGTTGTACGAGAGCGCGCCGGAGACGGCCGACCAGCTGACGGTGATCTCGCCGATCGCCGAGAGCGTGCATGTGCACTCGGCCTGCACCGACTCGCCGAGCGCGGTCACGCTGGTGACCGAGTAGTAGTAGGTGCCGGCGGGAATGCTGCCGGTGCCGGTCGTGGGCGTCGCGGTCGGCGTCGGCGCGACAACCGGAGTGCCGCCGTTGTAATAGGCGGGCTGAACGGCGAACGGATCGTTCAAGTAGAAGTAGTCCCACTTGCCGCGCATCTGGGCCTGGAACCACGCCAGCGCAGCTGCCTCGCTGCCCGTGAACTGCGCGGAGCCGCCGGTGTTGTAGACGGTGATCGTGTTGCCGCCCGCGCGCGCGAACTCGAGCTCGAGATCCCAGCGGTAGCGAGGCGTCGCCCAGTAGGCGATGCGCTGCTCCTTGCCGGAGCGCGACTCCTGCACGTCCGTCGCCCAGAGCGGCGTGCGCTTCACGCTGAGCGTCTGCCCGGGGAACGTGGGCCAGAGGAGCGTGCTCATCGCGTCCGCCGGTTGCTCTGCGCGCGCTGCGCGGTCTTGATCAACGCGCCCGTGTTGTTCTTGAGCACGCGCTCCATCCCTCGGGCGTCGATGTTGTGGACATGGATGTCGCCGCCGCCGCCCGCTCCCGACTTGCTCGAGGCCATGCCGCGAATCATGTCGGCGTAGCGCGCAGGAAGAACCATCTCGCGCGCGTGCAGCTGTGTGAGCGGGTTGAAATTGCCGATGTCGAAGCCGCCCTCGGCGCTGGCCATCGGCCCCATTGCGCCAAGCACCGAGCTGGAGGTCGCCACCATCGCAGCCGCCGCCAGCTCGGGGCCCACGAATGGAATGGACGCCATCGAGGCCGCTGCGCCAGCGCCGGCAACCGCCGCGTCCGAAGTCACCGACGCAACGTTCGCCGCCTTCGCGGCAGCGTCGCCGGCTTGCTGGGCCGCGAGAGAGCCCGTCGCCTTGAGGACCTGCTGAGCAATGAACTCCGTGGTCATGCGGATCGCGTCTTTGATTGCCGCGTCGGCCATCTCCTTCATCGACTGCTTGAAGGACTTGGTTCCGTCGATCATCCCCGTGATCGCGCCGGTAAATTGGCCGGCCACCTTCTTTGCGGCAGCTATCTCTTCTTCCGCCTGCTTTTTTAGTTCCTCGGTGGCCTTCTTTCGCTCGCCATCCTCGAAGGCACTGATGCGCTGCTGCCGCTCGACGCGGCGCTGCTGGTTTTCCTCCTCGATCTTATCTGCCTGCTTGGCGGCCTCTGCGGCCTCTGCGATGCGCGGATGCTCGGCGGCGAAGAGCGCATCAGCGTTGGACTTCTCGATCTCCGCGAGGAGGTTGCTCGCGTCGATCGCGGCCTGCGCGTATCCCGCACGCAGGGCCGCCGACTTCGCCTCCTGTTGGTCCTTGAACTCGAGAAGCTTCTCTTCGACCTGACGCTGATGCTCGGCCGCCGCTGCCGCCTTCTCGGCGGCGATATCTGGCGCCGCGGCCGCGGCGATACCCGCCATTACTTTCTGGATGGCAACTAGCTTGGCGCGCGCATCTTCCTCTTCCTTCAGCGCGGCCAGCGTCGCGCCGTTGTCTGCCGCCTCGGGGCGATCGAGTTCGCCGATATGCTTCTCGTCGCGGTGCACTCCGGCGCCCGCAGCAGCGGCCGCCGCGTCACCCTTCTTGCGCTCCTCCGCGACCTTGGCGATCGCCTCCTTGAGCGCCTTCTGTGCCTCCTCCTCCTCGCGAACATGCGGCGACAAGAGACCAGCGGCTTTCAGCGCGGTTCCCATCAGGCCCGCGGCTTCCTTCGCCGCCGTGAGTTGATTGGTGAAGGCCTTGATCTCGGCCACTCCGTCGGTGCCGATCTTCGCCGTGGCCTCCGCCGCAACGTTCTCTTCCCGGCTCAGCTCCGTGAACTTCTCGATCGCGAACTTCACTCCCTCGATGGCGACACCGAGACCGCCACCGAAAGCGAACGCTGAGATGAACCCGGTGACCTCCTTTGCTGCGCCCTTCGAGGCGATGCCAAGGCCCTGCACCTGCATCGCAAGGAACCCGGCCAGGCGTCCCTCGCTGCGCTGCTCGCTGGCGAACTCGCGCAGCTTCTCGGTGAGGCTCTCGATCGGCTCCCCGGCCTCGCGTGCGGCGTGTCCGAGGCCCTCGACGTCGTCCTTGATCTGCTCGGTTGCCTCTTCGGTGGCGCCGGCAGCTTCCTTCATGCCATCGACCAAGCCGCCGACATCTGCGCTGATCTTTACGCTGATCGCGTCGTCACTCATCGGCTACTCCCAAACTGG
>Ga0302320_10005484_pt1 | contig 28400 bp, 18 predicted proteins | sample Bog_T0_3_FD_202130 | JGI IMG/M metagenome (GOLD analysis project Ga0302320, IMG submission 202130) | Peat permafrost microbial communities from Stordalen Mire near Abisko, Sweden - Bog_T0_3 | ecosystem: Environmental > Terrestrial > Soil > Wetlands > Peat | place: Sweden: Abisko, Stordalen Mire...
CTGGACGGCAAGACCCTCTACGTGGCCAACTCCGTCGGTCCGGCAGTCGTCTACAAATATGATGTGAAGTCGGATGGCTCGGTTGCCAATCCACAAGTCTTCGCTGATTTGAGCAAGGAAACCGGCGATGGCGTGCCGGACGGCATGAAGGTGGACTCGCTGGGCAATCTATGGACTTCAGGTCCGGGCGGCTTCTATATCTACTCGCCGAAGGGCCAACTGCTGGGCAAGATTTTCTTTCCTGAAACCGCAGCCAACCTGGCGTGGGGCGGAGCAGACGGCAAGACAGCCTACTTCACAGCCGCTACGAGTATTTACAAGTTGCAAGTAAAGATTCCGGGGCAGTTGCCTGTGTTTCAAAAATAATGTTTTTACCGAGAACCGAGACAAGAAATTGATTATGCAAGCGATTGCCTGGAGGTGGAAGTGATGGGGTTTTCTAAATTTGGAATCAAAATTTTTCCATGCATGTGCTTATGCGCGTGCTTGTTGTTTGCCGCCTCCGGGTTTGCCCAGGCCGGCAGCGATTGGCCTATGTACGGCCACGATGGGGACAGCAGCCGCTACTCCCCCCTAACCCAAATCAACGCGGACAATGTGAGCAAGCTGCAGCAAGCATGGACATTCCACATGAAGCCCGCTGACACTGCTGCCGCGGCTTCAGCACCCGTGCTCGCTCCTGCGCCGCCCGCAAATGGTGGTGGTGGCGCCGGCGGCGGCGTCGCCGCTCGCCTTCAGCAGAGGCGCTCGGAAGCAACGCCCTTGATGGCGAATGGGGTTCTTTATCTTCCTTCACCGTTCAACCGGGTTCTTGCGCTCGATGCGACGACGGGCAAGCAGATCTGGGAGTATCTGGTGCCCAGCAACGACAACGCTTCGATGCGCGGCGTGGCCTACTGGCCCGGAGATGCAAAGCTGAAGCTTGCGCCGCGCATTGTGTTCGGCACCGCGGGGGGCCGGCTGATTGCGCTGGATGCCAAGACCGGCACGCCAATAGACACATTCGGCGACCACGGCATTGTCGACTTCAAGTCCGGCGTCAGCAACGGATACAAGACCAACATCGGCATGAGCTCGCCTCCTTCGATCTACAAGAATGTCGTCATTACCGGCGTGCGGGTGCAGGAGTCGCCCACCCTTGGGCCGTCCGGCGACACGCGCGGCTGGGACGTTGTTACTGGCAAGCTTCTCTGGCAGTTTCACTCCGTTCCCCATCCCGGCGAGCAGGGCATTGAGACCTGGGAGACGCCCAATTCGTGGAAGGACCGCTCAGGAACCAACGTATGGGGCTTTAGCAGCGTCGACCAGGAGACCGGTTCCGTATTTCTTCCCTACGGCGCGGCAACCACGGATGCCTACGGCGGCGACCGCAAGGGCGCGAATCTTTATAGCGACACGCTCGTCGTTCTTGATGCGCTCACCGGTAAGCAGAAGTGGCACTTCCAGCTCATTCATCACGATACCTGGGATTGGGACGGCGAAGCAGCGCCCATTCTGGCCAATGTTCACCGCAACGGCGAAACCATTCCGGTGGTGATTACGACGAACAAGACTGGCCTGTTGTTCATCCTCGATCGCCGCGATGGAACGCCGATTTATGGCGTCGAGGAAAAGCCGATTCCGCCCAGCGACGTGCCGGGAGAAGACAACGCCATCACCACCGAACCTTGGCCTGTGAAGCCGGCACCCATATCGCGAACGAGCTTTACCATGGATGAGCTCTCGAATGTGACGCCGGAGCACCATCAGGCCTGCCTGGACTTTATCGCCAAGAATCCCGGCATTCACAACGACGGCCCGTTCACGCGCTATAACCTCGAACCCTCGATCGTGTTTCCGGGCACGTGGGGAGGCGTGGACTGGCAGGGCGGCACCTACGATCCCAAGCTGAATTACGTGTTCTTCAACGTCAACAACTACGCCGATTTCGGCAAAATGGAACCGACGCCCGGCGCGGATATTCCCTATCAGCGTAAGGGCTACCAGCGCTTTGCGGCAGGGCCCAATGCATGGCCTTGCAACAAGCCGCCATGGGGCGAATTGGTGGCGCTCGATCTAGACACGGGCGAATACGCGTGGCGCGAACCGTTCGGTACCATACCCGAGTTGGATGCCGCTGGCGTGCATAACACCGGCTCCCTGAACATGGGCGGCGCAATCACCACAGCGAGCGGACTGCTGTTTATCGCCGCCACGCCCGACAAGCACTTCCGCGCATACGAGTCGAAGACCGGAAAGATGCTCTGGGATACGACACTGGATGCCGCCGGTGGAGACACACCCATGACCTACAGGGGCAAGGACGGCAAACAGTACGTCGTGATCGTAGCCACAGGAGGCGGCTTGGGGCAAGGCGGTGGCAGTTCCGATGAGGTGGTCGCCTACGCATTGCCGTAGGGTCTATCGCCGACACTAGCCATTTGAATATGTCATTCCAAAACACTGCTTTCCCTGGTCTCGCTTTTGAGACCAGGGAAAGCAGTAGCAGATTGATCAGGCTTGAACGTTGGGTGCCCCCGGTCTCGATTTTGAGACCGGGGAAAGCACGCATGAACTGGAGACAAGATGAAAAAAATCATCGGACTTTCGATCGTTGCCATTTGCTTCGCCGCCGCGACCGTTCAGGCGCAGCGCGGAGGCGGACAGCAACAACCTACCTTCCGTGAAGACGCGCTGGACCCGTCGCCTGTGAATCCGGCAGTTGACCCCAATGTCGATATGTTCATCAACGACTACCGGAACGCGAAGCCGCGCACGGCTTACGGCAGCCTTGTCTTCCGCGATATTCTCACACGGCTCGAAGGCGATCCGATTCATCCGACGCGGAAGGGCGCTGTGCTCTCAGACATCAAGACAGTCAGCTACGCGACGCTCGCACCAGGCGCCACAGCCAGCGGAAGAGCGCCCAAAGGGGAAGTGCAGATTTTCCTGGCCGTCGCGGGCGAGGGTAAGATCGCGGTCAACTCGAATTCATACGACATCAAAGACGGCGCTGGATTTACGCTGACGCCGGATTTCGATTTCAAGCTGACCAGCACCGGCAAGGAGCCGTTGGCCTTCTACGTCCGAGCCGAGGCGGCGCCCGCCAATTACAAGCCCAGCCCGGACGTTGTGTTCGTCAATCGTTTCGACTTGGACAGAAGGGTTGGCGCACACTGGGTACATACCTGCAACGGCGGCCCTAGCGGCATGACGCTGTGTACCATTCCTCCGCATACCATGCCGCAGCCGCACAGCCACGCGGGTGAAGAGGCGTGGATCATGGTGAAGGGCGAGACGATTCTCTCGCTGGGCAAGAACCTCCGCCACATGGTTCCGGGCCAGGCCTACAGAATTCCCCCAACAGGAGTCACTGCGCACAGCAACATCAACCTGAGCGACGAGCCGGTGGAGATGATTTACATGGGTCCGCTGTCGCGTGGAGCGTTCGGTGCCGGCGGTGGTGGGCAGGCTGGTACCCCTGGTGGAGCGCAAGGCGCTGGTCCGGGCGGTAACCCTGGCGGCGCGCAGGCCGGTGGAAATCCCGGCGGCCCTTCGGGTTCACTCGACTACTCCCGCCTCGATAATGCAGCCCTCAACCCAGCCACCGAGCCCGACGTGGACATGTTCATGGGCAACTGGCGCGACGCTTTCCCGCGCATGATGCACGGCAATCTCTATTTTCGCGACATGCTCACTGCGCTTCAGGGCTCCGACCCGCTGCATCCCGCGCGCAAGGGCGCGGTGCTTACCAATGCCGTCGCGGTCAGTTACGCGATGCTTGAACCTCGCTCCTCCGCGCACCCGGTCAGTGGCGAGCCGAAGGACATGCAGCAGACCTTCATCGTCAACTCCGGCACCGGGGTCATTACTTCCGGCTCAAAGACATTCGATCTGTCGAAGGGCAAGGCTTTCGTCCTCACTCCCGGCCTGGACTTCCGCATGACCGCGACGGGCGATCACTATATGACGTTCTATGTCGTCACGCAAAAACTGCGGGAAGGTTTGGCGCCGGTGGCAACGCTCAACGTCGTCGACAACAGCACCAAGCCGCAGGTGACTGAAGCATGGCACGACAAGGATCGCGCGCTCATTACGAAGAGCGACGGGTTGATCGGTTACAACGCCGTGACCCAGGTCGAACTTCCATCCATGACCATGTCGCGCCCGTCGAGCGATGCCCAGGGCGTAGAGGAGATATGGATCGCGACCGAGGGCGATGTCGACATACTCTTTGGCAAGGAATTGAGAAAGATCACTGCCGGCACGGCGTATCGCGTGCCCTCCACAGGCAAGACTCCGCACGCGAATATCAATACTTCCGCGGTAACGGCGCAATTTCTTTCCATGAGTGACTAGCCCGCATTTCTCACGGGTCGCTGAAAATCGTAGCGCCGGTCTCCCGGCCCTCAGATGCCCCGCCAGACCTTGAATTCCGGTTTCTCGCGCCGTCTGTGAGAAATGCTGACTAGGGCGTATATCGGCTCCCACTCGGCCTCCATTGCGTTTTTGGCCTCCGCATACTCTTGACCGTAAAGGGTATGCGTTCCTGAGATAATCTAACCAAGTCCACAACATCTGGGTTAGGGCAGGCAATGGCAAGATTCGGAGCATTTTGTTTTCCGGGAACGGGTCATCTGAATCCGATGGCCGCGCTGGCCCATTCTCTTGAGCAGAGGGGCCACGAGGTTGTGATCTTCGGCATTGCGGATACCGAAGCGCGTGTTCGTGCCTCGGGCATCGAGTTTTGCGCCATTGGACTGGAAGACTATCCGCCCGGAACGCTCGACAAACTGGACACAGAACTGGCGCGGTTACACGGATACGCTGCGCTGAAGTTTACATTCCAGCGTGTGAGGAATACGGCGCAGATGGTGATGCGCGATGGACCGGAGGCAGTGCGCAAGGCCAACATAGGCGTGCTTCTTGTGGATGAGGTGGATTTTGCCGGAAACGTGGCGGACTATCTTGGATTGCCGTGGATTTCGATCGCCCTGATTCCTCCCATGCTTCCCGATGACCGGTTTCCGCCCTTTTGGCTGGGTTGGGCCGCGGGGCAGGATCGGCTGAGCCGCTTGCGAAACCGCATCGCGATTTTCTCGCTGCTTAAGTTTGGATCGCCTATCTTCGACGTCGTGAACCGGCAGCGGAGCGCGTGGGGATTGAGGCCTTACGACCGTCCGGAGGATGGGCTGTCCCCGCTGGCGCAAATTACACAGTTGCCGGAGGCGCTGGAGTTCGAAATGGAAGGCAAAAGGCCGGATGGGCTTTACTACACCGGGCCGTGGGTTCACTCCGGCCAGCGTCCGGAGATCGAATTCCCGTGGGAGCGCCTCGATAGACGGCCTCTTATTTACGCATCGATGGGCACACTTCAGAACGGTTCAGAGTCTATCTTTAAAACCATCGCCGAGGCGTGTGCCGGGCTCGATGCACAGTTAGTGCTTTCGCTCGGTGGCGGCATTGATCCTCGAACGCTGGGCAACCTCGCCGGCGATCCGATTGTAGTAAGCTATGCCCCGCAACTAGAACTGCTAAAGCGTGCCGCGCTGGTGATTACCCATGGCGGGCTCAACACGGTGCTTGAGTCGCTTGCGGAAGGGGTGCCCATGGTGGCAGTGCCGCTAGCTAATGACCAACCCGGAGTAGCGGCGCGAGTAAAGGCCCGTGGAGCGGGCGTTGTGGTTCCGCGGGGAAGGCTGAATGCGTCAAGACTTCGCAGCGCTGTGAGGCTGGTTCTGGAAGATCCCAGCTATCGCCAGGCGGCAAAAGGCTTGCGGGATGCGATTACGCGGATCGATGGGCCAGGCATGGCCGCGGATCTGATCGAAGATGTGTTGCAATTGCGTACCGATCGGCAGCCGGCGACGATCGTTCGGGGCGAGGCTTGAGGCTCGCTGCCTCCCGCGAGCCATGGCAGAGGCATTCACCCCTGCGTCAGTCGTAGTGCAGGGCCTGGACCGGAGAGAGTTGCGCGGCGCGCCAGGCGGGCAAGGCGCCGGCCAACAGCCCGGCTAACACGGCGATGCCGCATGCCTCTATGAGGAGCAATACGGGCGGGGTGGCTGAAACGATGCTTGCAGTCTGCGGCAGGGCGGCCAATATGTGCAAGGCGCTCGATCCAAAGATCACTCCGAGCAAGCCGCCGCCAAGGCCAAGAATCGCAGCTTCCAGCAAAATGAGAATCAATACCTGCTGCCTGCTCCAGCCCATGGCCCGCAAAATGCCAATTTCGCGGGTGCGTTCGTGAACCGACATGGCCATGGTGTTGGCAATGCCAAAGATGCCGATAAGCAGCGCGATCGAGGAGGTGCCCCAGGCAGATGCGTGCGCCAGCTCCACAAATTGATTGCTATGGGCGCGCTCTGCCGCGGGAACCGCGCGCAGTCCCGGCAGCGCTGCCTGGATCTGAGCCTGGGCGCGCTTGAGAAAGGAAGCCTGGGATTCCCCGCCAGTTGCCGGGCGCAGCCGAATGTCAAAGGCCGAGACCTTGCCTTGCAGGCTGCTTAACTGCTGCAGCTGGTCAATCGGCATGATGACCGCATCGGCCTGCAATCCGGAGCCGCCGTGGTAAATGGCGCACACCTTGTACGATGCGCTTTGAATCTCGAGCGTATCGCCAACCTTTTTTTTCAAGCCCTCGGCCAGCAGATCGCCGAGCATCACTTCCGGCTGCCCGTCGTGAAATCGTTGTCCTGAGATGATCTGCAGCGAATCGAATTGATAGCTGTCGGCCTTCCAGCCGAAGACCAGGGCATTCACATCCGTCGTCAGGTCCATCATGTTAAACAACACGGGCGTGGCCTGCGCAACCACAGGCAGCGACTCCAGGGTCGCGCCATCGGATTCATCCATCGATGTATTTAGGAAGGTCTGTTGAATTACCGAGATGTCGGTGCCACTGCTGGAGTAGATTTTGAGCCACTCGTTTTCAAACGCGCTCGAAAATCCCACCAGGCCTACAAATGCGCCGATGGCCATGCCGATGCCGCCAAGAGTGAGAATCGTGCGCAGACGCCTGCGCCAGAGATTCTTCCAGACAAAGCCTGGCAGGGTAAGCGGAGATGGGTTTCGGCGGGAGTTGGACATGATGGGTTTGACAACCGAGCGTATAGAGTCTCAGTGTATCGAACGGGTGTGGCGATGTCCAAACACGATGTGGAGCGAGACTTAAACTGTATTTCTCTTGGTCTGTGGTACAAGCTCGGATTTCAAGTCAGGTGAAGCCACTGAGGGCCGGGAGGCCCTCAGGACAGCCGGTATGGAGACCGGCGCTACTGTTTTCAGGATAGCCGTTGTCCGAATTCAACGCGAGAGGAAGCCAAGCGTCATGGCGCCGGGCAGCTGGAGCGGATCGCCGGCCTGGGTCAACATGCCGGTGGACTTGTCTACGAAAAATACTGACACGGTCCCGACGTCGTTGTTGGTGACCAGAAGCCACTTGCCGGTTTCATCGAGCGAGAAGCTCCACGGGGTTCCTCCGGTGGCGATTCGCTGAATCTCAGTCAACGTGCCTTCAGAACCGTTCCACTTATAAGCGATCAGCTTGTTTTCCTTGCCGCGGATGGAAAGGTAGAAGAACTTGCCGTCGTGCGAGATCTGAATCTCAGCCGCGCTCCTGGGGTCTTTGTAGTCGGCTGGGTAGGGGTCGACGATCTTGGGGTCGACGAGAGTTCCGGCTTTCTCATCCCAGCGATAGACGCGGACCTGGCCGTTCATCTCCGTGTCCATGATGACGAACTTGCCGTCGGGCGTGAAGGTGATGTGGCGCGGGCCGCTGCCTGCGGGGGTTGTTATGAATGCCGGGCTCGATGGGCTGAGCTTGCCGGTTGCGCCATCAAATTTGTAGATGTAGATTTTGTCTGCTCCGAAATCTGTACATAAGACGTAGCGACCGGTGGGGTCGACGGCGACTCCGTGAGCCTCGGCGTTTTTCTGGCGCGGCGAGGGACCGGAGCCCTCCTGCTGGGCCTTGTCGGTGAGCGCGCGCGTACCGCCATCCGCATCGGTCTTGAGAACGCCGACAACGCCTTCGCCATGGTTGGCTACGAAGAGGGTTCCACTGTGTGCGTCCCAGGCTAGATTTGTCGGGTCGGTGCCGCCGGAGAGCGCAGAGCCAAGCGGCGTAACGGCACCCGTGACGCGGTCAATCTTGAAGCTGAAGATGGTGCCGGGGTCGCGCATGTTGGCGGTGGCGCCGCCGGTGGTGTAGATGACCGCTTTCTTTGCATCGACCGTGACCCAGGAGATACGCGCGACTTTTGCCTGAAGGCCGAGCAGGGTAAGCTTGCCGGTTTTCTCATCGAGGCATGCTGTATAGATTCCCTGCGGCGGAAGGTCGGCGGTGGCAGTGACGGGAGTGCCGGAGCCTCCACCAGCCGGGGGTGGGCCGCCCGGGCCTTTGCCTGCGCCGAATAGCACCAATTCACTACCGCTTGCTGGACATCCGGTTTGCGCCTGCGCGCCGAGCGCCATGGCTACGATTGCAGTTGCGAAAGCTAGACAACGAATGCTGCGCATATATATATCTCCGACTAATCTCCAATTTAAGTTTGACGTTGATGGAGTCCAGTATCTTCTCCGTGCGCGGGTGTTGGCAAGGGATTCACTCCCCGGTCCCCAAAGCCAGGGACCGGGGGCACCAGTCGGCTTGGCGATATGATCGAAGTGATGCGGATGGAACCAATATCGTTCCTAGGCGAACAGGAGAGCAAATGCAGAAGCGTAGATTGGGAAATGGGAATCTGGAAGTGTCGGCGCTGGGGTTGGGATGCATGGGGATGACTTTTTCGTATTCGCCACCCTTCCCGGACAGAAAATTGATGATTGCCCTGATCCGCGCCGCAATCAACTTGGGCGTTACGTTCTTTGACACGGCGGAGGTCTACGGCCCGTTCACAAACGAAGACCTGCTCGGCGAGGCGCTCGAAGGAGTGCGGGATCAAGTAGTGATTGCCACCAAGTTCGGCTTCAATCTGAATGCCGACGGCAGCCCCGGCTGGCAGGGTTTGAACAGCAGGCCGGAACACATCAAGACCGTCGTCGAAGCATCGCTGAAGCGGCTGCGCACCGATGTGATCGATCTCTACTACCAGCATCGCGTGGACCCGGACGTACCGATTGAGGATGTGGCGGGCGCGGTGAAAGATCTGGTCGAGGCGGGCAAAGTGAAGCACTTTGGCCTGTCGGAGGCCGGCGTGAAGACGATTCGCCGCGCAAATGCCGTGCTGCCGGTGACGGCGGTGCAGAGCGAGTATTCGCTGTGGTGGCGCAAGCCCGAGGAAGAGTTGATTCCCACGCTTGAGGAGTTGGGCATCGGGTTTGTTCCCTTCAGTCCGCTGGGCAAGGGATTCTTGACGGGGAAGATCGACGAGAAGACGGAAATTGTGCAGGGAGATTTTCGTAATACAGTTCCGCGCTTTGCGCCGGAGGCTCGCAAGGCGAACCTGGCGATTGTGGACCTGCTGGCCGAGATGGGCAGGAAGAAGAGCGCAACGCCGGCGCAGATCGCGCTGGCCTGGGTGCTGGCGCAGAAGCCGTGGATGGCGCCGATTCCAGGCACGACCAAGCTGGCGCGGCTGGAGGAGAATCTTGCGGCTATGTCAGTGGAGCTTTCGCCAGACGATTTGAAAGAGATGGATGCGGCGGCTTCGAAGATAAAGCTTGTTGGCGAACGGTACCCGGAAAATCTGGAAAAAATGACTGGGCTGTGAGGGGTGGGCTTGCATGCCCCGGTCCCCATAGGCGAGCGGGGGCATCTGTGATCTTTCAAGAGGTTGTTCATTCGATCAGATCCGGAGCTTTCGAATGCCCAATTTGGCCTGTTTCGGCCCAAAATAGGATTTTTTGGAAGTTCCTATTCATAAATATTCCACATAAACCACAAATATGTGTATTCTGTGACTATTGAGTCGACAAGAGTTCCGCAGGAGGACACATGATTCGCAAGACACGCCTTTATACACCCGGACCAACGCCGCTGCTTCCGGCGGCGCAGTTTGCCATGGCCGCTGCCGACATGCACCATCGCACGGCTGAGTTTGTGAAGCTTTATACCAAGGTTCTGGCGCAACTGAAGGTTTTCGTCGGAACCAAGAACGACGTGCTGATTCTGGCCAGCTCGGGCACGGGCGCCATGGAGGCGTCGGTTAGCAACCTGACCTCGCCCGGCGACAAGGTGCTGGTGCTGACGGCGGGCAAGTTTGGCGAGCGCTGGGTGGGGTTGGTGAAGGCCTTCGGCTGCGTGGCGGATGTGATTACTGCCCCCTATGGCGCGACGTTTGATATGGCTGAGGTGCGGAAAGCGCTCAAGCCGGAGCATAAGGCGATTTTTGTGCAGTCGACGGAGACCTCGACGGGCGCGCGGCATGACGTGCAGGCGTTGGCCAAGCTGCGGGACGAAGTTGCGCCGGAGACGCTGCTCGTCGTCGACGGCATCACGGGCCTGGGCACGACGACCTTCGATCAGGACGGCTGGGGCCTGGACGTTTTGATCGGCGGATCGCAGAAGTCGGTGATGATTCCTCCAGGGTTGGCCTATCTGAGCGTGAGCGACCGCGCATGGGCGGCGATGGAGACCTCGAAGAATCCGCGCTACTACTTTGACCTGCGCAAGGAGCGCAAGAACGCGCAAAAGGGCGAGAGCGCGTACACGCCATCGGTGGCGCTGATTGCAGGCCTCGGCGCGGCGCTCGATTACATTGCAGGGCAGGCGGGCGGCGACCTTGAAAAGGGGCGCATTGCTCTGATCGACAATGCCGAAGTAAACGCCGCGGCGACGCGCGCCGGACTGCTGGCTCTGGGCTTCACGCTGTTTGCTCCGACGGCTCCATCGGCTGCCTGCACGGCGGTTGCGGTGCCGGAGGGGATGATCTCAGGCGACGTGATCAAGGGGCTGAAATCGCGGTTTGCGCTGGTTCCTACCGATGGTCAGGGTGAGATGAAGGGCAAGATCGTGCGCTTCGCCCACCTGGGCTACTTCGACTACCTCGATACGATTGCGTTGATCGGCGCCATGGAGCACGTTGCGCGCGACACGATGGGCGTGAAGGTGGAGTTTGGCGTGGGCGTGGCGGCAGCGCAGAAAGTGTATGCAAAGGCAGTGAACAGTGGACAGTGAACAGTGGTCAGTTTGTTCGTGGGCTGGTTTAGGTTTGTACTTTCCCGCCATTCTACTGATCAATGACTAACTTCTGTCTACTGTTCAGTGTCCACTGTCCCCTGTCCACTGTTTATGGACCACTGAGAGCTGAGATTATGGCGGAACTGACCTTTGGAGAAAAGCTGCTGATTGCACGGAGGCAGCTCGATCTCTATCAATACCAGATGGCCGAGCGGCTGGGGGTTCACCCCAACTCGGTGACCAAGTACGAGCGGGGCGAAGGCAAGCCGCATGCGGCGGTGGTGCGCATGTTCGATCTGCTCTGCGAAAAGGATGGTATTCGCTTTGACGAATACGAAAGCGGGGAGACCCGCAAAGGGGCGGCGATGAAGATTGTTCTGGCGGAAAAGGTTTCTCCTGCAACTGCGGCTGTATTTGCGGCCGAGCCGGGTTGGGAAGTGGTGACGCACGACCAGTTGCCTGATGGATTGCCTGCGGCGTTGAAGGATGCGGACGCGCTGGTGGTGCGTTCGGCCGTGCAGGTGGATGAGAAGCTGCTGGAGCACGCGCCCAAGCTGCGCGTAGTGGGCCGGGCCGGCGTGGGCGTGGACAACGTGGACATGGAAGCTGCCACGCGGCACGGCATCGTGGTGATGAACACGCCGGGCGCAAATGCCGTGGCTGTTGCGGAGTTGACGGTTGGATTGATGATCGCGCTCTGCCGTAAGATTCCGGCAGCGAATTCGTCCATGCACGCTGGCAAGTGGGAGAAGAAAAATCTCCAGGGCCTGGAGCTGCGTGGCAAGACGCTGGGCATACTCGGCCTCGGCCGGATCGGACTTGAGGTTGCCAAGCGCGCGCGCGGATTCGGCATGGAACTGATTGGCAGCGACCCGTTTGTTTCGGCTGCTGTTGCCCGCGAGAATGACATTCGCCTCATCACGCTCGATGAGTTGATTGCGGGCTCCGATTATTTGACCTTGCATGTCGGGCTGACGCCACAGACGGCGGGCATCATCAGCGCCAAAAACCTAGCAGCCATGAAGAAGGGCGTGCGGATTATCAACTGCGCGCGCGGCGAACTGGTGGAAGACGCAGCCTTGGTTGAAGCGCTCAAGAGCGGTCAGGTCGCAGGCGCGGCGCTCGATGTTCTTACCGAAGAGCCGCCGAAGAACTCGCCCTATTTCGGATTGGATAATGTCATTCTCACTCCGCATATCGCCGGATCGACGAACGAAGCGCAGGAGGCTGTCGGCATTCAAATCGCCAAGCAGGTGCGCGAATATCTCAAACTTGGCGTCGTGCAGAACGCGGTGAATCTGCCCTCGCTGAGCCACGAGGAGTATGTTGTGCTGGCACCGTATATTGATATGGCGGGGCGGTTGGGGTCGTTTTTGGCGCAGGCGGGCAAGGGCGGCATCGAGTCGATTGATTTGAACTACAGCGGCAAGCTGGCCGAGTCCAAGACCGAACTGCTGCGCAATGCTGCGATTGCCGGGCTGCTTGAGGGGTCGGAGAACGTGAACCGCATCAACGCGGCATCCATTGCCCAGGAACGCGGGATGCGGCTGCATGAAGAGAAGACAGAGACGCAGCGCGGCGGCGCGGGAAGCGCTCTTACCATCGAGCTGCACACGGCCGCGGGCACGAGCAGGGCCAGCGGCACGGTGATTCGCGGCGAGCAGCCGAGACTGCTGGAGTTTGACGGCATCGATATTGAGACGCCGCTCGAAGGCAATCTTCTCGTTTGCAGGAATCAGGACGTGCCCGGCGTGATCGGCCAGATCGGTACCATCCTGGGTCAGCACGGCGTCAACATTGCCAACTTTGCGCTTGGCCGCGAACGGGCCGGGGCAAAGCCCGTGAAAGCGCTCGCGGTTGTTCAGGTGGATGCGCCGGTGGGAACGAATGTGCTGGATGCGTTGAAGACAATCAAAGCGCTGATCGAGGCCAGGCCGGTGAGTTTGCCGGAGGGGAAGGGCGGGTTCTAGCTTCGAAATGCGAATGCCATAATCTGTAATACACGAACCCGCGCCTAGCGGGTTCATATTAGCTCTTGTATCAGCCCTTGCATCAGGGCACGATTCTATTTTGGCGCGAAAACCAATTGCACTCCGTGGAAGGTTGGAGTAATATCCAGACCAACCGGGGCTGGCGCCCCATGACGTAGTTTTCCCCTATTCACTCGGTACATTACCCGCCGACATCAAGGCGGATCGCCTCTGAAATTGAGCGATAAATGGGAACCTGGGCGCCATTCTTCCCCGAAAAAAGGTGCGTGCTATGCCTCCTGGTCTCGATGCGTTGAAGCACATCGTCGTATTGATGATGGAGAATCGCTCTTTCGACCACATGCTTGGGTCGCTCAAGGCGGTCAATCCAGCGATCGATGGGGTGGACAGTACGATGTCGAACCCCGACACGCAGGGCAACCAGGCGTTTGTGCAGCCGCTTGCCGAGTTTCAGAGCCAGCTCGATCCGGACCCGGATCACGCTTTTCCTGCCGTGGATCAGCAGATATTCAACGGGGATCAGAGTCCGACACGCGTGGCCACCATGCAGGGCTTTGTGCAGAACTATTTTCAGCAGCAGCAGGACGTGGCTCACTCGCATAAGATCATGTATTATTTTGCGCAGAGCCAACTGCCGGTGCTCACTTCGCTGGCCACGAACTTTGCGGTATTCAATCGTTGGTTCTCTTCGATTCCCGGGCCTACGCTCTGCAACCGCGCCTTTGCTCATTACGGCACGTCGTTTGGGCAGGTGGGCATGAATGTTTTTTATCCGCAGGGCAAGAGTATCTACGAGCGGATGCAGGATGCCGGGCGCACGGCGAAGTTGTATTACTTCGACGAGCAGAGCTCGAGCCTTGAGGTGGCGAACCTGCTGCTGCATCAGCCAAACTTGTTCGCGACTTACGACCAGTTCATCGCCGATTGCAAATCGGGGACGCTGTCGGATTACAGTTTTATCGAGCCCAACTACTCCGACCATGACAATGACGACGGCGAGGAACTGGCCTCGGACCAGCATCCGGACCATAACGTGCAGGCGGGCGAGTTGTTTATCGCTTCTGTTTATAACGCAATCCAAAGTAACCCAACGCTCTGGGCAAGCACGGCGCTGCTGGTGGTTTACGACGAGCACGGCGGAATCTTCGATCATGTTCCTCCGCCGGGATGCACGAAAGATGGCTACTCCGCAGGCCCCGCCGACACGGGGCTGAATTACACATTTGAATTCGACCGGCTGGGAGTCCGCGTGCCGGCGATTTTGATTTCGCCGTGGGTGCCGAAAGGCCTGGTTGTGCCGAGCAATCGCGTCTTTGAACATGCGTCGATTCCGAATACGGTGACCAAGCAGTTTATCGGCGTGTATCCCGCCGCCACCGCGCGCGAGCAGGCCTCGGGAACCTTTCTCGATCTGCTCTCGCTCGACACGATGCGAACCGATAGCATTGTCTTCAGCCAGGGAGACTGAGGCGCGCGCGGCATGAATAAACGGACCGATGACAACCGGATCGGCAAAGATCATCTGTCAGTTGAATGAAAAACAGAGGTCAGCTCATGAGCAAAGTTTTACTCAAGACTCCAAAAAAGAAACGCGGGCCCGCAAAACGAATCGTGACTGTGCCGGACGGTACCACCTATCTGGGCAGCACTACCTATATCAATGTGCCGAGGCCTCCCGCGTCGGCGTTTAATAAAAATCGCCCGCCGGGATGCCTGATTCAGGCGCAGTTGCAGCACATCTCTCATGCCGAGAGCGCGAGGCTTCCCAAAGAGAAGCGCGATGGCCGCGGCCCGGAAGAGTTCCGCACCGAAGGCGAAGCTGCTGAGTACATCGCTTCCGTGACCAGAGTTCTTCATCCGCAAAAGCGCAGGAAGCGCCGTACCCGCACTGCGAAATCGTGAGCAGGCAGCGCTCGAAGGAGACCCGATGCGAAAACTTTTCCTCATTCTCGCTGCGTTTGGTTTGTTCACCGTCCACCCCGCTCACGCTCGCGGGCAGGAGAGCCAGACACACGCCGACTTTCGCGGAGAGGGCGAGCGGTTCAAGGCGAGCTGCGAGGGCCTGACGTTTGCCAAGTTCTTTGGCTGCGCAGACCTGCTATTTACCGATCACCCGTTGCACATCGCCGTCGGCACTCTTGCTCCGGAGAACGGCATCGGCGTTGGCGGTGCCTACGTGGGGCACTACACGCCCAACGAGCTTTGGCGACTAAGTTGGGACGCGGACGCCGTCGCGTCAGACAATGGATCGTGGCGCGCCGGGTACTACTTTAAGGGCATTCACACGCCCATCAAGAAAATCGTTGTTGTTACGACTCCATCCAGCAATACTTCATCGAGCAAAGCGCCTAAGTTAAATCTCAGTCCTCCTCTCTCCGCGGTCTATAACTTCACTGCCCAGGCCATCTCGCTCAATCAGATGTCCTACTACGGGCTCGGCCCCAACTCGCTGCTGGCAAACCAGTCTGTCTTTGGCATGACGGAAACGCTGGCTGGGGCAAACGCGATTGTGCCTGTGGGTCACGGGCTCGATGTGTCCCTGCTCGGAGAAGTGAACGGGCGCTTTGTGCAGTTGCGCGGCAGCAACGCGGGACCCGGCCCCTCAATCGGGAAGGTGTTCACTGAGGCTACTGCTCCCGGCCTCTCCACCCAGCCGGTGTTTGCCCAGCTTGGCGAGGGCGTGCGGATCGAGCCCAAGCTGTTCAACGATCATTTGCAGGTCGATTACCTTGCCCAGTTTCAGCAGTTTTTCGCGGCGTCGAACCCGCATTACTCCTTCCGGCGATTCAACTTCGACCTGGACCACACGATTCCGCTCTATCGCAACTCGGGGTCGTACGGCGCAAAAGCCACCAACGGCCCAGACGATTGCGCGGCCGCGCTGGGCGCAACGAAATGTCCTGCGATCCAGCGCAATCGCGAGGGTTCAGTTGAAGTACGGCTGTTCATTACTGAGTCCATCGCTTCGGCGGGGAGCGTAGTTCCCTTCTACTTCCAGCCCACACTGGGCGGCACATACCTTGACGGCAGCACATGGCTGGCAAGCTACCACGACTATCGATTCCGTGCGCCGAATGCGATCGTTCTTCGCGAAGCCTTTGAGCACTCCATCTGGGGGCCGGTGGGTTTCACTCTTTCCGCCGATGAGGGCAAGGTTGCGCTGGCGCGGAACGATGTCGGATTCAACAACCTGGCTCACAGCTTTCAAGCCGGAATCACAGTTCGCGCCGGGGGACTGCCTATGGTCACCTTTGGCGTGGCCTGGGCCGGGCCGGAGGGTCCGCACACAATCGCCACCGTCAGTTCGACACTGCTGGGTGGGTCCGCCCGTCCTTCGCTGTTTTGATTGGCAAGTCAGGTCGCTGGTCTTGGCCATTGCCGAATTTACAGAGGCCGAGTCTGGTGAGTCCGTGTCCGGTGAGGGCTGTGAATCAAAATGGGACTCTATCGCGTCTAAATAGTCAGAGACACCGGCACGGGATAAACCGCCCAGTGCAGCCTGAGGGTGCAGCACGAAGTTTCGGCTTGGCCAAAAAGTGGACCTGACGGGGCTGGATGTGGTAATCTATTGATCTCAGTAGGGATGCGCGCCCCTTTGCCCCACACATGAGCTGCGGCTCGCGGGCTAACCAGGCGAAACCTGAAGCGCTGGCATTCCTGTTCCGAGCAAAAACATGGGACTCGCTTGATGCGGGCGGCAGCGGGGCTGTACCTCTTTGCAAGTGCGAATTTCCGCATGGAAATTATTTTGCGCACGTTTTCGCAAGAGGTCAGATCGTTGGCGCGCCGCCGAGTTTAACGAGTCTAAATAATTATGGGGCGCGGAGACCTACAGCGGAATCCGAGTTACAGCGCTTGTGCTGCATTGGAGCATTGCGTGCATAGCTGGCAGCTGCGCCGATACACAATATTTGAACCGGGCAAGCCGAGGGAAGTTTAGCCGGCGCCCAGGAGAGAAGGATACCTTGGCAATCGACGAAAAATTTGATCAGGACATCGACAGCCTGATTGAAGTGGGCAAAGAGAAGGGCTATCTGACTTACGGCGACGTAAACGATGCGCTGCCGGAGGAGGTTCCAGGAGCCGACGATCTGGATGAGCTGATTACGACCATCGGCACGCAGGGGATCGATCTGCTGGACAGCCCGAAGTTTCCGGGCGACAAGGACTTCGATCTCGAAGAGGGCGATGACGTTGAGCTGGACCTAACGCCGGGGACGATGGAGAAGACCAACGACCCGGTGCGCATGTACCTGCGCGAGATGGGTACGGTTCCGCTGCTCACGCGCGAGGGCGAAGTGGAAATCGCCAAGCGGATCGAGCGCGGGCAGTTGCGGGTGATGAAGGCCATCTCCCGGTCGTCCATTGTGATTCGCGAGATTGCAGCCCTGGGCGAGGACCTGAAGCGCGGTGTGCGCAACGTGAAGGAAGTAGTGGTCTTCGATGAGGAGGAACTGACCGAAGAGGTCGTTGTGGCTCGCGTAAAGTCCACGGTGGCAAAAGTGGAAACGCTGGTAAAGCACCAGAAGAAGGCCGCTCAGCTTGAGGAGAAGCTGGAGACCATTGCGACCGTAAAGGCCAAGGCGCGCGAGGCGCGCAAGACGCGCTGGCTCATTGGCCGGGAGAAGGTGCGGATCTCGCGGATTGTGCGCGAGTTGAAGTACACGCCGATGGAGCGCAAGCGGCTTTACGACAAGGTCAACAAGACTGTAGACACGATGCGGACGCTCGAGCGACAGATACGGTCGCTCGACCAAAAGCATGAGGCGTCAAAAAGCGAAGAACTCCGCAAGGAGTACAAGCGCCAGCAGAAGAACTGCCGTGTAGATCTGGAAAAAATCGAAGGCGACGCCGGGGTCACGATCACGGAGCTCAAGCGCACTCAGCGGGAGATGATCCAGGGCGACATGGATGCCGAGCAGGCAAAGCGTGAGCTGATTGAAGCCAATCTGCGTCTCGTTGTCTCGATCGCGAAAAAGTATACGAATCGCGGACTGCAGTTCCTCGATCTCATTCAGGAAGGCAACATCGGCCTGATGAAGGCCGTGGACAAGTTCGAATACCGGCGCGGGTACAAGTTTTCAACCTACGCGACGTGGTGGATTCGCCAGGCGATTACCCGCGCCATTGCCGACCAGGCAAGGACGATCCGCATCCCGGTGCACATGATTGAGACGATCAACAAACTGATTCGGACCAGCCGGCAACTGGTACAGGAGTTGGGGCGCGAGCCCTCCAGCGAGGAGATTGCGCGGAGGATGGATATTCCCGTAGCCAAAGTGCGGAAAGTCCTCAAGATCGCGCAGGAGCCGATTTCGCTTGAAACGCCGATCGGAGAAGAGGAAGACTCGCACCTGGGAGACTTCATCGAAGACCGGCAAGCGGTTTCGCCCAGCGAGGCAGTGATCAGCGTGAACCTGAAGGAGTATACGTCGCAGGTGCTACGCACGCTTACCCCCCGAGAGGAGAGGGTAATCAAAATGCGCTTTGGCCTGGAGGATGGATCCGAGCATACGCTGGAAGAGGTTGGGCAGAGCTTCCAGGTGACACGCGAGCGCATCCGGCAGATAGAAGCTAAAGCGCTGCGCAAGCTGCGGCACCCCTCGCGCAGCCGCAAACTCAAAGCATTCGTGGAAGGCGTGAAGGAGATGTAGTTCGACTTCCGGCGGCGGTAGGCAAGGAAGGCTATGGAGTCCTGCGCTGGGGAGAATACCAGCGACCCGCCCCACGACTATGACCCGCGAATATTTCAAGAGTTGTTCGCTGGCATCATCGCTGCCGGCTATCGGATCGTATTCTATACAGAGACCGGTGCTGTGTCGGGAAGACTTGTTTCAACCCGGCACAGCATCGGTTTCTGTTTCCGGTCATCGGTAGAGAATCGACGGATGAGAGCGGCTATCGGTGTGCGAAGCCGGATGCAATACCGATGCCGTGTGCTCCCGCTCCGATGACCGGTGACAGCCACCACACCTTGCTTCCGTGTTTCTTCAATTTATAGCTGGCGAACGTCCCGTAGCTGGCAAGTGCGAAATCCACGCCAAGCTGACCTGCAAGAGAAGCAGGCATCATTGGATTCCCCTCCTGACATTGGTGCATGGCGATGCAGTGCTGTGTCATACCAACGTCAAAAGCTGCCATGCCAAGATGCAATCCATTCAGGAGAAAGAATTTTGTATCGAGGATTCGGGGATGAACGGGTGCAGGAGCGCGAAACATTGATCCTGCCGAAGATGACGATACGGAGGCGCCTCCATCGGCGTGGCTGACAGCGGCCTCGCCCGCGGGCACCATCAGGTTCGCGGACAATTGCGCATCTTTTTGAATCTGCCTGATCGAAATCGTGGCGTCCTGCGCGGAGCACACCAAAGATCCTATTGTGATTGCCATGCCCAGCATCGTAACGTGTGTTGCTCCGTGTACTGTTTTCATCTCGCCCCCCAGCCGCCATTCGTTCGCGACTGGAGTGGTTATCGACTGGGATTGGCCTTCGTTCATGTCGCATTAGTAGTCATCCGTTAGAGGTCTCCAATCTGTCGACGTAGAGGGCCGCCGGATGTGCAGCCCACGCCATGCGGTTCATAAGGATGAGGTTTCTTTGGCTGCGCCTGAATTTACGGGAACCGCACGAGCGGCCGGGGGTGATTAGAAGGCTTTCGCTCGATTCGGCAAAGTGACTTACAATGTTCGCATTGCCTGTCATACCGATTAGCGCGGATGCGAAGTTCAATATCACAGCGGCCACATCAAAGCGGCGCACGCCGATTGTTGTTGGCGCGTGCGTGTTTCTTCTGCTTGTCTACTGCACTGCAACCGTGTTTGTGAAAGATGCCTGGGCGCTACAGTCCTTCCAGATGGGCGTATTTGCCCTTCTCGCCGTATATCTGGTGGCTGGCATCGGCCGCGGGGAGGACAAAATCGCCGTGGGTTGGACATCCTGGCTCGTGTACCTGATTCCGGTTTGGGGCATCGTTCAACTCGTTGCCCACACGACCTCATCCACCTTCGAGACTCGCGAGGCCGTCCTGCGCTGGGGCGCATTGGCTGGAGTGTTTTTCCTCACTCTGGCAGTTGCTCAAACACGGAGTGATCGGCGTAATCTGCTGAGTGCGTTACTGATCTTTGCAACCGCAATGGCGGTGCTCTGCCTGACGCAGCTTTTCACTTCCGGGGGCCTGGTACTGTGGATCTTTCCGACCGGCTATCCAGGCGTGTATGCAACCTTCCCGTCTTACAACAACTACGCGCAGTTCGCGGAACTGGCTCTGCCCATCGCCCTGTGGCGGGCGCTGCGCGAGGGCTGGCGCTCCTGGTGGTATGCGCTTGCGGGCGGTCTTATCTATGGGTCGGTGATCGGGGCTGCATCGCGCGCAGGCTCGGCGCTGTGCACGGCGGAACTGGTAATCATGATGGCGATTGGCCTGGTGAGGTTGCGCGATCCGGAGACCGGCCTGCCTACACGCTCGACGACCACAATGCTGGTAATGGTTCCGGTTCTGGCAGCCGCATTCACGCTTGCCGTGGGATGGGAGCGCGTTTGGCTGCGCTTTCAGGAGAATGACCCGTACCTGGTGCGCCGGGAGTTCATACTGGCCGCCGTGGATATGGCCAGGCAACGGCCATTGACCGGATACGGCCTTGGAACATTTCCGGCGGTCTATCAACGATATGCCATCAAGGACTTTCCGTTTTTCGCCAACCACACGCACAACGACTGGGCGGAGTTTGCCGCCGACGGCGGTATTCCGTTCTTGCTGCTGGTGCTCATTCCATTTGCCGCCTCCGTTCCCACGGCGGTTCGCAATCCCTGGGGGCTGGGGCTGATTGCGGTTATGTTGCATGCGTGCGTGGATTTTCCATTTCCGCGCCCCTCGGTCTCGGGCTGGATGTTTGCCATGTTGGCATTGCTTTACAGGGCGCGAATGGCGGACCGGAAAGATTCTCTAAAACCCAGACCGACCATTCCAGCGGGCGCGCGTGAGTTTGAGTCCGTTTGAGCAAATGCGCAAGGGCTATCTTGTTGCCGGCTGAATGCGAGTGGGCTTGAGAATAGGACGCAGCCTACGAGGAGCAACTGACGAGTGGAGAGATCGCTACGCTGGAATCCTGCGGCGGGGTTCGCTCGGTGATGAGATAGCGCAGGAATAACAGGAATAATAGGAACGCCACCGCGAAGATGGCGATTACGACGAGCCGGCGCTTGAAGCGCCTCCTCATTCGTGAACTCGGGAGCGGCTTTGACCTGTGCCGTTCGCTAGCCGGAATCACATTTTCCGCACTTTGCCCCGCGGAACCCGATGCGAAAAATCGAAGCCGGCAATTGCGGCAACGATACGCATCCTGCCCGCGAGCGCGGTGCAAAAAGTCGCTCCAGCGGGTTCTGCGTGAAGCGCGAACTTCGGAACTTCCGCATCCTGGACAATTCATGATTTAGGCACAGCCTCGATTTGCGTTGAAAGTACCACGAGCGTCCCAGCGATACGCGTGGTGCCGAGCGCACGCCGATAGCCCAGGCGTAGCCGAACTAACGACTCACCCTGCGGAACTGAAAAGCCCAACGCCGCTCGTTTCGTTGCCTCGCTGGAAAGATCGGAAGATTCAGCAAGAACTGCTTTTGACCTTGCATCGACGACCTGCCACCGAACACCGGCGCCCGGCGGGATATCCGAGGTGCGGTACGAGTAGGACAGTGTGTAGTCGCCGGGCGCAAGCACTACCGCCTGCTCTGCGACCGTGCAGTCCTCCGGCTCGCTTCCCGTGAATTCCGTTTCCAGCCCCGAAGGGCCTGGCCAGGAATGCAGGCCGGAATACTCAGGAAGCGACCAGTCGAAGCTCACCGGGAGAGGCTCGCGCAGGAAGTTGGCATTGTTGGGTACGGTTGCGTCGGCAACGATCCAGCCCCGCTCGATCAATCGGCGCCACAACGCATCGGCCGCAGCGGCGTCATTGGAGGTAACCAGGCTGTTTACCACAGCAAACAGGAGCGGAATATCCGATTTCGCATCTCCGGTCCCGACAAGGCGCTGGGCAATTCCGGAGACTGCGCCCGTCTGATCCTTCTCAAGCAGAAAGCCGATGTACTGGCGCACGAGTTCTGGATTGTCATTCAGGATTGTGCGCGTAATTTTTTCAGGATCTGGGGATGCGCGCCAGCACAACTCAAAGAGCGGACCCACGTCGTCGGAGGGCATTTCCGCGGAGCTACGGGCCCAGGCCCAGAATGCCGGCATGTTGTCACGGCGGAAATAGTAGTTGGCAAGGCTCCAACGGGGCAGATAGGTGTGGTCTACGTTATAGGCTTCGAGCAGTTGTCTCTCGGCGTGACCAAAATCTCCCTCGGCCTCATATTGCAAGCCTAGTTCGATGTCTGCCTGTGCGTCGTAGCGGTTCAGGCGCAACGCTGTGTTTAGCAGCTCCCGGGCATGCGCATCCTCAAATAAAGCGAGGCGCATATAGTATTCCCAATCATCGGGGACCAGGCGAATGGCCGCATGCAACGACTCTTCCGTGTTCTGGCGGAACAGAAAGTCCGCTCGCGCAAGGGTCAACGAGCGCCAGATTCCATAGCAGCAAGCTGCCGCGACCAGGACTCGCAGTGCGTAATAAACCAAGCGGCGGAAATTAGGTATCATGGCTAAGTCGAAAGGATAGCACCGGCTCCGAGGCTGTCGGGAGAAAACTGCAAACGCAATGACGTCAGTCCGATTGGTTTGTATCGTGACAACCCGCTACTATTTTCCAGACATTGACCAAAAGTATGCGGCGTACAAGGTTCTGGCTTAGTAGTTATGAAACCGGCAGCTTTTGGCGATCGTCTGACATATGCAATACAGAATTCTGGATCGTGTAATCTCTGATTGTTGATTTCGTAATGCTTGGCTCATAGGTTTGAACCAAAATCCTTGTGCTCATTTTGAATCTGGCGTATATATGTTGTAAGGGTGGCGGTGCGTTTTGAGCATCGAGCCGTGGAGGCAAACATGTTCAAACATCTCCAAGTTCTGTTGGCTTTATTCGCTATGTTGTCCAATGCGGCAGCCGGGTCTGTTTCCATCGGCACTGCCAGCGCGCGCGGTAACCTGCGCGTCGACAGTTATCAGGTGGAAAACAACGCCACGCTGTTCAATGGGTCAGTCGTGGAGTCCGGTCAGGCAAGCGTTGATCTGCGCCTTGGCAAGGGAACAGAAATCACAATGTCCAAGGATACAAGCGGCACGGTGTACAGCGATCATCTCGTGCTGCAGCATGGACAAGGTGAGTTGGCTGCCACCGGCGCGTTCCATCTTGATGCCAACGGACTGCACGTTACTCCGCTTTCATCAGGCTCGCGCGGGCTAATCTCCGTTCCAGACGGAAATACCGTGGAAGTTGCGGCATTGACCGGTAGTTTCGGAATCGTAGACGCTGACGGGAAGATGTTGGGTAATGTCATTCCCGGCAAGGCGCTTCACTTCGCGCTGCAAGCCGCCTCCACTGGCACTGCAAGCCCGGCCACCACCGGCACGATATTTACCGGTACTGGCCCGATCGCCGAAGACGCCCAAGGGAATTTTTACCTATACGACACGACTGATGGCAGCAAGTTTTACCAGATCACATGCGGCGACCCTGCAAAGCTCGTAGGAAAGCATGTCACATTGACCGGAACAGTTGTCACAGGGGCCACACCTGCAGGTGGTGCTATTGAGGTGGTTTGCATTTCCAACATAAGGTATCCCGGCGGCTATTGGAGTTCGGCTAGCGGTTGGGTTGTAACCGGGGTCGTTGTAGCCGCAGGTACAGGCTTAGCTGTGGGCGTATACGAGGCCACCAAGCCGGCGGCAAGCCAATAGCTTCACGGTCTGAGCGTAGAGCTCGGGTTTTGTTGCCCATTCCAAGATGGAATATCATTCCTAACAATGCCTCGGCCCAGCCGGGGCATTGTTGGTTTCAGCCATCCTATTGACAGATACTTCCATTACTACTCGGCTGAAAAACTGGGATTTATTCGATTTACTTCACTGTCGCTTTGACCAAGTCAGTTGGCGAGAAGAATTAGTTTCCTATAGGCGTCCCCATCTCGTCCGCTCGCTGCACAGATGTCCAAGTTGCCTGCGCGATCACTTATAACACAGTAGTACTAGAGCGTGCACAGGTCGCTGCCGATCGCCTTGAGATGGTTTTGATAATTGTTGGTTCCGAACAGTGCATCGTGGTAGCTGACCAGTTCGATCTTGTTTTCTTTGATCCAGTTCTTCAGCCGTGGATCGCGCATTGCCCAGGAGTCTTGTACGCGGCTGATAACAAACTGCTGCGCACGGGCGCGGTTGACGCGCTCGCCGAGGCGATAGACGTAGTAGTCCACGTAACCGGGATGCCAGGCCTGCCAGGTGATTACGTCCATTGGCGTCTTGAGAATGCCGAAGCGGTCTTCGGTGTAATAACGAACCGGATCGTAGTTCTTTTCGACGCTCGAAATCGAGTCGACCAGCAGATCGATGAAGGCGGCGGTGCCGGACAGCGTGGTGAGCTTGCGGTCTGCCCACTTCGGGTCTGCCTCGGAGCCTTTGCTCATGCCGCTATTGGGGTCAGACGAATAATATTTGGCCCACTCCTCGCCACGGTCCTGCGCTTCCTTGATGTGCTTCAAGTAAAACTCCGGCGTGGGCGCCTGGCTGGAGAAGTTGTAGATAATGCCAAACTCCTGATTGACCGTTTTGATGGCGCGGCCCCAGGGAGTTCTGTCATTGCCGGCGCTGCCTGTCTCCGGCATGCGCCCCAGAATCTTTTCGCAACGCAGCAGTTGGGCGCGCAGCTCCATAAGAGCCTCTTCGTAACGCACGTCCTGCGATTGCGCAACATCTGTGCGGAAGCGGTCGGCGAAATAGCTCTTTTTATCCGGTTCTAGCAGCGACGGGACCAGCTTGTGATCGGCCACCGGCGAACCCCACATGTGCATGTGCCAGTCCACGGCCAGCCATGGATAGGCTTTCAGCCGCTCTAGAGCGTCTTCCGTTCCCGGATCGCACAGCATCACCGCTGCCGTGGTCACAACGCCCTCTTCAATCGCATCGAAGGTGCCGATGTTGCAGACCTTGGAGAGGCCAATATCGTCGGCGCGTATAACCATCTTTCTGTGCGGCACTTTGGTTTGCGCGCCAGCCTGCGGCACTGCATTTGCAATCGCTAAACCCGCCGCAGCCATTCCCGCAGCCTGCATGAACTCTCTTCGATTCGCTTCCATCTTCCTGCTCCTATTTGTATTGGATACACGGTCGCAATTTTTCAGCGCTCGCGGATTGCACATAGTGTGATCGGCTGCAATTGTAGCGCAACGGGCGTGGTCAAATTTTGCGGGGAATGCATGGGCAAGGAAGACTATTAAGGTTTTGCCATCTGAACCAGCCAACCGCTTTGCCGCGGCCCGTCGGGACAGCCGGATTTTAGCCCAGGACAATTCCGCTGCGGCGGGCGCAGTCCTGGGAAGACGTACAACCAAACTTCAAGAGCCCCGGAGGGCGGCGCGAACCCATTCAACAGTTGACGGCCACTGTTCCTTGGATTGCTCCGTGCAGCGTCGGAATCTTCCGCAGCGACACGAGAAACTCTAGTCGAATACCATCCGAAATTGGGAGTTACTGCTTACCTTCATCGGTCCGGTTCGGTATCGTAGTGGAAGGGTTGCGCAGAAATGCAATCTGGAGGTTAGTCAGGTTACGCATTCCGGCAGCCCTGAGACAACAGGAAAGAAGCACTCATGACCAGACAGGCTTTTATCTGCGATGCCATACGCACGCCGTTCGGGCGCTTTGCCGGAGCGCTCTCCAGCATTCGCACCGACGATCTTGCCGCATTGCCCTTGCGCGCGCTCATGGCCCGCAATGCAGCCGCCGATTGGGAGGCGCTGGACGACGTGATGCTCGGCTGCGCAAACCAGGCCGGGGAAGATAACCGGAATGTGGCGCGCATGGCGCTGCTGCTGGCTGGGCTTCCCATTGGCGTGAGCGGGTCAACCATCAATCGCCTGTGCGGCTCAGGTCTCGATGCCGTGGGCAGCGCGGCGCGCGCCATTCGAAGCGGCGAGGCGAGCCTCATCATTGCAGGCGGCGTGGAGAGCATGAGCCGGGCGCCATTTGTAATGCCCAAGGCGGAGAGCGCATTCTCCCGCCACGCCGAGATCTACGACACCACCATCGGCTGGCGCTTTGTGAACAAGCTCATGAAGCAGCAGTATGGCGTCGACTCCATGCCGGAGACGGCGGAGAATGTGGCGCGCGAGTTCAACATCGAGCGCGAGGCACAGGACAGGATGGCGCTTGCATCGCAAGTGAAGGCGGCAGCCGCGCAGAAGGCAGGATTTTTTGAAGCGGAGATTGTGCCTGTCACCGTGCCGCAGAAGAAGGGCGAGCCGGTAGTGGTAGCCAAAGATGAACCTCCGCGCGAGACCTCAATGGAGGCGCTGGCGCGGCTGAAACCCATCGTCACACCAGATGGCACGGTAACCGCGGGCAACGCATCACCTGTGAATGACGGCGCATGCGCCCTGCTGCTTGCCGATGAGGCGAGCGCGATGAAACATGGCCTTAGGCCTCGCGCCCGCGTGCTCGGCATGAGCGCAGCAGGAGTTGCGCCGCGCATCATGGGCATCGGCCCCGTGCCGGCAACACGAAAGGTTCTGGCTCTGACAGGGCTGAAGCTCGAACAGATGGATGTGATCGAGCTGAATGAAGCCTTTGCCGCGCAGGGGCTTGCCGTGCTGCGGCAGTTAGGGCTGGCGGAAGACGACGCGCGTGTGAATCCGAACGGAGGAGCGATTGCCATCGGCCATCCGCTGGGCGCAAGCGGCGCGCGGCTGGTGACGACGGCTGTGAATCAGCTTGAAAAATCCGGCGGCCGCTACGCGCTTTGCACCATGTGCATCGGAGTTGGACAGGGCGTTGCCGTGATCATTGAGCGAATGTGATGGCTCGCGTGCTCGCGGCGCAATCATTGCGAATGTAGGCTCCGGCGATCATCCTTACTCCAGCTTCTTGCCGGCAGTCTCAGGGAAAAACATGGTGGCGGCCATGGCCACCACATAGGAGCCGATGGCGCACGTTCCCATCGCCGTGCCTAGCGGAACTGTTTTTGCCAATATTCCCACGGTAGCCGGCACCAGCGACCCAAGCCCGCGACCGACACTGAGGCAAAATCCCTGGCCATGGCCGCGCGCCTGGGTGGGAAAAATCTCGGCAAACGCCGGCAGCATGCTGGATGCAAGCCCGCCCTGGAGCAGCCCGACGACGAAGCCGAGCAGGGAGGCCGTGCCGTGCGTAATCGGCGCCATGGTGAAGATGCCGACCGCAACCGCTTGCGTCACGAGGAAGAGAATCAGGCTCCAGCGCCGTCCGATTTTATCGCTGATGGGCCCCAGCAGCAGCGGACCGATGAACGAGCCAAGAATATTGAGGATCAGGTATCCCGCTGTCGTCGTCACGTTGAGGTGCAGCGAGGTGCGAAGATACATCGGCAGCCAGGTGATCTGCACGTAGGCAGCGCCGAAGATCGAGGTGGCAAGCAGGGTTGCCACCGCGGTTCGCTGGAGCAAAGGAGGGCGGAAGATCTCGCCGAAGTTTGCCTTGGCGTGATGCGAAGCCGCATTCCGTTTGGCCTGCTCAAAGAGTGGAGATTCCGGAACGCAACGGCGGATGTAAATGAGGAAGAAAATCGGAAGAATGCCGAGAGCAAACAAAACGCGCCATGCAATGGCTTCCGAGAAAACGTGAAACACCAGGGCCATAAAGCCCACCGCAATGGCGTATCCAATGGCGTACCCGCTTTGCACCGAGGCCGTCACGCGGCCGCGCAGAATGGGGCGAATGATCTCGCTGGTCAGCACCGCTCCCACGGCCGCTTCGCCGCCATATCCAAAGCCTTGAAACGATCGCGCCACGAGCAATTGCCAAAACGTAGTTGCAAAGGCGGACAGGAACGTGGAAATCGCGACCAAGAGAATGGTGAGTTGCAACATGCGAATGCGGCCATAGATGTCCGCCAGCCTGCCGAAGGCCCAGCCGCCAAGCCCGCCGCCCACCAGCGCGGCAGTTGCGAATGTGCCTGCCTGCGCTGTAGACAAGTGCATGACGAGGATGAGCGATGGAAGCACCAGCGCATATGCCTGCTGGTTCATCGCATCCAGCCCGAGGCCGCCAAAGCTGGCAAACCAGGCATGACGCTCCGCATTAGTCAGACGACTGAACCAGCCCAGTGCTGATCCTTCGCTATCGGGGCGAGAGCCAGGATGCTTTTCGAGTTTAGGTTTGTCTTGCAAGGAAGATTTCGACATTATT